>Ga0209553_1000034_pt1 | contig 65562 bp, 58 predicted proteins | sample LauGreFBDMM110DN_2_FD_188217 | JGI IMG/M metagenome (GOLD analysis project Ga0209553, IMG submission 188217) | Freshwater lake microbial communities from Lake Michigan, USA - Fa13.BD.MM110.DN (SPAdes) (version 2) | ecosystem: Environmental > Aquatic > Freshwater > Lake | place: Lake Michigan...
GTGGCCGGACCCCGGAACGGAACTTACCATCGACCTCGACGCCACTTCGATCACGCTGCCGGTCGTCGGTGGTCAAGTGGCGTTCATGGAAGCGGTCACTCCTGCGATTGAAACGAACGCCGCACCATAGGACACGCGGTGGCATATCTCGTTGAGTTCCGGATCGATTGGACTCGTCTGAAAGGGTTAACAATGCGTTTCTCATTCATCGTTGCAATGCTGGCAGCCGTTGCGTTAAGTCACGCTTGCGAAGCTCAGCAGCCGGAAGTTGCTGGTCTCCAAAAGACGGCGACAGTTGGGCCTCGTGACAAATCTGAGGAAGTGTCGGCCGTGCAACGTTATACGCCGGAGGATGTTGTCGGCGTTGTCGCGATTCAGCCGTCGCGGATGTTGAAATCCAAATACTTGCAGATGATGGTCGAAGCGGCGTCCGGGCAGCAGGAAATGGACACGCTCATGGCCACCCTGACCAGCGAACTGGGGATGGACCCGCGCACGGTTCAGGAAATGGCCATACTTTTCGACCGCGAAACCATCGATCGCACGTTGAGTCCAATGGGCGAGCCAGCGGGGGGCACCGTCGGCCTAAAAAACAATCTCAAGCAGTTTGGATTGGCGATGCACAACGTGCACGACACGTATGGTCAATTTCCCGACGACGATGGGATTGACAATGAACACAAAGGCAATCTGAGTTGGCGCGTCTGGATGCTGCCCTATCTGGAACAGGGCAATCTATTCAATGAATTTCATCTGGATGAACCGTGGGACAGCGAACATAACAAGACGCTGATCGAAAAGATGCCGGCGATATTTGAATCTCCCGGAGTGACCGAAAATGGCAAGACATCAGTTCATGTTTTCACAGGTGAAGGGGCTCCATTTGCCGGCGACAGTGGTCCCAGAATTGCGAACATCACAGATGGTACGAGCAACACGATCATGCTGGTTCTGGCGGGAGCGGACAAAGCCGATGTCTGGACAAAACCGGGCGGACTGGACTTCGATCCTCAAGACCCTGTCAAGGCCTTAGGAAAGATTGACAAGCAATTCCTCGTGGGCTTCATGGATGGATCTGTTCGCTCACTTGCGGCGGACATCAATCCGGTGTCGCTGACAAGTCTCATCACGCAGGCGGGTGGTGAAGTGGTTGATGCAGGCCTCGACGGCAGCCCGGCTCGGGTGCAATCGATGCCTGGTATCATTCTGCAAACCACAGCACCGATGAATCGAGATGCCATCTTTAGTGTCTCACTGGTCGGTCTCGGAGAAGGCACAGCCGGGAAAATTGGATCGCAGGATGTGACTGTGTTCGAGAGCTGCATGGTCGCGATGCCGGATGATCGCACGTTGCTGGTCGGACCCGAACCGCTGCTGAAGAAAATGCTGGCTCCGCGGGCTGCAGCCGATGGGCAAAATGCCGACACCGTTCAGCAGCAGCTTTATGCAAGTTTTCCCTCCAATGATATCGTGGGCATGATCGAGTTGGAGTCCCTGAAGGACCTCAAGGCACAGATGGCTCAAAACACGCTGATGCCGGGGCTATTTGAAGGACTTCAAGGTGCGATGTTCACAGCCGATTTGGCAGGTACAGGAGAGTTTCTGTCCCAGATCGAAGTTCGCACGGCAACCAAGAACTCTGCCATGCAGTTATCTGCCTTGGCTCAGGGAATGTTGCAGATGCAGAGGGCGCAGTTGCTGTCGCTGGCCGATACGCCGGAGTCGCCGTTGAATGCGGAAACAGCCGAGACGCTCGCTGAATTGTATGACACAGTGAAGATCACCACGAAAGATTCCAGCGTGTCGTATGTCATGCCGAAGCCTGACAGTATGGATTCCTTTTTCGAAACCATGAAACCCGGCTTCCTGGCAATGTTTGAAGCCGTTCGCGAATCCCGCAAAGCCGCAACTGCGATGTCTCGCATGAACAACATGAAGCAGATCGGTTTGGCGTTTCACAACTATCATGACACGTTTAATCATTTTCCCGCAGCCAATGGCGACGGTGTGTTCGGCGAAGCAAAGAAAACTGGGCTAAGCTGGCGTGTGCATCTGTTGCCCTTCATCGAACAGCCTGCGCTTTATCAGCAGTTCAATTTCGATGAAGCGTGGGACAGTCCGCACAACAAGGCTCTGATTGAACAAATGCCGGACATCTTTAAGGTCGAAGGTGTTGACAAACCCGGCTACACTTCAATCCATGTGTTCACTGGCGACAATACGGGCATGGGCAGTGACGATGGTACGAGCATGCGAGATTTCACCGACGGCACATCAAACACCATCTTGGCTGTTGTCGCGGGACCAGAGTCAGCGGAAGTCTGGACAAAACCGGGCGGCTTAGAGTTCAATGCCGACGACCCTAAAAAGGTGCTTGGCACACTGGGTGAGCAATTCCTCGTGCTGATTTCTGATGGTTCTGTGCGGTTTCTCAAGTCCAGCACCGACGATGAAACATTCCGAAATTTGATCCAGCGGAACGATGGGAATCCCGTGAACATCGAATAATCCACCACTGACCCGGGAACGAAAGTCGTGGATGAATTGAACAAACCCGGGCAGCCGGTTTTGTTGGAGGAAATTGGGAAGTAAGGAATGACAGGAGGCGCATTCTATTGTAATAAACCCGCGAGGCAGCGCGGCTTCGCCGCCCGCCTCAGACGGATGGATTATTAGCTGCGATTCCTGTAGCTTGGACATCCATGTCCGAGATATTGGCCAAACACCGTGCTGTTGTCGAGGCACAATGACCTTCGCTTCGACAGTGTTTGATGGCCATGCGACGGACATGAATGTCCATCCTTCATATGATCGTGCGGCCGTCGCACACAAAACCTGACTCATCTGCCACATGGTTGGAAAAGTAAGCGTAGCTCGTGGAGTGTGGTTTCAACCGATTTCGATTGTGTCCGCCTTAGGCCAATCTGTTATGCAAAAACTAGCCACAGCCAGTCGCAGGCGCATGCTTGCCGGGTCGCTGGCCGGCGGGCTTTCGCTAAGTCTGCCCGGTCTGTTGCGGGCTGAAGCCGTCGCTGGCGCGAATGGGGCTCAGAAAATTCGGTCCTGTATTTTCGTGTTTTATTATGGTGGCCCAAGCCATCTTGACACATACGATCTCAAGCCATCAGCACCTTCGACGGTGCGGGGTGAGTTCAATCCAATCGATACCACCGTCCCCGGAATTCAGATCTCCGAACACCTACCGCAGATGTCGCGTGTCATGCATCACTGCGCGATTGTGCGCAGTATGCATCATACCAATCGGCTGCACGATTCGGCCTCGACGGAAGTCTTTACAGGTCGACAGGGATTGCAGGGTGACCGGGAAGAGTTCGCTCCGATCCCGCAGTTTTTTCCATCGCATGGTTCGGTCGTGAATCATCTGCGCCGGCCACGCCCCGGACAGCCTGATCTCGCACCGGTTGCCCATGCGGCGCTTCCGTGGCTCATCCACAATGTTGTGACAACGCCCTGTCAGGGTGGAGGATTCCTCGGGCAGCAGTTCGATCCTTTCGAAATCAACGCCGACCTTCCATCCCTGCGCTACCAAGTGGAAATGTTGCGGCGTCTCGATCAGCTTTCACCCGATCGCATGCAGCATCGACGGGACCTGCTGAACCGACTTGATATGATCGCCACAGCCGTCGCCAATCCTCAGGCCATTCGGCTGAACGAATACAGTCGTCGAGCGGTTGAGCTGCTGGATTCCACTTCGCTGCACACCGCCTTGGACATTACGCAGGAAAGTACGGCGACTCGTGAACGCTATGGTCTGACGGCACCAGCGGCTCAGCCCGGGGATGGAGCGGCTGCCGGTGCGGCCGGGCGCGATCTGCGAGGGCAGAATCTGTTACTCGCAAGACGGTTGGTGGAAGCGGGCGTGCCGTTTGTCAATGTGAATGATTTTCGCCAGCAGGGACAGAACTGGGATTCGCATGCTGACAATTTCGGACAGAATAAAAAGTACTTGCTGCCTCAGGCGGACCGCGCCCTTGCGGCCTTGATTCAAGATTTGGATGAACGCGGACTCTTAGAAAGCACACTTGTCGTCGCGACGGGTGAATTCGGTCGCACGCCAACCATCAACGCCGGGGCGGGGCGGGACCACTGGCCCGATTGCTATTCCCTGGTCCTCGCTGGAGGTGGCATCAACGGAGGACAGGTGTTTGGATCCAGCGACCGCATCGGAGCCTATCCGGAGACCGACCCGGTGACACCCGCAGACCTTGCCGCCACGATTTTTTGGCGATTCGGCATCGACCCTGCGACCGAAGTCCGGGACACGACTGGCCGACCTCATCGCATTGCCACCGGTGAACCGATCCGCAGGCTGTTTGCATGACACTTCTCGCGGCGCCGCCGTTGGCAGGAGGGAATGTGAAGTGGAGCGCAACATACCAACTTTGCATGGCCCCAGAAAGACCCCACAGTGGAGCCAAAGTCGGTCCGTTGGGTCGTGAACCATCACTCAGTCTGGAAAGACCCCGTCGCGTAGTACACGGCAAACGTCGCCAGCCAATGCTCGCCTTCGTAGTGTCCGCTATTGACGTAGGTCATGCCCGCGTCGAAGTGCGTATGTGCGGAATCTTGAAGCAAAGCTTTGCGAGGATCCGAATCAGGCAACGCCGTTGCGATTCCCGCCATCGTCCATGCTCGGGAAAGATCGAGTCCCGCGAGATGCACCAGATGTCCATCCGTCACATCGCTGACTTCCACAGGTTCCATCATGGGACCCATTTGCCCGGTACGCAATTGAGGCAGGAACGTGTCGAGCCATCCGGAAAACTCTTCACGCGACAGGACTCGTCGCATGAGGTCCGCTTCATTGAAACCGGGCGAAAAAAAATCGTTGCCTGAAGGTTCATAGTGTGTCGGATAGTTGACGTCTTTCAAGTAGTAGTGATTCGCGCGGGCGATGATCAGTTTCTCAAGCGGTTTGTGGCCGGTCCGGCGGGCATAGTCTAGTTCGAGTGACAGCGCGAATCCGGTATCGGGATGAATACCCGTGCGAATCGGGTAACTGAGTTTTGGCAGGTAATCCATCGAATATTGCACGATGACCGTTTCCAGCGGCCTGAGATTGTCCCGCCACTGTTTTGCATCGGCATCGTCCCAGTCGTGAAGTTCGGCGACCAGTTGCAGCGCCCACGCCCAACCGTACATGCGTTCAAAACTTCTGTTCTCCTTCGGCTGAAAATAGTCCGCTTCGACCAGCAACTTGTCTTTCGTGAATTGCCGATTCAGCGTCTCGCGAATCTGACCGGCAGCAGACGAGTCGGGATAAAGCTTCAACAGACGAACCAGCATCCAGTGCCCGTGCACCGCCGAATGCCAGTCAAAGCAACCATAGAACACAGGATGCATGGCTGAGGGCGATTTCACGTCATCGGCGGAACTTATGACATTCGCAGGTTTGTTGGGATACTCCTGCGGAATTCCTTTGAGGGCAAGGGCCGCGAAGGCCGCGACCTGATCATCGGACAAAGTCATTCCTACGGGCTCCGACGGTCGTGTCTCATTTTCAGACTCTTCTGCCATTGCCACCGGGAACGGCCAGGCAGCAGACGCGATCATCGCAAAACTTAGAACGAAAACCCCAATGCGGAACCGTTGAAGACCGATCTGCATAACACCACTCTTCCTTTAAGTTGAGCGGCAGAAAAGAATTCAACGAAGGGACAGAGACGGTCTAGTCCGCCGTTCGCCCAAGCATTCATTCGTCCGCGGTGCGTGGTGAATGTACTCTCTCAGTCTAGTGCCGCAATGCAATTCACTTGCCCGCAGGAAGCCAACGAAAGATGGCAACGCCATTTGATGGAATGCCAACAGAAAAGGAGTTTGTGGCTTTCGTCGCGACAAACTTTGTGACGTTCGTGTAACTGCTTTTGGCATGCCGGTGATCGCGCAACCGTAGTCGATGTTTAAAGGCAGACAAAATTCGTAGTGTGCGCCATTGTCATGCATGCCCCTCGAGTCGGCAAGAGTGGATGCCATCCGGTCAGCAGGGGTGCTGCTGTAACTGTCATTGAAATACAAATGGTCACGAGGGTGGTATGTTGTGCTGTCGGTGGACGTGAATCCGGTGGCCAGCATGATATGGTCGTAATCCGAGTCATTGGCCCCTTCCGCATAGGCCACAATCATCACGGGATGCCCCGCCTGAATATGTTGCTTTATCCACCCGAAATAGGCACCCGAAAACTGCGGGGTTACTTGGTTGTAGTTGAACTCTGCGGATGCCAGTCGAAGCGATGTCAATACCTTCTGAGCGTTGACGGCGATGTTTGCGTGACGTTCGCGGCGAGTCGCTTTGGGACTCAGCCGCATCACTGAGTAGCAGACGTTTCCCGATCGATCTCTGGATTTGGATGGGAATGGTAAAAGGCGAAGATCGAATTGTTGGCTTTTGGTCCTGAAGCCCAGCGAAGTTGTGCTGAATGTTGTCAACCACGATGCCGGCGTGGGCAGAGATCTAGTCTTGGGAATCGGCAGATGGTGTTCCCGAAGATATCTCGTGATTGCCGTCGTCGCTGGACTCTTCTGCAGAGTGTTGCGACGATGCTGTGTCCGGCAACACGTGCAAGTTCATCATGAATCGGATTCGAGCCATGCAGAACGGGAACATACTTCCAGGGTTGGATTCGGGCCCTCATCGACAGGGACGAGTTCGAGGCAGGTGGCTGATCTTCTATGTTACGATCGCAGCAGCCGTTGCTGGTAGCGATGTAGAACCGACTGCAGCGGACGAAGGGCGTGCGGTAGCGCGTCGCCTGAATCGCCTTGAGTACCAGAACACGATTTGCGATTTGCTGGGGGTGAAGATCGATTTTCAGGAAATGTTGCCGCCGGACAGTTCAGCGGATGGATTCGACAACGTAGGTGAAGCGCTCCACACGTCTTCGTTCCTGATGGAACGATATCTGGAAGCGGCGCGTATCGCGTTGGATCGCGCGATCGCGAATCTGCCTCAGCCGCCAACGATTCAGAAACGTTACAGCTTGAAAGAAACTCATCAGGTCAAATCGACGACGGAGAACGTTTTTCGCCAGTCAGATGATGATGATCGAGTTGTCATGTTCAGCTCATCGCCTTGGCAGTCGGCATCGCTATCGCCCTTCTATCCACCAGATCCCGGCAACTACCGATTTCGGATCTCAGCCGCTGGAATTCAGAGTGAAGGCCAGCCGGTGACGTATCGTGTGGATGCCGGACTTATGTTGATGACCGGCAAGCAGCATCTGGTCAGCTATTTTGATGCACCGCCTGATGAGTCCGTTGTCGTGGAATTCGTCGATTATATGGATGCCCGAAATACGATCCGCATTCTGCCTTATGGACTGGCATCCGCGCAGGAAGTCGACAAGATCGGTGCGGAACAATTTCACGGCCCCGGTCTGGCGATTGACTGGATTGAAGTCGAGGGGCCATTGAACGAAGGCTGGCCTCCGGCGAGTCATCGCCTCATCTTTGGTGATCTGGCGCAAGAGTCTGCTCCGCTGGAAAACCAAGCAGCTCGCGTCGAAGTCGTCTCCAGCGATCCATTAGTGGATGCAGAACGTCTCCTTCGCCAGTTCTGCCGTCGGGCGTTTCGCAGGACGGTGGCGCACAACGATGTCGCTCCGTTTATCCAGCTTGTGAAAGCCAAACTAGATGAGGGACGATCATTTGAACAGGCGATCCGCGTCGGTTTGACGGCAGTCATGGTGTCGCCGGAGTTTCTATTTCTTCTGGAGAAACCTGGCACGCTCGACGAGTTCGCTCTCGCCAGTCGATTGTCGTATTTTCTGTGGCGGACGATGCCGGACGACGAAATCCTGACGCTGGCTGAACAGACTGAATTGCATCGTCCTGAGACGCTTCACGATCAAGTGGAGCGGATGCTGAACGACCCGCGGTCACAGGCGTTTGTCCGCGATTTTGTCGGCCAGTGGCTGAACCTGCGCGATCTCGATTTTACGATGCCTAGTCATCTGCTGTATCCTGAGTTCGACGACATGCTGAAGGAGTCGATGCTGCGGGAGACAGAATTATTCTTTGCAGAAATTTTGACGCATGACCTGAGTCTGACCAACTTTGTCGCGTCGGATTTTTCTATGCTGAACGGACGGCTGGCGCGACACTATGGCATTCCGGGTGTTGCAGGCTGGGAATTCCGCCGCACTCCGCTGCCGCCTGATAGTCACCGCGGCGGTGTTCTGACAATGGCCAGCGTGCTGAAGGTCACAGCCAATGGTACGTACACCTCGCCAGTCATACGTGGTGTGTGGGTTCTGGAACGCATTCTCGGGACGCCGCCTGCTCCACCCCCGGAGAACGTGGCAAGCTTGGTTCCCGACATCCGTGGGGCGACCACCATCCGCGAGCTACTGGGCAAGCATCGCGAGGACGAGGCATGTGCAGGCTGCCATGATGAAATCGACCCGCCCGGTTTCGCCCTCGAGAATTTCGATGTGATCGGTGGCTGGCGCGACCGCTATCGACTCTCCGGATGGACGCGCGATGCCGAGGAAATTACGCTGAACGGCAGAAAAATGCCGTATTACAACGGAGCGAAAGTCGATCCTTCCGACGTGTTGCCGGATGGCCGGGCATTCCGGAATGTCGATGAGCTTAAGTTGCTTTATCTGGCTGACAAAGACCAGCTCGCACGCACGCTGACGGACAAACTTGTGACCTACAGCACGGGAGCCGCACCGCGTCCAGAGGATCAACTGCGGATCGAAGCCATCGTGGCCCGCGTCCGCGAACAGAACTACGGATTTCGAGCACTGATCCACGCCGTCGTGCAGGACGAGCTGTTTCAGACAAAATAAACTCTTGAAAAGAGACCTCCATTGACAAGCAAATTCGGATTTCGAAAGGCGCAATCAACATCCCGACGCCAGCTGTTGCGTGCGGCCGGAGTTGGGATCGCATTGCCCGTGCTGGATTGTTTGCAGCCACGGGTACAGGCGGCTCAGAACGAAACACCGCCGCGACGAATGGTGTGCATCTGCACGCCGCTGGGCCTTCATCCGGCCGATTTCTTTCCGACAACTTGCGGGCCGGACTATGAACTGACTCCGCATCTAGAAGTCTTCGGGGAATTACGAAAGGACTTCACGGTGATCTCCGGCCTGTCACATCCGGAGGTTGGTTCCAGTCACGACTCGATCTTCAGTTTCCTGACAGGCGCACCGCATCCCGAAATCCGATCTGGTTTTCGCAACAGCATTTCCTTGGATCAGTTTGCGGCTGAGCAGATTGGCGGGTTGACGCGGTTTCCCGGCTTATCGTTGTCAGCCGAGGGCTTTGGACTGTCGTGGACACGCAGCGGTGCATTTGTGCCATCGGACCTGTATCCCGCCAATGTCTTTGCGCGCATGTTTCTCGAAGGACGACCCGACGAAGTGAAGTTGCAGCGGCAACGTTTGAGCGACGGACGCAGCATTCTGGATATGGTGCGTGAGCAGGCCCGACAGATGCAGCCAACGTTAGGTCAACATGATCGCGAGAAAATTGATGAATACTTTACCAGTGTGCGCGAACTGGAACAGCGACTGGCGATAGGGGAACAGTGGTCGCAGCGACCGAAACCACACGTCGATGCTCAACAACCACAAAACAACATGAATTCTGCAGATGTGATTGGGAAGACGCGACTAATGTTTGACCTAGTCCATCTCGCCATCCAGACCGATTCGACACGGTTGATCACGATGCTGCTCTTGGGAACCAGTCAGGTGCCTCCGATTCCCGGCGTTTCATTGGGCCATCACGACTTGTCACATCACGGCCAAGATCCCCAGAAAATTGCCCAACTGCGGACAGTGGAGATCGAGAAAATGAAGGTCGTGCATGAGTTGTTGTTGAAGCTCAAAAATACGGAAGAGCAGGGCGCGAGTCTGTTGGACAGAACCATGGTTTTTTTCAGCAGCAACCTTGGCGACGCGAGCACACACTCGACGAAAAACCTGCCTGTGCTTCTGGCCGGCGGCGGTTTCCGACATGGTCAGCACCTTGCGTTTGAGCCCGACAACCCGCCACCGCTGTCGAATCTGTACCTGTCGATGCTGCATCGTCTAGGTATCACTGCCGACAAGTTTGCGTCCAGCACCGGAACACTTACCGGACTGGAATCCTGATGGCTCCGGAAATATTTGATCCCGGAATATGCACGTCAAACTCCTTTGATTGCAATCATCAAATGAGATAGGCTTGTGCCTTGCAAAGATAAGCAGAACGCTGTTTCGGCATTTGGTCGACCTGCCGGAACCGCGCTTTGCTTGGTCCGGTTTCCAGACTTCAGCCGCATTCGTTGTTTTGACGAAGCACTCGTAAACCCTTCACACTCCATGTTATCCCTCAGGAAGTCTGCTGCCATGCGATGTCGTCTCCCTCGATTGTGTTTTGGATTTCTGATGGCTGCCGCAGTTGTGTCATTCTGGCCGCATCAGGTATTCGCGGCTGAACCCATCAAGGCCTTGATTGTGGATGGGCAGAACAATCATGCCGTGTGGCCGACGACCACAAAGATGATGAAGAAGTATCTCGAAGAAACAAAGCTGTTTACGGTCGCTGTTGCCACAGCCGCCCCAGAGGGCTCTGACCCTAACTTCAAACCCGACTTCAGTCAGTACGCAGTCGTGATTTCAAATTTTGGCCATGGTGCGGCAGCATGGCCGAAAGAGACGCAGAAGGCGTTTGAGGCTTTTGTGAGTCGCGGCGGTGGATTTGTGGTGGTGCATGCGGCGGACAATGCGTTCCCAGAATGGCCAGCCTACAATGAAATGATCGGACTGGGTGGTTGGGGTGGCCGGACGGAGAAAGACGGCCCGTATGTGTACATCAACGAGAAGGGAGAAGTCGTGCGCGATGAAACGCCCGGCAACGGCGGTAATCACGGGGAGCAGTGGGAATTTCCCGTGATCGTTCGCGACAAAGAGCATCCCATTACGAAAGGCATGCCGACCGAATGGCTCCATGCCAAGGATGAGCTGTATGACAAGTTGCGTGGACCTGCCAAAAATATGCAGATCCTCGCGACAGCAGAATCCACAGTCACCGGCCGCAACGAACCGATGATCTTTACAATCGGCTACGGCCAAGGCCGAGTCTTCCACACTCCAATGGGTCACGCCGAGTATTCCGATGAGTGCGTCGGTTTCATCACGACGCTGCAACGCGGGACAGAATGGGCGGCCACGGGAAAAGTGACAATTCCCATCCCTGCCGACTTCCCTACCGCCGACAAAACCAGCAGCCGACTCTATGGAAAATAAAGGTGCATCTTAATTCTGCCCAAGGTCTTTTCACAACTGGTCCTAGACGTCCATGTACGATGTCATCGGAGATATTCATGGCCACGCTGACGAACTCGAGCTACTGCTGCAGGCGTTGGGCTATCGGGAGGTCCGGAGTGTCTACGAACACCCCGAGCGCAAAGTGATCTTTCTCGGCGATTTCATTGACAGAGGACCGCAGATTCTCCAAGTGCTAAACATTGTGCGACCGATGGTCGATGGTGGCAAGGCTCTGGCCGTCATGGGGAATCACGAATTCAATGCTCTGTTATTTCACACAGAGCACGTGCATCACAAAGAGGCATATCTGCGGCGGCGAGACAATAAGAACATCCGCCAGCACAGCCAGACGATTCTGCAGCTCCCGGATCGGGATCTCGCTGACTCCATCGCATGGTTTAAGACGTTGCCGATGTGGTTGGACCTCGACGGTTTGTGTGTTGTGCATGCCTGCTGGGACGAAAAGGCTCTTGCAACAATTCGAGCAGCTCGTCCACAAGACGAACCCCTCACGTCCGTTTTTTTACATGCCGCGTGTGATCCTGAGAATCCGCTGTTCGATGCCGTGGAGATTATCCTGAAAGGCAAAGAAATCGAGCTTCCGCAGGGTCAGTCCTTCGCCGACAATGAAAGCCACGTGCGCACGGCGACCCGCACTCGCTGGTACATGTCGCCGCAGGGTCAAACTTATCGCACCTACGCCCTCACAAACAAGATTGATTGTCAGCACGCGCTTGAGCAAGCAGTGCTTGACGCGGCGGCACCTTATCCGCTCGACGCGAAACCCGTGTTCATCGGGCATTACTGGATGTCAGGCCGGCAGCCCGAATTACTGGCTCAAAACGTGGCGTGTGTGGATTACAGTGTCGCCAAGGGCGGGTTTTTGTGTGCCTACCGCTGGCACGGAGAACAACAGTTAAGTCACCAGAATTTCTTTTGGGTGGGCAAAGAGCCTAAGACATGATTTTCCACATTGGCTGGGCACCTTCGACACCGACGAGGGTGTGATTGAGACCGCCGAAGAAGTAGGTGAGTTTTTCGGGGCTGAGGCCGAGTTGTGTCAGGATCGTGGCGTGCATGTGTCGGACATGGAAGACGTCTTCCACGGCCTTGCTCCCAATTTCGTCGGTCGCTCCCAAAGATATGCCGCCCTTAATCCCGCCGCCTGCCATCCACATGGTAAAGCCATAACTATTGTGATCGCGTCCGCTGCCAGTGGCGTATTCTGCAGTTGGCTGACGTCCGAATTCACCACCCCACACGATGAGCGTATCCTTGAGCAGACCGCGTTGTTTGAGGTCTTGGATCAGTCCGGCAATCGGTTTGTCGGTTTCGCCAGCGTGCAGATTGTGATTACTTTCCATGTCGGAATGCGCGTCCCAGTTGTCGTCGTTGTGAGCACCGCCCGAGTAAATCTGGACGAAGCGAACACCACGTTCGACAAGGCGTCGAGCCAGCAGACACTGGCGACCGAATTTTTCGCTCTTTGGATCTGTCAGACCATATTGTTCCTGCGTGGCTGCAGTCTCCTGCGAAATATCTACGGCTTCGGGAGCTTGGGACTGCATCTTGTAGGCCAGTTCGTAGCTCGCAATGCGTGCGGCAAGGTTGCTATTGTCGGAACGCGAAGCGGAGTGGTCTTCGTTGTATTGCCGCAACGTGTCCAAGAGACGGCGTTGTGAATTGCCTGTGAGTTCCTGCGGCGGCGTCAGGTCCAGAATCGGATTCTTGCCGGCACGCATGGCGGTGGCCTGATACGTCGCGGGCATATAGCCGCTGCTCCAGTTTTTAGAGCCACTGATCGGGCCTCCCCGAGGATCTAGCATGACCACAAAACCTGGCAAATCTTCATTCACGCTGCCAAGTCCGTAATTAGCCCACGAACCGATGCAGGGATGTCCGCTGAGGACTCTGCCGGAGTTCATCATCAGCATGGCAGATCCGTGAATCGGCGAATCGGCCGTCATCGAATGCACAAACGCGATGTCGTCAGCACAAGTCCCCAGATGCGGAAACAGGTCGCTGATCCATTTGCCGCATTGGCCGTACTGTTTAAATTTCCAACGCGGTTCCACGATGCGGCCCTGATTGCGATGTCCGCCGCGACCGAATGTTTTGACTTCCATGGTCTTGCCATCCATGCCGTACATTGAGGGCTTATAATCAAATGTATCGACCTGACTTGGTCCACCATACATGTACAGAAAAATCACGTTCTTCGCTTTTGGGGCGAAGTGTGGTTCTTTCGGAGCTAGCGGATTTCTAAACTCCGTCACACCATCGGCAGCGATTGCTTGGTTGTTCAAAAAGCCATCCCGGTCCATCATGGCCGTCATCGCCAGTCCGGCAAATCCGGAACCAGTCTGCCACAGCATTTCACGCCGGGTACGTCCACAAAAGTTTGGAGTTGTCATAGTTGTTGCTTCCGAATTCCATTGTCCCGAGGAGGGTCGCTTTTTGGTGAGGACTCGGACAGGAATGTCCAAGCTACAGAAATCGCAACTTGGCGATAACAAGTATTTATGGAACGGTCCTTCAATCAAGATAAACAAACTCATTCAGATTCAGTGCCACGAGGCAGAAGAATTTTCGAGCCTGTTCAGCGGTCATTTTCTGTTCGCTCTGCAACGTGCTGATCAGCTGCAGCCCACGAGCCACCTCGATATCTGTGGGCGGCCGTTGTGTCACGCGTTGCAACGCCGTGCGGACTTGCGCATCCAGATGATCCGGGTGTGCTTCTTGGAGCATGTCGGAAAATACGGCTGACGCGGTCAGGATAAATTCACTGTTGAGCAGTCCGAGAGCCTGGGTGGGCTGTGTTGTCGCAAAGCGAACAGGGCAGGTCTGGTCTGTATCTGCCATATCGAAGCTCTCCAGAATTGGATCCAGCAACGATCGTTTCACATGAACGTAGACGCTGCGCCGGGCTTCATCTTCCGGAGAGGAATCGCCCCAACCCGAGCCAGGTTGAGACTGCCCGGCTTTGATTTCCGCCGGGATCTTCGTATAGATCGAAGGGCCATACATGCGGTCTGCATTCAACGTCCCGTTGGCCCAGAGAATGGAATCGCGAACTTCTTCTGCCGAAAGACGGCGCATCTCGTATCGCCAGAAATGGTCGTTCGTCGCGTCCTTCGCAAGTGCATCTTCCCGACCAGCAGAACTCATTTGATACGCCGCTGAATTCATGATCAGGCGGTGCATCGATTTCATGGACCAGTCAGCTTCCACAAACGTCGCTGCCAGCCAGTCCAGAAGTTCTGGGTGTGTCGGTTTGCTACCCTGAAATCCAAAATCGCTGGAGGTCCGCACAATTCCTCGACCAAAGTGATACTGCCACAGGCGATTCACCATCACCCGGGCCGCGAGTGGATTGGTAGGACTGGTTATCCACTTTGCCAAGGCAGTCCGCCGACCACTGGAAACAGCTCCTTCGGCCAGCGGCAGAATCTCTGGTTCCGGCGGTGACAGAACTGACGGAAACCCTGGAGATACCTCGTCACCCGGCGACTGAGGATTCCCACGCATCAGCAGATACGTGGGTTTCATGCCGGCGATGTCCTCTTTGACGCACAAGGCCTGCGCCATCCCACTCGGAGGATTCTCGCGCAACCGATTCCGATGATCGGTCAGTCCTCGGTAATGATTGACTTCATCAACCGTCAGGAGACCTCCACTCCGCTTTTCAATGAGCCGCACGCGATTGGCCTCGTAGGCAAATTCGTCGTTTTCAACCCCCACAAAATCCGCTTTAACTTTCTCCTCTAGCTGTTGCAGTTCGCGGGCAACGTGCATCTGCTCATTCTCATACCGTGACATGGCAGCGGCGTAAAGTGTTTTTTCTTCCGGTTGTACAATCTCCATCACTGTGTTTTCGCGGACACGCACGCCACGGAAAAACGCCAAGAGACTGTAGTAGTCTGACTGTGGAATGGGATCGATCTTATGATCATGGCAACGCGCACAATTGATGGACAGCCCCAGCAATGTTTGACCAGTCGTGGTCACAATATCATCAAGGTCATCGTAGTACGCAAGTTCCACATCTGCCGGCTCATCGTCCAAACGGCCAAGCCGGTAAAACCCCGTCGCCACGATTGAATCTGGAGTCTTGTGAAGCAGTTCGTCACCCGCCAGTTGCTCCGTGACAAACTGATCATACGGTTTGTCGTTGTTGAATGCCTGAATGACATAGTCGCGATAACGCCACACAAATGGCTTCGCGCCGTCGCGTTCGTAGCTGTTGGTTTCGGCATAGCGAACCAGATCGAGCCAATGGCGGCCCCAATGTTCTCCGTAATGCGGCGATGCGAGCAGTTGATCAATCAAGGTGGCCCAGGCCTGCGGTGATGGGTGAGCGGCGAAGGCTTCCACAACTTCTGGTTCCGGAGGCAACCCCGTCAAGTCGTAATAGGCGCGGCGTACCAGTTCACGAGGTTCGGCTTGCACATTCGGGCTTAGCCCGTTGTCGTGCAACTGTTTCTCGATAAAGCGGTCAAGATCGCTCTTGGCCCAGTCGCCTTCTACTGCGGGAGCTGAAGGCTTAATCACCGGCCGAAACGACCAATGTTGTTTGGTTTGGGCATTCACACGAGGCGGTTCGCGTTTGGCTTCAAAGTGGAGAGTTTTCAGATCCTTGGGCCATGCCAGACCGTTTTTCACCCAGTTCGTGAGCGATTCAATCTGCTTTGGCGACATTTGCCCCGTGGGTGGCATTTTCGAACCGTCGTAGTTGATCGCCATGAGAAGCAGACTTTCCATCGGCTTCGCAAGATTGACAGCCGGTCCGGATTCGCCACCGGCGAGGATTGCCGCCCGTCGGGTCAGATCGAGACCGCCCTTCGGCTCCGCACCGGAATGACATTTCAGGCAATTGACCTCAAGAACGCCTGCGATCTCCGCTTCGAACGCCGCAACGAGTTCCGCAGGAAAGTCAGGAATTTCATCGGCAGCCCCGAAACTGGATAGCAATGGAAGCAGCAGAATTGCTGGAACGCACCGAAATGGCATCTTGAAATCTCGATTTATGGCTGAAAAAAGACGTGATGCATGTGACAGCGGGATGGACGTTCTGCTGCGGAAATAAAACAGTCGCCCTCATTGTAGGCCCAGCTTCGCCGGCGAGTTTCAACTGTTTCTGGCTTTTAGCCAATCGGGCTAGGCTAACCAGCACATCTGTCAGTGTCAACGAGCCAACTATGAGTACCGATCTCCGGAGGTTTTAGACATAGGCTTCTGCGATTCTTGAACCACACGAAAATCCTGGTAAACTTTCCCGGATTTTGCGCCTCTTGACGCCACCGGCCAGTCGCTCTCTGCTTTGCTGTCTTTCGGAATTGTCTGAACCCGTCTGCGAAAGTGGTGCGCTCAATCCGTAATTCGCTGGAGTTTTCTTGCGGATCGCGACAGAAATCAGGATCATGCTTTTGGAAGGATCACTGCAAAGTGCCACGTCGTAACGATATTAAGAAGATTCTGATCATAGGTTCCGGCCCGATTGTGATCGGTCAGGCATGTGAGTTCGACTATTCGGGAACTCAGGCCTGTAAAGCTCTGCGGGAAGAGGGCTACGAAGTCGTGTTGGTGAATTCCAACCCCGCAACCATTATGACCGATCCGAATACTGCCGATCGGACGTATATCGAACCGATCACTTGGCAGTACGTGGAAGAAATCATTAAGCAGGAGCGTCCTGACGCGCTGCTGCCAACGCTCGGTGGCCAGACTGGTCTGAACACGGCAATGGAACTGGTCAGGCACGGCGTGCTCGCCAAATACGGCGTCGAGATGATTGGCGCGAAGGAAGAAGTCATCAAGCGAGCCGAAGAACGTGACACGTTCAAAAAAATTATGCTCGAAATCGGACTTGACGTTCCCCGCAGTTTCACGGTTCACAATATCGACGAAGCGCGCGAAGCCGTCAAAGACATCGGGTTGCCGATCATCATTCGAGCCAGCTTCACGCTGGGCGGAACGGGCGGCGGGATTGCATACAACATCGAAGAGTTCGAAGACATGGTGCGGCGCGGGATCGCACTTTCGCCCATCAAAGAAGTGTTGCTTGAAGAATCCATTATCGGCTGGAAAGAGTACGAAATGGAAGTGATGCGCGATAACGCCGACAACGTCGTCATCATTTGCGCGATTGAGAACTTTGATCCGATGGGCGTCCATACGGGCGATTCGATCACCGTGGCTCCGGCTCAGACGTTGTCCGACAAAGAGTATCAGAGGATGCGTGACGCCACGATCAAAATCATGCGTGCCATCGGCGTCGAAACCGGCGGTTCGAATGTGCAGTTCGCCATTCATCCGGACACCGGCCGCATGACTGTCATTGAAATGAATCCCCGCGTCAGTCGTTCATCAGCGCTGGCGTCCAAGGCCACGGGCTTCCCGATCGCCAAGATTGCCGCCAAGTTGGCCGTGGGTTATCGACTGGACGAGATCCCGAATGACATTACGCGCCAAACGCTGGCCTGCTTCGAGCCGACGATCGACTATGTCGTCACCAAGATCCCTCGCTGGACGTTTGAGAAATTCCCGGAAGCTGATCCTACGCTGACGGTGCAGATGAAGTCTGTCGGCGAAACGATGGCCATCGGTCGCACGTTTCGTGAATCACTGCAAAAAGCGCTGCGCGGCCTTGAAATCGGCCACTTCGGACTCGGCGGCGGCAAGAAGGATTTGTGGGGAACCGACAAGCAGCCGACAAGAGAAGAGATTCAGAGCAAGCTCGCGATCCCCAATGAGAATCGCATTTTCTATCTGCGGTACGCATTAAAGTTCGGGATGTCGGTCGAGCATATTCATGAGACCACCGATATCGATCCTTGGTTTCTTCGCAATCTTGAACAGCTCGTCAAACTGGAAGATGAGATCCGCCTGATCAGTCGGCTGGAAGATGCGTCCCCGGAACTGATCCGTCGTGCCAAGAAGGACGGGTTCTCCGATGCACAACTGGCGTTCTGGTGGGACTGTTCTCAGATGGAAGTCCGTCAGTGGCGCAAGGATCTAAACATTGTGGCCACGTTCAAACAGGTCGATACGTGCGCGGCTGAGTTCGAGGCTTATACGCCGTACTACTATTCCACGTATGAAATGGAAGATGAAACGCCGGCAAAGGAGCCAGGCAAGAAACGCATTATGATTCTGGGGGGCGGCCCGAACCGTATCGGCCAGGGGATAGAATTCGACTACTGTTGCTGCCATGCCGCGTTTGCCTTGGCAGAACTGGGCATCGAAAGTATCATGGTGAATTCGAACCCGGAAACCGTTTCAACCGACTACGACACATCGGATTATTTATTTTTCGAGCCATTGACGATCGAGGACGTGCTGAATATCTGTGACCGGATGCAGCCGGACGGCGTGATCGTGCAGTTCGGCGGCCAGACGCCGTTGAATCTTGCACGAGGTCTGGAAGCGGCGGGCGTCAACATCATCGGCACGAGTCCGGACATGATCGACGCGGCAGAAGACCGCGAGCGATTTCAGAAGATTCTGGAACGACTCGGCCTGCATCAGCCTCCGAATGGCATCGCCACCAACATTGAAGGCGCGCGGGCAGCAGCAAATCGTATCGGATATCCGGTGCTGGTTCGCCCAAGTTACGTGCTGGGCGGTCGAGCGATGGAGATCTGCTACGATCAAAAAAGCCTCGAACGCTACATGACGGAAGCCGTCGATGTGTCGCCGGACAAGCCTGTCCTGATCGACAAGTTTCTGGAAGACGCGATCGAAGTGGATGTGGATGCGATTTCTGATGGCGAAACAACCGTCATCGGTGGCGTAATGGAGCACATTGAAGAAGCAGGTGTCCATTCCGGAGACTCTGCGTGTGCGTTGCCGCCATATTCATTGCCCGCCAGCGTCGTCGATGAAATCCGTGTCGCCACGCGCGCCCTTGCGACAGCGCTGCAGGTGCGCGGACTGATGAATATCCAGTTCGCGGTCAAGGTCGATGGTGACAGTCCGCAGGGCACCGTCTATGTCCTCGAAGTCAATCCGCGCGCCAGTCGTACGTCGCCGTTCGTGTCAAAAGCGATCGGTCATTCATTAGCGAAGATTGCGGCCAAGGTGATGGTAGGAGTTTCGCTGAAGGCACAAGGCTTCACCGAAGAAATTGTGCCGAAGTACACGTCGGTGAAGGAAAGTGTGTTTCCGTTCAATCGCTTTATGGGGGTCGATATTGTGCTCGGGCCTGAAATGCGTTCGACCGGCGAAGTCATGGGAATCGATGCGGACTTCGCGGTGGCGTTCGCCAAGGCACAGCTTGCGGCGGGTTCGCGTCTACCGCTGACAGGTAAGATTTTCATCAGTATGTCGGCCAATCATAAGTCGCGGATGATTGAGCCTGCGCGGCGCCTGAAGTCGCTCGGCTATCAGCTGGTCTGCACCAGCGGTACTGCGCGAGTCTTCCAAGAAGCGGGCATTGATGTCGACGTCGTACGAAAGGTTCAGGAAGGTCGTCCGAATCTGCTCGACCTGATGGCCAATGGCGAGATCCAGCTGATCTTCAATACTCCCAGCGGCAAAGGGGCCCGCACCGACGAAGGCAAAATCCGGGCCGCTTCTGTGACGTATGGCGTCCCTTGCGTCACAACAATGCCGGGATGTTCGGCCGTGGTCAACGCTCTGGAAGCCCTTCGTGAACACCCGAATCCGAGTGTCAGGGCGATTCAGGATTGGGTCGGCGCGAGTTAGCTCACAGGAGTCGATCATGGCAAATGCTGAACGGCTGAGTCCGATCTCAGTCGAGAATTATCTGGCTGGCGAACAGCGGGCTCGCGTCAAGCATGAATATGTGGCCGGCATGGTTTATGCCATGGCCCGAGGCACATACGCTCATAATCTCGTTGCATCGAATGTGCTGGGGGAGTTACATGCTCAACTCAAACAAAAACCTTGTCGGGCGTTGAATTCGGACAGCAAGGTTAAGATACAGTCAGGAACACCGACACGATTTTACTATCCCGATGCTTCCGTCGTGTGTGGCGAAAATGTGCTGGATGGCGTATTTCAGGACAAGCCAACTGTCATCGTCGAAGTATTATCTGAGACGACTCGCAGAACCGATGAAGGTGAGAAACTCGAAGCCTATCTGAAGATCGCAACTCTGAATGTTTACCTGATGTTTGAACAGGACATCGTTGGAGTTGTCGTCTATCGGCGGACCGGCAGGATGTTTCAACGTGAAGTGTATTCAGACCTGGCAGCGATTCTCCCGCTTCCTGAAATCGCTGCTGACCTGCGTTTAGCCAGCGTTTATGAGAATGTAGATTTTGTGGCGGAGACTCAGACTGGGCACGAAGAATTCCTTCAGGAATGAGTCACACCTTTCTGGAATAGGGCGTAAGCCTTCCCTGCGATTCAGTAAGCATTCTTAACGACAGTATCGAAGGATTTCCGATGGAAAAAACCAGCATTCCGATGGTCCTGCGTAGTATTTCGATGAAAGCAAAGCGCCGAGTGCCACGATTTTGTCACGTTGTCGTCGTCCTAGGCTCGATGGTCGTTGGTGCACTTCTAGTAACTCTCTGCACGTACACCGTTGGTAGATTTGCGGCACCTACTTTCCGCTCAAGTGCGGCGATCCTCGACTTGCGTAAACCAGGGTTGCGAGAAAATGAAACCGACCTGCACTCAGTCCTGACTTCCCCCAAAGTGATGAAGCGGATCGCGAGCAATTCGAAAATCGCATCCTTGTTCAGTAACCGAACGAGTGATGAAGTGCAAAACGAGCTATTTTCGAATCTGTCGTTTCATGCGACCACTGTGTCGGATGACAAACGATTCTCGATAGGAGATACAATTCGTGTGAGTTTTGATGCACCCGACCGTGAATTTGCGAGGACTGTGTTAGAAGCGGTGATGCAGCAGTTTGACGTAGCGGTGCATTCAGAACTGTTGAGTCCGTCGGATCTGAAACTGGATCAAGTCGAAACGTAACATAAAGCACTGTTGTTGCAACAGGGGATCGCATTACGCAGCGCATTGTCCGCAGCGGAATCGGATTATTTAGAGTTTAGGGATGAAGCCTTCGCCCCGAAGGGAGAATCCTCACTAATGAACGTCGAGCCCCCATACGATACGCCTGAGAAGATTGAGTTAGCCATGAAGCGAAATGCCGCGTTAAAGGCAGAAGTCATCGACTTCAATCCAGAAGCGATGCAGCCTCAAAGCTACAGGAAGAACGTGCGGTGGAGTCAACGCCGTTGCAGCAGCAAATTGCCGCGTTGGCAGACGAGGCGGCGAAGCTTCGCTCGCAAGGGGCAAACCACGTATTGGCAATGGTCGTGGCTCCAAGTCGAGTCGCTCAACAGTTGCCAGCTATTTCTAACAGAGGAATCAAGTGGTCAATCGGAGTTGGAGCATTGGCAGGTTTTGGCGTCGGATTGATCCTGAACAGGCGAAATTCAGTGCCAGCTTCGAACTCGAAGGGTAGATTGAAATGAATGAATCCGCTGAAATCACTCTTCCCGGCATGATGCTCTGTGCCAGACAGCACGTTGCGAGGGTGGAAGGCGTGCGTCAGATGGCCCGGGACACATGGGCCGTGAAAATTCATGCGCCGGAACTTGCGGGTAGCATTACGCCAGGGCAGTTCTTTATGATTCGGCCTTTGACGGGGAGTGATCCGTTGTTGGGGCGACCCTTTGCCTTGTTTGATGTCTACCGCGATGCAGGCGGGAAACTGGCAGGTGTCGAGTTCGGATTCGTGAAAATTGGCAAGCTCACGTCGCTCATGAGTCAATGGAGGGAAGGCGATGAAGTCAGTATCTGGGGACCGCTGGGAAATGGCTTTCCGCTTCCGGACTGCCGGCACCTGATTTGCGTTGCGGGTGGGATAGGACAGACGCCGTTTCTGGGAGTCGCCCGTGAAGCGCTGGGCTTGGCGACATACGGCAGCCCCGCGCGGCAGATGACACGGCGACCGGAATCCGTTTCGCTGTGCTACGGAGTGCGATCTAGCGAATATCTTGCCGGTGTCGATGAATTCTCAATCGACGGCCTCGACCTGAAAATCGCTACCGACGACGGATCAGTCGGTCATCATGGCTTTGTCACCGATCTACTGAAACGCCAACTGGCATCGAATCGCGATAGTGTTCACGTCTATTGCTGCGGCCCTGAGCCGATGATGAAGGCCGTCGCGGAGATCTGCAAACAGCAGTCGGTCCCGTGCTGGCTGTCCCTAGAAACACCCATGGCCTGTGGCTTTGGTGCCTGTTTTAGTTGCGTCACCAAAGTCGTCGAACCAGATGGATCATGGGATTACCGCCGCACCTGTGTTGAAGGCCCAGTCTTCAAGGCGGAACAGTTAGTTCTGTAGGCAAGGGGTTCCGTCAACGTTGGCTGCTATCATGATTTTGCACAAAGGGCCGGCATCGCGCCCGTGAATGGGAATTTTTCCGCCGGTTGTGGCTGCTTTTTGAGGCCTCGACGGCATCATGATGTGCGAAGATGGTAGAAGAAGGCAATTGCTTGGGTTTTGGTTAGGTAAAATCTACCAGTCTGCAGAAAGCATTGAAGCGCGGCAACCAATGTGGCAGACTCTATGTATCTCATGCGAAATGAGCTGCGCGTGACACGTTAGCCCGACTTCCCCAGTTCGTTAGTTTCGTTAGTGTTGACGCAGCAGGTTGTCGAGATCCTGCAGCGACGTTTCGAGGCGTGATGCTTCGTGGTTGGAGTTTGTCTTTGTACGCAGGATAGACGGCGATTTTTTGTTGCTTGCCAGCAAGCCTTCAATCTCGGGTCCGGCCACCGGCTGGGAGTACAGGTAGCCCTGCGCGTGGGAGCACCCCATGTCGTACAACAGGTCACGTTGCGCTACTGTCTCAACGCCTTCGGCCACGACATCAAGGTTCAGATTTTGAGCGAGGTTGATGATCGTGCGCACAATGTCGCGAGTTTCGCTGCAGTTGAGAATTTTGTGTACAAATGATTGATCAATCTTCAGCAGATCCAGTGGGAGGCGGTGCAGAAAAGCCAGTGAAGAAACCCCGATACCAAAGTCGTCAATCCCGATCCGAATTCCCAGATCACGAAGTTCATTCATGACGACGCGCGTCTGTTCAGGTTTACCGAGCAGTGCAGCTTCGGTGACTTCTAGTCTTAGGGTGTGCGGATCGATGCCGACTCTCGTCATTGTTAACAACAGGTCATTTTTGAATCCTCGCTCCGTAAATGCTTCTGCAGAGCAGTTTACCGTGACTGTGAGCTTTGGGTCATCGCAAGCTAGCTCAGGCCATTTTATCGCATCTTCGCACGCTTGGTCAAATATGGCGCGACCAAGACGACTGGTGAGACCCAAGGATTGGATGCTCGCCAGAAAAATATCCGGCCCGATGTTTTCCTGACGCGGATGTCTCCACCGGCACAACGCTTCGAAACCTTCGATTCGGCCAGACGAAAGACGCACGATCGGCTGATAAACGAGAAAGAATTCGTCACGGTGAAGCGCCTGCCGCAGATCGTTTTCTAGGTCCAGCTTTGCTGTCGCGGTGGCCTGCATTTCCCGATCGAAAATGCAGTACCGACAGCGTCCGCTGGCTTTCGCATAGTACATCGCCGTGTCGGCTTCCCGAATGGTGTCTGCGGATGTTTTGCTTTCCGGACCCCCAAACGCAATTCCGATGCTGACACCAATCCGCACCTCGCGGGTGCCAATCAGGAGCGGCTCGGCGAGCGCCACAATGATACGTTCGGCAATATGTTCTACATCCGCGCGAGAAGCCAACTGATGCAGAAGGATGGTAAATTCGTCGCCTCCGTGACGCGCGATTGACCAGCAAGATTTCTGTCGAGCAATCACATCGGATCCACGCAGACAGCCCTCTAGTTTTCGGGCCACAGTACATAGGAGCAGATCGCCGGCGTCATGCCCGTAATTGTCATTGATGCGTTTGAAATCATCGAGATCCAGAAACAGGACGGCGTTTAGGCCGTATTCGTCTTGGTTCAGATGAAGGACTTTTGACAGTTGTTCTTCGAAAAGAAGTCGGTTGGGAAGTCCGGTAAGTACATCGCGAACCTTGCCTTCGGTGACATCGACTAGCGAACCTGCCAGACGGACTAAGTTGCCGTCTGCGTCGATCTCCAGCCTGCCACTACAGTGCATCCAGCGATAAGAATCGTTGCGATGCCGCATCCGAAGTTCGCAGTCAAAACGAGCGGAGTTGAGCGAATCCGAGGTGCTGATGACTTCAATAAATGAATTCCGATCGTCGGGATGCATTCGGTCAAGCCAGATGGGAATTGTGGAGTCGAGTTCATCTTCTGCAAAACCCAGCAGGTCTTTCCAGTGGGATGACAGAAAAAGTTTCTGCCGCACAATGTCCAGATCCCACAGTCCGATCTGCGCACCCTGAGTTGCAAAAGCGTAGTGGTCCTGACTGTGCTGAAGTTCCGCATACGCCCGTCTGTGCTGCAGGTGCAATGAGACGCGGGCCAACAGAATCTCGTCAGCAAACGGTCGGGCCAAAAAATCACTCGCTCCTGCACGGAATGCACTTACGCCCTGTTGAGGCTCATCGTCTGCTGTGACGATCATCACAGGTAATTGTAATTCAGAATGCTGTTGGCGAATTGTCCGCAGAACGTTAAGCCAGTCCTCTTCGGGTAGATTCACTGTCAGCAGCATAAGATCCGGGGGAGAATTCGATAGTCGATCAAGGGCCGCATCACCTGATTCTGCCGTTTGTACGCTGTAACCATTGTCTGCCAGCAGACGCGATATGGTGTCCCGCGTGACGTGATTTTGATCGACCACCAAGATGGAATCTTGTACAGTCGGTCTTTCACTCAAGCGGCGATTTTCGGCGGAAAGCTGTAAAATCAGCGGGCGTTGATTCATGGGGGAAATTCCACACGATTCCGTGATAGGTTGGATTGTGCGGGGAGGTATCTTCGCTCCGCGACACGACATTTCTTAACGGAAAATAGGTCAAAAACTTCGCATGTGCGCTTGTATAGTTGGTGATTCAGGGAAGATCGTGGTGGTTGCATTGCTCAAATGTCCACTGCTCTGATTGGAGTGAACAAAGGGGTCGCAGGGGCTGTGATGCCTCTTCAGCGTGCGATCCATACGTGATACTCGACCCCGCCTGAGCGTCGTTGAGTCTGCCTGTCCTTGCGAAACCTAAAGAGTCGCAGCGTCTAGGGTTGAAATTGGACGTGGGACATGCCAGCATTCGTAGGGAAAATTGTTGGCGATGAATTGAGGAGCTGTGGAGAGCGATTTCCGGGGTTCTGACGGTGAGTCTTATAAAACGCGAGAGTGGCGAAATTGGCAGACGCGCTGGATTTAGGATCCTGTGCCTTAAACGGCGTGGGGGTTCAACTCCCCCCTCTCGCATTTTTTATTCTGTTTGCAAGGGGCGAATCAGTGTTAATGCTTGATAACGCCGAAGGCAAATAGTGGCCTTGGTTTCCGGCCCGTTTTTCTGATTTGATCTCACCATGTTTTCGGCGCTGAAGAATCAGATCGCTTTCTTCGGCCAGTTTCGGCAGCGGTTTGAAACGACCGGCGCAATCGCGCCCAGTAGTCGGTTTCTTGCTCGAGCGATGACCCGTTACTTCGCCTCACGCGATCCCGCGGTTCCTGTGCGCGTGCTTGAAATTGGGCCAGGCACAGGTCCTGTGACAGACAGGATCGTGCGGCTTCTGCGGCCGCATGATGTGTTTGATCTGGTGGAACTCAATGAAGAATTCGTGCGAATTCTGCATGAGCGATTTCAGTCCGAACCTTCGTGGGTGAGTGCGAAAGCACAATCGACCATTCATCAGCTCCCGGTGCAGGAGTTTGCGAGTGAGGCTCCGTACGATTTTGTGATCTCCGGATTACCGCTCAACAACTTTCCGGCAGAACTTGTGACGTCGATTGCGGAGACTTATTTTCGTTTGCTCAAGCCTGGCGGCGTGCTGAGTTATTTTGAATACATGTACGTGCGACCGATTCGCAAAGTCGTCACGCGGGGTACGGAACGCATTCGGATCACGGCCATCGATGCCACGCTGCAGGGACATTGCAACCGTTGCCGTATCCGCCGTGACAACATCTGGCTAAACACTCCTCCCGCTTGGGTGCAGCACTTGCGCGGCTTGGAATGAGCTTGTGAGCGAGCCGCCCCCAAACCACGCTTTGGATCAACGCCTGACAACCGCCCTAGAGCATCTGGCGGCAATTCATCAGCGGCGAACGCGCCGCTGTGTGGAAGCAGTCAGCACGACGGAATGTGTGCTTGATGGCCAGCGCTGCCTGAGTTTTGCAACGAATGACTATCTTGGCCTCACGCGGCATCCGAAAGTCGTCGCAGCGTTTGCCGCCGTGGCGGCCACGCAGGCGGGTGCTGGAGCGAGCGGGTTGATTGCAGGACGGTCACCGTACCATGCTCGGCTAGAAGAAGTGCTTGCGGAATTTGAGGAGACAGAATCCGCGATCTTGTTTCCGTCTGGCTTCGCTGCGAACATGGGCACACTGACGTCACTCATTCGGTCGCATGATGCGGTCTTCTGTGATCGCGAAAATCACGCCAGTCTAATTGATGGCTGCCGGGCGAGTCCTGGTAAATTCTTCGTTTATGATCGCGCAGAACTCGATCAACTCCATGCCTCGATCGGACGTCGTCGCCATGACTTTGGAGCACTCTTCATTGTCACTGACTCCGTCTTTAGTATGGATGGAACACTGGCTGACCTGCCGCAGTTGTGCGATCTGGCTGATCGCTTTGGCGCCACGGTCATTGTTGATGAAGCACATGGCACGGGAGTGTTCGGCGCAACCGGTCGCGGTGTGTCTGAGTTACAACATGTGAGCGATCGAATTTCCGTGAAGATTGGCACGCTCAGCAAAACACTTGCTGGCCTTGGTGGCTTTGTAGTCGGCTCCACCACACTGTGTGATTGGCTCTGGAACACGGCACGCAGTCAATTCTTTTCAACCGCTCTGCCGCCTGCAGTCTGCGCGGCGGCTGCGGCGGCGGTGCAGGTGATCCGGAACGAGCCTGAGCGACGCAGGACACTTGCTGCACGGTCTATGTTTGCTCGTCAACTGCTGCACGAGGCTGAACTCGACGTCATCCCCGCTCCGCCCGACAGTCCCATTATTGCGGTCCTGCTTCGCGAAGAGGAACTGGCCGTACGAGTCAGCCGCCAGATGACGGCCGCCGGATACTTCATCCCGGCTGTACGCCCGCCAACAGTCGCCAGCGGGACATCACGGCTGCGAATATCGCTCTGCTGCGATCATGCGGAAGAGCAGATCCGATCCGCCGTGTATCAGCTTCGAGATGTTGTTCATTCCGCGCGGCGATAATACTGGAATGAAGGTGCCCGTCGGCGTAATCTCCGGCATGCCTTCCTCTGAACCCATCGCCCGCCTGCTCACGCCGGAGCAAGTTGATCCGGAACTGCGTCAACGCGCAGCTTGCCGTGAGGGCTTTGAGAATGAGTATCCCTTTGCATCGCACTGGTTCGAAGTGGACGGGCATGTGCAGCATTACATCGACGAAGGGCAGGGGCCCGTGCTGTTGATGGTGCATGGCAATCCCACGTGGAGCTTTGCGTGGAGGCGACTGGTGAAAGACCTGAGCCGTGATTATCGCGTCGTCGCGTTGGATCATTTGGGCTGCGGATTTTCCGAAAAGCCTCAGGTTCGCCATGTTTATACGCTGGAGGCACATATTCAGCGTCTCGCGTCGCTCGTGAGGCTCCTTGGTCTGCAGCAGATCACGTTATTTGCCCACGATTGGGGAGGTGCGATCGGCATGGGTTGCGCCGGACGAATGCCCGATCGATTCCAGCGCTTTGTGCTGATGAATACCGGCGCGTTTCGGAGTCAGGCCATTCCGTTCCGCATCGCGCTCTGTCGGATTCCACTGCTGGGGACGGTGGGAGATCGTGGTTTGAACCTGTTCGCCCGTGCGGCGTTGACCATGGCCGTCGAAAAACGGCTCAGCCCTGCTGCCCGGGCTGGCTTTATCGCTCCGTACGATTCATGGGCGCATCGCATCGCCGTGCATGAATTCGTGCAGGACATCCCGCTCAAGCCAGCGCATCGCAGTTATGCGACGTTGACAGGGGTTGAGCAGTCGCTGGCACAGTTCCGTGATCATCCGATGCAGTTGATCTGGGGGATGAAAGACTGGTGCTTCACGCCCCATAATTTTCTTAACGAATTCCAACGCCGTTTTCCGCACGCCCATTCGCTGGAACTCCCCCGAGCTGGCCATTATGTCTTCGAAGACGCTCCCGCAGAACTGCTGAGGCAGACACGCATTTTTCTGGACGGTTGATGGTGGCTGGTCCTTGTTCCTAGAATCCGGCAGATTCAGCCGAAACCGTAATCACATTGAATCCATCTAAGGCTAGGCCTTGCCGGAACTTTCCCTCATGAACATCGAACACATCCTTGTTATCCCAACTTCCGTCTTTCATCAAGTCGGGCACTTCCAAGGTTTTTGCGGCGAGATTGACCGCTACTTGGAGGTAATTTTGAATCCTCAGCACGCGAGCTATCGGCCGCGCCCTGAAATGGAACAGGATCCGACCTTTAAACAGTTGATTCCGTATTGCGTGTTTCGCTGCAACGGTGAGGTTTTCTACTACCAGCGCGGGACAGCTCAGGGAGAAGCTCGGTTACATGCCAAGCGATCCGTCGGGGTCGGTGGGCATGTGTCAACCCTAGACATGGACGGCGAGCTTACGCCGTATTTGGAGGGGATGAAGCGGGAAATCGAAGAAGAAGTGGAAATCGGGACAGGCTGGCAGGAGAAGTGCGTCGGGTTGATCAATGACGATGAAACGGAAGTTGGAAAAGTTCACCTTGGGATCGTACATATTTTCGATTTAGACAATCCCAAAGTTCGACCCCGTGAAAAGTCGATGATAAACGCAGGATTCGCACGTCCGTCAGAATTGGTGCTCCAAATTGATGAATTTGAAACGTGGTCCCAGATCTGCCTCAAGTACCTTGCAGGTCTGGAAACTCCATGAAAACGCAAGTTTTCCGCGATAATTTGGGCTTCATAGATGTCAGGAATGCGACATTCGGTTGAATCGTGAAGGATCACGAGGAACTGAGTGGACTGAAAACTATCAACCGACTTCGGCAACAATTGCCGCAGTGCTTCAAGGGAGTGAACGATGAAAATGTCATGTGCTGTACTTTTGCCAGCGCTGCTCTTGCTGGGTGGCATGTGGTTCTCAGCTTCGGCTCAGGACGAAAAACCGGAAGTCCAGCCGGCGCCATTGCCGGGGCAGGTTTCCGAAACGGAGCTGGGAGAAATTCTGGCCACGATCGGTTTGAAGCCGACCAAAACTGAGCAGCGCTATGACTTCGCATTCAAGACCAGTTACCGTGGTGAAGAGTGGAAGTTTTCGATGTCTGCCGTCCTGAGCCGCAACGGTCAGTCGATGTGGGTGATGGCATGGCTGGACCAAATTCCAACAACGGCCAGCGAAGTTCCGCGTACCGCCTTGCTGCGTCTGCTAGCTGCCAACGATCGGATGGGCGAAGGTAAGTTCTTCACTTACATTCCGAATAACAAGCGTTTCGTGTTGCAGCGCGTTGTGGCCAATCGCGACATGAACAACAAGAAGATCATGGAGTTGCTCCAAGATCTTGCCGGCAGCGTCGCGGATGAATATCCCACATGGTCTGTAGCAAATTGGACGCCGAAAGCTGATCAGCAAGTGGCCGAAGGCGAAGGCAGTGGTCGGGCTGTGCCTGAAAACCCAACCGCCGCCAGCCGTTCTGGTGCCGCTGCGAACGTGAAGACTTCCGAAGCCGGATCCAAATTCGACGGCAAGTCCGTGAATTAGTTCAACCTCGCAACGCTTCCGCGTCACCCCAAATCTAGCACACACGCCTGGCCTTGCCGTCTCTTCGACGGTGAGGCCTTTTTGCGTTGACAGCAAGCGCACAGGGTGGGCTGGCGGAGGGGCGACTGACCCAAGACTGAACATCCAGTGCGCCGCCCCGGGATCGCAAAAACCCTTGAATGCAAACAAAGCAAGCATCACAAAATTTTGATAGGAATTCTGTTAGCAAACGGAGAATCCTTGGGCGTATACTCTACGGCGGCACGCGGGATGCTGTGGATTTGGAAGGTTTTTGTTGTCGGCGATGTTTTTCGAGGCTTGCATGTCATTTGATGCCGCAATTCATGCCAAAGCAAAGCCAGACGCACGGCGTCTGAGGCTGTCGCTGCAGCGTGTTTTGCTGGCGGTAGTGACAATGAGTGTGGGATTGGTGTGGTCGTCAACGGCCACCGCATCCTGTGGGAACTATCTGTATCGCAACGGAAAACCGGTCATCGATTCAGCACTTTCGATGAATGACCATACCGAAAATCACGCCGCCGGTAAGACTCCTGCTGGGATACCTTTGCCGCCGTGCCACGGGCCGAACTGTTCCGGGAATCCCATTCCGCTGGCACCGGTGCCCGTGGCTCCGACGAATTTGGTTCGCGGCTTTGATCAGGCCACAATCCTTGAATCGCTTGCTGATGCAACGTCGCCTTTGGGGGCGATCGAAATCCCCGCATCTGAACGAGGAGCCCGCTATGTGCCCTCGTCCCTCTTCCGCCCGCCCGCCGCGTGAGCCAAAATCTGGAATCGCGGCTGCGCTGCATGCGCGTCGTTTTGTGATTGTCCTGCACCGTGGTTGCAGACTGCAATCGACACGATTCCAGCAGCCAGTCTTGCAGATGCAACCTTGATTCCGCTCGTTTGTCGGCCCTGATGCCAGCATTCTTCGGCCTGTGGTCTGGTTCAATTCAGATTGTCGCGTTTGAACTCGCGCCGTTCATTTTCGATTTGCAATGCTTCCGTCGCGTTTGCGTCGGTGTTCTTTTTCTGTTGAGTTGTTTTTTCCGTCTTTTCCGTTGAAGGTACTTCCCATGCTCCGTCTGAACCGTAAATCGCGAGGTTTTACCCTCATTGAATTGCTCGTTGTAATCGCCATTATTGCGATCCTGATTTCCCTCTTGTTGCCCGCTGTTCAGCAGGCTCGTGAAGCAGCTCGACGCATTCAGTGCAAAAATAATCTGAAACAGCTTGGGCTTGCGATCCACAACTACCACGATGTCTATTCCTGCATTCCCATTGCCGATGTGAACGGCAGCTCGACTGCTGTCTCAGCACATGCTCGCCTCCTGCCATATCTTGAGCAGCACAACTTGTACCTTTTGGTGGATTTCAATGTTCCTTATGACCACGTTAACAATACGGTTGCTCGAAACACCGAACTGCCCGGATTCCGCTGCGTGTCAGATCCCACGAGACTGCCCGCATCCATCGGAGGTCGCAATAACTACTACTGGAATGCCGGGTCCGGCATCGTGATGTACTCATCCGGAGCAATCGGTCAACCTCCTGCCAGCGGCGTGGTCTTTCACAACAGCAGAATCCGCTTCGGTGATGTGACCGACGGTTTGAGTAATACTGCCGCCATGGCTGAGAAGATGACAGGTGACGGAAACAATGGGATTTCTTCACCAAAGCTCGACACTTATCGTCCAGGGACCTATCCCAACAATGCTGACGAGGCGACTTTGCAGTGTAACGCGGCCAATGTGACAGACCTGTCTCAGCAGGGATATTCCAACGTCGGTGGTCCATGGCTGCAACAGTACCATTCCACGAACCAGTACAACCATGTTTTGCCACCGAATGGTCGTTCGTGCATGTTTCCTCCGGGGAGAATTGCGACGACAGCCAATAGCCAGCACACCGGTGGGGTGCAGTTGGTGCTGTGTGACGGATCCGTCCGGTTTGTTTCGGAAACTCTGGACGTGAATACGTGGAGAAGTCTGGGAAGCAGAGATGGCGGCGAAGTGCTGAGTGAATTCTAGTTGCCCAATCGCCTCTGGAGATACAAGGCATCCGCTACCCATTGGCGTCCGGTGGGTCTAAGTCTACCCGCCCGACGTCGCTTTATCCTTTCACATGAAATTCGAAACATGCTTCTCTCGTATTTTTCCCGGCGTGGCATTCTCGGCGTTTTGCTCGTGTTTTTTGGCGCGGGGTGCTCACAGCAGACACCCAGTTACCCGCTTGATCAGGAACTCGCCCGTGCCGCCGTTCAACAAGCGATGCAGGCTTGGATCGCAGGTCAGTCTCCTAAAAATTTGCAGCCTGAAATTGTCGTCGGTGATCCGGCTTGGGAGCAGGGGGAGAAACTTGTCGCGTTCGAGATTGTGACGAATGAAGAGACGTCTGACGGCTCTAACCTGCATATCCGGGTGGCGCGGCAGTTTGAGTCTTCCGAATCCACCGTGACTTACATTGTGGGAACCACCCCAGTCGTGACAATTTTTCCACAGTAAATCAGTTTCCGAAAGGAAACAGAAGTTTTGTTCCTGCTCCCTCTGAGTTGGGGGAGAGGGAATTTGTTGTGTTAACAAGAACGCTATTTTCGAATTGAACGCTGTTGTGTGCAAGTATTCGTGGCTTCGTGCCCGCAAGTCTAAGTCCTCTATTTGACAGGAAAGACACCTGATGTCCTTTAAAAGAAGCTGTTTGTTTCTCATGCTTGCTTCCGCCGGAGCAGCCGTCTGCCGTGCCGATTCGCCTGTGAAGACTTCTCGACCAATTCCCGCAACTCGCCCTGAGATGAAGGAATTGCTCGAGGACATGAAGCAGCGTCCGTATCGAATTCCGCTTCCGGAACTGACTGACAAAGAGCAGGAAGAACTGGGCGAACGCAGCACTAACTATGAAGCCCGCCTGCGATATAACTACGTTCCAGCGGTGGAAGGAACCATCTTCGGCGGCGCTCGACCGCGCCCAGCCGCAGCGCCGGGAACACTGGCCCCTGCCCACGCGCCGCGAATGGATTTCACGCGCAACGCTGATGAGAACATGACGCTGACGTATCAGTTCAAGACGATGCTGTTCTGGATCGTTTCTCGAACAAACAACTGTCAGTACTGCCTTGGCCATCAGGAGTGGAAACTATCGGCCACCGGCATGAAGGACGATGCAATTGCCGCGCTTGATGCCGACTGGTCCGCTTACAGCAAACAGGAACAAGCGGCATTTGCCTACGCGCGCCTGCTGACCTACGAACCGCATCGCTTGACGGAAGCGGAAACTCATCGAATCAAGCAACACTATACGCCGCTGCAGGTAGTCGAAATGACGATGTCGATGTCAGGCAATAATGCCATCAATCGATGGAAGGAAGGCACGGGCCTTCCTCAGTCGGCGGGGAACACGTTCACTGGTCGTGGCGGTCCGGCAGCCCCTGCGACGGCAGAGCATGCAGACAACTTCACCACTCCGACATCGGAAAAATTTCGAAGCAAAATCTCCATCGTTGCGCCGCTGGAGATCTTCAACGGCAAACCAAGCGGCCAAGGTTTCAGCAGTCGTCCTGAATTGGAAGATCGCGACGAAGTGCAGGCAAAACTGGCTTCAGTCGCCACCCGAATACCACGACTGCCGCTGATGGATAAGGCTCCGGCAGCGGCATGGCTGCAGGAGTCCGGACAGGCGGTTCCTGTGACAAGCTGGATTCGGCTGATTGGCAATTTCCCCAACGAAGGCCGGGGACGTCTGCCGAGCCTTGTCGCCCGCGAAAAGCAAACCGGCGAACTGACAGAACTTCAAAAAGCCCAGCTCAACTGGATCATCGCGCGACAGGATCGCGCGTGGTATGCCGTCGGACAGGCGCACAAGAAGCTGATGTCACTTGGACAATCTGAAGATCAGATTTTCAGACTGGATGGCGACCGAACAACTTGGAGTGAGGCGGATCAGGCGTTGTTCACTTTCGCCCAGCATCTGGCCGCTTCACCCATTGCACTCACTGACGAAGACGCGGTTTTGGCTCTGAAGCTGAACAGTCCGGCTCAGGTCGTGCAGACCATCAACCACGTCGCCAGTTGTGCGTACTTTAATCGAGTAACGGAGGCAGCGGGATTGGCGTTGGAGTAGTTGCACGTTTCGTTCCCGATACCCATGTCTCGATCCCAGTCATCGTGGCTTTCTGTTGTCAATAACGACAGGGGAGCTTTATCCTGAAGCTCTGGAGGCGATTCGGGGTGCCGTCATCGCTGCTTGTGAGGCGCGCACGCGGCACGAATTCGTGATATGCTTTCGGATCAGGCACGCGTTATTTCAAAAAACGACCAGTTTGGAAAAATTAATGACTCGAAACGAAAACGTGAATCCTAGGCAGAGGGGTCGAACGGTGTCCGTGATCTTGCTGGCGGCAGTCGTCATGTCATTCGACAGCATAACGTGGAGATCGTCAGCAAGTGGTTGCGATGACGATTCTGGTCCAGCACGCGCGGCGGTCCCAGAACTTCATGCATCCGAACCACCTCCGCCGGGGCCAGAGTTGCTCAAGTACTCGCCGGAGCAAATCGAAGCTGCTTACGAAGGCAAAGAAATACCAGAAGCTGTCGCCATGTACCTCGTGATCGTTCGCGACGGGCAGTTGGATGGCACTCACGGCTGGTTTGGTCCCGCGAAGAGTCGATTCTCTTGGCAGTGGCTTGCAGACAAAAATGGCGTTCCTGCCGATGGGGCGCTGCCGAAAGACAAGTTTCAGGGTGATCCAACCATTTTCAAAATGCTCGACCGAGATCGCGATGACAGCATCTCTGGCTCCGACCTCGATTGGTCTGACAATAATCCGTGGGTACGGCAGTCGAACATGATTGGGCGAATGTTTCGCCGCATCGATCCGAGCGGAGATGGGAAGCTGACAACCGAAGAGTGGCAGGCGTTCTTTGAGAAAATTGCAGGTGACGGCGATACAATTCGGGTGGAACAGTTGCGTGATGCCCTCATTCCCCCGGGCAGTGGGTTCTCACCGGGCGACATGCCGAGCAAAGAAACTCTCATCAAGGGATTGATGGCCGGAGAAATTGGATCGTTGCAGGAAGGCCCGGACGTTGATGAATTGGCGCCCGATTTTGAGCTACGGCCGTTGGGTGGCGGTGAACCGATCCGTCTGTCCGATCGGATTGGGAAGAAGCCGGTTGTGCTGGTCTTTGGCAACTTCACCTGCGGTCCGTTTCGGTCCACCTATCCGGCCGTCGAAGCCGTACGCGAACGTCAGAAAGACAACGCCGACTTTCTGATGGTTTACGTTCGCGAAGCTCATCCCACGGACGGCTGGGCGATGAAGTCGAATGATAAAGTGGGAGTCTCGGTTGCTCAGCCAACGACCTTCGAAGAGCGACACGCGGTCGCCGAACAATGCGCGGCGAAGCTAAATCCTTCGATGCCGTTGCTTGTCGATGACATTAACGACACGGTTGGCAACGCTTACAGCGGCATGCCGGCTCGGCTTTACGTCATCGACACGAACGGACGCGTCGCATACAAAAGTGGCCGTGGGCCGTTTGGATTCAAACCCGAAGAAATGGAACAGGCACTTCTCATGTTGACGCTGGAAGAGGCAAACGCAAAACCAACTGTGGCCATCTCCGATGATGTAAAAGGTTGGAAGCTGCTTCCCAAGGTGATTTCTGGTTCCGGGCAGCCGTTGCCATCATGGGCTCGCGCGGTTGCCACTCATCTGCCTCGGACAGCAGCGGCGATGCTGGAGTTAGATTTTGCTCATCGTACAAAAAGTCCGGTCGATCCCATCCTGCGCGCGAAAATGAGATGGGTGATTGCCAACGCAAATCACTGTGGATACTCGCAAGCCTATGCCATCGCCGACCTCCGGCGAGCCGGAGCGTCTGCAGCGGAAATCACGACTCTCACAGGAGATCCAAACGCTTGGCCGGAAGCGGATCGCAAGTGCTTGGAGTTCGCACGCCTGCTGACGGTTGCTGCGCCAACGATCTCTGATGAAATGTTTGAAGATCTGCGAACACAATTTGGCAACAAGCAGGTCGCGTCGATGGTATTGCTGGCCGCGTACGGCAATTTTCAAGATCGCATTGTGCTCGGTCTGAATCTGCCGATTGAAGCCCATGGCCCGCTCGCTCCGCTGGATGTTGAATTCGCCGAAGGGGCCCTCCAGATTGCGTCACTCATACCGCCGCCCGGTGAGGTGCCGACACTGTCGGGTGCTGTTGAAGATGTGATCCCCGACGAAGCTGACTGGGCTGCCATCTCGTTCGATGAATTGCAGACACGACTTGCGCAACAGCGCGACCGCAAACCCCGGCTGCCCATTCCGTCATGGGAAGACGTGAGAGGAAAACTTCCGCCAGCCATGGCGACTCGACCCACGCGAATCGTCTGGAGCCTGATGACATACGGCTACGCGGCAGAGTTGCAGATACCGTGGAGTGTTGCGACGCGCACGATGTGGGCCGAACGGCCTGGTAATCGAGTCTTCGAAGAGAGCCTCTTCTGGATTCAGACCCGCACGATTGAGTGCAACTACTGTATGGGCCACTGCGAAATGCTGCTGGAAGTTGCTGGGCTTGATAAAAACCAAGTTGCCGATCGAACCCGCAAGCTGGCCAGCAATGATTGGTCTGCGTTTCCGTTGGAAGAACAGCGAGCTTACGCTTATGCTCGGAAACTGAGCAAAGCCCCTTGGACGCTGACCGCGGAGGACTACCGGACACTCGAGCAGGATCTTGGACCGGAAAAAGCGATGTCAACATTCTGGTGGCTTTGTCGCGGCCTGTACATGACGCGCATTTCTGACGGATTTCAGTTGCCGCTGGAACGCGAAAACGTATTTGGCGAAGCTCCGCAGCAGAAAAATAAATAGGACTTCTGACCAACCGTGATGGCAGAAACCAAGCAGAAAATAGGCAGACCAAACAGGGATTAAACATGCATGAGATGAAGAAATATTCAGAGTGGGGCATGGCGTCGCGATCGCTAATCCTGCTTTTGGCGTGTTCGGCGATTCCCTCGTCGGGCGTTACGGCCGAGACGACTCCCGGGAACTTGCCATTGAATCTGTTGCCGTGGCCAAAGTCCGTCAACGTAGAGTCTGGCGAGGTACGCATCGGATCAGAAACTGGAAAGATCTGATACACGCTTGACGGTTCCGTCCCAGTCGCTGCGTCGCCGGCCTTTATTGAACCGCTCGTTCTCAATGAGTCGGCAGTTGTTGTGGCTCGTTGGTTCGACAGCGAGAATTTGGGTCGGGGTAACGTAGCCACAGCGACCTACCGTAAACTCACCACTGTCCGACACGCGGCTGTAAACAAGCTCGTCGCGATGACAGTCACTGCGAAACTTGAAGACCCCAGCACTGCCGCGAAGTTGTTGCTGGACGGTCGCCTAGGCCGTGACGGTGATTGGGGCTCGCCCGAAGTGCTGAGGCTGGGTGACAGCGATCTCGAGGCGGTCATCGAGATGGGGGTGAGCACGCAGATCCAAAGGGTGGTTGGACGGTTCTTCTACTGCCAGGAAGCCGGAATTTATCCGGCCAGTCGGGTCGATGTGCTGGTGTCCGATGACGGTCAAACTTACACGTCGGCGGGCACAGCCACGTTTGTTGTCCCCCAAGAGCGAGGGGCGGATGGAAGTTCCGTCAAGGAGATTGAAGTCCTCTCCGGTGCTGAGGGCCGATATGTGAAGGTCGTCTGCAACAACATGAACCCGCACCCGCGATTGAGGGATAAATAATGGACTAGCGCAAGAACCTGCCGCCACTGATGTCGATCAGAGCCCCGTTCACAAAACGGGCGGCGTCACTGACCAGATACAGCACGGTTTGTGCCACTTCGTCGCTGGTTCCATTGCGTCCCAGCGGGGTCTGCGCTCGATACTCGATCATCCGTTCCGTCGTCGTGAACTGCTCGTGATGCCGCGTTTCAATGACCCCCGGCATGATGGCATTCGTGCGAACCTCCGGGGCCAGTTCCCGCGCCAAGGTTCTCGTCAAGACCTGGAGTCCTCCTTTGGCGGCTGCATAGGGTCCAGCCCCATTTGCACCACCCGTCTGCACACTGAGCGACAGATTGTTGACGATCGCGCCGTTCCCGCTGGCTCGCAGATGAGGAATCGCCCGCTGTGTTACGAGGAATGCCGACGTCAAATTGACGGCCAGTGCCGACTGCCAGACTTCGAGCGAACAATCTTCAATCTTCGTGCGCTGCACTACCGACCCCGTATTGTTGACCAGAATATCGAGCCTCCCGGCCGCCTGCACAGCCTGATCGACCAGTTCGGCCGCCTGCTTGGCATCGGACAAATCGGCGGAAAACACCCATCCTTCACCACCCTGTCGACGAATGGCCTCCAATGCTTCTTCCGCGCCGCTACGGCTTCGGTGACAATGAAGAATCACCCGGGCGCCAGCGCCAGCCAAAGTCTCCGCGACTGCCCGCCCAATGCCGACACCGGCACCTGTGACGATCGCTGTACGGCCGGTCAAGTCAAACGGACTCGTCATTGGTTACCCTTATCTGCGCATGTCCGACTGGGGGCGTCCCGGGAATCATCCCGGACTTCAAAGAACTCGCAGGCTACCAAACAAAGACCAATTCCTCCCGAAAGAAACGCCACCTATGAAGAACAGTACCCGAAAAATCAAGATTGAAACAGTCTGCACAGCGGTCGATTCACCCGTGCCCAGCCCTGCCTGTGTCAGCCATGGGGCTCTGCAGTCGTGGCTCGGCAAGGATGCGCAGGGTCTGTATCCTGTATCCTGGACCATGAGCACGACGGACTGTTCGGCCATTCGCTGCAGTCTCTGCGCCGCGTGAGAAGCCAGAATCTGCTGCGAACGTCGCATAAGACACTTCACCGAAATCCGCGACTGCACCCTTTCGAAGTCCTGACGCACTTCGTCCTTGACAAATCTGAGAACTCTCGATCTAACAAATAATTCCAACCAAATCCGTCCGGCTCTTTTTAACGACACATCGGACATCCTCGCCGTTTCGGTGGTGGGGCAATGAAAAGAGGAGGTCAAACGGGCGGTTGGTTACGAGTCGGATGCCGGTCGAATGATTCGTAATGGTTTGCCGAAACCTGTAGGATGTCTGGTCGTCTTGGTTGGGGGCGTTGTTGGTTTATGGTGCATGTTGAGTGGTGCTGGTTTTTAACGGCGAGCGATTGCCAATTAACGGAGACTTTGATGTTTAGCATCCGATTGCATTTGCTGGTTCTTTGCGGCTCGATTGCACTCTCGCTTTTGACTGTGGGTTTTGCTGGATCAGAGGAGACGCCTGCTGCGTCCCCACCGCTTAGTACGCATGTGCTGAATACAACAACAGGTAAACCGGCATCCGGGGTGAATCTTATTCTTCAGAAGCAAACAGGTGGGGGCTGGGAAGAACTGAGGAAGGTCAAGACGGATGCAAAGGGGCGAGCAAGCGATTTGTACATTTCTGGAAAAGCATTGCAGGCGGGAACGTATCGTTTAATCTTCGAGACGGGTGAATATTTCAAAACCCAAGGGGTATCGACCTTCTTCCCCCGTGTCGAGATTGTTTTTGCAATCGATAACACTGACGAACATTACCACATTCCCTTGCTAATCAGTCCATACGGCTATTCCACCTATCGGGGCAGTTAAGCTTTGAAGTTGTCATGGTTGTTGTCACAAAGTTCGGCTCGTTCGCAGGATCTGTGGGTGAAATTGATTAGGGAAAGTGGCGTTGAGTCTTGGGAGGGCGCGGGCAAGTGGGCGTTAAGTTTATCGCATTCGGAGGGTGCCTTAACGGTGCGACCTTAACGGTGCTAGGACGAATGGCACTGTCGTGATTGTAAGTTACTTCAAGTGCCGTGTTTACGAAATTCAGCTCTGAGCACGTCGCGTGGCTTCTGCATCAGCGGGTAACCGTGACGGCGGCGCTTGATCACGCGCGGCTCCAGCCGTCCCGGACGATCCCCGACTCGACATTCGGCGATCCGTTTCAGAAAGTCATCGCACTCCTTCCGCAATGCCTCCCGCGACATAAGCCCGCTCGCATGCACGGCCCAGCCGGAGAGAACGAATTGACAGGTACTCGTGAAACTGATCGTTCGCGGTTTCTGTTTGCTGCGAATGGCGCCATCATCTGTTGCAGCAGCGCGGATTCCCCCGTTTCTTTACCTTCTGTATGGACCGAGAACGCGACAATAGTCACCGGTGTCTGACGTCAGAGCATCACGTCCGACCTGCAGGTAGAAGCTGAGGATGCCTGCGACCGCAGACTGGCAGGATGCTTCAAGTCCCAAAACCCGTACAACTCATACCGAAACCGTCGCCTGATCAATTCTGGCCGAACACAACATTTCGAAGTAACTCGCGTGCCTGAAGCTGTGCTGTTAGGTCGCTGAAGACCAAGGGGAAGACTACGGTGGTGCGTCGGACAAGAATGTCCAACCTACGAAAACGCAGGGCGTCGCCGGCCAGTCGGATGGGCATTCCTGTGCCTTCTCCCCTGTCGTCAGGGGAGAAGGTGCGGGGTGGGTGATGCAATGGATCGTCGCCTTGAACATGGTGCGTGCGGGGGTTGGCTGGCTCCGGTGGCTCTTGATTCGCCGCGTAAGAAAGTACGCGAGAAGCAATCGTCTCGCCGAGCCAGCAACAAAGGTTGTCTCCCGCTGACGCTGAATCAGGATTTGAAGTTGCGCGACTGGACCGGCCGCCAGCTTCGCAAGGACAAGGCTGGCCAGATCCCGGCCGAGTTCGATCCGATTCTGGAACGATTGGATTGCAGTCCCGAGGCATGGCTGGATCTGGTTCAGAATTTCCGCAAACGCTTCCGCACCGAAGCCGGCCTTGCCGCGTCCATGCAATCCGTCAGTTCCGCCCGCCGATCACGGCGCCATGAAAATTCTTCTGCGTAGCGAGTCGTGGGGGATCATGGGTACTTCTTACAGACTTCAACTACGCCAGTGTCGCGACCCAAATCGCTGCTACGAAGCCGGAACGAAGGTGAATCACGGATTGAATCGTAATTCTTCCTATGAACACGAGTGACTTTTGCCGCTCGCGAGCTTTGTCTCGCGAAGATGAGTCGGCGACGGAGCACACCGTTACGCACTAGGCTCGGGCACCAAATCCAGTTCCGCGGCAATGGGTTGCAGTGCAGAGATGACGAAGGCGATGTGTGCGTTGAGATCCACACCCAAATCGGCAGCTCCGAGGGTGATGTCGTCGCGATTGACGGCGGCGGCGAAGGAGAGTTGTTTCATTTTTTTGCGGACGCTAGCGGGGGCCATTCCGTCCAAGCGGCCGGGGCGCATCAGAGCACACGCGACAATAAAGCCGCAGAGTTCGTCGCAGGCGTACAGGGTCTTGTCAAGGCGTGAAACGCGGGGACAGTCGGTCAGGTAATCGGCGTGCGATTTGATGGCGTAGATAACGTCGTCCGGATAGCCGTGCTGTTTCAGAATCTCAGCACCCTGCAAAGGATGGTCAGGCGGATTGGGCCAGCGTTCGTAGTCGAAGTCGTGCATGAGGCCGACGGTGGCCCACTTGTCAGGATCTTCGGCGAAATGCACAGCGTACGCACGCACAGCTGCCTCAACAGCCAGCATGTGACGGATGAGGCTGACACTTTGTGTGTACTCATGCAGCAGTTTCAGGTCATCGTCTCGTGACATTTTTTCAGAACTCTCCCAACACTTCACTGCCCTAGATTAAGGCACGCGACCGGTAGACACCGCTCTCAATATTTTCAGAAACAAAGTCAACAGATCCAGATCCATCGCCTAAGCAGAACTACAGGCCACCACCGCGATAACTGCTGAAGATTCGCGAGCATGCTTTGCCGTCTGATGATCAGTCGGACAGAAAAATGTTCATATGTTCAGTTAAGTGCTTATGAGGCGGATGGGATGCGCATGGTGATTGTGAGCATTTATTTCCATCCCCGTCTGTTCTAGGAGATGCAACCGTTGACCAAGGCATGACATCATCAGAAGACGCAGTCGACAAATCTGGCAAATGAGTCAATTCAAGGCTTCAAAAACGGACTTTATGGCTTCAGGGGAGTTTGGCAATTAGGAAAACGGATTTCCTGTGTTATAGGACTGCGGGGCAAGTTTAATTTGTTTCAAGGGCGGAAAAGCTAATTCAACGAATACGCCTCTTCGCGCGAACCGGGGTATATTTGAGGATTCTATCAGGTGTGATGGAATTTCGGGTTATTGCGAATCGAGCTGAGGAAATCTCGCCGATGGAAGATGAATGTTCAATCTCTGAAGAAATCGTAGTACTGTCACGGCATGTAAGATTAGCGCGGTTGCGTTCGCCCATGTTCTGTCGTTTAATTCCGCAATTGCGCGACCGCTTGATGCTTAGTCTGGCTGAATATCAAGTCGTCGCTGGAAAGCGGGAGATTCAATTCTGCATGGCGTTGGAAGAAGCGTTGAACAATGCCTTCTATCATGGGAATTTGGAGCTCAGTTCACAACTGAAGGAAGACGGATCGTCAAGATTCATAGAATTGGCGGCCGAACGCGAAGCACTGTCACCTTGGCGTGAACGATCAGTGCAGGTCACAGAACTGGTAAGTGTGTTTGGCCTGTGGCTGACAATTCAGGATTCGGGCAGTGGGTTTGATGTTCAGGCCATGCAGGAACGCTGCAATGACCCGGAGTTAATGTTCGCTAGTGGTCGCGGGTTGATGCTGATGCGTGCATTTGCCGACGAGATGTTTTTTAACCGCGAGGGAAATTCCGTCACGCTTGTACTCTACGCGGACGGAGAGGAACGCGAACTCCCGTTGGGGACATCGTCGTCTGGAGCAAAGGGCTGTTGCATTGTCGCGTGACGCCGGAATCTTGTCCGACGGCAATGTCGGGCCGGGTGGGCGATTGAAGATAGAAAAGCCGAGGACTGTTTATGAAGCAGGTTAACGACGAACTGAATGAAAAGCTTTCAATCGGCAATTCTCAGACCGAGATATACGATTATTTGCTGCCCACGGAAGCAAGCTCCGTTCACGACTCGTTTCACGGCTGCGTCGTCCAGATCTGTCCGGTGGTGCCACAATCCGAAATGTTTCGTCTGCTGAAGCAGCGTACGGTGCTCGGCCGCGAACTCGCCTGCGATATTGTGCTGAACGACAGCGCGGTTTCTAGAAGTCATGCTGCGATTGATCTGGCCGATTTGAACTATTTTGTCACTGACCTTGGAAGCCGCAACGGGACGTTTGTCGATGACAAGCTGTTGCAGGAAAGACGCAGACTAAAAAGCGGAGAGCAGATTCGGCTGGGCGGCACAATTCTCAAATTCATGGAATCCGTGGATAAAGAAGCGAGTTACCATGACGTAGTCAACAATCTGATGGCGCGCGATCCGCTCACAAATGCCTTCAATCGCAGTTACATGACGTCAACGCTAGAAAAATTGCTGGCGAGTATCCCGTTTTCGAAGCACAATCTATCGCTCATCATGATCGACATTGACCACTTCAAGAAAGTGAACGATGCGAACGGACATCTGGTTGGTGACGAGGTACTTCGAATTTTCAGTGAACGAATCCGCTATATCCTGCGCGAGACTGATGCACTCTGTCGCGTGGGCGGCGAAGAGTTTGTCGTCATCTGTGAACAGACTGTGCTGGAGGATGCTGTGCGGATCGCTGAGCGGATTCGGCTGACGGTGTCAGCGACACCTTTAAGCACGCAGTCCGGCCCTGTGAGTGTCACCTGCAGCCTTGGCGTGATGACATTGGATCAGGCAAACTTCGCCACCGTCGAGGACTTATTGTGTGGTGCGGACGAGCGACTGTATCTCGCGAAAGCCTCTGGACGGAATTGTGTTCGATCCGCGTTGGATCAATAAAATGCGGTCGCCAGCCGTCTGCGGAAATCTGCAGCCAGCCGGGATTTTGGGCCCATCACCGTCAGCAGCCCAACCATTACTTCTTTGGCTGGCACGCCAACGCCGCCGCGATCTTGCGTGACGATCGCCAGACACATTTCGCAGGCCTCTTCAAAGCGGCTGTCCGCGCCGAGCGCTTCTGCCAGTTTGAGTTGCAGCTTGAGGTCTGCTGGGCTCACCTCGAGAGCCTTCTTTGCTTCGGCGACTCCGCCAGATTCTTCCACCTGACTTCGCATTTCCAGTTGCGCGACCAATGCCTGAGCTTCCGGTTCCAGATAGCCACGTTTATTGAGTTGATCAATTATCTCACGGGCTTCCTGATCGCGATTCAGTTCCAGCAGAACGCGTGCGTGCGTAATGCGAAATTCGGCAATCTCGGGTTCCAGTTCGCCAGCCTTGCGATAACTGCTTTCCGCGAGTTCCAGCGAACCGTCGGTCTCATGCTGCTGACCCTGCTCAAAAGCTTCCGCTGCAGGAGACGGCATGAAAGATTTCAGCCATGCCCGCAATTCGGGTTCCGCCTTGACTCCCGCAAATTGACTCACTGGTTGCCCATCTAACATGGCCACCACAAATGGGATCGACTGCACACCGAACGCCTCGGCGATCTCCGGACACTGATCGACATTTACTTTTACGAGGCAGAACGCGCCGTTGGCATCGGCGGTTAGCTTTTCCAGAATCGGAATGAGTTGCTTACAGGGACCGCACCAGTCCGCCCAAAAATCTACAATGACCGGCCGGACTGTAGACTGCTGGATGACATCATTCTGAAATGTCTCCATGGTGGTGTTGATGATGGACGGTGTGTCTGACATGGGAGAGTACTTTGAAGGTTCGGGAGGCGGAAAACGAGGATCATACTTATCTCGAGCGCGGCGATCAATCAGCCTGATCTAGCCAGAAACCCCGGTTTCTGTGTTATAATTCCGTTTTCGCAGAGTCGCGTACTCGGGGCAACAGTTGTTTCCGCAGTCAATCGGCGGCTCCTGGACACAGTTCTTTCAGGTAAGGTGTGATCTCTCATGTCCAAACGATTCGGAACATGGATGCTTGAATTGGCGGCGATTGCCGTATTTTTCAATGGATCGTGCCCGTCAGCTGCAGCACAGGCGAAGTCGCCTCAGAGTAAGCCTGCTCAAACAAAGCCCGCAGCCGAGAAAGCCGCGTCTGGAAAAACTGCGGCGGAGAAAGCCGCTCAGGGAAAAGCAGCGCCGGTAAGCTCGGCCGCCGCAGAAAAACCAGTTGCTGCAGTCAAATCGCCTGCGGGAAAGGCAGCCCCCGAAAAAGCTGCCGCGGCAGAAACGGTACTGCTCACGATCGGTTCCAAGGCCCCGCCGATCAGCATTGAGCATTGGATCAGCAATGGAAAAGGCAAGTTCAAGCCGGTGACAAAATTTGTAGCAGGCAAAGTGTACGTCGTCGAATTCTGGGCGACATGGTGTGGTCCGTGCGTCGCCAGTATGCCGCATCTGGCTGAAACTCAGGCCAAATACATCGACAAAGGTGTCCAGATTATCAGCATCAGTGACGAAGATCTGGAAACAATTCAGGGCTTTCTGGCGACCAATGTGCGCACTTCCAAACCGGCGGCCTCCGAGGAAGCAGGGGAAGACAGGAAGGCAGTCGAAAAAGCTGGGAAGACCGAGAAAACTGCAAAGGTCGACACAGCCCCAAAGCAAACTTATGCTCAGCTCACAAGTGCTTACTGTCTGACAACCGACCCCGACGCTTCGGTCAGCATCGACTACATGGAAGCCGCCGCCCAGAACGGGATTCCCACTTCGTTCATCGTAGGTAAGACCGGGCTCGTGGAATGGATTGGGCACCCGATGAGTCTGGATAAACCGCTGGAACAGATCGTCGCCGACAAATGGGATCGAGCAGCGTTCCTAGTCCAGTTCAAGAAGGAACAGGACCACGACTCACTCATGTCAAAACTCGGCGCAAAAATGCGCAAGGGTGACACGCCAGGCGCACTGGCGATTATTGCAGATGCCAAGCAGGCTGCCGCAGGCGACGCCGCGTCAATTATGATGCTGGACAAGTTGGAGTTTCAGATCCGGGTGACGCCGATATTTGCAAAGATTGAAGCTGGTGACGTGAAGGAAGGCATCGCCGAATTGGATGAAATCATCAAGACGGGCACCTCCGCCCAGAAGTCTGAGCTGTGCATGATAAAATTCAAGTTGTTGATGGATTCGGAAGAATTCGATGCTGCTGCTCAGGCTCTGCTGGTAGTCGCCAGCGACAAAAATATTGATGCCGATTCGATCAATCAGCTGACATGGCAAATCTACGAAGCTGCCCGAGACGACGCCACGTTTCCGAAGGTGCTCGTGAATGCCGCGGCGGCAGCCACAGAAAAAGCTCTGGTTGCATCCCCGAAGAGCGGCATGATCTTCGACACGCTGGCGCACCTCGTGCACCATCAGGGTAAACTGGACCGCGCAATCGAACTTGAGACTCAGGCGCTGGCAAACTCCGATGACTCCAGTGACGAAGGCAAGCAGCAAATGCTCGCATTCCTGAAGGAGCTCAAACAGGAAAAAACGGGCAAATAGCTGGCCCGCGACGGGTCAGACTGCGATGAGGCGTGTAGCTCCCAACCCTATTGTCGAGGTGCGTTGTTTGATCGGTCTCACCTAGACTCCGCGAGGTCATGTGTGAGATAATTGGCGAACGGCATGCGTCAGCTTGCCGGTACAAGAACGAGGTGCCATTGGGCTCACGCCGCTCCGCTCGCCGGACTCATTTCTGGCCGCGCGGAGTAGAGCACGTGAAGAAAAAAGGTTGATTCGCATTTTGAGCAATCACAATTCATTATGTGTCGAACGCTCTGGCGCAGGAATCTGTTTCTCAAATCTCCAAACGCCTGCCACCTGTTGGCCCATGACTTTCCTTGAAAACGTGTAGTCGTCCAACACGCCTTTGCATGCCTCAAATTTCGAGATTTCAACGAGATACGCCAGCTCGATTGAATCACCGGCGATCGCCACCCGAGTCATTCTCACACGTTCAAGGATTGCTTGTCGATCTGCCTGATCGCATGTCAGATCTAGGGCCTCCGAAACACGGCCCCCGATGTTCTCAAGCTGATCCTGAAAATAACGGATAAGCGATTTTTCATCGTGGTTTTCAATGTCGTCGGGAACAGGAATCTCAATGACTCCATCCATGAAACCCTCCTGCTATTCGAGCACATTTAGTTAGGGTGCGTTTGCCAATGGCCCTTGTTTTTATTGGACGTCGTGGGTTTTTGGCAGAGTCACGCAGACCAGTTTTCCTGCTGCGTTGCGGCCATACACCCACCCATCTGAGAGAATAGGAGCCGTCCAGCAGCGGCCTTCGAGAAATGCGGATCGAGCAAGTTCGACAAAAGCATCCGGCTTCGCTTCAGCGAGGACCAGCGTTCCGTCTTCTGTCAGCACGAGAAGCTTGCCGTCCGCGATCAAGACAGATCCGCAGCCAAGTCCACGCTGTTTCCACGTCAGCTTTCCAGTCGTGAAATTGATGCAAGCTAGGGTGACAAGTCGCCCGAGATGTGCGTCTCCATCAAAGCCGTACAGATGCCCGTCTAGGAGGATGGAATTATTGAAATGATTTCGCATCTCCGTGTTCTTGTAAACCAGTTCCAGCGATTCACTCTGAAGTCGAAACAGACCGCATCCGATCTTGTAACCCGTCGAAACAAAGATCTGATCGCCCACAATGATCGGGGTTGTGGCGTTGGTTCTGTAGGGAGATTTCCATTCGGCAAATGCCACTTGTGTCCCATCTGCGGAATCGACAATTCTCAGGCCGTCACAATCCAGCGTGGCGATCAACGTTTTGCCGCCATGCTCAAAAACGGCCGCAGATCCGTAACCAGCTTCATGGATTTCTGTTTGCCATAATTTGGCGCCGTCCGATTTATCGAATGAGACAACCCGACCGCCCTCAAGTATGAGTTGGTTGCCCAGAATCCGAGGTGAACCACTAAAGCCCCATTCGGGAAGTTTGACTTCAAGGTCCTGCTGCAGCATCTTTTCCCACAGGACTTTTCCGTCAGCCATGTTCAGGCAGAAAAGTTGACCTTCCTTGCCGACGGTGTAGACACGATCACCATCGACCGTCGGTGTGGCACATGGACCACCTTCGTGCAGATTCGGGATGAGTTCGCCGGGATATTTGTGCGACCAGAGAACTTGGCCAGTCCGCCGATTCAGACACCAGACAGTTTCCTCGCCATCTTTGTGTCCCATGGCAAACAAACGTTCCCCCGCGACAGACATTGAACTAAAGCCAGTGCCGATTTCACAAGTCCACTCAATCGGCAATCCGTCTTTAGGCCATGCATCGGCAAAGCCGGTTTCGCGGGAAATGCCGTCGTGATGTGAACCGTTCCAGTTCGGCCAGTCATCCGCCTGCACAGCGCAGAGACTCGTCATCCAGAGCAACATGGTCAGCAAGGTTCGGTGGATAAATTTGCTGCTTAACATCGGAATCATCGACCGCGATCCTGATCACTGGACTACGAATGTTCAACTCTTCGCACGGCGCCCAAATCCCAGCACGCATTAACAGCGAACACTCATCGATGCTGATCTTCCCTGATGGTGTGATTGCCATGGATCAGGGTCGCTGAGTGTTTCCTGCGTTTGACACTTTCGGTTGCGGGCGAAGCTTAAGCCATGTGCTAATCCTAGTCGGAGTTTACCTCATCGACAAGAATCAGCAACACGTGGAGAGGCAGTGAGTCGCGGCGGCGGGTGATTGTCGCCGCTCACACCGTCCAAATTCGAAAAATGCCCAGCCGCGGGGATTTCGATCGGACGACAGCGGGAAGTCTCTTACAGCTTCACGGCTTCGGTGTAGTACCACTCGTTCGACTTGGACTGCGCCTGTTCGCCGGGAATGCCTCCAGTCCAATTACCGGGAGCCGTCTTGCCCTCGTTGTAGAGCGATTCCATTGGTTCCCATACGACATCCACTTTGTCTGTGAAAAGATCGCCGATCAACAGATCGGTGACGGTTCCCTGCATCTCCGGGAAAGTTTTGATGAAGCGTCCGAAGTTGAAGCCATCGTAATACTCGCAGACCAGACGTCGCATTCGGTCAATGCCAGCGTTGAGAGCCGGGCCCCATTTGCCCAGTTGAGCTTCTGTGAGATCGTTCTTTTCGAGTCCCTCCACGACTGCATCTGCTGCCATTTCGCCGGACTTCAATGCCAGCAAAACTCCCGATGAATACAGCGGATCTAGGAATCCAAACGCATCACCAACCATGACATAGCCGTCGCCCGCAACTTTTGTCGAACGATAAGAATAGTCACGCGTCGCATGGTAACCAGAAACTCGTGTTGCGCCCGAGATACGTTGTTTAACCGCAGGGCAGGCTTCGATTTCTTCGCGATAGACTTCTTCGTGAGTTCCTCGCCCTTTGAACAGATAGTCAAACGGAGCGACAATGCCGATGCTCACGCGATTGTTGTGCAGCGGGATGTTCCAGAACCAACCGTTCTTGCTCTCGGTCTGCAGCACCACCGTGGCTCCTTCGTCACGCCCCGTGTCGCGATAGGCGCCTTCCCAGTATGTCCAGATCGCACCCTTATTCAGGACGGGATCCCAGATTCGGAGTTTGAGACGATTCATCAACATGCCACTTTGACCACTGGCATCCACAACGACTTTGGCGTTCACCTGTGCCGTCGTCCCATCGGGCCGCTGAATTCGAATGCCCGTGGCCCGCTCACCGTCAAACAGGACATCCAGCACGCGCACACCTTCGTGGGCATCCACGCCGTGTTCGCGGGCATTGTTGAGCAGCATCAAGTCGAACTCACTGCGTTCGACTTGCCATGTCTGTGAGCACTCATGCGGCTTGTTCTCGGAGAAGTAAAACGGAGCGGACGATTTACCGTTGGCACTGACGAACTGCACACTGTGTTTATGCACAAAGTGGCTCTTCCGCATCTTGTCCAGCATATTGAGACGCTGAAGAACCCAATACGTTTCCGGAATCAATGATTCACCGATATGGTAGCGAGGAAATTTTTCGCGCTCAAACAACTGAACTTTGTAGCCCTTTTGGGCGATCAACGTGGCGGTGGTTGATCCAGCTGGCCCACCTCCAATTACCACGACATCGCTTTCAATAATGGATTCGGGAACGTCGTTAAACATCGAAAACCTCAGAGTTGTAAGTGATCCTGATTCGCAGTCAGCAACTTGACCTAACCCCCCCCCAGCACCAAACTGGGATATGGAGTCTTGCGGCGATCGCCTTTTGGGAGGCCGCCGCCGGATGGCACTCCAAAGTGACTTCACGCCAGGAATTGCCGCATTGACCCGAGTGATCTTAGACTGGCAGCAAACACTTGTCCAGACAAGTGTTGTCTAAACATACAATATGCCGTCACAGAAAACGTCGCTTTCCCTAGCAAATCGTTCACAGCGCAAAGAGAAAGGGCACTCGTGTCGATGACTCGAGCGCCCTGTCGGGTGTTCTTGGTGTGTGAATTTACGGAGAATCAGCGGTCAGAACTCAAAAGCTCTCCTGCATTTTTTTCTTTTCCGCGGCCTGCTTTTGGGCAGCCTGCACCTGATTGGTGAGCTTGAACTCCGGTCCAGCCGGGAAGTACTGCACGTCGTCGGACAGGTAATCGGGGGAGGGCAGAGTTTGCCCGCCGACAGTTGTCTGACAACCGGTCAGGAGGGCACTTGAGGCAAGAGTTGCGACAAGCGTCAACAGAATTCCGGGTCGGGCTGGGATTGTCTTCACGGATCTTACCTTAGTTCGACAGTGACAATTCGGTCGGCAGATCGCTAACCGATGACGATCGTTGCCTGCATTCGGCGCGTCTCGTTCGTCCTTGGTGTTCATCGGCGTGACTCATCGCTAGATTTCATAGAATCGTTCCTATCGTTACATCTTTTCTTCGGACCATATGCAGATCGAATGAGCGTCGGCAAAATCTGCCGCTGACAGTTCGAGACTACTTTGAAAGAATCGCTCCCATGCGCATTGCCGGTATTCAGACAGACGTCGTCTTCCGCGACATTGACGCCAACTTAAGGACGCTGGAATCTCACGTGCGTTCGGAAGTGACATTAGGTACACATCTGACTGTCTTTCCCGAGTGCTTCAGCACGGGCTACTGTTTCGATTCGCTTGAAGACGCCATGTTACTGGCGGAGCCTGTTCCGGGGCCGACGACAGAGCGGATCGCGCGACTTTGCAAAGAGCTCGATACATTTGTGGTCTGCGGAATGCTGGAAAGATCTGGTACGCAATTGTTTAACACGGCATTGCTCATCGGGCCTGAGGGGCTGATTGGCAGTTATCGCAAGGTGCATTTGCCGTATCTGGGAGTTGATCGGTTTACAACGCCAGGCGATCGTCCGTTTGAAGTGTTTGAAGCTGGCGGTGTCCGCATCGGGATGCTGATTTGCTACGACGGTGCATTTCCGGAAGCCGCTCGAGTGTTGGCAATTCGTGGAGCCGACATCATTCTGCTGCCCACCAACTGGCCACCTGGCGGTGCGTACATGGCGGAGTTTTCAATCAACTGCCGGGCGATGGAGAACGGTGTGTACTTCGCTGCGGTGAATCGGATTGGCACCGAAAACGGATTCGTGTTCATAGGCAAGAGCCGCATCTGCAGCCCTGTCGGCGCAACCATGGCAACCATCGAGGACGACACGCCCGGAATCATCCGCGCCGACATTGATCCTGTCGCGGCGCGCACAAAGCGGATCGTGCGCGTACCGGGAAAACATCTCATCGACCGCATGGCCGATCGCCGCCCGGAAACGTATGCTGCGGTGTGCGAACCGCATGATCTCAAACGTCCGGGGCGAGACGAGTAGTTTTGGCCGAAGCGTTGTACGATGGACATGCAGGTCGGTCGGATGGCATGTCGTGTAAAAGTTGCGACTGCTCGACCTGATGATGCCAGCGGTTTTCAAGTGCCGTCGGGATCGAGTCCTCTCGACTATGTCTAGGTGTGGCGACCTCATCTTGTCACGTTGGGGGTAATCGTGGAATCCGGATCTCATTTGCTGCCAGCTCAGAACATCGTTGCGTTTCCAGAAAACATTTTTGCGAGCGGATGGTCGATCGTCCTCAAAAAATGTAAAGTGCCACAGCGGAAGCACGTTGTCAGAAACTGTTCGAACGTGATCACAGGCTTTCGCTCCCCGCCAATTTGATCCTGCCAAACCAATCCAAGATGAGTAAAAACCATGTTCCTGAGTGAACTCACATGGCCAGATGTGGCTGGTCTTTCGAAGGACACGCCGATCTTGATCCCCATCGCGGCGATCGAACAGCATGGTCACCATCTGCCGGTTTACACGGACAGCATGTTACTGACAGAAATCGTGCGACGTGTAGAATTAGCGATGCACGATGAGATGCTGGTGACTCCGCTGATGTGGCTGGGAAATTCGCACCACCATATGGATTTCCCGGGCACGCTGTCCGCGCCGCCGCGCGTGTATCTGGATCTTCTGGTTGGACTACTTGACAACCTGATTTTTCATGGATTCACGCGTCTGTTTCTCATCAACGGGCATGGGGGCAACGATGTTCCCGGCAAGCAGGCTGTCTTTGAGGTGCGTCAAAACTATCGCCAGCGGAAGGATCTGCTGTTGCTGTTTTCCACATACTGGGGACTTGGCGACGAATCGGTCACGGGCCGCCCTGAGTTCACGCAGCACGAGATGGGCCATGCGTGTGAATGGGAAACCTCCATGATCCTGCGGATCGCGCCGCAATTGGTGCGCGAGTACAAAAACCTAGAAGTGGTCAAGCATGGCAATCCATTTCTGCCGGCGACTCGCGGCTGGATTACGAAGGATCGTACGGTCCTTGGCCATATTGGTTCGCCGCATCTGGCTTCGCCGGAAAAAGGTGAGACGCTGTTTGAGACATTTAGCAACGGCGTGCAGCAACTGGTGAAGCGGATGATTCAGTGGGATGGAAAATCTTGGGAAGGTTAGTTTATGCTCAATCGACGCCAGTTCGGGAAAAATCTCGCGGCAGCTTCGTTACTTGCAGCACTCAACCCTGCCAGTGGCGTCAGTGCCGCCACACTCGGTGCTGATCAACCTCGAAAGAAGATCGCATTCCTTGGAACCAAAGTTTATGTGCACTCCCACGCTCAGCATTTTTTAGATCGCTTTGCGATAGGGTTTGCTTCGGGCGGAAAATGGCATCAGCCGCGGGTGGATGTCGCGTCGGTGTTTATTGATCAGGTGGACGAGCACGATCTCAGTCAGCAACGTATCACGCGATATGGGCTGAAACAGTTCCCGACAGTGGCCGAAGCTCTGACGCTAGGTGGTTCTGAGCTGGCTGTGGATGGTGTCGTGATTATCGGTGAGCATGGTGAGTATCCGAAGAACGAAAAGGGCCAGACGCGTTATCCACGTTATGCGTGGTTCAAAGAATGCGTCAAAGTGTTTGAAGCATCTGGTCGATCGGTCCCCGTGTTCAACGACAAACATTTATCGACCGACTGGAATGAATGTCGCGAAATGGTGGCTGATTCCAAACGCCTAGGATTTCCCTTTTATGCAGGTTCGTCCCTCCCCGTGACATGGCGACTGCCGGCGTTGGAACTCCCGCTCGACACGCCGCTGAAAGAAAGCGTGTGCGTCGCGTACGGCGAGATCGACAGTTACGATGTTCACGCGTTAGAAACTGCGCAGTGCATGTCAGAACGTCGCGCCGGCGGCGAGGTTGGTATTCGGTCCATCCGTGCGGTAAAGGGTGAAAAACTTTGGGCCCTGCTGGAAACCCCGCAACGAAAGCACACACGCGACTTATTCGTATCGGCTCTGAGCCGCAGCCACAATCTTCCCGTGGACAACGGTTTCCTCACAGCGCCGGTCACGTTTGAGTGGGCTCGCCGAGCATTGCCGGATACAATCGGATACCTAATTGAACATCTTGACGGTTTTCATACGGCCATTTTTCTGACAGACATTCGCGACTTTAACTACGCGGGTCTGCGCGCCGACAACGGAGAAATCGTCGGCTGTCAAATGTATCTCCCGATGCCTGGCCGCAGTTCGACCACAGCCGACTTCTTCAACCAGCTCTGCCAGCATGTGGAAGACATGTTCTTGCAGGGCACAACGCCGTACCCGATCGAACGCACGTTGTTGTCCTCCGGCATGGTGATCGGCGGCGTCGAATCCCTATTCGCCGGTGGAGAGCCATTTGTCACAAACGACATGGCGATCAAGTATAAGGCTCCGGAACAGTCGATGTATTGGCGGATGTGAATTGTTAAGCCGCTGTTCACAGAACGGGTGATTTGCATTCGGCTGTCGAATTTGCATGTCCGAAAGGCCCATCACGGCGGAGTGTGATGGCCACATTGGCGAGCGGCATGCGTCAGCTTGCCGGTACGATGCGATTCACTTTTCCAGCAACGGTGGCAGTTCTTGCCGATTCGCCTCAGCGTGAGCGTTCCGTGAACAACCAATTGCGCCATAACATCACGTGGCTCCGGCGGCGATGTGATACAAATTGCATGGTTGTTCCGAACATCGGAGGGCAAGGTCGCGGATCTTTGTAGGGATTCACATCATGTGGCAAACAATCGTCGGTCGATTCTGGTGCGCAGTCCTAACCATTTGCTTCGCAGGTTGCTCACTTGTTCAGCCACCCGATTCCGTCGTGAGCACAGAAGATCGACCGCCGCTTGTCGGCCAGCCCGTGGCGACCTTGGAAGTCTTGCTGTTCAACGAACAAGGCCCTCTGCCGAAGATCGACCCAAAGGAATTGAAACCAAGGCAACATGTACGGTTGATAACCGGCGAGACACCGAGTTGCGACGATCTCGATATTCGGGACGAGGTGTTGATCATGTCCCGGTCGTTCGCTGGCACAGTCAAAGCAAATGATGGCGAGCGCCTGGTGCTGCAGGATGTCGTCCTTATCAATGAGGGTCGCTCACAGACCGGCGTCCCCATCGTAAACAAGGTGCCGTATTTCAGTCGATGTTTCAAAAATACCAGCGTAGCCCGACAGGGCATTTCGATCCCGGGAGAAATGGCCCTCGAACGATCCAAAATCCTGCACGCCTGTGAGTTGACCGACGACAATTTTAAGAACATTCGACAAAACGGCGGCGACGAACGCATTGGTGTAGATTTTGATTTTAATATTGCAGATGGCGAGGATGCGAAATCCACGGTAAAGGAGTTCACGGCAGACGAGGCTGCTCATTTTGAATTCATTGTCGCAGATGGCCTGGAAGCGAAATCGCACCAATAACGCGACTTTCCGTTATCGCGTGAGTTTCGTGCTCGCCCCGCGCTTCGCATTTCAAATTTCAAATACGAAATTTCAAATAGAACAAGCGCGGCCCGCGGTTAAACTTGCCAATGCCGACCGCGTTCGGCATCGTCGTAATTGATTAAGATTATGATTAAGATTATGATTAAGATTAGGAATCGCAAGGCAGCTCTGCCTCGCGGCTACTCAATTCCCTGCGCCGCCAGCCAGCGTTCGGCGTCGAGAGCTGCCATGCAGCCGGTGCCGGCAGCGGTGATCGCCTGACGATAGTAATCGTCAGCGACGTCACCCGCTGCAAAGATGCCTTCCACGCTGGTGTAGGTTCGCTGTGGCGTGGTCCAGACAACATAGCCTTTGGCATTCGTCGTCAACTGCCCTTTCAGGAAGTCCGTGTTCGGTGTGTGACCAATCGCTGCAAAGTAGCCGGTCGCCGGAACGTCTTCTGTTTTTGAATCATCAACAGTGCTGCGAATGCGGACGCCTGTCACGCCTGTTTTTTCGTCGCCCAGAACTTCATCAACCGTCGAATTCCACTTTACCTGAATCTTATGGTTGGACAGCACACGTTCGGCCATGATCTTGCTTGCGCGAAACGAATCGCGGCGATGGATGATGTACACGACCGACGCGAACTTGGTGAGGAAGTTGGCTTCTTCCATCGCACTGTCCCCGCCGCCCACGACAACCACAGGATGGTTACGGAATCGGGGCAGGGCTCCGTCGCAGACAGCACAGGCTGAGACGCCCATGTTCTTGAGACGATCTTCAGACGGTAGTCCCAGATAATTTGCGCGGGCACCGGCGGCGATAATGATCGCGTGCGATGTGAACTTGTCGCCACTGAGCGTCGTGAGTTCGAACGGACGCTTCGACATATCGATATCGACGATGTCGTCCGTGACAATGCGAGTCCCGAAATTCATGGCCTGCTGGCGCATGAGTTCCATGAGTTCCGGACCGCTGACACCGTGCTTTCCATGCGGTGCCATGTACCTGCGTTTGGAGTCCTCAATCGACGTGTCGAGGTAGCCCGTCATATCCCCCGATGGAAATCCGGGGAAATTTTCGACTTCGGTGGTGAGCGACAATTGCCCCAGTGGCAACGTGCCCTTCTGGCGATTTTCTTCATTGAATGCGCCTTCGTAGACGACAGGCTTCAGCTCCGCTCGAGCTGCGTAAATCGCTGCCGTCCAACCTGCAGGGCCTGATCCAATGATTGTGATTCGTTCTGTCATCTTGCGCGCCTTGTCAACATTCCCGTTCAACACATCCCAAAGACCGGTGCTTCGTCCTGCTAGGAACCTGGCGTAGGATGGGCATTCTTGCCCGTCGAATCGCAGTCGGACAAGAATGTCCAACCTACATCCAAGGCTCGACAATGCACCACGCGGGAACACTAACGGACGAAACACGGTCCAGCAATCGTGGCCTGCAGCATTTCCCCGAACTCCGACACCGCCTAGGATTTGTCTGGCATTTGCAATGCTGGGAACGCGATTCTGCGGAGATCCGGGACGTTCAGGGCAAGTGACTTGAAAAGCAACCCTTTATCGCCTTAACTCTCTGCCTAAATGCTGTCTGCATGACTGACGTCGTCGTTTTATTGGACGATCCTTCCTCATTGAAAGCCCTCGTTGCATGTCCTCACCCTCCGCACCTCGCCTGACCGGCGTTCAATGGCTTGTCTGTGTCATCGCTGCCATCGGATTTGCGTTTGATATCTACGAACTGCTGATGCTGCCGCTGATTATCAAACCGGCTGTTGCATCGCTCAGCGCACCAATCATCGAACAACTGATCAAAGACGGAATGACAAAGCCGGAAGCCATGGCACTCTGGTTACCAGGTGGCAAGGAATATGTTGCGTGGGCACGCACTTTGTTTTTCGTGCCCGCCCTTGTCGGCGGCATCTTTGGGCTCTGGGGCGGCTGGCTGACTGACCGCCTGGGACGCCGCCGCGTGCTGACATTCAGTATCCTGTTGTATGCTTTCGGAGCCTTCGCGGCTGGCTTTGTGACGACGCTTTCCCAGTTGCTCGTTTGTCGATGCTTCGTCTTTGTCGGAGTCTGTGTGGAATTCGTCGCTGCGGTCGCGTGGCTGGCGGAACTATTTCCGATTCATCACCAGCGTGAGAAAGTGCTCGGGTGGACTCAGGCATTTTCATCGCTCGGCGGGCTGATGGTGGCAGGGATGAATATTCTGGCCGGGAAACTGGCATCCGACCTGCCGGAGATCGCCGGCGGACACGAAGCATGGCGTTATACACTGATCTCGGGGGTGATTCCCGCGCTGCCATTGCTGCTGATTCGCCCGTTCCTGCCGGAATCACCCGAGTGGCAGAAAAAGAAAGACGCCGGCACTCTCAAGCGGCCGTCGATAGCGGAACTCTTCAGCCCAGGGCTCCGCAAGACCACGATCGTGACAACATTGATCTTTGCTGCCAGCTATGGTCTGGCCTTCGGCGCGATTCAGCAGTTGCCTCAGATCATCGGTGCTCGTGCACTTGGTTCTCCGGTCGAATCTGGTCAGAAAGAAATCATCGCCGCCGCCAAGGCCAAAGTTGGCGAGCCCGGTGGTAAGAACCCGAAGACCGGTAAACCGGAATACACGCCAAAACAAAAGATGGAAGCTGGAAATGAAAGCGATGCCGTGGTCGCGGGAGTGACGTTGTGGCAGGAGCTGGGCGGTTTATTGGGACGTGCGTTGCTGGCCATTCTGGCGATCAGGATCGTCAGTCGCCGGAATCTGTTCCGCATCTTCCAGATCCCATCCCTGTTTGTCGTACCGGCTCTGTTTGTGTGGATCGGCAGTGCGTTGCAGACGGATTCGCTCATGATGATCAAGATCGGAATCTTTGTCGCTGGCGTGCTGGTTGTCGGCCAGTTCAGTTTTTGGGGCAACTACATTCCGCTGGTCTTTCCGGTCCACCTCCGCGGGACCGGCGAGAGTTTTGCCGCCAATATCGGAGGGCGAGTTATCGGTACGGCTGCGGCTTATTTGACAATCACATTTTCCGAGTCCGCGACACCAGACCCGGCTCGAATTGCCTATGTCGGTGCCTGTGTTGCCGGAGCTTATGCCGTCGTGGGTACGATCCTGACCGGCATGCTGCCTGAGCCGAATTTGGGCGATGAATCCGCGCATTGAGTTCCTAATTCTTCCCCGTACTTTAATCTTTTTTGCTTGCTGAAAGTTCGTAAATGTCTGATGTCAAAGTGCTTGTGAAAGATAACGGCCCGCTCCTGATTACCGGATCGGTGACGGTGACGGATGCTGCCGGCAACGTGTTCGATCTCAAAGGCAAAGAAACATTTGCCCTGTGCCGCTGTGGCGCATCTGCAATCCGCCCTTTCTGCGACGGTGCGCATAAGACATGCGGATTCCAAGCCGTAGAACGAGCGATCACCTAATTGGACAGCGCCATTTTTTCGGCCATACAAGCACGAAGCGCAAGCGAGTGAATGACTTGCGGCAAAAAAACTCGCTTGCGCTTTGTGCTAGTATTGGCTGCGGTTTATGACAAAGTGGCGCGGTCCAACTAAGTAGGGTGTGTGCAGCGCCAGCGGAGCACACCTTTTATCTTGCATCGCACGTTCCACAAATCTGCAGAAAGTGGTTCCGATGAAATCTGCTCTCCTTCGTCGCACGGCGTGGCTTCGACCGATGTTGCTCTGCATGGTCATGTTCTCGCGCGTTGCTGTCGTCGCACAGGACAATGAAAAAGTTGAGCCACCATCTGCCGCAGATCTGAAACCGATCCAAAAGCAAAACGAGAAACTGCGTGCAGCGCTTGATGTCCTGCGGGGAAAACAGGAACTGCAGACACGCGATGGGCAGGCACTGCTGGCAGACGTCGCGGTCTTCGAAAAAGCGGCGGTATGGATGCTGCGCTTCGAAGAATTTCCAAAGCAGGACTATATCGATCAACTGCGGCAGGTCAGCGAAAAAGGCGCTGCCCGTGCTGAGAAACTGCAACAGGAAAAGGCCGACTGGCAACTACAACTAGGCACCACGGTTCGCGGATACGTCAGTGCCGTTGATGGCAGTGTGCAACCCTACGCGATCACTCTGCCGGACGGCGTCAATCCAAAAGAAGCACGCCGCTGGCCGCTGCATGTGGTGCTGCATGGCCGTGCGGATCAGATGAACGAGGTGAATTTCATTCATCGCATGGATGGGAAGCCGCTCGCGCAGAAATACGACCAGCCTGAGCAGAACTGGATTCAGTTGGATGTCTATGGACGCGGCAACAATGCCTATCGCTGGGCGGGTGAAACGGATGTGTTCGAAGCCATGGCCGATGTCAAGCGGCGGTTCCGCATCGACGACAATCGGATCACGCTGCATGGATTTTCGATGGGCGGTGCGGGAGCATGGCATCTGGGAATGCACTACCCGTCCCTGTGGTCATCGGTCGGCCCCGGGGCAGGCTTTGTGGACTATTATCGCTACCAAAAAAAGGATCCGGAAAAACCCGATCAGCGGCTTCCCGAACCGCAGCACACGACCCTCGCCATCTACGATTCGATCGACTATGCGTTGAACGCGTTCAACGTCCCGGTCTGTACCTACGGCGGCGAAAACGATCCGCAGTTGCTTGCAGGAGCCAGCATGACGGAAGCCGCGAAGCAGCTGAATGTCCCGATCACGCTGATCGTCGGCCCGAAGATGGGTCATGCGTTCGACCCCGAAAGCCAGCAGCAATTCATGGCATTTCATCTGGAGAATTCCGCGAAGGGAAAACCTCGCTTCGGTGAACGAAGGCACATTCGCTTTACGACACGTTCACTGCGATACAACAATTGTGACTGGGTGACGATTGAAGAAGTCGATACCGTCTATGAACCGTCGGTTGTGGAAGCAAAGGTCAACGACGCTGGGGATGTGGAGGTCACAACCACCAACGTGAGAGCCCTACGATTGGTCCGCGACGTTGGGACCGATGCCATTATCGACGGCACGGTTTTGGAATGCCGGGCCGCTGCTGCCGGACTGCTGCCGGATGTCTTCTTCGTGAAGACGGATGCTGCATGGCAGGTCCTCGGGTACGAAGAATCGCGAGGCTTCAGTCGCAATCACGAGCGTCACAAACGCCATGGACTGCAGGGACCGCTCGATGATGCGTTCATGAGTTCGTTTGTCTGTGTCCGCGGAACAGGCAAGCCGTGGAATGAAAACGCCCAGCAATGGGCCAACTGGACGCTGGATCGATTCTCGCAGGAATTTGCGCAATGGATGCGCGGAGACGTTCGCACCGTCGATGATTCCGCAGTGGACGAGAAATTGCTGGCGGCCAATCATCTGATCCTGTTCGGCGATCCCGGCTCCAACGCCGTGTTGAAAAAGATCCTCGGAGATCTGCCGCTCGAATGGACAAAGGACCGGATTCGCATCGGTGACCAAGAATGGACTGCCGCTGAGCATGGGTTGAGTCTGATTTTCCCCAACCCGCTGAATTCCTCAAAGTACGTCGTCATCAATTCCGGAAATACGTTTCACGACCGAGAATTTCGTTCCACGAACGCCAATCTTTTCCCACGACTGGGGGACATCGCCGTGCAGAAATTTGAGGTGGGAAAATCGGGAGGATTCGAGGAGCAGACCGTGTGGGCTGACGTGTTCGACGCAAATTGGCAATTGGATGGGATGCCATGAGTGAATTTACGCATTTTTCTTCCGACGGTGCGAGTCGTATGGTGGATGTGGGCGAAAAAGCTGTGACACGCCGCACGGCGCGTGCCGAGGGATTCGTGTTAATGCAGCCCGAGACTTTGCGGTTAATTCGAAACCGGGGACTGGCAAAAGGTGATGTACTGGAAGTGGCGCGGCTGGCTGGCATTATGGCCACCAAACGCACGGCTGAACTGATCCCTCTGTGTCATGTGCTTCCGCTTGAAAAGGCAGATGTTCAGTACTCATTTCCGACGGAAAATAGTGTGCGGGTAGAAGTGTGCGTGTCTACAGAAGCGAAAACCGGTGTGGAAATGGAAGCTCTGACAGCAGTGAGCGTCACGTGTTTGACGATCTACGATATGTGCAAGTCGGTCGATCGGGGTATGGAAATCAGCAGCATCCGCCTTTTAGAAAAAACAGGCGGCCGATCTGGACACTTTCTAAGAAGCTCGCAGGATTAAGCAACGTATGTCGGTAGTCGTGGCAAATCGCGACGAACTCAAACAACGGATCCAGCACTTGTTGGCTGCGGATCTGGGAGCCGTTAACGATTTGCTGCAACGGCAGTTTCGCAATCCCAATATGTTTGTCCAAGATGTCGCGGAGCACGTCAGCCGCTTTCAGGGAAAGCAGATTCGGCCAATTCTGGTACTTCTGAGTGCGCAGCTTTTTCACCCAACGGGCGCGGCACGGGAGAATGTGCATCGCCTTGCTGCCGTGGTGGAGATGATCCACACCGCGACCCTGGTGCATGACGACGTGATTGATGATGCCAGCCTGCGGCGTCACGTTTCCACAGTGCATCGCCGCTGGAATACGGAAACGAGCGTGCTGTTCGGAGACTACCTCCTTTCAAAAGCCTTTCATTTGGCCGCCACAACTGGAGACGCCGAAGCCTGTCGCTTGATTGGATTGGCGACAGATCGCACATGCGAAGGGGAACTCAATCAGATTGCCGCGCGGCTGGAACAATCTACATCGGAACGTGACTACTTCCGCGTGATTGGCGGTAAGACGGGTCAATTGTTTGCGGTGAGTTGCCTTCTGGGGTCTCATACCGCCGGAAGTTCCATGGCGCACCAGACCCACATGAAGCAGTTTGGAATGCGGATCGGGTTGGCCTTCCAGATTGCCGATGATGTGCTGGATTTGACAGCAACCGCCGACACAACCGGCAAGGATGCATCGAACGACTTGACCAATCATCGCCTGACACTGCCGCTGATTCGGGCTCTGAAGCTGGGTTCGGCTCAGGAGCGGCGACGACTGCATGACTTGCTGATGTCCCGTGATGCCGCTGATCAGGGACGTTTACGAGATGAACCTCTCGTGAGGCAAGGTGTGGAATCAGCCCATTCCACAGCCGCACACTTCGTCGGGCGTGCACTTCGTAATCTGGTCTCGCTGCCACCGTGCTCCGCGCGCGAACTTCTCGCCGCGATTGCCCACTTTGCGATTCAGCGTTCTGCTTAGGCCGGAAGCGATTAGACTCCGCGGTCATGAGTGAGCGGCACGCGTCAGCTTGCCGGTACAAAAACGACTGGCTCACGCCGCTTGGCTCGCCCGACTCATTTCTGGCCGCGAGGAGTATCACGCTTGATTGCGGCGGACGTCTGAATTTGCTGGAGTCTCAATTTTTCGGCTCGCGAAAGCTTGCTGTCGGTCCGTGTTTGTTGCAGCATGTCGTCCATATTGCTTTGATCCAGAGAATGCATCGAAAGGAAAGATGTGACAAGTCTATTGAAAATCAACGAATCAGGCGGGTACCGATTCCTGCCAGGCATCGCGCCTTATTCATCAGGCGTCGTTGCGATGCCGGGATTTGAAATCGTGCATGCCGCCCTGCAGACGCCGCTGCCATGGCATGCCGGTCTGCACGCCGCTCGTCGGTATCTGGAAGGCAAAAATCTAACTTGCCACAACCTGTGCGCTGTCGAATTACGATGTCCGCAGCCGTATACCATGGAGGGATTTATTGATTTCAACACCCAGTATCGCAGCCTGCTGAATGCTTGGGAGATGATAGTAGACGGCCTCAATCCCGTCGCCCGCACCAACGTGGCGCCCATGTTTGAGCACCCGCGTGAAGCGATGCTCTTCGCGTTTTCGTACTCCCGGCCTTCGGATGTTTCGCGTTCCACGTTTGTCGTGGCGGGTGGTGGTGAATTGCCGGACGGCGAGCTCGCGGAACGTCGTATCGTGCGCGTCGGCGAGACCGGCCCAGATGCGTTGCTTGAAAAAGCGGAGTGCGTTGCGGAGATCATGAATTCGCGTTTGTTGGGACTGGGAGGTAGCAGCGAACTTCTGACGGTGCTGGATGTCTACACAGTTCACCCGCTGCATCCCCTGCTGGAGAGTGTCTTGATATCGCGCCTGCCCGCCATTGCGAGTCAGGGAGTTCACTGGTTTTATTCACGGCCACCGATTGTCGATATTGAATTCGAAATGGACATGCGGGGCGTGGTGCATGAGGAAGTGGTGAATTTGTGATTTCATGAGCATGATGCCTTGTCGCTCCCCCGGCGTTTGCACCAAGGCGATAAAGCCGAGGGGTTTGGGAGCTACCGTCCCAAGCATAATCCACGAACTCATCACCGGACTTCAGCGGAGCCATTTGGAGGGCACGGCTCGAAAGATCCTCAATCCCACCAGCAGCACCCAGAAGGTGATTAAGGAGCCGGCAACCATTCCGGCGACGGTAGGCCAGTGGCTGAAGATGAGCTTCAGCTGCCAGCCTTCCCACAGCATGCGCCAAGTGCAAAGGACGCTATAAGCTGCGATGCAGAGATAAGGGCCAAAAGCAACGAAGCTGCGACCGGTAACTACGCGGCCTCCTAAGCCCAGCAAAAGTCCGACAAGCGGAGCAACGGCGAGCACGCACAGGGTCGGCTGCCAGCCCATGAAGGCACCGATCATCGCCATCAGCGTGACGTCTCCGAAACCGATTGCCGGCATTCCTAGAATGAGATGCGCCGTGATGCGCGCCGCCCACATCAGTCCCGCACCCGTGAGAAGTCCACAGAGACTCCACACAAAGCCATGCAGATGCTGATGCTGATCCATCCATTCCGGAAGGTACGGACCATAAAGCATCACGAAGTCGTAGTCCCAATTGACCCAAACATGAATCAACTGCAGCTCGCCGGTGAGCGTGGCAAAGGCAAGTGCGATGAGAATGCCGGGAGCGACGATGCTATCGGGAATAACATAGTCCAACAGGTCAGTCACCGTTGCGGTTGTCAACAGAAAGACGAACACAAGGTAATATGGCAGCCGATTCTGCCAAAGTTCCATCGCAGGGCGGACTTCTGTGACCGTCTGACAGCCGTGTTGCAGAAGCCATGCAAGCCATCCGAACGCAGCAGCAGTCGCAAGCGACACGGCAATTGGCCATGAGCCTTCAGTTCGTTGGCAACCGCCACACTTCATCGGACGGAGTATCGTCAGAAGTTGCCGTACGATTGGAAATCGTCGACGACAGGTTGTGCATGCGCGCAAGCCGTTTTGGATCGACGGATCAATCGATGACGCAGCCCAGACGGCTGCAATTCGACCAGCGACAAATCCTGCGAGTGCGATCAAAATTATGAAAAGCATAAGTGGACAAGCTCAGCCAAGCGACTGACGAATTGTAGGCTGCAACACAATATTTGCCTCCAGACGAGGACTACGAATTCATGGAACTGAAAAACGCAGCAGAAATCCACTCATTCGCAGAATCTTTAGAAAACGGGGGGGGCTTGCGGGATGAGTGCAATGATTACTCGTTAGGCATGCTGCCAGTAAATAGGGCATTTGACAGGGGCTATTTGCATAATCAACGGAAGTTCGCTTGCGGCATAGGAGTTGCATACCGTAGGCGTTGAGCACGAAAGACGATATAACCGTTCGAAACAGGGTCTGATTAGGTTTTTGCGGTCGGAGTCACGGATTGACTATTCTTTACGAGGGTTGTGACGTACAACAATTCGTGTAATTTTTCGCGATAGAGTGTCAGGCGAAAGCCAGTGTTTGTTCAGCCAACTGATGTGAAGGGGCGAGGCAGAGATCATGAAAAAGCTTGAGGCAATTATCCGTCATTACAAGCTCGAAGACGTCAAGACTAAGCTGACCAGCATTGGCGTACAAGGCATGACGGTTTCGGAAGTGCGTGGATTTGGCCGGCAGCGTGGTCACAAAGAGACTTACCGCGGTGCCGAATACACGGTTGATTTTATGCCGAAGGTGAAGTTAGAAGTTGTTGTCAACGACAACGAGGTCGAAGGCGCCATCAACGCGATTTGTGAGGCGGCGCGGACGGGCCAGATTGGGGACGGCAAGATTTTCGTGTCGAGTCTTGAGCAGATCGTGCGAATTCGGACTGGTGAGACCGGTATCGAAGCGATTTGAGAGCCCGTAGCAAGACAGGGAGCTGGATTCGCAAGAATTCAGAATGGGGCTGAATTCTTGCCAATCCAGCTACGAAGTGGTTTGGAAAAGATCGCTTTTCCCAACGCTTGAGAAATTCTAGTTTCTCCGAAAGCAAAATGGGACGTGGGTTTGTGTTGTCGGGAGACGATTGCCGAATTACACTGCGAGTCTTCGTTTCCCCGCCAGCCTGAAGGC
>Ga0209553_1000035_pt1 | contig 64227 bp, 67 predicted proteins | sample LauGreFBDMM110DN_2_FD_188217 | JGI IMG/M metagenome (GOLD analysis project Ga0209553, IMG submission 188217) | Freshwater lake microbial communities from Lake Michigan, USA - Fa13.BD.MM110.DN (SPAdes) (version 2) | ecosystem: Environmental > Aquatic > Freshwater > Lake | place: Lake Michigan...
AAGAGACAGGATAAATGTATTGCTGCCCCTGCTGTTTGTTGTGGCGATGACTAAGTTTATTATGGCGGTCACGCTACTTAAGTCATGGGCGCTGTTGTTGTGGATAAATGGCGAGGCTATGCTTGGAATTTGTGTGAGCGTGGTGCTGTTGATTGCTGTGAATCAGCTGCCACGGGTACAGCTGATGAGGTTGGCCATATTGAGTGCGCTAGGATATTGGATATTGGCATATTGGGTATTGAGTGCCGGCAATCCATCTGTGGCCATGCACTTGTATCAATGGAACTATGGCCACCTACTGAACTACAATGGCCTGTCACAAGCTGTCGCGTGGGCATTTCCTTTGCTAACAGTTGGTTACCTTTGGCACACGAACAATCTGTGGCATCAGAATAAGAAATGATTATTTGTGTATACGGAGCCCCGCATGAGTTACTTTGAAAAACATGTTTTCTTTTGTACGAATCAGCGCGAAGAAGGTGCGGAATGTTGTAATAACATCGATGCGCAAAAAATGCGTGACTATGTTAAAGACAAGGTTAAGTCACTTGGCCTGTCTGCCAAGGGGGGTCGCATCCGCATCAATTCCGCTGGCTGTATGGATCGTTGTGAAGATGGCCCCGTGCTGGTGGTGTACCCAGAGGGTGTGTGGTATACCTATGTAGATGAAAGCGATCTTGATGAAATTATTCTTAGCCACCTAAAGAATGGATGTGTGGTGGAGCGCCTCAAGATTTGATAGCTACAATCCAAGAGGTTGATATCCCTGGACCGATTGGCATGTTGGAGGCCAGGGTGCATATACCGCATGGTACACCGCGAGCTATTGCGGTGATAGCGCACCCCTTGCCCACCATGGGGGGGACCATGGAAAACAAAGTGGTAACAACGCTGGCTAATATTTTTACGGAATTGGGATTTGTTGCATTGCGCTTCAACTTTAGGGGTGTAGGTGCAAGTGGCGGTAGCTTTGATTATGGCAATGGCGAAACAGAAGATGCATTGGCGGTAACGCGTTACGCCTTAAATAGGCATGGCAATTTGCCACTTATTTTGTCTGGATTTTCTTTTGGTGCCTATGTGCAGGCCCGTGTAGTGCAGAAAATCTCAGCGCAACAGTTGGTGCTGATTGCACCAGCGGTAACTCGTTACATCATGCCACACGTGCCCCGTAATACGCTTTTGGTGCACGGAGAACTGGATGAGATCGTTCCGTTGGGAGACGCGCTAAAGTGGGCACGATCCCAACTCTTACCTGTTGTGGTATTGCCCGAGGCCGTCCATTTTTTTCATGGTCAACTGGGCCAACTGAAAGAGGTTGTGCGACACTATTTTATAGGGCAGCCTTTATGAGGGCGCCAGATGTACATAGAGCACACAAAATACGTTTAATTTATATTTATTAAAAGAGGGAGCGAGTCGTGCTGTGGATTAAAGCAGTTCACATAATCTTTATGGTCACATGGTTTTCCGGTTTATTCTACTTGCCACGCCTGTTTGTGTATCACTCAATGAGTCAGGATGTGGTCGGCATTGAGAGATTTAAGATTATGGAGCGTAAGTTATTTTATGGAATCATGACCCCTGGCGGGGTGCTGACCATTATCTTCGGGCTATGGCTATGGGTTAATCATGCTGTATCTGGTCAATGGATGCATATTAAATTTTCAGCGGTGTTGCTTTTGATTGTGTACCACATATATTGCGGCAAGCTGCTGCATGACTTTAAAAATGATCGCAATAAGCGTGGCCATGTCTTTTATCGGTTTTTTAATGAGCTTCCAGTAATAATTATGGTCATCATCATTATTCTTGTAGTTGTTAAGCCGGTGTAACGGTATGCTTGAATTTTTTTTCTCCCCCTGTCCTCGAGGATTGGAAGCAACGCTAGCAAGTGAGCTGAATGTGCTCGGCGCACAAGAAGTGCGGGTGGCTGATGGTGGGGTGCATTTTGTCGGGGCACCTTCGTTTGGCTATCTGGTTAACTTGCACAGCCGTATTGCAAGTCGTGTGTTGTGGCGCGTAGCGATAGAGGGCTATCATAGCGAGCAAGATATTTTTGATGAGGTTTATGCGCTGCCCTGGAATGACTGGTTTTCCGTCTCCAGAACCATCCGCGTTAATGTAACAGCAATTAAGTGCCCCCTAAAAAGCCTAGATTTTATTACGCTTAGAATTAAAGATGCTGTATGTGACAAGTTCCGCGCGCTTATTGGTGAGCGTCCTAGCGTAGATACGCATGCGCCAGATATTCGTATCCATGCATTTCTTGAGGCGAGTCGTATGACTTTGTATATCGACACCTCTGGGGACGCGCTCTTTAAGCGTGGCACCCGTCAATATACTAATATTGCACCCCTGCGCGAGAATTTGGCGGCCGGCATTTTGTTGTTGACCGGTTGGTTGCCGGGCGTGCCACTGCTGGACCCGATGTGTGGTAGTGGCACATTTTTAATTGAGGCTGCACTGATGTCGCTGAATATAGCCCCTGGAATTGGCCGTAACTTTGCCTTTGAAAAATTTAAAACATTTGATAATGTTGTATGGCGTGAGATGCGCAATCAAGCATATGCAGCCCAAAAAAAGGTTAGTCCGCTCCTTATCTTTGGTAGCGATTTGTATGGCGAAGAGCTTAAGGCTGCTCGCCTTAATTTAGAAAATGCAGGCTTGTTGGATTCGGTGTCGTTGAATCAAGCGAATGTGCTGGAGATTTCTGCACCAAGAGATCATGGAGTTCTTGTGGCAAACTTACCCTATGGCGAGCGCATGGGTGATTTGCTGGAGTTGGAGGATTTTTATCCTAAGCTAGGCGATGCGCTAAAGAGAAAATTTGGTGGATGGAATGCTTACCTGCTCACCTCTGATTTGCGTATGCCGAAATTTATTCGGTTGTCTGTTTCACGCCGAACCCCTTTGTTTAATGGGGCGATAGAATGTCGTCTTTTTGAGTACAAGATGGTGGTGGGTGGCAACCGTGGCTAGGCAGGCCGCGCCTTAATTAGAGGCGCCCCCATAAGGCGCAACAATAATGACCAGCCCTACGGGGGTCACCCCCTTGTTGATTACTTAACGATGGCCTTTAGCTCACCCTTGGTGTATCTGATAGCCATGGCGTCGAGTGAGATTGGTTTAATCTTAGAGGCTTGACCAGCAGAGCCAAAGGCTTCATAGCGAGCTTTACAAATATCCTTCATGGCCAAGGTTGCTGTGGCTAGAAATTTGCGTGGATCAAAGTCTTTTGGATTCTGTGCTAAGTGACGACGTACTGCACCAGTAGATGCCATGCGCAGGTCTGTATCAATATTAACTTTTCGTACACCATGCTTGATACCTTCGACTATCTCTGAAACGGGTACGCCATAGGTTTCTCCCATGTCACCACCAAACTGGTCAATTATCTTTAGCCATTCTTGTGGTACCGAGGAGGACCCGTGCATCACTAGGTGGGTATTGGGGATGCGCGCATGGATTGCTTTGATACGCTTGATATCCAAGATGTCACCTGTGGGTGGGCGAGTAAATTTGTATGCGCCATGCGAAGTGCCAATGGCTATTGCGAGTGCATCTACCCCCGTTTTTCGGACAAAGTCGGCCGCTTCCTCGGGATCGGTTAGCAGCTGTGAGTGGTCTAGCTTGCCTTCCGCGCCCTGCCCATCCTCTTGTTCGCCCATACCGGTCTCGAGTGAGCCCAGGCAGCCAAGCTCACCTTCAACCGACACCCCCACTGCGTGGGAGATGTCAACAACCTTGCTTGTTGTTGCAACGTTGTATTCATATGAGGATGGAGTTTTTGCGTCCTCTTTTAAAGAGCCATCCATCATTACGCTGGAAAAGCCAGAGCGAATGGCGTTGATGCATACAGCCGGAGACGCCCCATGGTCTTGGTGCATTACAACGGGTATGTGTGGGTAGGCCTCTACTGCGGCCAAAATTAAGTGACGCAAAAATGCCTCGCCTGCGTATTTGCGAGCACCGGCTGAGCCCTGCATAATTACCGGACTGTTTGTTTCGTCCGCTGCCTCCATGATGGCTCTGACTTGCTCTAGGTTGTTAACATTGAATGCGGGGAGTCCGTATCCGTTCTCGGCTGCATGATCTAGCAGCTGACGCAATGAAACGAGAGCCATTTCTTTCTCCTAATAAATTTTAAGGGTGCTCAACAAAATCTAAAGATCTAGCTTACGCGATGTACGAGTAAGCCCCATTGTACTGCAACTTTTCAGCCCTTGCGGTGATCGCCCACCTGTACTATTGTCATGGTATTCGTGGAGCCGGCCTTGAGGGCCTCTCCTATGGTCATGACAATCATATCCCCCTCCTTGATTAAGCCTAAACGTACCAGCTCATCTTCGGCTGCATGCAACTCTATTGAGGGAAGCTCGGAGGTTAAATTAAATGCTACGGGGTGCACCCCGCTAAAAAGCGTTACCTTGCTTAAGGTTGAATCTGTAGGTGTTAGTGCAAAAATTGGCACCCTTGCATTCATGCGTGACATCCATAACGCAGTTGAGCCAGACTGAGTCAGCGCTACAATTGCCTTAACTGCAAAGTGAGAGGCCGCATAGAGTGCAGACATAGCAATAGATTGATCAATTCGCGTGAATTGTACCTGGGACGAATCATAACCAGTGGAGATGTCCTCTATCTCGCTTTCTGCGTTAATGCAGATGCGCACCATAGATTGAATGGTTTCGACAGGGTAGTCTCCCACTGCTGTCTCTGCAGACAGCATTACTGCGTCAGTGCCATCTAGTACTGCATTCGCTACATCAGACACCTCTGCCCGTGTGGGGATTGGGTTGGTGATCATTGATTCCATCATTTGTGTGGCAGTTATAACCAACTTGTTTTTGGCGCGTGCCATACGAATCATGCGTTTCTGTAAACCGGGAACGGCGGCGTCCCCAACCTCAACTGCAAGATCGCCCCGCGCCACCATAATGGCATCGGACGCGTCAATTATTTCGTCTAGGACGGCGATGGCTTCGGCACGCTCAATTTTTGCCATAAGCAGACTTTTCCCACCTGCCGCTTGCATTAATTTACGCGCCAACCTCATGTCGTCAGCGGAACGTGGAAAAGAAATAGCTAGGTAGTCCGCCTTGATTAGGGCGGCAGTCTTTATATCTTCTTTGTCTTTGTCGGTAAGCGCGGGGGCGGTTAAGCCGCCGCCCTTTCGATTAATGCCCTTGTTGTTTGAGAGTACGCCACCACGCACCACCTTGCATATAATTTGTGCTCCGCTAACCTCAGTTACACCGAACTCCAGCATGCCATCATTGAGTAGCAGCACCGAGCCCTTGCTGAGATCATTGGGCAGCTCTTTGTAGTCTAGGCTAACGCGTTCTTGGTTTCCAAGGCCAGTCCACCCAGCATCCAGAATAAATGTGTCGCCCTTTTTAAGGATTATTTTGTCATTTTCGAACTTTCCTACTCGAATTTTAGGCCCCTGAAGGTCGGCAAGAATACCGACAATGCGACCGCACGCTGCCGCAGCAGCGCGCACCTTCTCAACCCGCGCTACGTGATCTTGGGCTGTCCCATGAGAGAAATTCATGCGCACCACATCCACACCAGCGCGTATCATTTTCTCCAAAACCTTTTGGTCGCTGGAGGCGGGCCCGAGGGTGGCAACAATCTTAGTTCTACGTAACATCAATATTTTCGCCTTGTTTATTTTGCAGCGCGCTGCTCTAAAATCTCTACCGCTGGTAATTTTTTTCCTTCGAGAAATTCCAAAAATGCTCCGCCACCTGTAGAAATGTAGCTTACACGATCGCCGATCTTATATTTGGCTATGGCTGCCAGGGTATCGCCACCACCAGCGATGGAAAATGCGGTGCTGTCTGCAATTGCTGCCCCCAGTGTTTTGGTGCCGGCACCAAATTGCTCAAATTCGAACACACCCACTGGGCCATTCCACAAGATGGTTGCGGCTTTTTTAAGATGATCTGCATAGGCCCGAGCGGTCTCTGGGCCAATATCAAAAATCATGTCGTCATCGGCGATGTCGGCAACTTTTTTAATTACAGCAGGCTCATTGGCGTCGAACCTTTGCCCTACGACGACATCGGTTGGAATGGGAATCGAGCCACCCTTGGCCTTGGCAGCCTCCATTAAGCGCTTGGCTTCGGCCACAAGATTCGGCTCATATAGTGACTTTCCTACATTGTGGCCAGCCGCTTTGATGAAGGTGTTGGCGATACCACCACCGACGATCAGTTGATCAACAATGTGAGATAGCGACTCCAGTACGGTTAATTTTGTTGAAACTTTAGACCCGCCGACGATGGCAACCAGTGGGTGGGCTGGGCTTTTTAATGCCTTGCCCAAGGCGTCCAGTTCTGCCGCTAAAAGTGGCCCCGCACACGCTGCTGGTGCATATTTTGCCACGCCATGGGTGGAGGCCTGTGCACGATGTGCGGTACCAAACGCATCCATCACGTAGATATCGCACAGCTTGGCTATTTTCTTAGACAGCCCCTCATCATTTTCCCCCTCACCCTTATTGAATCGTACATTTTCAAACAAAACAACTTCACCCTCGTTGAGGGTGAAGTTGCCGTCCAGCCAGTCTTTGATTACTCGAACTTCTGTGCCTAGCAGGGCAGACAAGCACTTGGCTACTGGCTTTAATGAGTCTGTTTCAGAGTATGTGCCTTCCTCTGGGCGCCCGAGATGAGACATTAGCATTACTTTTGCACCCGCTTTCAGGGCATGCTGAATGGTGGGCACGCTTGCTCGAATGCGAGTGTCATCTGTGATGCTGCCATCCTCGCCCTGGGGAACATTCAAATCTTCACGAATCAGGACGCGTTTATTTCGCAGGCTCAGATCAACCATTTTTATTATAGACAATTTTTCTCCAATCAAGTATTCGAGGTGAGGCGCATAGAGGGTATAAAGGTGAGCCAAGGCCTACCTTGATGGATGAATTTATTTTGCTATGACGCGAACCATCTCGAGAACTTTGCTTGAGTAACCCCATTCGTTGTCGTACCAAGAAACCACCTTAACGAAGGTTTCATCCAAGGACATTCCGGCCTCTGCATCGAAAACAGAGGTGCAGCTTTCGCCTCGAAAGTCAGTAGACACCACTTTCTCATCGGTATAGCCAAGTATGCCCTTCATTGAGCCTTGGGAGGCTGCCTGCATGGCGGCGCAGATATCTTTGTATGTTGCAGCTTTGTTTAATTCCACGGTGAGGTCGACTACAGATACATCGGAGGTGGGCACACGGAACGCCATACCGGTGAGCTTTTTATTTAACTCTGGGATGACCACACCAACGGCTTTGGCAGCACCAGTTGAGGACGGGATGATGTTCTCAAGAATGCCTCGACCACCACGCCAGTCTTTGTTTGATGGGCTGTCTACGGTTTTTTGGGTGGCAGTAGCAGCATGTATGGTGGTCATTAGCCCACGCTTGATACCCCATGTGTCATTTAACACTTTGGCAACTGGAGCCAGGCAATTTGTAGTACACGAAGCGTTGGAGATGATGATTTGGTTAGCGTAGGTTTTGTCATTTACGCCATACACGAACATGGGGGTGTCATCTTTAGACGGTGCGGACATAATAACCTTCATAGCGCCAGCGGCGATATGTTTTTCACAGGTTTCTTTGGTGAGAAAGAGTCCGGTTGATTCAATAACTATTGTTGCACCAACCTCGCCCCACTTCAGCTCAGCGGGATCCCTAATGGCAGTCAGGCGGATTTTTTTGCCGTTGACGACCAAGGTGCTCCCTTCAATAGAAACGCTGCCATTGAATCGACCATGCACAGAGTCGTAACTTAGCATGTAAGCCAAGTAATCTGGCTCAAGCAAGTCATTGATGCCAACTATCTCAATGTCTTTGAAGTTTTGTATTGCTGCGCGGAACACCATGCGACCAATTCGGCCAAACCCATTAATGCCAACCCTTATTGCCATGCTGCACTCCCTTGGTTATGTGGTTATAATTGCTAATATTTATTCGGCGCTGATCCTAAAGAAGGTGGTGCGTGTTGTGAAAAAACACCCGATCTTAGATCGGCGCCCAAGCTTTAGAGCAACGCTTTGACGCTATTCACTACATTTTCGGTGGTAATGCCGAAGTGCTTGAATAGTTCGCCCGCTGGAGCGGATTCACCGAAGCTATTCATGCCAACCACTGCGCCATCTAGCCCCACATACTTATACCAAAAATCTGTTATACCCGCTTCAACGGCCACACGTTTGCTACCCTTGGGCAGCACACTGTCTTTGTAGGCCAGATCCTGGCGATCAAATACATTGGTTGATGGCATAGAAACTACGCGTACATTAATGTTGTGGTTCTCGGCCAGGCATTTCTGTGCAGCCATGGCTAGGCCCACCTCGGACCCGGTTGCGATAATTATGGCTTGTGGCTTCCCGTTTGAGGCGTCCGATAACACGTAGCCGCCCTTACAAATGTTGGCAATTGCGCTCTCGTTGCGACTTTGAAATGTCAAGTTTTGACGGCTAAATATGAGACTGCTCGGGCCGGCCCTGCGCTCAACCGCTGCAATCCACGCCACAGCAGACTCCACTGTGTCACAGGGACGCCATACATCCATGTTTGGGATATAACGTAGTGTGCTGGTTTGCTCTACTGGTTGATGGGTTGGACCATCTTCGCCCAAGCCGATAGAGTCATGTGTATATACGAAAATTACACGCTGCTTCATTAGTGCGGCCATACGTAGTGCATTGCGTGCATACTCTGAGAACATTAAGAATGTTCCGCCAAATGGTAGCAGACCACCATGCAGGGCAACCCCGTTCATGATGGCTGACATACCAAACTCGCGCACCCCGTAGCTGATGTAATTTCCCGGAACTTTTCCGTGAACGTGCTTGGCTCCCGTCCAGTTGGTTAAGTTTGACCCAGTCAGGTCCGCGGAACCCCCCAAGAATTCTGGCAGCACTTGCGCCAGGCCGTTGATCACATTTTGTGAGGCCTTGCGCGAGGCAATTGTTTCTGCTTGTGTGTTCGCTTGAGCGACAATATCCGCCGCATGCTTTGCCCAGTTTTCCGGCAGGTTACCGCTCATCCGTCGCTCAAACTCGGCTGCATCATGCGGGAAGGCCTTGCGGTATTCTGCAAACTTTTTGTTCCATAGTTGTTCCAGAGCGGCACCCTTGCTACGCCCATCCCACGCTTGATAAACGTGAGCCGGAATTTCGAATGGCGGATGATCCCAGCCAATGTATTCTCGCGTAGCAGAAACTTCCGCATCACCCAGCGCCGCACCATGCACATCATGCGTTCCAGCTTTGTTTGGAGATCCTGCGCCGATAATTGTTTTGCAACAGATTAATGTGGGCTTACCAGTAATTTTTTTGGCGGCATTTATGGCGCCATTGAGCGCGTCAAGGTCGTGCCCCGCTACATTGGGGATTACATGCCAGCCATAAGATTCGAAACGCTTTGCAGTATCATCCGTAAACCAAGCTTCAACATGACCATCAATAGAGATCCCGTTGTCATCCCAAAAAGCGATTAGCTTGCCCAGGCCCCAGGTGCCGGCCAGCGCGCAAGACTCATGTGAAATCCCCTCCATCATGCAACCGTCGCCAAGGAAAGCGTATGTGTAGTGATCTACGATTTCGTAATTTGGGCGATTAAATTCATTTGCCAGCATTTTTTCTGCCAGAGCAAAGCCCACCGCATTGGTAATGCCCTGACCCAATGGACCTGTGGTGGTTTCTACGCCAGTGGTGTAGCCATATTCTGGATGGCCAGGAGTTTTGGAGTGTAGCTGACGGAAGTTTTTAATTTCATCAATGGATAAATCGTAGCCAGTTAGGTGTAGCAAGGCATAAATTAACATTGAGCCATGGCCATTAGATAACACGAAGCGATCGCGGTCGGCCCACTTGGGGTTTGTTGGATTGTGCCGCAGGTGATGAATCCACAGCGCCTCGGCAATTTCTGCCATACCCATAGGGGCGCCAGGATGCCCAGAGTTAGCTTTTTGAACCGCATCCATTGCTAAGGCGCGGATCGCTCCGGTTATATCGTTAAATTTTAGGGGTTGTGTATTGCTTGCCGCAGCCATCGTTCGCTAACCTCCCGAATGTTTCTAAGGTAATAAATAAATTGTTGCTCTAGTAAAGCATGCAATTATGCCGTACTGCCCTACTTAGGGCAACTCAACAAAAGAAAAACAATAATCTGTTTAATCTCGGATTGTCACAAAGTGAGTCGCCCACCCCTTATTCGGCAATGGCTTAATCTTGCGTGAGACTGCTCCATCAGATACAATTCGCGCTTACTTGCAAGCTGAGGTCATTAAAACTGTGCACGCCAAGATAGTCCTAAATAATGAGTCCGCAGCATTGGTCGGGGTCGCTTCGCAATCCGGGGAGGCCAAGTCCGCTGAAATTCGAGAGATTGCTGCCATGGCCCCAGCCGAGGATGTTTGTGCTGTACGCAACAAATTGAATATATTGAAAATATTAGAGGATGATGTGGCAAGTGCCGTCGTTTGGGCGCGATTGCCCCGGGAATAGTATGCGTGTTGTTCTTGATACGAATTTAATACTCTCCGCGCTGTTATTTGCTGATGGAAATTTGGCGTGGCTGAGAAAGGCCTGGCAGAGCAAGTCTATTCGTCCGGTGATTAGTGACGCAACAAAAGAAGATCTGTTTGTGTCACTGAGTTATCCAAAATTCGAATTATCAGTTGCCGAGCAGGATCTGTTGCTCGAAGATTTTTTTCCATACTCTGAAGCGGCCTCAATATCTAATTGGATGCCGTCACATGGAATGTTTAGTCAGGTGTTCTTGGCGGTTGCGCACAAGGCCAAGGTAGACGCACTGGTGAGCGTTGACAAAAACTTGTTGGCACTAAGGGGAAGCTTTTCGCCCCAGATTCTTACTGCCGAAGGGTTACGCAAATGCTTACAGGGGTAGCGCCGCGCTAATCCCCGTAGCAAAAATGCCTTAATTTTAGCTTACAGTAAACTGCATATGAGAAATATTCTGGTTCTGCATGGCCCCAATTTAAACCTGCTCGGCGATCGTGAGCCTGGCGTGTATGGGCAAAGCACCCTGGATGATATAAACAAACAATTACTAAATTTGGCACATACACGCGGTGCAACTTTGGCACACTTTCAAAGCAACTCCGAGTCTGTTCTGGTGGATCGCATACAGCTAGCGCGCCAAGATGGCACAAACTTCATTGTTATTAATCCCGCCGCCTTTACACATACAAGCGTAGCGTTGCGCGACGCCTTGGCTGCGGTTGCCATCCCATTTATTGAGGTCCACATTTCCAATGTTTTTGCACGTGAAGCTTTCCGCAAAGAATCTTATTTTTCTGATCTCGCCATTGGTGTTGTTAGTGGCCTAGGGGCTCTAGGCTATGAGCTTGCAGTGCAATATGCGCTTCAATATTCTGTTAGGGGCTGACCATGGACTTACGTAAACTTAAAACGTTGATTGAGTTGGTTGAGGGGTCTAATATTGCTGAGCTAGAGATTAGCGAGGGCGAAGAGCGTGTGCGCATTGTCCGCTCGGGGGGCATCGCATCGCATGTTCACGCCACGCAGCAGCAAGTTTCTTTTGCCGAGGGCTTGCCTGATACGCCCACTGTAACAATTGAGCAGGCAATACCTTCTGGCTATACGGTGGAGTCGCCAATGGTCGGAAGCTTTTATCGTAGCCCATCTCCAGGCGAAAAGCCTTTTGTAGAAATTGGCCAAAGCGTAAATGTGGGCGACACATTGTGCATAATCGAGGCAATGAAGTTGCTCAATGAGATAGAGGCCGACAGGAGTGGCGTCATTAAAATGATCTTGGTTGAAAGTGGTCAGCCGGTTGAGTACGGGCAGCCACTTTTTGTTATCGATTGAGTTATGTTTGATAAAATTCTTATCGCTAATCGTGGCGAAATTGCCTTAAGAATTCAACGCGCCTGCCGTGAGATGGGCATTAAGTCTGTGGCGGTATACTCCGAGGCTGATGCAGATGCAAAGTATGTCAGGCTGGCCGATGAGTCGGTTTGTATCGGCCCCGCCGCTTCGCTGCAAAGCTATCTTCATATCCCATCTATTATCAGCGCGGCAGAAGTGACTGACGCGCAAGCCATTCATCCTGGTTATGGTTTTTTAGCCGAAAGTGCTGACTTTGCTGAGCGTGTGGAAAAAAGTGGATTTGTATTCATTGGCCCACGCCCGGAGACCATTCTTTTGATGGGTGACAAGGTATCCGCTAAAAATGCAATGAAGAAGGCGGGCATTCCGTGTGTACCTGGTGTGGATGGGGCGCTTTCAAGTGACCCAGCTGAAATTAAAAAAATTGCACGTAGTATTGGCTACCCAGTCATTATTAAAGCGGCTGGCGGCGGCGGCGGCCGCGGCATGCGCGTAGTGCATACCGAGGCAGCACTTCTTAACGCTGTGATTATGACGCGCAACGAAGCCCAGGCTGCGTTTAACAATCCCGTCATATACATGGAAAAGTTTTTAAAAGATCCGCGACACATTGAGTTTCAGGTATTGGCGGACTCTTATGGCAATGCTGTGTATTTGGGCGAGCGTGATTGCTCAATGCAACGTCGTCACCAAAAAATTCTCGAAGAGGCGCCCGCCCCGCTGCTCAGCGCCCGTGCTCGTAATAAAATCGGAGAGCGTTGTGCAGCGGCCTGCCGCAAGATTGGGTATCGTGGCGCGGGAACTTTCGAGTTTTTATATGAGAAAGATGAATTCTTTTTCATTGAGATGAATACTCGTATACAGGTGGAGCATCCGGTCAGCGAAATGATTACGGGCGTAGATATTGTACAACAACAGATCCGTATTGCTGCGGGTGAAAAACTTAGCTTCAAACAAAATGATATTGTTCTAAAGGGGCACGCTATCGAGTGCCGTATCAATGCTGAGCACCCCTATAAATTTACACCCTCGGCCGGCCGCATTACCACCTGGCATGTTCCGGGCGGCCCCGGTATTCGGGTAGACTCGCATGTGTACACTAATTATCTGGTGCCGCCGTACTATGATTCTATGATTGGCAAAATCATAGCGCATGGTGATACTCGCCAACAGGCGGTGGCCCGTATGCGCATTGCCCTGTCTGAAATGGTGGTGGAGGGCATAGAAACCAATATTCCGTTACATCAAGAGCTGATGATAGATGCCGCTTTTTTGCGGGGCGGTACCAATATTCATTATTTGGAGCATAAGCTAGTAGAGCGTATCAAGGTAAAATAATTATGGCCTGGCTTACACTGACACTCATGGCATCCGCGTCTCGGGCGGAGGTGTTGAGTGAGGCGCTGTTGGAGCGTGGCGCTCTGTCGGTGGACATACATGACGCTGATATTGATACTCAATACGAGCAAGCCATGTTTGGCGAGCCGGGAGAACGCTATCATCTGTGGGCACACAATCAAATTACCGCCTTGTTTGATCAGGGCGTCTCGATAGATGTGGTTGTGAGGGAGGCAGCGTACGCCGCCGGACTCGATCAGCCGCCAGCCTATACCACCGCAACTCTGGAAGACAAAGATTGGGTGCGCTTAACCCAGCTGCAATTTAGCCCCATTTGTATTTCACAGCGTTTGTGGATTGTGCCCACCTGGCACACTTCGCCTGATTCGACTGCTGTCAATATCACGCTTGACCCTGGCCTGGCCTTCGGTACGGGCAGTCACCCCACCACTCGTTTGTGTTTGCGCTGGTTGGACGCTAACCTGAAAGGAGGTGAATCCATTTTGGATTATGGCTGCGGTTCCGGCATTTTGACCATCGCTGCGCTTAAGCTTGGAGCGAGCAGCGCTGCCGGCGTAGATTTGGATGTTCAGGCCGTGTGCTCTAGTCGTGATAATGCAAGAATCAATCAAGTTGCCGCACGGTTTTATTTGCCTGATGCCACACCAACAGAATCCACAGATATTGTGATAGCCAATATACTTACGAACCCGCTCAAAATGCTTGCTCCACTATTGGCGAGACTAACGCGACAGGGTGGTCAAATTGTTCTATCCGGTGTTCTTAGTGAGCAGAGCGAGGATGTGATGGAAACTTATGCCCCCTGGTTTGACTTTGGGCAGCCCATGACTGAGGAAGGCTGGATATGCCTATCTGGGGTGAAACGATGAGCGCCGTTACTCAGTGCCCAAAGTGCAACACTCGTTTTAGAGTCAATCCGGTTCAGTTGGGTGCGTATCGCGGCATGGTGCGCTGCGGGCTGTGTCAAGAAATATTTAATGCTGCTAGGTATTTGCGTGATGGCGAGCTCAATTCACAGCCCATTATCTCTTCGACGCAAAAAGAGGTGCAGAGAGAGTTTGTTGAAAGCCTGACGAAGGGCGCCCCGATAACCCACAATAAATTTTATGCCAGCCATCCTGCTGTGGATAGGATGGGTGTTGCGGTTGTCAAACCAAGATTTGGGTGGCTCTGGGCGGCGGCCATTTTGCTGTTCGTTAGCCTTGTGGCACAGACAGCTTATTTTTATCGTGTTGAGCTTGTCGCAAATTTTCCTGGCACCAAGCCAGTGCTGACGCTGTATTGTGAGTTGCTTGATTGCAGTATTCCATTGCCACAAAAATTGGATCAATTAACGATCGAATCATTCAGCCTTGTGAGAGCCGATCCGCAGCAGGCAAGTGTCATTACCCTCGATGTTTCTCTAAGAAACCATGCACTATATGCGCAAGCCTACCCTGATCTTGAGCTTGCGTTAACCAGCTCCATGAATGCGACATTGGCACGCCGTATTTTTCGCCCATCAGAATATCTGAAGGTAGGCGAAGATGAGGGGCGCGGATTGCCATCCAATACCGAAATTGATGTTAGATTACTTTTTAGCGTTGTCGACCTTAATCCGAGTGGGTATCACTTAGATCTGGTGTCGTCGCCCCTTAATCGATAAATTTGCCATGCAAGTGCGGGCGCATCATATATTTTAAAGCTTGGGAGACAAAAGCGATGAACCTTGATACCTATTTTTCGACACCCGTTTGGTGGGACAAGCTAAGCGTAGATGTGGACGCAATTTTTAATTTTTGCCATAGACTGAGGCAATCCAACCCATTGGGGAGCGAGCTTAGTAATGTTGGCGGTTGGCAATCAAAGGAATTTTATTATGGTGACCATCCTGAACTAACCCCATTGCTTGATGATATCTTGAGTCGCTCCAATAGATGTCTGTCTGATTTTGGGTACGATGCAGTAAATTTTGAAACCCACATGGATAATGTTTGGGTGAACATCAACAAATTGAGTCACTTCAATAAAATTCACATTCACTGTTCATCATTTTTGTCGGGCGCTTATTATGTAACCGACTCGGATGCTCAGATTGAGTTTTATAGAAATTTTCAAGAGCAGTATTCTATAGAATCTTTGGCGCCAGTCTTAGAGCTAAATGCAATTAATGCGCCTAAGTTCTCATACCCAGCAAGAAAAAATCATTTGGTGATGTTCCCATCCTGGCTGCCCCACTCTGTTGAGCCAAATCAGCAAGATACCGAAAGAATCTCAATATCTTTTAATATCAAAATAAGAAAGAAGTGACGCGGTGGGTGATGGACTAGCGCATCGCTTCCTGAGTGATTTAATTATTGGGTAATCACTAGTTTGATAAAATTGTACTGACGACTGTTGTCGTGAAATAAAGTGGGTGTTCTGATGAGCGTCGGAAAGCATCTGGATGTGTTGTCAATTGCTGCTTATGAGCGGTTTATGTGGAGTGTTGAGAGATGAGTCGCTTACTGGCTGTGGTCTTTGGTTTTATGATTGTTTACTTGCTGCTTAGGTACTATCGCAAGCAGGCGCCACACAAAGATGTATTAAATGGGGGCGAATCTGATCATGGGGAAACCATGGTGCGCTGTGCTCACTGTGGCGTGCATTTGCCAACGGGAGAGAGCATTATGGTTGGTCACAAGAGTTACTGTAGTGAAGCGCATCGCCGCATAGGCTCTGGCGAGCCTGGGCAACCATAAATCGAATGTATGCCCATGAGACAAAGATCCTTCTCTGCATGCAAAGTTTTTCAAGGTCGCCATTTTGTGCCTGTGGGCATGTGTTTTTCTAACCCCGAGTGGATGAGTGGCCATGGGTTGGGCTGCAATACTTTGCGTAGCAACGAAGGTGACCGGCATTGAAGATTGGCACAAATGGATGGATCAGCGGTGTGTCGCGCCACATTTCACCAAATTTTGATGCGCGCCCACCGGGCGTTGCTGTAGATTTGTTGGTTATTCACAACATTACCCTGCCGCCAGGTGAGTTTGGGGGCCAGGCCATCATGAGATTTTTCTCTAATGAGCTAGATACGAAGGAGCATCCATACTACGCTCAGCTCAAAGGAATGAGGGTTTCCGCTCATTTTTTGATACAACGTCAGGGTGAGATTGTTCAGTTTGTTTCTTGTAGCAAGCGTGCGTGGCATGCGGGTGCGTCAACATGGCGTGAGCGCACGGCATGCAACGATTTTTCCGTGGGCGTGGAATTAGAGGGTACGGATATTTTGCCATTTAGTGATCGTCAATATAGTTCCTTAATACGACTGACGCGGGCGCTTAGGCGTGCTTATCCAATTCGTGCAATTGTGGGACATTCAGATATTGCGCCAGGACGCAAGACTGATCCTGGGCATCAGTTTGATTGGCCACGTTATCTTGCAAAGTGTGGCCCCATCAGGGCTTGAGGTAGGGTTGTGCGCTGCGTCGCCCCACCTTTCGTATATTCACGTTATTTTGGGATATTTGTTGTGCATACGATAATGTAGGCATCAAATGTTGATACACTATAGCTAATGTTATTAAATAAGTAGTATACTAAATGTAGTAGTTTTGATATTCTGAGGCCAGACCCAAACGGAGTGACTATTGCAATGCCAGCCATGCCCTCATTTACAACTTCAACACATGAAGCCTCAAGCCCCGTGATCGACCCCGCGGGAGCCATGGGTCACCATAAAGTGATTCGTCGCAATGGATCTGTGGTGTTATTCGAGGCAACAAAGATTTCCATTGCAATGACCAAGGCCTTTATTGCCGTAAAGGGTGAGCCATCCGCGCGCGAAAGAGAGTTGATAAGTCAATTAACGGAGACCGTTGCCAATGCATTGTTGCGCCGTCATCCGCATGGCGGGACATTGCATATAGAGGATATTCAGGACCAGGTCGAATTGGCTCTAATGCGCTCAGGGGAGCATGATGTTGCACGTTCGTACGTGCTGTATCGTGAAGAGCGTACGCGGGAACGAGCCAGGGAAAAAGGTGAGAGCAGCTCTGCCCCAGCCATACATGTAAATGACAATGGCACAGCCCGCCCCTTGGACGTGGCGGGCTTGAGGGCGCGAATTGTGGCGGCGTGTGTGGGGCTTGGGGATTCGGTAAGTGCCGATCCGATTCTCAAGCTGACACTGCGTGATCTTTATGATGGCGTACCCATTGAGGAGGTGCGCAAGTGCGCCATCCTTGCTGCTCGCGCAATGATTGAGCATGACCCAGCTTACAGTTTCGTTACCGCACGATTGCTGTTAAACAATATATGTTGCGATGTTCTGGGTGAGGAAGTAAGCCAGAAAGACATGAAGGCGCGTTATGTTGGATCTTTTGTTACGCTTGTTAAGCGCGGCATTGAGGCAGAGCTGCTGGATCCAGAGATGGCCAACTTTGATCTGCCACGGTTGGCGGGTGAGTTAAATGCAAGTCGCGACCTGCAGTTTAGTTACCTGGGCCTGCAGACGCTGTATGATCGATATTTCTTGCATGTTAACGAAAATCGCATTGAGCTGCCGCAGACATTCTTTATGCGCGTAGCCATGGGGTTGGCGTTACAAGAGACCGATCGAAATGCACGTGCCATAGAGTTTTACCACCTGCTGTCTAGCTTTGACTTTATGAGCTCGACGCCGACCTTGTTTAATTCTGGGACGATTCGCTCACAGCTATCCTCTTGCTATCTCACCACAGTGCCAGATAATTTGGCTGGAATTTTTGATGCAGTAAAAGAGAATGCACTTCTTGCCAAGTACTCTGGCGGGCTTGGCAATGACTGGACACCCGTTCGCTCTATGGGTACGCATATTAAGGGGACAAACGGAAAGTCGCAGGGCGTTGTGCCTTTCTTGAAAGTGGCTAACGATACTGCGGTAGCGGTTAATCAGGGCGGCAAACGCAAGGGCGCAGTGTGCGCGTACCTAGAGACATGGCATTTGGATATCGAAGAGTTTCTCGAGTTACGAAAAAATACCGGTGACGATCGACGCCGCACGCATGACATGAACACCGCCAACTGGATACCAGATTTATTTATGAAGCGTGTTATGGAGGGTAAGGAGTGGACCTTGTTTTCGCCATCAACCTGCCCCGATCTGCATGATAAATTTGGTACCGAGTTTGAGCGTGCCTATCTGCAATATGAAGCCCAGGCAGCAAACGGTGAAATTGAGCTTTTCAAAAAAGTTCAGGCAGACAGCTTGTGGCGCAAGATGCTGACTATGCTTTTTGAAACCGGTCATCCATGGATTACCTTTAAGGACGCATGCAACATTCGCTCTCCACAGCAGCATGTTGGGGTGGTGCACAGTTCTAATTTGTGTACGGAAATCACGCTAAACACTTCAGAGTCAGAGATAGCGGTATGTAATTTGGGTTCAGTAAACCTTAGAGCGCACCTGACTCCAGATGCCCGGTTGGACCACGATAAACTGAAGCGCACTATTACCACCGCGATGCGAATGCTTGATAATGTGATTGATATTAATTATTACGCCGTTCAAAAAGCACGCGACTCCAACTTTAAGCATCGCCCTGTTGGTCTTGGTATTATGGGATTTCAGGATTGTCTGCATGAGTTGCGGATACCTTATGCTTCAAAGACGGCAGTGGAGTTTGCTGATCACTCAATGGAGGCGGTGTGTTATTACGCATATTCGGCGTCAACTGAGTTGGCGGAAGAGCGGGGTCGCTATCAAAGCTATGCTGGCAGCCTGTGGGATAGGGGTATATTACCGCAGGATACTCTTGAGCTGTTGCGTCAGGCACGTGGGGGGAATGTTGAGGTAGACTCCTCGGTGAGCATGGATTGGAGTGCGCTGCGCCAGAGAATTGGCCGTCACGGTATGCGTAATTCTAATTGTGTAGCCATTGCACCCACTGCCACTATATCGAATATTATAGGCGTGTCGGCGTGCATTGAGCCAACCTACCAAAACTTATTTGTCAAATCAAATCTGTCTGGCGAGTTTACCGTTATTAATGAATACTTGGTTAATGAGCTTAAGAAGTTGGGCTTGTGGGATGAGGTAATGATTGCTGATTTAAAATATTTTAATGGAAGTCTCGCCAAGATTGACCGTGTTCCACCCGTTTTGCGTGCTCTGTATGCGACCGCATTTGAAATTGAACCGCAGTGGATAATAGAGGCGGCAGCGCGGCGTCAAAAATGGATAGACCAAGCGCAGTCACTGAATATCTATATGGCCGGCGTATCAGGACGCAAGCTTGATGAGACCTATAAGCTTGCATGGCTGCGTGGCCTGAAGACCACTTACTATTTACGTACCATGGGTGCAACTTCGGCCGAGAAATCTACATCTCGTGTTGGTGAACTAAACGCGGTACAAATGTGCTCCATTGACGATCCGGAATGCGAGGCGTGTCAATGACCATAGCTGGACGAATACGAGTAGAGGACAAGTGCATAATTAACTGCACTGCTGACGTTAATCAGTTGGTGCCGTTTAAGTATAAGTGGGCATGGGAGAAGTATATTTCTGCCTGCGCAAACCATTGGATGCCACAGGAAGTCAATATGTCGGCTGACATAGCGTTATGGAAAAATCCCAATGGATTAACTGATGACGAGCGCCTTATGGTTAAGCGCAATCTTGGATTTTTTACCACGGCAGATAGTCTTGCCGCCAACAATATAGTGCTGGGCACCTATCGCCACATCACAAATCCTGAATGTCGCCAGTATCTCTTGAGACAAGCATTCGAAGAGGCTATTCATACACACGCCTATCAATACATTGTTGAAAGCTTGGGGCTGGATGAGGGTGAAGTTTTTAACATGTATCATGAGGTCACCAGCATACGTGAGAAAGATGAATTTCTGTTACCATTCATCGATACGCTTACCAACCCAGATTTTAAAACAGGTACACCGGAAACCGATCGTCAATTATTGCGCAGCTTGATCGTGTTTGCTTGTATTATGGAAGGACTGTTTTTCTATGTGGGCTTTGTGCAGATACTCGCTCTTGGGAGACAGAATAAAATGACCGGCGCCGCAGAGCAATATCAGTATATTATGCGGGATGAATCCATGCATCTTAATTTCGGTGTGGATGTAATCAATCAGATTAAGTTAGAGAACCCTGGTTTGTGGACGTCTGAGTTTAGGGAAGAAATTCGTGGTCTTATGCAAAAAGGTGTGGAGTTGGAATATCGTTACGCCGAAGATACCATGCCGCGAGGCGTGCTGGGCATGAACGCATCCATGTTTAAGGAGTACCTTCGTTTTATTGCTAATCGTCGTTGCCAGCAAATTGGATTGGATGTTCTGTATCCAGGTGCTGTAAATCCATTTCCATGGATGGCGGAAATTATTGATCTCAAGAAGGAGAAAAATTTCTTTGAAACGCGTGTCACCGAGTATCAGACTGGTGGTGCGCTATCTTGGGATTGACAGGCTTCGGTCACACTGTGTTTGATGTGTGCTGGGGAAGGGAGTAGTTGTTAATGTTGTATTTCTTGAACTTTGATTACCAAAGGAGGTTGAAATGGCAGCAGTAAAAAAGAAAACTAAACCAGCAGCTAAAAAGGCAGCAGCCAAGAAGCCAGCAGCTAAAAAGGCAGCAGCCAAGAAGCCAGCAGCTAAAAAGGCAGCAGCCAAGAAGCCAGCAGCTAAAAAGCCAGCCGTTCAAGTTCGAGCAGCCCCGGCTCCTTCAGCCCCAACGCCCATGCGCCCAGGAATCTGGCCTTTCCCTATGGCCGGTATTAGCAAGCCAAACTAATGGAGGCTGGAAGTGCGCAGCCCTTGGGTTACGACAAGGGCTGATCATTTGAAGTTTACGGGTTGTTTCACCGGGCGCACGCAGATCTGCATGCGCTTCTTTTCTATGGCACCTAGAAAATTGTATTTTATTGTGATCCTAGCTGATAAGTAAAAAAAGGCAGGGAGGTTAAATAATTACCTTACTGACAACCAAAAAAATCTTTTTGCTAACGATCAGGATCCCTTGTGCCATGATTGCTATTGTAGAAGACGGCCCTTTAATCAATATAAATCATGTATCAAATAATTTGATAACGCAAAATTTAGCGTACGCACTAAACCATGACTAGTTCACGACTTTATTTGCGTTTGCTTGGCAATGTTAAGCCCTACTGGCGGATATTCGCACTCTCCATTCTTGGAATGGTGGTGGCTGCAATTACGGAGCCCCTGCTACCCGTACTGTTAAAAACAATGCTAGACGGCACCTTTGTAAACAAAGATGAGGCCGTTATTCGCTTGATGCCACTGGCTATCCTGGCAATTTTTTTTGTGCGTGGATTGGCTACCTTTGTTGCCAACTACACAATTACTTGGGTGGGGAACAAGGTGGTGGCAGACTTGCGTAATGAGATGTTCGGTAAGCTTCTCTCACTGCCCACTCGCTTTTATGATGATCATGTAACCGGTAACCTGATTTCAAAGTTGACTTTTGATGTTACACAAGTAACGGCTGCCGCTACCACGATAGTAACAATCGGCGTTCGTGATTGCCTTATGATTGTTGGGTTGCTGGGTTGGCTTTTTTACCTTAATTGGCAACTCACTCTGCTAAGCCTTGTGATGGCGCCAGTTATTGTCTTTGTGATTAAGAAAATTAGCGGCCGTCTGCGCTTGGCTAGCCGAAACTCGCAGCGCGCAATGGGTGACATCACCCAGGTAATTGAGGAAAGCGTGACAGCGCACAAGGTAGTTAAGATTTTTGGCGGGCAACTATACGAAAGTCGACGATTTAACGAACAGGCTAACTGGGTGCGTCATTACGCCATGAAGCAGGCCGCCGCCGCCGCCGCCAATGTATCGATTGTGCAGATGGTGGCCGGAATTGCGCTTGCGGTTATTGTGTATCTTGCCATAGAGCAATCACGTAGCGACGCTACCACGGTAGGCGGATTCCTGTCTTTTATTGCCGCCATGCTGATGTTGACCCCACCCCTAAAAAGACTTGCCAGTGTCAGCGAGTATTTGCAGCGCGGACTGGCAGCCTCGGAAAGTGTATTTGAACTACTTGATACGCCCAGCGAAGAAAATGATGGAAAAATATTTATTGCTCGTGCCGCTGGCCACATAAATTTTGAACACGTAAATTTTTTCTATGAGGCAGTTGAAAATTTAGCGTTACGTGACATTAATCTAGAAATTACTTCTGGACAAGTGGTTGCCTTGGTTGGCGCATCCGGCAGCGGGAAGACGACATTGGCCAATCTTGTGCCACGTTTTTATGCCCCCAGTAGTGGAAGAATTACCTTGGATGGTTTTGATCTTGCAGAAATTGCACTAAATGACCTGCGCGCCAATATTGCATTAGTAAGTCAGGATGTGCTGCTATTTAATGATACCGTTGCAGCTAACATTGCCTATGGCCAGATGCGCGAAGTGTCGACAGCGGAAATTACTGCTGCTGCGAATGCTGCACATGCAATGGAGTTTATTAGTAAGATGCCACAAGGCCTTCAAACACTGGTTGGCGAGAAGGGTGTGCGTATGTCTGGTGGACAACGTCAACGCATCGCCATTGCCCGCGCTGTTCTTAAGAACGCGCCTATTCTTATCTTGGATGAGGCCACCTCCGCACTTGATAGTGAATCAGAGCGCCATGTTCAGGCAGCGTTAGAGACCCTGATGCGAGGCCGTACTACATTAATTATTGCTCACCGCCTGTCTACCATTGAAAAGGCAAATAAAGTTGTTGTCTTGCGGAAGGGTGAAATTGTTGAGATTGGATCCCATCAAGAGCTGCTTGCTAGGGCTGGAATTTATGCGCGACTACATCAGGCCGAGCTTGGCGAACATGACATTCTTGCAGTGGTTAATGATGGCTAAGCCTTATATGTTGTAATAAACGCATCGGAAAAGAATTCTTCGTTTGGCAATCTACATAAGGCTACAAAATCTCGACGTGCCGATTCCACCATAATTGGTGCACCACAAGCGTACACCTGATAGCCAGATAGGTCTGAGTGATCTTCCATGACGGCCGTATGAACGAAACCAGACCTACCTTCCCATTGATCAGCTGGCATAGCCTCTGACAACACGGGTGTAAATTTTATACCGTGAGGCTCCCATTTTTTGACGGCCTCAAGCATGTAGAGACCACTTAAACTCAGCGCCCCCCAATAAAAATGCATAGAGCGTTTCAGCCCAATATGCAATGCATGCTCGATGATCGATTTAATCGGCGCAAAACCGGTTCCGCTGGCCACCAATATAATGGGTTTTGTGCTATCTTCGCGTAGGAAGAAGGTGCCCATGGGCCCCTTGAAACGCAAGATATCACGCTCCTTCATTTGTGTGAAAACATGCTTGGTGAATTCGCCACCAGAAACGTTGCGTACATGGAGTTGTAGAAATTCGTCATTGTGAGGTGGGTTTGCTAGCGAAAAGCTTCTTACCTTGCCGCCCTTCATTAGAATATTAATGTATTGCCCAGCAAGAAACTGCAAGCGTTCGTTAGCTGGTAGTTTTAAGTGGACGATCATTACATCATCGGTAGGCCGATCTAGTTTGTGTATGCGACAAGGCATGGTTCTTATCGGGATATCTTTTGCGGCACTTACTTCATTGCATTCAATGACCAGGTCGGACGTTGGCTTTGAGCGACAAAATAAAGCCATACCCCTCGCTCTTTCGGATTCGTTCAGGGTGTCACCCTCGTACTCGCCGTAATCAACGGTGCCCTGTAGGATCATCCCTTTGCAAGTCCCGCATACGCCATCACGACAGCTATAGGGGAAAATAAAGCCGTGCCTTAGTCCTGCCTCAAGAATGGTTTCGTTAGAATCTATGGTAAAGCTGTGATTGCTTGGTTTAACGAGGATATTGAATGTCATGGCTGGGGTGATTACTTGTGCACACAAAGACTTATTTTAACGCATAATTATGGGATGAAACGAGTATTGATTGTTGGTTATGGCGATATAGCCATGCGGATTGCGCTTATATTAACGGGCCGCTACCGCGTGCTTGGCTTGTTGCGTAATGCGGTACGCTTTGCTGAATTAAGGGCCGCAGGAGTCACCCCATTATTGGGTGATTTGGATGCAAAGATCAGCCTGTGTCGATTAGCTGGGCTGGCGCATATCGTATTGCATTTTGCGCCACCACCAGCTATTGGGGAGAGCGATACTCGCACACGTAATTTGTTAAATATTCTGTCGCGAGGCACGCTACCAGATACTTTTATATATATCAGCACTAGTGGTGTTTATGGCGACTGTGAAGGGGACCGCGTTGCGGAGACCCGTATGGTAAATGCGCAAACCTTTCGTGCACGACGAAGGGTGAGCGCAGAACATCAAATTCGTAGCTGGGCTAGGCGTACTGGAGTGCGAGTTATTATTTTACGTGTGCCCGGTATATATGCGGCAGACCGATTACCACTACAACGTTTGCGACAGGGCACGCCAGTTATTATGGCAACCGAAGATGGCTACACGAATCATATTCATGCAGATGACCTGGCGCGCGCTGTGGTCGCAGCATTGCGCTTTGGAAGATCAGGCAGGGTGTACCACATTAGCGATGATAGCGAGCTAAAAATGGGCGACTACTTTGATTGCGTGGCGGATGCGATTGGATTAATGCGTCCGCCGCGCGTTAGTCGTGAACAAGCTCAGCGAGTCTTGCCTAATGCACTGCTTGCATTTGTTAATGAATCGCGTCGTCTACTGAATAAGCGCATGAAGTGTGAGCTGAGATTGATGTTGTTGTACCCGACCATCTTGGACGGGCTGCGGATCGAACAGCAATACAGGCCTAACACATTTTTAACAGGCATGAGGACCCGCTTGCGCCGAGCTATTGAATTATTTTTTGGGTAGCGAGTTGTCAGTAATTGTCGCTAGGCGCTCGAGCGCGACCTTGAGGGGCGAGTTGGCCAGTGTTGTCGTGAAATCGGCTAGCTGCTCTCGTTCTGCAATTCCGAGTGAGCTCGAACGATGACGGCGTGGAGCAATTGGTAATAAAACGCGCACTTTAATTCGAATATCATCAATGTCGTAGCTATTTTTCTTAAATAGCTCAACAAGTTCTGGGGCAAGTTGGCGCAATTTCGCTGCTATTGCACCGTTGTTTGCGCTTAGTGTCAAGACGTTATGATTCAGTTGCAATACTCGACTAGACAGCCCAAGTGGCGCTGGAACAAGCTGTGCGTACTGTTTTTGTAGTATGCACAGCTGCCCCACCTTGAGTGACAGCAGGTCCAGCTCAGGGCTTGCTTTTAAATATGAACTTAATCGTTGAGGCACAGCGCTTACCAAAGTTATATGAGAGGCACGGACACTAGTTTAGTTTATATCTTTTTGTAAAATATCGCGTCATTTATGCGGTTGCGGCTAGCGGCCCCGTAGAATTCGGGGTGCTCAGAGAGCATTTTGTGCTCGCAACGACCCGCGCTGTTGAGGGCTTTTCGAATTACATGGGCAGTATGGTAATATGATACAGGTCAAAGCAGGTCTGTTGTTGACGCTGATTTTGCATGGGGGGTGAGGTGTGGCGCTCACCCTTTTCTGTTGACGCAACAAAGATAGAGACCGATTCTTTCGAATTTCAACCCGGCACTAAGGCCCAGAAAAGCTAAAGCAATGATTCCTAATTTATTGAAAAGTATTTTTGGCAGTCGAAATGATCGTCTTCTCAAGCAGTATCGTCAAGTGGTGGCAGTGATTAACTCGCTTGAAAATGAGATGGAAGGCCTTTCAGACGAGGCGCTGCGTCTTAAAACAGACGACTTTAGAAAACGCGTTACCAGGGGCGAGACGTTAAGCACTTTATTGCCACAGGCATTTGCTGTGGTACGAGAGGCGGGGAAACGTGCACTGCAGATGCGTCATTTTGATGAGCAGTTGATTGGGGGCATGGTGTTGCACCATGGCAAGATTGCAGAAATGCGCACCGGCGAAGGCAAGACCTTGATGGCAACTCTGCCGGCATATCTAAATGCACTTGCAGGGCAGGGTGTGCACGTGGTAACGGTAAATGATTATCTGGCAGCTCGTGATGCCGATTGGATGGGGCGACTCTATCGGTATCTTGGCTTGTCGGTGGGTGTAATTTTGTCACAGATGGATCACGCTGACAAAGTAATCGCTTACCGCTCCGATATAACCTACGGCACCAATAACGAGTTTGGTTTTGATTATTTGCGGGACAATATGGCTACGCATGCCAATGATCGGTCCCAGCGTAAGTTGCACTATGCCATAGTGGATGAAGTTGATTCTATTTTAATTGATGAGGCGCGCACCCCATTAATCATTTCTGGGCAAGCGGAAGACAATGTAGATATCTATGTGCGCATGGACAAGTTGGTGCCAAGGCTTGTTCGTCAGCAAGAGGATGGGGGAGTTGGCGATTACAGTGTCGATGAAAAAAGCCGCCAAGTTTTGTTGACGGAAAGTGGGCATGAGCATGCCGAAGAATTGCTGGGTGAAGCTGGGTTATTGCCGAGTAATGGCAGCTTGTATGATCCAGCCAATATCATGCTTATTCATCATCTGTATGCCGCCCTGCGTGCACATGCACTATACCTGCGTGATCAGCATTATGTGGTACAAAATGGTGAGGTGGTTATTGTTGATGAGTTCACCGGCCGCATGATGACAGGAAGACGTTGGTCAGAGGGCTTGCATCAAGCCGTTGAGGCAAAAGAAGCGGTGGTCATTCAAAAAGAAAACCAGACGCTAGCCTCTATTACCTTTCAAAATTATTTTCGTCTATACAATAAGTTAAGCGGAATGACTGGGACGGCAGACACGGAGGCGTTCGAGTTCCAGCAAATCTATAACTTAGAAACAGTTATTATCCCCCCCCATCTCCCCACCGTGCGTAGCGACTTGATGGACAAGGTTTACTTGTCAACAGATGAAAAATATCGAGCAGCAATTCTGGATATTCAGGATTGTTATAAGCGCGGTCAGCCGGTATTGGTTGGGACCACCTCAATTGAAACATCTGAGTTATTGGCTCAATTGCTGAGCAAAGAGGAGTTGCCTCACCAGATTTTAAATGCCAAACAACATGCCCGCGAAGCTGAAATTATAGCGCAAGCGGGTAGTCCAAAGATGATTACAATTGCCACCAATATGGCTGGGCGAGGTACAGATATTGTGCTGGGTGGAAACGTGGAAAAACCAATTGAATTGTTGCGTATAGACGAGGGCTTAAGTGATGTCACGCGCAATCAACTTATCGCTCAGTTGCGCGCTGAGTGGCAACCGATACACGACCAAGTCGTGGAAAGCGGCGGTTTGCATATTATTGGCACAGAGCGTCACGAGTCACGTCGAGTGGACAACCAGCTACGCGGTCGCGCGGGCCGCCAGGGCGACCCTGGCTCTAGTCGATTTTATCTATCGTTAGAAGATCCATTGCTAAGAATTTTTGCCTCTGACCGCGTGGCAGCCATCATGAATCGCTTTAAGCTGCCAGAGGGCGAGGCGATCGAGCATTCTTGGGTTACGCGTGCCATTGAGAACGCACAACGCAAGGTTGAGGCGCGGAATTTTGATATGCGTAAGCAGATTCTTGAGTATGACGACGTGGCCAATGAGCAGCGTAAAGTTGTTTACGAGCAACGCAACGAACTGTTAGAGAGCGTAGATATTTCTGAAACAATTGACGCCATGCGTGAGGGGGTTGTGCACGATGTTATTAGTGAGCACATTGTACCGCAGAGCATGGAAGAGCGATGGGATGTTCCGGGGTTGCAGACAAAATTGACCGCCGAGTTTCAATTGACGTTACCACTTATGCAATGGCTAGAGCAAGATAAGCAGCTTGACGAGGCCGGCTTGCATGATCGTGTGATGCAGGCCGTGCATCAGCAGTATCGAATTAAGGTAGGGCAGGTTGATGCGAGAATGATGCGAGAATACGAACGCATTGTTATGTTGCAAAGCGTTGATATGTATTGGCGTGAGCATTTGGCGGCGTTAGATCACTTGCGCCAGGGCATCCATCTGCGGGGCTACGCACAAAAGAATCCAAAACAAGAATATAAGCGAGAAGCGTTTGAGTTATTTTCTAGTATGCTGGAATCAATCAAGCGTGATGTCACGCGGACATTAATGAATGTACATATACGTAGCGAAGAAGACCTAGAAGTGTCAGAGGAATCACATGCCCCAGAGAATGTGCAGTACCATCATGCGGACTATGATGAAGCTTTGACTGGGGCGGGTGATGATGGGGTGCGCAAACCATTTGTCCGAACTGCTGAAAAGGCAGGACGAAACGATCCGTGTCCGTGCGGCTCTGGAAAAAAGTATAAACAATGTCACGGCAAACTAAACTGATGTAGTTTTTATTGATGGGAGGTCAGGATGACGACGGACGATTTAATTTTGCAGACCCTGTGCAACTCTACGCTGACTGAGGAGCTGCGAGATGCTGAGATTGAGGCCCTGGCAAGTATTGTTACTGTGCATGAATACAAAGCAGGGGAGTACCTTCTTAAGCCTGGAAATAGCACACTGAGGAACACGTTGATGATCCTTGCTGTGGGTGAAGTTGAGGCAACCGCCACTCTGGATGGAGAAAAGGCTACCCTGCACCTTCTTCAGCCTGGTGACTTGGCGGGTATTATTACTTTTGTCGGTGGTAGCGCTGCGCAGATTAGCGCTACCGTGATAGCCAAAACAAACAGCAAGGTCTTATTGCTAGATCGCTCTCGCTTAGAGTCTTTCCTTAGTACCAACCCTGCTATTGTGTACTACGTAATGCGTGGAATTGTTCGTCATGTTCATGGCATTGTGAGGCGCATGAACATGCAATCGGTAGAAATGAGTAACTATATATATCAGCAAGGCGGCCGTTATTGATGACTGATTTTGGGTGCTACTAGATGAGGCGTTGTCGCACTTGTACTGACCAGTTGTTTTGCCTGCTTTTAGTATTCATGAGATACAAGAGATAGCTATGCCAGTTAATCTACATGCCCCTGTCGCAAGCGCCCTGCTGCCTGTCAAGGGTGTGCTTATCGGCACCACAGAAGCAGGCATCAAAAAGCCCGGGCGCAAGGATTTGCTGCTCGTGCACTTGGCCCCTCAAACTACAGTAGCTGGTGTTTTTACGCAAAGCCGTTTTTGTGCAGCTCCAGTTATTGTGGCACGCGAACATCTTGCAGCAGGAGATGGCGTGCGTGCGCTGGTGGTTAATACAGGAAATGCCAATGCTGGTACCGGCGAGCCGGGATTGGCCGCGGCTCGAGCTACCTGCGCTGAAGTGGCAAACATATTAAGCTGCAAGGCAGAGCAAGTGCTGCCATTTTCTACCGGCGTGATTATGGAGGCGTTGCCATTGTCACGTTTAATTTCAGGGTTGCCAGCATGCGCAGCTGGACTACGCGAGGATAACTGGCTTGATGCTGCGCAAGCCATCATGACTACCGACATTGTTGCCAAGGCAGTATCTAAGCAAATTACACTTAATGGCATAACGGTCACAATTACCGGGATCGCCAAGGGCTCTGGCATGATTCATCCAAATATGGCAACCATGCTCGGTTATATTGCCACCGATGCTGCAGTGGCGCAGCCATTGCTGCAACAGATGGCCGCCCATGTTAGCGACGCATCCTTTAATTGCATCACAGTAGATGGCGACACCTCCACTAATGATGCACTGGTGCTAATTGCAACCGGTATGAGTGGTGCAAAAGCCATTTCTGATATTAAGAGTGTGGAGTTTGGGCAACTACAAGCCGCAATCACAGAGGTTGCCATATTTTTAGCGCAGTCCATTGTGCGCGACGGAGAGGGTGCAACTAAATTTATTACTGTTAAGGTTGATGGGGGCAACAGCATAGCGGAATGCAAAAAAATTGCTTACGCTATAGCGAAATCCCCCTTAGTTAAGACTGCCTTTTTTGCATCTGATCCAAATCTGGGACGAATTCTTGCTGCTGTGGGCTATGCCGGTGTGGAAGATCTTGATGTGCATCATCTCGAGCTTTATCTGGACGATGTTCTGGTTGCTGAAAAAGGTGCACGCGCTCTTGGCTATCAGGAGAAAGATGCTCAGCGCGTTATGAATCAATCTGAGATTGTTATTCGAGTGGCCCTAAATCGTGGCGTAACAACTGCTGTCGTGTGGACTTGCGATTTTTCTTATGATTACATAAAAATCAATGCGGGTTATCGTACCTAGGGGTTATTAGGCTGGTCACCAATTTTTTTGATGGTAGCTTGGCTACGATTTTTTTTTGGCACGCGGATGAGCCGCGTCATAAATTTTGCTTAGGTGTTGAAAATCTAGATGTGTATAAACTTGTGTGGTAGAAATGCTGACGTGCCCAAGCATTTCTTGAATCGCCCGTAAGTCGCCGCTAGATTGAAGCACATGTGAGGCAAATGAGTGGCGCAGCAAATGCGGATAAACGCCGCTAGTGATACCCTGTTTTATACCCCAGCCGGCAATTCGTAGCTGCACTGCTCGTGAGCTAATGCGCCCCCCATTTCGACCAACGAACAGCGCCCCATCTTCGTGACTTGCTAGTTTTTGACGTACCACAAGCCACGCTTGCAGTGCCGAGATTGCGTGCTTACCAAGTGGTACGATGCGTGTCTTGGAGCCCTTTCCGGTAACCCGTACAGATGCATCAGAAAAATCAATTTCGGTAAGATCAAGATTGACTAGCTCAGCCAGACGCAATCCAGACGAATAGAATAATTCAAGCATTGCCTTGTCGCGCACCGTCAAAGTGTCCCCGTTTGTGGGTAGGTCTACCATGCGCACCGCCTCATCTGGGGATAATCCATGGGGTAAGTTGTGTGTTAATTTTGGGGCGCGCAATCCGATACATGGATTATGTTTAAATTTGTAGTCACGAATTAGATAATAATAAAAGCTGCGCCATGCTGAGAGCGTGCGTGCCAAGCTTGCTGGGCCCAAACCGCCACTATGTAGCTGTGCTATAAATCGACGAATTTGATGATCGCACAGTTCGCTTATGGGCGTGGTGTCAGCAAGCTTGAATAATTTTAGAATATCTCGAGAGTAACTTTCTGCTGTAAGGGGGGAGTAGCGACGCTCATTATTCAGATAATTAATAAATCCATCCAATATGACCCGGTTGGCTGGGGGAATTTGTGTGAGATTAGGTGGCATGACCTTATAGTGATGAGTCTAACGCGCAACTTGCCACTTCTGCGATGACCTGTAGGTGCAGTGTACCCATATCAGGATAGAAACGCTGCGCGTCCTCGCTGGCAAGGATGAGCAAGCCGATGGACTGCCCGTTTGTGTGTAGTGGTAGATAAGCAAACGAACGAAGGCTCATTTCTGGGCTTACGTGAAACCAAGGTAGGGTGTCATGTAGGGCGTGATGACTACATACGGGATGCATTTGGTTGTCAACAAAGGACAACACCTCCGAACTGGGTGGAAAGTCTTTCCAAAGTTGTAGCACCGTGTGCGCTACAAGAAATATATCATGCAAATTTTGCGTAATAATGGCTTGTAGACTCGCTAAGTCACGCGTGCCAAATAGTGCGAGAGTGAACTGGTGTACTTTTTTTTGTAGAACATTATTGCCTTCGGCAATTTGCATTAGTTCGCTTAATCGTCGTTCTAGATTTTTATTTTGTTCACGCAAGGCCAGCAATTGGCGCTCACCCAGAGAGATTGTGCGACCACTGTATGGGTGTGGAATGCTAATATCTGCTAGCATGTCTGCATAATCTTCAAAGAAATTAGGATTATTTTGTAGATAAAGTGCGATGTCTTTAGATTCCATTTATTCCTCTTATAAATTAATTTCACCCTCGAACACGGTAACCGCCGGCCCAGTCATAAAAACCGGCGCACCTTGCTCGGCCCAGGAGATGTTAAGTGTTCCGCCACGCGTGGCAACGTTTACCCGTGTGTTTAATAATTCGAGCCTTATGCCAGTCACCACGGCAGCGCATGCACCACTGCCACAGGATAGGGTTTCTCCGCTACCGCGTTCGTATACGCGTAGCTTAATATGATCGCGATCTATTAACTGCATAAAGCCAGCGTTTACCCGTTGCGGGAAGTGTGGGTCACACTCAATAAGCGCCCCTTGTGCCACCACCGGAGCGCGCTCCACGTCAGTCGTAATCTGGATTGCGTGTGGGTTTCCCATTGATAACACTGTGACCTGAATAATTTCGCCATTAATTTCTAGTTTTTGAATAACGTTATCATTGCCTCCAATAAATGGAATACGCGCAGCTTCAAAAATTGGTACACCCATGTTTACTGTAACCTGACCATTGTCATCAAGGCGTGGCCTGATTAGACCACCCTTGGTTTCAACCAGAATTTCACGTTTGTGTGTCAGACCCTGGTCGTGTACAAAGCGAACGAAGCAACGCGCCCCATTGCCACATTGCTCGACCTCCTCACCGTTTGAATTAAAAATACGATAACGAAAATCGGCATCAGGATGCTGTGCGGCCTCCACTAGCAAGACTTGATCGCAGCCCACACCGAAGTGACGGTCTGCTAGTAGGCGAAGTTGCTCTGGTCCAAGTTGAACAAGCTGGCTTATGCCGTTAATAATTACAAAATCATTGCCGGCCCCATGCATTTTTGTAAATTTTAAGTTCATTGCCTTATGGTCCGTAATTAAGTATGTCCAACGCAGCTTGTTGTGCGATCATTTTCCATGCCAACGACCTGCATATAAGCATAACAGTTGCTTGGGTGACATTATATGAGATGCTAAATTGAGTGCCAGCTTAGTCATTACGCTAGATCAACCGGAATAGTCTATAAATTTTTGTATGCAAAAGCAAAGGTCAGCTGTAGTTATCTGTAATTTACCACAGCGTGCTGTGTAAATTTTATTTTAAATAAATCCAATCAATAGATATGTTGCTGTTGCTAACATTAATATTGCTAGAAGTTTGCGCAGCAATCCAACGTTCATGCGGTGCGCAATCTTTGCACCAAATGGCGCGGTTATGACGCTGGCCAATGCAATCCAAAACAATGAAGGTAAATATACAAAACCTAAATTTGGAGATGGTAACGTGGAGATGCTAAGGCCAGTGGCGATATAGCCTATCGTGCCGCCAACTGCAATTGGGAAGCCAATTGCGGCGGAGGTTCCAATCGCCCTATTTACTGGTATGTTGCACCAGATTAAAAATGGAACTATCAATGTTCCGCCACCGATGGATACGAGGCCGCTAACCCAGCCAGCCAACGCTCCAGTTGTTGCCATGCCCGCAATGCCAGGCAATTTACGCGAGGCTCGTGGACGAACATTAAGCAAGATTTGTATTGCTGTAAAACATACAAAAAAAGAAAAAAAGATGCCAAGCACGCGCGATGAAGTATGTGTTGCAAATACCGCCCCCAGCGCCGTTCCAATGGCAGCCCCGGGAGCCAATGTATATACGACAGGCCAGCTTACCATGCCGTGTTGATGATGCTTGTACATGCTGGAGAGTGATGTGAATAAAATTGCTGCCATTGCGCTGCCAAGTGCCATATGCATGGCATGAGCGGCAGGAAAGTTTTGTATTTGAAAGAAATACAGCAGGACGGGGACTAGAATAGTGCCACCGCCAATGCCGAACATGCCACCAAGTAATCCAACTAGCGCACCCAGGGCGAGATAAGCAAACCCCCACTCCATCTTATTGGTGTACCAAATGTGTTAGGATAAAATTCCATTCGGTTGGGCTGAGCGGTGTAATAGATAGCCTATTGCCTCGTTGCAGGGCTAACATGCTTCTTAGCTCTGCGTGAATACGCAACTCCTGCAATGAAATGAGTTTAATTTTTGTCTCCCATTGCACGTCAACATTGAACCATCGTGGGAATTCTTCCGTAGCCCTTGGATCGAAGTATTTGCTAGTGTGATCGAACTGAGTTGTGTCAGGGTAGGCTGTGCTGGAAACGCGCGCAATGCCTGCTATGCCAGGAATTTTGCAATTGGAATGGTAAAAAAGAACTCCATCGCCTTCACGCATTTGGTCACGCATGAAGTTGCGTGCCTGATAATTGCGCACGCCGTACCAGGCAACTGTTTTGTTCGGGAAGCTCTCTAGGTCGTCGATACTGACATCAGATGGCTCTGATTTCATTAACCAGTAACGCACGTTGACCCGCCTTTGATTGAGATTAATTTTTTGTGAAGGTCGCTGAGTGGCGACTGTATGCTTAATATTACTGCGGTAGGCATAGTGGGGTTGATCATGAATTTAATAGGTCCCCGCCTGTGCCGTTGGCTCAATATCTTGAACCTGTGTTCAAGGTAGTCGGTTCCAGGTTGCATCAGGTGCATCCGCAAGGGATGCGCACAACAGCAACATTTATGGTTACGACTTAAGCAGAGCCTATTGGTTCAAAGAATTATGAGCCTGACGAGCACCGCAGGGAAAGACTAGAACAGCTCATCTTGTTCTGCTAGAGATGAGCAGATGGCTGCCTCCATTGATCCTATTCTACGTTTAAATTCGTTAATGTCAAAGCCGGTGCCAAGGCGTGTAGTTAATAGCTCATGGGCGATATTAAGGGCGGACATAATTGCAATACGCTCGACCGTAACAACCTTGCCAAGATCACTAATTTCACGCATTTTGCCGTCCAGATAGGCCACGGCGTTCAATAACTCTGGACGCATATTCTCTGGACAGGCGACGCGAAATTTTTTGTCAAGAATTGTGACATCAAGCAAGCCTTTTTTTTCGTCGCTCATATTTGCTTTTCGGATGATTGTGCTAACAACTTTTCAAGTCGCAACTTGACGCGATCAATCTTGTCGTCACATTGACGACACTGACTTCTTGCCTGCGCTAGCTCTTGACGTAGATGATTGTTTTCTTCACGCAGATGCTTGCTCAATTCGATCAGCTGAGTAAGTTTATTTTCTAAGGCATCTAGTTCTGCTTGCATGAGGTGAACTATAGTTTAAAAAATCATAATCAGTCAAATAAGTATGGTGTTGTCGCTGGACGGAAATTCTTGCGCTATCTTCAGATTGACCTCGGCAATGCGAACCTGCGCGGCTAATTTGTCCAGTACACCATTGACGAATTTATGCCCATCTGTCCCACCAAATGTCTTTGTTAACTCTACAGCTTCGTTGATGATTACAGGAAAGGGGATATCTGGGTGATGTAGTAATTCATACGCGCCAATCATAAGCACGGAAAATTCGATTGGACTTAGCTCGTCTAGGGTGCGATCGATGTGTTTGGACACACTCGCTTCAAGAGCTTCGTGTCTGGTTAGCACTCCATTCAGTAGGCTGCTAAAAAACTCAGCATCGTAGCGATTTTTTTCATGGGCAACACGAATCTGCTGTTCTATTGTGTGCGGGTCATCATTTGTTAGTCGCCACTGATAGATGGCCTGCAGGGCTAGCTCGCGCGATCGACGGCGTGAACTTTTGGCCGGCACTTTGGTTGCGATGATTGATGCGTTCATGTGAGCTTCTTGAGTAGGTTTGCCATTTCAATTGCCACCAATGCAGCCTCTGCGCCTTTCGTGTTCATGCGCTCCTCAGCCTGAGCATCGCTATCAACTGTAAGAATGGCATTGGCAATAGGCAATGAGGCGTGCAGCTGTACTTCATTCACGCCACGAGCAGATTCATTTGCCACCACTTCAAAGTGGTATGTTTCTCCGCGAATTACTGCGCCCAGCGCAATAAGGGCATCGAACACGCCCTTTTTTGCCAGTCTTTGTAGCGCTAGTGGAATTTCTAGTGCACCGGGTACGTCGATCACTGTGATATCTGCATCGCGTACACCCCGTCGAGCAAGCTCTGCAAGGCAGGCGGCTAGAAGCCCTTTGCAAATAACGGGATTGAAGCGACTTTGTACAATACCAATGCGCATCTCAGCGCCATCAAAATTCTTACCCATGCTATCCATTGGCCGCTTTATTGATTGATTTGTGTTGCGAATAACCAACAACTTCCAATCCAAACCCAGTCATGCTGGGCAGCTTACGTGGCGTGGCAAGTAAGCGCATTTTTCCAACGTTGAGGTCGCGCAAAATCTGTGCGCCGATACCGTAACTACGCAAATCCCACTGTGGAACATAATCGGCTCGTGGTGTTGCCGCTGCGCGTGCCAAAAGGTCGTCGGATGTTTCATTGCGATGCAGCAATACCAATACTCCAGCGGATGAGCGAGCAATCTGCAGAAGCGCCTCGTGCACATTGATCGAGCTTTGAAAATTTTCTTGTTCTAGAAAATCTAACGCTGATAGTGGCTCATGCACGCGCACTAACGTTTCAACTTGAGGCTGAATGTTGCCCTTAACTAGGGCTAGGTGGGCACGTTGTGTAGTTTTGTCAATGTAACTGATCAGATCGAGTGCGCCATAAGCGGTCTGTATCACGCGCTTCGTTACGCGCTCAATTAGCTTTTCGTGCTGACTGCGGTACCCTATTAAGTCGGCAATGGTGCCAATTTTGAGATTGTGGAGGCGTGCAAACGCTATCAAATCTGGAAGACGTGCCATTTCGCCATCATCTTTTAGTATTTCGCAAATAACTGAGGCGGGGGTTAGTCCCGCCAGATACGCCAGGTCACAGCCCGCCTCAGTGTGACCTGCGCGTACAAGCACTCCACCTTTCTGCGCCATTAAAGGAAAAATGTGGCCGGGCTGCACAATGTCAGAAGGCTTTGCATTTTTGTTAACGGAGACCTGTATGGTGCGCGCGCGGTCGGTAGCAGAAATCCCTGTTGTCACACCGCTTGCTGCCTCAATAGAGAGTGTGAAGTTAGTGCTGAGGTGGGAGCCGTTATCGCGCACCATTAGGGGCAGATTAAGTTGTTTGCAGTGAGCCTCGGTTAATGTAAGACAGATTAACCCACGCCCGTGCCTCGCCATAAAATTTATTTTTTCAGGTGTAATAAATTCGGCGGCGCATAGCAAGTCGCCCTCGTTCTCGCGGTCCTCCTCATCTACGAGGATGACCATGTGGCCAGCTTGGATCTCAGCGATAATATCCGCTATGGGGGCAATGTCGATCATGTTTTTTAGGCTTGTATTTGCATAATACGCTCAACGTAACGTGCAACTTGATCAATCTCAATGTTGACCAAATCCCCGGCACTTAGGGAGCCAAGTGTGGTTGTTTGTAGTGTGTATGGAATTAGATTGACATCAAATATATCATCTTTGGTTTGGTTTATTGTTAGGCTTGTGCCATTAATGGTGATGGAGCCCTTAACCGCGATGTACTTTAGTAGTGGCCGTGGGGCACGCACACTTAGTTTTAAGCTCTCCTTGAGGTCGCTGAGTTTTGTTACCTCGCCTATACCGTCTATGTGACCACTTACTAAGTGACCATTTAGGCGATCGGTTAAGAGGAGTGCCCTTTCTAGATTGACGCGAGCACCTTGTGTGGCCAGCCCAGTCGTGCAATTTAGTGTTTCGCGCGACACGTCCACATCGACGCTATCGTCACAAACCTTTACTATGGTTAAGCACGTACCATTTACGGCTAAACTATCGCCCAGCTTAACCCCCCCCATGGTGGATCCGTTGACTGATATAGAAAGAGTTAGGCCGCCATTGCGATCTGTTGCGTGCTCAATGGTGCCAATATCTAAAATAATTCCGCTAAACATTTTGTATGTTGATGTTATTAATTGTGCACAGCACGATGAATTTAAAAATTATTTTTTATGGGTATGTGGGGCGTAGGTATCCATCTTCTTGTGAGCGAACAACGCGTGCCACTATACGTAAGTCGGCACCAATGTTTCGCACGTCCTGCCATTGTAGCTTTATATTTTGACTGAGCATGATAAGTTCGCCCAGTTTTGCCACCCCGCGTGCTAGGTCACCCAGTAACTGTGGGGACACATATAATATCAACTCATTCACCAGCCCAGCTCGAAGAAGCGCGCCATTTAAAGTGCTGCCAGCCTCTGTTAGAACTTCATTGCAGCCAATGTCGGCTAGGCTACGTAGCATTTTGGTTAGATCTACCTGGCCGGCTGCGTCTGGCAATATGATTACGCGCGCCCCTAGCTTTTCTAGCGCTTCGGTTTTGACAGTATCTTGAACAGCGGTGTAAATTACCACGTTGCCATTACGTAGAATATTTGCCGTGAGTGGCAACTTTAGTTGACTATCCAGTATTACGCGTAATGGTTGGCGCACCATCCCTGTTTTTTGTGTGTCGAATGTGGGGCCACATTTTGTTAACTGTGGCTCACGCACGGTCAGCTGTGGATTGTCAGCTAAAATCGTGTCAATACCAGTAAGTATTGCACAGGAGCGTCCACGCCAATACTGTACGTCCTGCCGTGCTTCGACGCCGGTAATCCATTGGCTTACACCATTATGTAATGCCGTACGTCCATCCAAGCTCATAGCAATTTTGCTACGCAGCCATGGCAGACCTTGCGTCATGCGTGAAAAAAATCCAATATTTAGCTCACGTGCCGCAACCTCCATGAGACCGCACTCGACTTCAATACCTGCGGTACGTAGCCTTTGTATGCCCTTCCCGGCTACGCGTGGGTTGGGATCTTGTGCTGCCGCTACAACACGCGCTACATTTGCAGTAATTAGCGCATCAACACAGGGAGGGGTGCTGCCCTGATGACTACATGGCTCTAGTGTGATGTAAGCGGTTGCGCCGTGCGCTGCTTCGCCAGCTGAACGTAATGCATATATTTCCGCATGAGCTTGGCCAGCATATTGGTGCCAACCCTCCCCAACAATTTTGTTATTACGCACCAGTAGACAGCCGACCCGTGGGTTGGGGCTGGTAGTTTGTAATCCACGCTCCGCCAAGTGCAGTGCGCCAGCCATCCATAGATCGTCCTGAGCTGACAACATCCTCAACCTGCCCGCGATTTGCGATTTATCGGTGTTTTGCGTACCGCTTCGATTGCATCAGAAAAATCTCTTACATCCTGAAAGCTTTTGTACACTGAAGCGAAGCGAATGTAGGCCACCTTATCCAAGCTCAGCAGCTCTTTCATTACCATCTCCCCAATTTGGCGAGAATCAATCTCTCGCTCACCCAGGGCAAATACTCTTTGTATAGTACGATCTATAGCTTTGTCGACCAATTCTGTTGGGGCTGGTCGTTTGTGCAAGGCCCGACTAAAGCTGGTGTTTAGTTTTTCTTTATCAAACTGAGTGCGCATACCATTTTGTTTGACCACCTGCGGCATACGCATCTCGACCGTTTCATAAGTGGTGAAGCGTTTTTCGCAAGACAAGCAACGACGACGACGACGTATGCTTGTCCCTTCTTCGCTTTCACGGGTATCGGCTACCTGAGTGTCGGGACCTTTGCAGAATGGACACTTCATAGAAGCCAGTCTTTTCTTAACGCGCTAAGCATATACTGGGAATTGCTTGCATAGCTGCTTCACGTCAGTGGCAACACGATTGATCGTTGTTTCGTCATTTGGTGCGTCTAGCAAGTCTGCAATCAAGTGTGAAAGTTTTTCGGCTTCTAGTTCAGTAAAGCCGCGAGTGGTTATTGCCGAGCTACCAATTCTAATGCCACTGGTAATGAAGGGCTTCTGTGGGTCATTAGGGATAGCATTTTTATTTACCGTGATGTGAGCGCGCCCGAGCGCCGCCTCAGCATCTTTGCCTGTGATGTTTCTGGTCTGCAGGTCTACCAAAAACATATGGCAGTCAGTACGTCCAGATACAATACGCAATCCGCGTTTTTGTAAGACCTTGGCCATCACACGGGCATTGTCAATTACTTGTAATTGACATTTTTTAAACTCCTCGCCCATTGCCTCTTTAAACGCTACGGCTTTGGCGGCAATTACATGCATGAGGGGACCGCCTTGAATACATGGAAAAATAGCGGAATTGAGCACTTTTTCAAATTCCGCCTTGGCCAGAATGATGCCACCACGTGGGCCACGTAACGTTTTGTGAGTGGTGCTGGTGACGAAATCTGCAATACCCACTGGGTTGGGGTAGCAACCAGCCGCCACCAATCCGGCATAATGAGCCATATCTACAAATAAATAGGCACCCACGCTATCGGCGATGATGCGGAAACGATCCCAGTCAATCACTAACGCATAAGCAGACGCTCCAGCAACAATCATTTTTGGCTTGTGTTCTTGGGCCAGCCTGTTTACAGCATCGTAGTCGATCTCTTCTTTTTCGTTGAGGCCGTACGTGACGGCGTGGTAAAGTTTCCCGCTAAGGTTTACAGAGGCGCCGTGGGTCAGGTGGCCACCATGAGCCAGTGACATGCCAAGGATGGTGTCGCCAGGCTTAAGTACGGACATATACACAGCCTGATTTGCTTGTGAGCCAGAATGTGGTTGTACATTGGCATATTCTGCACCAAATAAGGTTCGCACACGATCAATTGCTAGCCTCTCTACGACATCTACATGCTCACAGCCGCCATAGTAGCGTTTCCCAGGATAGCCTTCGGCGTATTTATTGGTTAGCTTGCTACCCTGGGCTTCCATTACTGCTGGACTGGTGTAGTTCTCTGAGGCAATCAGTTCAATGTGATCTTCTTGGCGGAGACCCTCATTCTGAATGGCTTGCCATAATTCGTGGTCAGTATGGGCAATGGTGTTTTTGATAGAGAACATGACAGATTCCCGGTGGGTCAATGAAAACAGAGGGTGCATTTTACCACGTTGACGATAAAGAGGCCGTTTGTAACTGCGATGAGCCGTCTCTGCGACACCCTGCGTGCTTATGATAAGTTTTTTACGGAGGGGGTTGTTAGATATGGGTCTGGGTAGCCAAGCTTATCCAATAGCAAGACTTCCAGCCCCTCCATGGCGGTGGCATCCTGAGTATTTTCATGATCGTACCCTTGCAAGTGGAGGGCCGCATGGATAATGAGGTGAGCATAATGAGCCTGCAATTCTTTTTGCTGCTCACGCGCTTCTTGTGCCGTTACTGGAGCGCAAATTACAATATCACCATATATAAAATCTATATCGTCTGTTAACTTGACGCTATCTTCATTTAAATCATAGTTAATCTCTGATAAATTACTGTTATCAATGTATGTGAACGTGAGTACGTTGGTGGCATAATTTTTTCCACGGAATTGCTTGTTTAGTGCGCGCCCCTCATTTTCATCCACAATACGCAGCACAACCCGTACGTTACGCTGTAGCGCCGTTTTTAGCCAAATACGAAATTGTTGACGTGTGGGCAGGCCCACCGCAGCAATTGCGTACTGTACTGACAGGGATAGCTTGGGCGTGGTCATGAGTTTTTGGTGGGCTTGTGGCGACGGCCGCCAATGGTGTACATACGTATTATAATGGCGGAGCGCGCGTCTTGGTTGGAGTCACACAGAATTAGACTAATTTAGTTGTGCATGAATAAACAACGAGATAATTTCACCATGGGCGTTGGCGGCGAATAATTCAGAAGAGACGCATCTCAATTGAAGATGTGCTGTGTAGACTAGGAGAGATCGTGGATTCAGAAAATTTTTATGTTAACGCTTGGTTTGCTCAGGGCGTATCTTGTGACAATCTTAAAGAATACGAAAATGCAATTGAGGCGTATCGACAGGCATTGCGCCTTCGGCCTGAGTATGCTGACGCATGGTATAACTTGGGCATTGCCTACGGAAATATTAAAAAATATAACTTGGCCGCCTTGTCATACGAGGAGGCGGTGCGCATTGAGCCAGAGAAGGTTGGCGCATGGTTTAACTTGGGCGTAGCCTATTACTACCAAGATAAGCGAGAAAGGGTGCGTGAAATTTATCAAACCTTGCGCAAGCTTGATTTAAAGATAGCGGATGAATACTCTAACGCTGTATTTACTGAATTTAAAATTAATCCCAGTACGCACTACAGTGCGCCGCCAGATATTTGAGTGGCGGGGCGCCACCATTGTGCATGTGCTGTGTTAGTGGTGGTGCCCCCCCTCCCCATGCGGGTGCCCGTGCTCCAGTTCTTCTGTGGTGGCGGTACGTACAGCAGTAACAACACCTACAAAATCCAGCGTTTTTCCAGCAAGCGGATGATTGCCATCTACGGTTACCTCGGTGTCTGCTACCTCTACCACTGTGTAGAGCGAGTAGTCATCGTCACCACCGTCTTCTATGCCCCCCTCAAACTGCATGCCAATAGCAATGTTATCTGGAAATAAGTTACGCGGCTCTACGCGCACCAAGTCATGCTCATATTCGCCAAAGGCATTGTCCGGCTCCATTGTAATTTTAATTTTTTCACCTACACTTTTGCCTTGTAATGACTCTTCCACGGTTGGAAATATTCCATCATAGCCGCCGTGTAGGTAGCTGATAGGATTTTCTGTTTTTTCTAATAAGTCGCCACTGGCATCGAACAGCTCATAGCGTAACGACACAACAGTATTTTTTAAAATTTTCATTTGTAGCTCTTTCGTGAGTGTGCGGATTGGCTATGATCGACCAGCCTAGATGCAACCCTATATGTTTCTCGGAGTCGCGTCATTAGGCGACATGCGCTAAGATACGCGCTACTTATTTAGTGGGGATGACGCGAGGATATTATATACATCTCGCGCTAAAGAATTGGTTTAAATGAATGACAGTGGCCACGGGGAGCCTATTTTTCGCCACCAATCCTAGCCAGATGGGCGACATAAATAATTACGGCACTGTCTAGAGCGTCTCTCTTGCCGGGTGCCACTCTGAATTCCACGTGTACTTCAATCAATGAAAATTATTTACTATGCTGGGTAATCTGACAACAAAATTTTTTCTGCGCGATTTTTGGCAAAAAAAGCCTTTGCTTGTTCGCCAGGCATTTCCAAAATTTAAAGGATTGCTTGATCCATCACAATTGCTTGCCTTGGCGTGTGCTGAGGATGCGCAGTCACGCCTCGTGATGCAGCATCGTGATCGATGGCAAGTAAAGAGCGGCCCCCTGGAGGCGGCAGAGTTTGATGGCCTGGAGAAGGCGAAGTGGACCGTTTTGGTGCAGGGGATAAATCATCACTTGCCCGACGCCGCCAGCTTGTTGATGAAGTTTAACTTCATACCGTATGCAAGACTGGATGACCTGATGGTGAGTTATGCCCCCAAGGGCGGCGGTGTAGGCCCACACTTTGATTCGTATGATGTTTTTTTATTGCAAGGCTTAGGCCAGCGCCGTTGGCAAATTTCTGCGCAGCAAGATCGTTCGTTAATTAGCGGTGCACCATTAAAAATTTTGCAAAATTTTAAAGCTGAGAAAGAGTGGGTGCTGGAGTCTGGTGACATGCTATATCTGCCCCCAGGCTATGCCCACAATGGTATCGCTGAAAATGAGTGCATGACCTACTCCGTGGGCTTTCGTGCACCAACTCATCAGGAGCTGGCGGAGCAATTCTTGGTGTACTTGCAGGACAGGGTTTGTTTGGGTGGGATGTATAGCGACCCCGATCTGATGGTTCAGGATCACCCTTCAGAAATTAGCGTTGATATGGTACACCAGGTAAGTGAAGTTATTCAGCAAATACAATGGGATAATAATGATGTTGCCCATTTTTTGGGCGGCTATCTTAGCGACCCCAAGCCACATGTTTTTTTTGATCGACCAAAGAGGCCGCTGAATCAAGAGCGTTTTATGGGATTGATAGGCCGTCGTGGTCTGATGGCGGACCAGAAAACGCAAATGCTATGTCACCAGGGCGTGCTATTTGTTAATGGCATCGCACATGCTGTGAGTGCAGAGGCCTATCAACAACTACGTACATTTGCTGATGCACGTCAGCTTGGGTGTGTGGCAGGGTTGTCGAAAGAGACACTGAATCTGCTTTACGGGTGGTATGTGGACGGTTATGTAATGCCGTGTCCAGGTGTGCCTTAAGAGGCTCATTTAGTCTATGGAGACCACCATTAAGTTTAATAGAACAAAACACCTTTCTTTTTGCTAGAGTTTTTGTATGAACTGACATAGAATGTTGCCTATTCGCTGTTTGTTTGGCGGAATAGGGGGGTTAGCGCCCTTGGTTTGTCTTAATTAATTATCTGTGAAGGAAAGTAAATGAAACGTCTCGCTCTGGTTGCTGCCCTGTTGACATTATCTTTGACTGCTTGTGGTGAAAAGCCTAAGGCACCTGTAGTTGAGGCGCCAGCTATGGTTGCTCCTGCTGCTGATGCTGCGGCCTCTGCTGCTGCTCCTGCTGCTCCTGCTGCTCCTGCTGCTCCTGCTGCTCCTGCGAAAAAGTAAGATATTTTTCCTGATGCGCAATAAAAAAGCCGACATTAGTCGGCTTTTTTATTGCGCATATTTAAGAAATTTCTCGCCAGGTTAATCCATTATTTTGAGTTGCCATTGTAATCCAGCTTGGGTCACAATTGAGCGCCCCACTTAGTGCATCAGCCGCCAGTTTTTGTGTATTATTTTTTTGGCTGAGATGTGCGGCAACAACATGCTGCAGTCGGCTGCAATCCAACCGCCCTAATAAGGCTGCCGCATCTGTATTGTTTAGGTGTCCAAATCGCCCACCGATGCGTTTTTTCAGGCTTAATGGATAGTTGCTATTGGCCAACATTGTGACGTCATGGTTACATTCCAAGACAAGCGCATCGCAACCGTTCAGCATGGTCTCAATGTGGGGAGTGGAGCAGCCGGTATCAGTTAACACCCCGAGTCGTTTTGTGCCATCACTAAACACGTACTGCACGGGCTCAGCTGCGTCATGTGGTACAGCATAGGGCTGCACCAGCAGCCCGTCTATGGCAAATGAGTGGTCGGAATTAATTTGGGTAAGCCTGGGCGGGCTGTTCATAAGCTTGGGGTGCGCACGCATGGTGCCATGCGTGAGCCATATCGGGATGGAGTGCTTGCGTGCGAGCTGAGCTACCCCGGCAATGTGATCACTGTGCTCATGTGTTACTACAATGCCGTTGATGCAGTCAGGTGTTAGGCCTATGCGCGCTAGGCGCGCATAGGTATCGGTTAGAGAGAATCCGCAGTCCATTAATACGTTGGTCGCACCAACCTGAACTATCAGGCCGTTGCCTTCGCTGCCGCTGCCGAGTGAAGCGAAGCGCATGGGTCTTGAGTTGAATATTATTTGTTGAGATTTTTGTACACTAGCTCGATGATGCGTTGCGTTTCTGTATCCTTGCCCGCGCGTTGATTGAGTGCACTGACCTCACAGCTGGCATTATTCTGGCGTACTATCACCTGGTAGCGTCCCGAGTTGTTTGTAGATTTTTGGTCTTCATTTTTACGCCAGAACATCAAGGTATTTACCCAGCCTGTTTTGCTAGTTGCGTCCTTGATTAGGTTTACAAAGTAAACGCCGCCAACTCTGTCCTTGTCCTTAATCTCGAGGCCCGCCTGCTCCAATGCCAAGCCCACTTTGCGCCAGCTTTTGTCAAATGGTTCATCTAGGACGATCACCTTGTTGCCACCATCAATTTCTTTTAATCTAGCTGCGGTGGTTGCATCTGAAGAGGGTGATGCAGTGGTTTGATTGGTAACCTTTGCCATCGAATCGCCCTTGGGGGAGTCGGATGTACCGCCTGCAACTTCGTTGCCGGGTACTGCATGTTGATCTTTAATTGCGGGGGTGGTTAGATCGGGTGGAATTTCTAGTGCCGGCACCTTGGTTGCAGTTGACTTGTAGTCAACTTTTTTATTTTCAAGGCCAATATAACTACATCCAACAGAGGTGAGCAATGAGAGCAACAGTGCAAATAGATGTGATGTTTTCATGTTATTCCTGAGAATGCTTTTTATTGTGGCTCGTGGCGTATAAGTTCATGGCCATTATTTGTTTAAGACATTTTGTATGCTGTTCATGCAAATAAACAAACAAAGTGTGTGCTAACAACCGGCTACCCCTGCCTGATGCATTGCTTTTTCTACTGCATCCTGAGAGGCGACAGAGAGTGGTGTGAGCGGCAGGCGCAGTATATTTTTTAGTTTACCCATGGACGACAGCGCCCATTTTACAGGGATGGGGTTGGCTTCAACAAATAGATGTCGATGCAATCCGAGTAGCTGAGAGTTTATCTGGCGCGCCTTGATTGCGTCACCATGTAGAGCGGACAGGCACATTTCATGCATCAATCTGGGCGCTATGTTGGCGGTGACGGATATCGTGCCATGTGCGCCGAGTAAGATTAGAGCTAGTGCACTTACGTCATCACCGCTATAAACTGCAAAATTGCTTGGTATCCGGTGCAATAAATCACTTCCACGTGCGATGTCGCCAGTCGCATCTTTAATGCCCGTTATATTGGGAATTTGTGCCAGGCGCAGTACGGTATCGTTATGCATATCGGCACAGGTGCGGCCGGGTACATTATAAAGTATGTGTGGCATGTCTACCGCTTCGGCGATGGTCTTAAAGTGCAGGTACAGGCCATCTTGCGTAGGCTTGTTGTAGTATGGCACCACAGTGAGCGATGCGCTTGCACCTGCTTTTTTCGAGAAGGCTGCCAATTCAACGGCCTCTTTGGTTGAATTGGCGCCCGTTCCAGCTATGATCGGGATTCGTCCGGCGGCGTGCTCTACTGCCACGTGAATTAATAATTCGTGTTCGGTTAGGCTTACGGTGGGAGACTCGCCCGTGGTGCCAACCACAACGATACCGTCTGTGCCTTGCGCAACATGAAAATCAATGAGCGCGCGAAATGCAGGCAAGTCTAAGCTGCCATCCTCTTGCATGGGGGTCACAATTGCAACTATGCTGCCTTTAATCATGACGCCAGGCAACGCTATTCAGTTGGGGGGTGGTCATATCGGGTGTCCAATATTTTAGCGAACGTTAAATAGCTCAACATCAAAAATTAGTGCTGCATTTGGCGGTATAGCCCTCCCGGCCCCTCGGGCTCCGTAGCCCAGATCTGCAGGAATGACAAGGGTGCGCTGACCGCCAACCTTCATACCGACAACTCCTGTATCCCAGCCTTGGATGACGCGCCCTTCACCCAGAGGAAAAGAGAAGCGTGTGCCACGATCGACTGAACTATCAAATTTTCTACCCTTGTTGTTGGGCTCGGCTGGGCTATAAAGCCAGCCTGTGTAGTGCACCTCCACGGTCTTGCCAACCACGGCCTCTGCTCCGTCACCAATTTTGCGATCTATTTTGATGAGTTTGGCCACGGCGCGTGTTTCACTATCTGCGGCAGAGAATGCCGGCGGGATGGACAACGCTAACGGTGCAATAAACAAGCCAGCAAGAATCAATGCGTTAATCTTGTGCATAGTTGAGCCTTGTTAAAAATAAGGTATGCAATAGTACCACTATCGGGGCGCCCCCCAAGTTCCACCCCCTCGATACAGGTCAGAATTCCGTCAAATGGATTTCACGGGTTTTGGTTGTTGTTTGGGGTGAGGGGCTTGGGCATAAGGGTTATATTTTGGTGTTATTAACCTTTCTCGAATCGCATTATGCCTGCCACACAACTGATTTTGATAGTATCCTTGGCTGTGAAGCGACCCTCCAGGAGCTGTTTGGCAAGGGGGTTTTCTAGTTGAGATTGGATGGCCCGTTTTAGTGGGCGGGCACCATAGGCTTGATCAAAGCCGGCGGTGGCTATCTCTGCCAGGGCGGCATCAGTGATGTCTAGCTTGATATCCATAGCAGTCAGACGGCTCTCTAAGTAGCCCAGCTGAATACGTGCGATGGCCTTAATGTTCTTCTCGTCTAGGGCATGAAACACCACCACCTCGTCGATGCGGTTGATAAATTCGGGACGAAAATAATTCTTTACCTCGGCCATTACCGCCAACTTGATGGTTTGATAGTTGTCACTCGATAACTCTTGAATCATTTGACTACCAAGATTTGAGGTCATTACAATGACCGTATTCTTAAAATCTACCGTGCGCCCCTGCCCATCTGTCATGCGCCCGTCATCGAGTGCCTGGAGGAGTACATTAAAGACATCTGGATGCGCTTTCTCTACTTCATCTAACAATATGACAGAGTACGGTTTGCGTCTGACAGCCTCGGTCAGCCCGCCCCCCTCTTCGTAGCCAACATAGCCTGGAGGCGCACCTATGAGACGCGACACGGAATGCTTTTCCATGTACTCGCTCATGTCAATGCGGATGAGGTGATCTTCAGAATCAAATAAAAATCCGGCTAACGCTTTACAGAGCTCAGTTTTTCCTACCCCGGTGGGACCCAAAAATAAAAAAGATCCATAGGGACGATTGGGGTCCCCTAGTCCAGAGCGTGAGCGGCGGATGGCATCTGACACTAAGCGCACTGCCTCATCCTGCCCAACCACGCGCTCATGTAGCTTTGCTTCCATCTGCAATAGCTTGTCTCGTTCACCTTGCATCATCTTGGAGACGGGAATGCCGGTAGCACGACTAACCACCTCAGCAATCTCTTCTGCACCAACGTGCGTACGAAGAAGGCGATTTTTGGGCTTGTTTACCTCGGTTGTGGTCGCCTCTTTCAGTTTTGTTTCGAGTTGTGGAAGCTTACCGTACTGTAGTTCGGCTACCTTATCTAGCTTGCCTTCACGCTGCAGCCGCATAATTTCTGCACGTACACGCTCGATTTCTTCTTTTATTTGAGCCGCACCATGCGCAGAACCCTTTTCTGTTTTCCAGATCTCCTCAAGATCTGCATATTCGCGCTGTAACTTGGCGATCTCATCTTCGATGAGCTGCATACGTTTTTTTGAGGCCTCGTCCTTTTCTTTCTTTACGGCCTCACGTTCAATCTTTAGTTGAATCAGTCGACGATCGAGTTTGTCCATCACTTCCGGCTTGGAATCAATCTCCATCTTGATACGTGCGGCAGCTTCATCTATCAGGTCGATCGCCTTGTCCGGCAGAAAGCGGTCGGTAATGTAGCGATGCGATAATTCTGCCGCCGCCACAATGGCGGGGTCAGTTATTTCCACGCCGTGGTGCAGCTCATATTTTTCCTGCAGGCCACGTAAGATGGCAATGGTTGCCTCTACTGTGGGCTCCCCTACGAGCACCTTTTGAAAGCGACGTTCCAGCGCCCCATCTTTTTCAATGTATTTGCGATATTCGTTTAGAGTGGTGGCGCCGATGCAATGCAGCTCGCCGCGTGCCAATGCGGGCTTAAGCATGTTCCCGGCATCCATCGCACCTTCAGCCTTTCCTGCGCCAACCATGGTGTGCAGTTCATCAATAAACACAATGATGCGCCCCTCTTCTGCTGCCATTTCTTTTAGCACAGACTTTAGGCGCTCCTCAAACTCGCCGCGATATTTTGCGCCAGCCAATAGTGCGGCCATATCAAGTGATAACACGCACTTGTCCTTCAGGGATTCGGGAACTTCCCCGTTGACTATTCGCTGTGCCAGACCTTCTACGATGGCTGTTTTTCCTACGCCGGGCTCGCCAATCAAAACGGGGTTATTTTTTGTTCTACGCTGGAGCACCTGAATAGCGCGACGTATTTCATCATCACGCCCAATAACTGGATCTAGCTTTCCTTGGCGAGCGCGCTCAGTAAGGTCAAGAGTATATTTTTTTAGTGACTCACGTTGATTCTCGGCTTCTTGTGTGTCTACGCTTTGCCCACCACGAACCACGTTAATTGCCTGTTCTAGGGCTCTGGCGGTCATGCCATGTTGTTTTAGCAGGCGTCCGCATTCACCCGCATCCTCAGCTATTGCTAGTAAAAACATTTCTGAGGCAATGAATTGATCGCCACGTTTCTGTGCGCGTTTGTCGGCAATATTTAGTGTGTTGGCGAGGTCTCGCCCGATTTGCACCTCCCCGCCATGCCCCTCTACCTTGGTTAGGCGAGTGACACTTTGCGTGAGTGCAGCCTTCAGGGGGCTTGCACTACCGCCTGCGCGCGAAATTAATGCGGCTACACCACTCTCGACATCATTGAGCAGAGCCAGCAGCAGATGCTGCGGCTCAATAAATTGATTGTCACTACCCACGGCCAGGCTTTGTGCATCAGACAGCGCCTGCTGTAGTTTTGTTGTAAGTTTATCAAAACGCATGATGTTCCCCCCCTTAAAATTGCAAGCAAGTACTCGGTAGCTGGGGGTGATGGGCAAAAATTCAAGTATTAAAAAGGTATATTTTTGTGCTCTTAAAGATGACTGATTCACTAGAGATTGCGTCTTTGGTGATATTAAATTTTAGGTTGTTCTACATGCCCATGCCTCCGCAGAGGCAATTGATTTGGCCAAGTCTCTTGACTGGATATCCTTGTTTAGCCTAAAATATTTTTTTATATTTCCATGAGGAGTCCGACACGGGAGGCTTGCCGTGAGCGGGCGAATGCTGGTGACTTTTGGGTTGGCGGGAGTCTGCGTGTGGGGCAGATTACTGAACTTACAGCATCGTGCAGACCGTGGTCATTACCACAAGGAGAACAATCAATGAATATCTTTCAGATACATGAGTTTACACCGCTGTGGTTAACCATGGACCGCATCGGCCCATTCCAAGCACAGCCGGAAGCAATCAGCTTCACCGATAGCAATGGCGAATCTTGCAATTTCCACGTGCTTTATTCAAAAAATGGCCGAGGAAAAACCACAATACTAGAGCTGATTGCTGCCCTGATGGGAATGACAGGGTTTGCTAAGTCACAAGATTTTGCTTCGGCCCATGGCCGCTCTCCAGATTCTCCTTTCGGTCTGGAGTGTTTAAATCATGGTGCTGGATGGGCGCAGCTAGACTTTCGTATTCGATACAATGATGGTGACGATGAATGTGTTGCCGTTCTATCAATGTTCGCCGGCCAGATGGATGCAGAGACTAATTTGCGTCTATGGGATGAGGAAATGTTGGACAAGGTGGGCGCACAACAGTGGCATCGATTTGGTTTCTGCCGAGACAAGACGGCGGCCTGGTCGACAATTGGATTGAATGACGAATGGGTTGCAAATTTTATTTCTGGTGTTGATGCTGCCACTGGTGAGAAAGTTGGAGGCTTTGAAGAAAGCCTGTTAGATTGGCCCACAGTCATTTATTTTTCTGCCTATCGCAATATCGTATCAATTGGTTCAGATCAGCATCGCGCCATTGTTCCGCCTCGAGATTGGAACTATGCCCCATCATATTCTTTTGGTGCTGAGGGGGTTGGCTGGCGTGACTCTCTTGACAACCTTTTGGTTTGGCTCAAATGGCTCGACGATGGACGCTTTGATCGTGCGGTAAAGCTAATTAATGATCGCGTTTTTGCCGGCACCCGTACCTCAATTAAAGAGGTGCGCAAGGATCCCCATGAGGTAGAGGTTGTGCGCAATGGGAATGTGCACCGACTGGACGAACTGAGCAACGGGGAAAAAAGCTTGGTGCAATTATTTTTGCGTATAGGCTCGTATATGACGCGCAACACAATCTTGTTGATTGATGAGCCAGAGGCACACTTGCATGAAGAGTGGCAGCAACGGTTATTGTTGCAGCTTAAAAAAATGGCACAGGAACAATTCCCGGGATTGACAATTATATTGGCCACTCATTCAGCGAAGATTATGGATGCCTTTGAGTTGGGGCGCGAGGAAGATAATTTGCGAAAGGGTTGCAATCTGTGCGACACAGTAGACATCAAAGCAAACTTCCCCCGACCCCCAGAGCGGATCTTTAGTCGACCAGAAGAGCGTTAATTAAGATCTGGTGCCGCATGCTAGCGGCGCATTGAATCAAAAAAGTCCGCGTTATTTTTTGTTGCCTTAATTTTGTCCAACAAGAATTCCATTGACTCTAATTCATCCATTGGGTAAAGCAGTTTGCGCAGCACCCATATCTTTGGGAGTATGTCCGCTGGAATTAGCAGCTCCTCTCTTCGAGTGCCGGAACGATTTATATTGATAGCGGGATAGATGCGTTTTTCCGCCATGCGTCGATCAAGATGAATTTCCATGTTGCCCGTGCCCTTAAATTCTTCGTAGATCACATCATCCATACGAGAGCCGGTGTCTACTAGTGCGGTGGCGATAATGGTTAGTGAGCCACCCTCTTCAATATTACGGGCTGCTCCAAAAAATCGTTTGGGACGCTGCAGGGCATTGGCATCAACCCCGCCAGTTAGCACTTTGCCAGAAGATGGTACAACCGTGTTGTAGGCTCGAGCCAGTCGGGTAATGGAATCCAGCAGGATAACCACATCCTTTTTGTGTTCCACTAAGCGCTTGGCTTTCTCCAGCACCATTTCGGCAACCTGAACGTGACGCGTGGCAGGCTCGTCAAAGGTTGACGCCACCACCTCTCCGCGCACGCTGCGACTCATTTCGGTTACCTCTTCTGGACGCTCGTCAATCAGCAGAACAATTAGATGCGCGTCTGGACTATTGGCAGCGATGGAGTGTGCAATATGCTGCAACATTACGGTCTTCCCAGATTTTGGTGAGGCCACCAATAATCCACGCTGACCTTTGCCGATGGGCGCGACGATATCGATGATGCGACCGGTAACATTTTCTTCGGCGCGTATATCACGCTCCAGCTTCATTTGCGTGGTTGGAAATAAGGGCGTCAGGTTTTCAAACAGTATTTTATTTTTCGTGTTTTCCGGAGCCTCGGAATTGACTTTATCTACCTTTACCAGAGCGACATAGCGCTCCCCGTCCTTGGGGGTACGTATCTCACCTTCGATTGAATCGCCGGTATGTAAATTAAACCGTCGAATCTGGCTTGGACTGACATAAATGTCATCCGGTCCAGCCAAGTAAGAAATGTCTGGTGAGCGTAGAAATCCAAATCCATCAGGCAAAACCTCTAGCGTGCCCTCGCCGAAGATGCTCTCCCCCTTCTTTGCTTGATTTTTTAATAGAGCGAAAATTAAGTCTTGTTTGCGCAGGCGGTTGGCGTTGTCAATTTGGTTTTCTGTTGCCATGCTTACCAGTTCAGTGATGTGCTTTGTTTTCAGGTCAGATAAATGCATATGGATTAGGTGGGTCTTAGTGAGGTTTATGGGGGCTTGCTTGGGAGGGGGTTACGCTTTGCGTGAGTGATGCGTCGCGCGCGAATCGTCAAATTTAAAGTTAGTGCGGTGTTGCAGAATCTTACGGGTTAAGTTTTTAAGGACATCTAGATAACTACAGTCCCAGCGTAAATGATTTAAATGTGGCTGTCAACAAATGCGATAAGCTGGGATTTGGAGAGTGCGCCAACCTTGGTGGCCTCAATATTGCCATTCTTAAATAGCATTAACGTAGGTATGCCGCGAACATTATATTTTTGTGGTGTTTCTTGGTTTTCATCCACATTCATTTTGGCTACGGTTATGCGCCCAGCGTACTCCTTGGCAATTTCCTCTAGGATTGGAGCAATGCTGCGACACGGGCCACACCATTCCGCCCAGTAGTCTAGCAACACAGGTAGGGGAGCCTGTAAAACGTCGGCAGCAAAGGTTGAGTCGGTGACATAACGAATTTGTTCGCTCATGATGAGTTTCACTTTATTGGGTTGCTGGTTGAGTGATGTGCTGCAGAATGTACGGGCACATCCTAACGAAAAACAGGCAAGATGTGAAGTCTTTTAAAAATTTAATGCGGAGGCTGGGCCTAACTGTGTGTTTACGCCACATAGGCGTTGTTGTTTTGGTTGCCTCCCTGATCTACTGTGCGAACTTGCTGGGACGTATGTATTTTGCGAGAAAACCGTATAATTCATGATTGTTAATCACACTCTGTGTCTTCAGAATGTTCGTTCATCCCCAATTTGATCCTGTAGCAATCCATCTAGGCCCATTCGCGGTCCATTGGTATGGTCTGATGTATTTACTCGCTTTCGTGTTGTTTTTGTGGCTTGGGAGGCTCCGCATCTCCAGATTGGGCCGCCCCAAATGGGATAACAAGATGATGGATGACCTTTTATTTTACGGCATCTTTGGTGTGGTGCTGGGCGGGAGGCTGGGCGAGATTCTCTTTTATCATCCCGCTTATTATGCCGTGCACCCACTTGAAGTTTTTGCGGTGTGGCAGGGTGGCATGTCATTTCACGGAGGGTTTCTTGGAGTGCTAGGAGCAATGGCCATTTTTGCGCGCCAGCACAAGCTATCCTGGCTGCAGCTAATGGACTTTGTTGCCCCCCTGGTTCCGTTGGGCCTGGGTGTGGGGCGCATTGGAAATTTTATTAATGCTGAACTCTGGGGGCGGCCCACAGATGTTGCCTGGGGGATGATATTCCCCAACGTGGATAATGTGCCACGTCACCCCTCTCAACTTTACGAGTTCGCACTGGAAGGGTTGGCTTTGTTTGCCCTGCTGTGGCTGTATTCAAACAGGCCGCGCCCCATGGGTGCGGTGTCTGGTTTGTTTCTTGTTGGGTATGGCGGCGCCCGTTTTTTTGTTGAGTACACCCGCAATCCGGATGATGGCATCTTCGGGCTTATGAGTCTGGGCATTAGTATGGGCCAATGGCTCAGCATGCCAATGATGGCTGCCGGGCTAGGGTTGATGTTATGGGCCCAGCGAAAATCAGCTACATTTTAACTTGCATAACTATATGTTTTTAATTACATTTTTTACCAAAATATAGTGTACTAGAATACTGTACTGTTGACTTTGCGCTCCAAATTGGACATTATGTTCCAGATTGTTAGCGCGCTCATCCAGGGTGAGCGAGTTTGCGCTAAATGAGTTTGAAGAAGACGCCCAATTATAGAGACGTCACCTCGCTACTAGTATCAATTGCTATTAATGTATATAGGGCATGCTGACATCATTCCTTGTCGGCAGTTTAAATTGTTTGTTGGGGGAGTCACTTAATTATGTATAATTTTTTACGTTTATCTGTGCTATTTGCCGGATTGTTTGCCGCCACCTGTGGCTACGCTGCCAATGCGCCACCACCCTTGACCACATCCGACGATTTGGGTCCAGAGGTTGTGCAACCAATTGAATTTCCTCATAATAAGCATGCTGGAGATGCCGCCAAAGGTGGCATGCAAATAAATTGCATGTATTGCCATACGTATGCGCGTCGGAGTGCCGTGGCAGGGATCCCACCGCTACAGAAGTGTATTGGTTGCCATCAAAGCATAGAGTCAGTCCGAGAAACTCCGCGCATTAAAAAGCTATTTGAGTACTGGGAGGCAAAAAAAGCGGTGCCATGGAAAAAGGTGCACGACCTCCCTGATTTTGTACGTTTCAACCATGAGCGTCACATCCAACGTTTTATTTTTAAGCAGGGCAAGCCAGTCCAGGAGGTTTGCGGATATTGCCATGGTGACGTAAAAACAATGACAGTAGCGCGTCGCCAAAAACCTCTCTCCATGGGTTGGTGTATTAGCTGCCATCAAAAAGATCATCCAGTAGATGCTGCATCCACCAAAACAACACACGGTCCAAACGATTGCTGGCAGTGCCATAAGTAGATTGGCGCATTCACAAGATAAAGATTAAAGGGGTGTCAACGATGATTGAAAATAGCTTTAATCGGCGAGATTTTATGAGGGTGTTGGGGTGGGGTGGTGCAACGGTCGCGTTAAGTGGCTGTGGCAACACCTCGATTGAGGACGGCAAAGAGCTTGTAACTTCCTATGTTGAGGCGGCGGACTATGTCATCCCGAGTATTGGTACGTACTTCAATACGACTTGCGCCCAGTGCGATGCTGGCTGCGGAATTATGGGTCGGGTGCGCGAGGGCCGCGTGCTTAAATTGGAAGGCAACCCCACATCCTCTATTAACAAAGGTAAAACGTGTGGCCTAGGACAGGCTGGCGTTCAGGCGCACTACAACCCCGATCGCGTTCGTGAGCCATTGCTGCGCAATGGGAGCAAGGGTGAGACTATCACCTGGGAAAAGGCACTCGAGTTAATTAAAGACAAGATTGGCGTGGGAGCTGGTGAGGTTGCCTTCTTGACGGGCGGCGTTAGCGGACACACCAAGGTGTTGCTGAAGAACTATTTGGACGCCTTGGGTTCGGGGCATCATTACGCTTACGAGGCAGTTTCACCTGCAATTATACGTGCTGCTAACAAGAAAGCTTACGGTGTAGAGATGCCTCGTTTGCGTTTAGATAAGGCCAAGGTTATCGTTTCTTTTGGCGCGGACTTTCTTGGGGCATGGGTCTCACCAGTTCATTTTGCCCAACAATATGCTCGATTTCGTAAAAATGCTCAGGGTGAGCGCGGAGTATTGGTGCAAATTGAGTCTAAGATGACACTGACGGGCGCAAATGCAGATCGTTGGCTGGCTGTACGCCCTGGTACAGAAGGCATCCTTGCTCTGGGGTTGATCAACGGACTGGCTGCTGCGGGACTATCTGTGCCCAAGGATGTGTTGGATTTAGTCAGGAGCTACACAATCTCTCGCGTGAGCAAGGATACGGGAGTGTCTACTGAGCACATGGACAAACTCGTTGCCCTATTAAGGGCGCGCAGTCCCAGCCTGGTGATTGCCGGTAGCGCAGCCGAAGGATATGCACACGGATCGCAAAATGCCGCTGCTATTAATCTGTTGAATAAAGTGCTTGGCAATGTTGGTAAGACAGTAGAACCCCCATCAGCCATATCATTCCCTCAAATAACCCCAACCACTGGCAACCGCTCCGCGCTACAAGCACTTAATGACAGCATGGCGCAGGGCAAGGTTAAAGTTTTGTTCAGCTATGGTGCGAATCCTGTATTTACAGCTCCTGTCACCATGAAGCTAAAAGAAAATATGAAAAAGGTGCCATTCAAAGTGGCGTTCGCTCACTATATGGACGAAACTGCAATAGAGGCCGACCTAGTGCTACCATTGAATTCCGCTATGGAAGATTGGTCGACCAGTGTGCCAGAGTATGTTGCCGAGGGTGCGCAGCTTAATATTCAACAGCCGCTGATGGAAAAGCTGTACCCCGGTACGCTGGGCATGGGTGACATATTGCTTGCCCTGCTCAAGCAGCGTCGACCAGATGAATATAAAGGATACGAAGACTTTTATTCGTACTTGCGTGGTGCAATGGTATCGATCAAGGGCACCCTTGGTAAAGCAAGTGAGAGCGACGACACATTCTGGGACGGAGCCCTGAGTCATGGGGTGGTTAAACTAAAAGACACCCCCATTAGCTTGGCCAACAAAGTATCCGCTGGCAATTTGGCGCTGCCTGCCCCGTTTGCCGAGGACGGTGGGTATCCACTGCACTTAATTCCTGCGGTGAGTGCTAGTTTGCGCGATGGTCGTAATGCAAATGAACCATGGCTGCAAGAGTCACCGGATCCATTGACCACCATTGTGTGGGATAGCTGGGTAGAGGTACACCCAAAGACTGCAGCCAAGCTTGGCATTGTTGAAGGGGATATTGTTGAGGTGGCCTCAAAGAGCGGCGCTATAAAGGCTCAGGTGTATGTATTTCCAGGAATTCACCCTGATGTAATCTCAGTGCCATTGGGTTACGGACACGAAGCAATGGGGCGCTATGCCAAGGGTGTGGGTGCCAACGTCTTCCGGATGCTTGATCCAATCTTTGACAAAGAGACGGGTGAGCTGGCGATGCATGAGACACGGGTTAAGATTACCAAGGCCGGGCAGCGTGTGATCATAGTGAAAGATGAGGGCCCTGCTGGCGGCAATCAGATGGGCAGAAAAATTGCCGTCAGGATGTCATCTGAAAAAGCAAATATTTCGAAGGAGGTGTAAGCATGTCCATTGTTAACTTACTAGAAAATTGGTCTGATTTTCGTCAACAACATCCATCGGATGAGCATAAACACTTGGAATACAAGTGGGCGATGAGCATAGATCTGGATGCGTGCACCGGCTGTAATGCCTGCAGTGTGGCTTGCTACGCAGAAAATAACTTGCCCGTTGTGGGCAAGGAAAAGTTTTCGCATGGGCATTCTCACCATTGGATGCGCATTGAGCGTTATTGGGATAACGATGGCCGTGAATTTGCTGATCAAGGCGCACAGTTTTTGCCGATGCTTTGTCAACAATGTGAGTCGGCACCTTGTGAGACGGTGTGCCCAGTAGGCGCAACCAATCACACCGCGGATGGATTGAATTCACAGAACTACCATCGGTGTGTTGGCTCACGGTATTGCAATGCAAACTGTCCATACAAGGTTCGTTATTTCAATTGGTATGACTATCCAACCACTGAAAATGTATGGCCGGAGCCAATGAGGCAGCAACTAAACCCGGACGCAACCGTTCGTAGCAAAGGTGTGATGGAAAAATGTACGTTCTGTCTGCAGAGGCTACGTGCCGCACAAAGTACCGCGCGTACTGCAGGACGAAGCGTGCGCGATGGCGAGGTACAAACTGCCTGCCAACAAGTTTGTCCGACTGGAGCCATTACCTTTGGTAACTTAGTTGATCCAGAAGCCAAGGTTGGCAAGCAGTGGATGCAACAACAAGTTGAATTAAATAAGGACAAGCAAGCAAAAGATACCGCAGAACACGCCAGCAAATTGCGCGGGTATCGCGTCTTGGAAGAGTTGCGCACCTATCCATCTGTGATGTATCTAGAACAATTGCGTGAAAGTGCTATTTAAAATCGCTTAATGTAGTGACGCTGCAGGGGGACGGCATCGCCGTTACGTTCGCGCAGGCACAAGAGAGGGAATACGGGAATGGAAAAAGATATACGTGAAGACATAGCGTGGGCGCAGATTAACAAAGATGTGCTCAAGAGTCTGGAGAACCCAAGAAGGCTGTACTGGATTATTTTATTTACCGCCATTGCCATGGTGGGCGTGGCGGTAGGTTGTGAGGTTTACCAGTATCAGACCGGCATGGGTGTTGCAAATAAAAATAATTCTCATGTATGGGGCTTGTATATCGCCACCTTCATCTTTTGGATAGGCATGAGCCACTCGGGTACCCTGCTATCGGCCATTCTGCATTTGATGCACGCAGATTGGCGAAAACCAATCTATCGCTTTGCCGAGGCAATGACAACTTTTTCATTGATGACGGCAGGCCTGTTTGTCTTGGTGCACTTGGGCCGCTTGTGGCAGGTTTACTATGTTATGCCCTACCCAAACGAGCGCTGGGCGTGGCCAAACTTTCAGTCGCCATTGGTGTGGGATATGTTCGCAATCGCCACTTATCTCAGCTCCTCCGTAATTTTTCTGTATGTCGGCATGATTCCAGATCTGGCAATTTGCCGTGACAATATTCATTCTGGCTGGCGTAAAAAACTTTATACCGTCATGTCATTGGGCTGGGAGGGCACCGACCGCCAGTGGCGTAACTTCCGAATTACTTATCTGACGGTAGCCTGCTTCTTGATTCCATTGGCAGTATCCGTCCACTCTATTGTGGCGTCTGACTTTGCGATGTCAAATATGCCGGGTTGGCATGTAACATCGTTCCCCCCATATTTTGTGGCGGGCGCCCTTTATTCTGGCTGTGCGGCGATCATCACACTTTTCATTATTTTGCGATATACGTTTAAATTTGAAGAATACATGACGTTACCAATAATGAGAAAGCTGGTACGCCTAACCTTTGCCATTGCCATGGTGTGGACCTATCTGAATATGATTGAGTTTGCTTCGGTGTGGTATGGGCATGACCAGACAGCCAAAGATCAGCTAATCTTTAAGGCCACAGGCCCTTACGCACCATTTTTCTGGGCAATGATTTTCTTTGGCTCTATTTTGCCGTTAATGCTTGCATTTAAACGCTTTCAGACCCACCTTCCGATATTATTTGTGGTGTCCATACTGCTTAATGTTGGTATGTGGCTGGAGCGATGGATGATTATTGCACCAAGTTTTGCACACGGCCACTACCCTTGGACATGGGATCACGACCAGTGGCCAAGTTTTGTGCAGTGGGGGATTGTATTCGGTAGCTTTGGCTGGTTCACTTTGTTGTTCATGGTGTTTTGTAAAGTGTTCCCATCCGTCTCCATGTACGAGGTCAAGGAAATGGTATATCACCGTAGCTTGTCACTGAAAGGTAAATCTGCCGCGAAGGGGGGACACTAAATGAGCCAACGTCATTTGCTGGCACTATTTAATAATTTTGATGAGGCTGCGGCCACAATTTTAGAATTGCGTGCAACTAGTATCAATGGATTTGATATAGATGATTTAGTTCTAAAATCACCAATTGAGCACCCAGAAGTAGAGGCAGTTTTGGGTGACAAGCCTATCAACGTGCAGTGGTTTACGTTGATAGGCGCTTGCATGGGCGGGTTGCTCGCCTTCTTTCTTATCGCAAGCGCTCAGGCTAACTTCTTTGCTCAGGTTAAAGGCGGCAAACCCATCGTGCCATTGCCACCTGATTTTGTGTTGACATACGAAATGTTTATTCTGGGCGGTGTATTTATTACTGTTTTGGGCTTTTTAATTTGTGCTGGCCTGCCGGCCAAGCGCTCACCCTTGTATAGCAGCAAGGTGTCGGAAGACCAAATTGGCATCCTGGTAAAAGGAGATGAGTCAGCGCTAACTGCGCTGAAGACAATTTTCACCAAGCACGGGGCACTTGAGATTCAAGAGGAGGCGGGAAGATAATGAGACTACTCATGGTAGCTATATTGTTGTTGGCGCCCACCTTGGCGCAAGCATGGCCGTGGTCAATGGACATGGCCAACCAGATCAGCATCAAACCGCAAGAAAGTGCGGACACCCAGAATCCAGGAATGAGACCCTTTCCAAAGCGTTCCGTTCCGATTCCTGGCACCACCTCCTTGGTGAAGGATCGAGAGGTAGCGGAAAAGCAGTCAAACCCAGTTCCAGCAGATGAAAAGTCGATTGCACTTGGCGGGAAATTGTTTCAAATTTACTGCACCCCTTGCCACGGTTATGCAGGCAAAGGGGATGGACTTGTTGGGGCCAAGTTGGTGCTTACACCGTACAACTTAACGGCTGATCAAACCAAGGCACGATCTGACGGGTTTATTTGGGGCTACATGACTTTTGGTGGAGCGGTTATGCCATCGTATGCCAATGATTTATCAGATACAGAGCGCTGGAACGTAATTAACTATGTGCGCAAGGTGCTGCAAAATGAGCATTCCGCGACGACGGTAACACCTCAAGCTAAATAAGGGAGCGCGGCAAATGATTTCTTACAGCAATTGGTCTGTTTTGACAGTGAGTTTTTTGGTGGTGCTCTATCTTGCGCTGGGAGGGGTGACACTGAGTGCGGTATTGCATTTAGTGGGAGCCCAATGGCGCTACGAGATACGTCGGATAGCGGTATCTTTGTCCGCACTTTTGCCGCTGGCGTTTGTTTTATTGATTGTGCTGCTGGCTGGGGGTGACAACACATTTCCGTGGTTAAGCAAGGCCACCGAACACGGACACCATTTGCCCGCTTGGCATAACTATACATTTTTGGTAACCCGTCAGGTGCTGGGTATGCTGGCAGTGATGGCTATTTTTTGGGTGTTCATTAAGCGGCAGGAGGTGAGCGATCGCAGCCCGGAGGATCAGCAAAGCTTTCATAAGATTGCCAACTGGATTCCGTACACGTATGTGCTATACGGCACCATGGTGGCGTGGGACTTTGAGATGACATTGGTCCCGTCTTGGCACAGTGCAATTTACGGCATGCAGCACTTTATCAGCAACTTTAATATGTTTATGGCGTTTCTGGCGATCTGGATTTATGTGCTAAATACACGTGGCAAGCTGGTACGTCCCGTGCAGGAATACATCTATAACTATCTGGCACAAATGATGTTTGCGTTTACCTTGCTGTGGACGTACACCTTCTTTGCGCAATACTTAGTTATCTGGTACCCCAATCTTCCAGGCGAAGTGGATCGCGTGATGGGCATGCAGAATGGTGACTACAGCATACTATGGTGGTCAATGGTGGTGCTTAAGCTGATTATCCCGTTCTCTGTGCTGGCTATGCGAGCATCAAGGCAATCACCACCTATCATTCTGGCGGTTGCCACCAGCATTATTGTGGGCACGCTCTTTGAGCGTTACACCTGGATAGCTGGTGTTCACGGAACGGGGCCCATGCCGACCGTCGCGGTGCTGGTGGTGGGCGCACTAGTGGCCTACGCTGGTTTTCTGCTGGTTCGTCGAAAGATGTCCAGCAGTAATTTGATAAAAGGCTAGCCGCGCCATGATGACGCTTTACTCGGGGACAACGGATCCCTTCAGTCAACGCTGCCGTATCGTACTGTATGAAAAAGGAATGGACTTTCAGATTATTGACGTCGATGTTTTCAATAAGCCGGAAGATCTTGCAATAGTGAACCCATACAATATGGTGCCAGTATTGGTGGAGCGTGATTTGGTGCTGAGCGAATCTAACATTATTAACGAATATATTGACGAGCGATTTCCGCATCCACAATTGATGCCGGCCGATCCGGTAATGCGGGCTCGCGCTAGATTATTTTTATATCGCTTTGAGAGTGAAATGTTCTGTCACATTGGTGCGCTAGAGAGTGAAATACAAAAGACCGTAGACAAGGCGCGCCTAGCGGTATGTGACAGCCTAACCCAGATTGCCCCAATCTTTGCTAAACAAAAATTCATGCTCAATGATGAGTTTTCTATGCTCGATGTGGCCATCGCTCCACTATTGTGGCGATTGGACCACTACGGCATTCGGCTTGCCAGTGAGGCTGCGCCGCTAATGAAGTACGCCGAGAGATTATTTGCTCGTCCAGCGTACAGTGAGGCAATGACGCCAGCCGAAAAAGCGATGCGTAGGTGAGGGCACTGTCAACTAAGCCATATCTAATACGTGCGATTTATGACTGGTGCTCTGATAATGCGCTAACCCCTTATCTTGGGATCAGGGTGGATAGCCAGACACGAGTGCCGATGGAGTACGTCAAGAATGGTGAGATTGTAATTAATCTTGGTGTAGATGCAATACGTAATTTACACATTGGCAATGATGAGGTTACTTGTGGTGGGCGATTTGGTGGAGTTTCACATAGTATAGCTGTGCCAATAGCTGCGATAATTGGAATTTTTGCCAAAGAGACGGGAGAGGGGCTGGCATTCCAAGGGGATGACTTCACGCCCACCCTCCCAACAGGTGGGGGTGACGAGATCTCGTCGGATAGGCCCAGGCCTTCGGGTAAACCGCAGCTCAGGGTGGTGAAGTAAGCCTGTTGCAGATCTAAGTCAACCCATCTCTCAATTCCCATCAGCTGTCAGCCACAATCGGTGTAAATTTCCTCAAACAGCAGAAGTGGCTTGGCTCGCGCTCCTCACAATTTTTGAGTTCGGCAAGCTTAAGCTGGAGCCAGCAGCTTGGTCTGCATTTTTGCCATAGCCTTCTGCTCGATCTGGCGAATTCGTTCAGCCGACACACCAAACTCATGCGCTAAGTCATGCAGCGTGGTGGTGCTGTCTTCACGAAGCCAGCGAGCCTCAATGATTCGACGACTGCGCTCATCCAAGCTTGCTAACGCTCGGGTTAGTCCCGTGCTCTGCTGCAAATCAGCTTGCTTTTGCTCCAGAACAGAAGATGGCTCATCATCTACGTCAGATGTCAAGTAGGCGATGGGCGCATGACTACTCTCATTGTCATCATTTGCAATGGGCTCTAACGCTACTTCGTGGCCGCTAAAACGGGCCTCCATCTCCAACACCTCTTTTGTACTGACATTTAGTTTTTGCCCAATGAGTTCGGCCTCTTGAGGTCCAAGAGACCCCAGCCCTTGCTTTAGGCTGCGCAAATTGAAGAACAGCTTGCGCTGAGCCTTCGTGGTTGCAATTTTCACGAGACGCCAGTTGCGCAGAATATATTCATGCATCTCGGCGCGTATCCAGTGCAGTGCAAAGGACACCAAGCGTACACCACGATCTGGGTCGTAGCGCTTGACCGCCTTCATCAAACCAATATTACCCTCCTGAATTAAGTCTGCCTGCGGTAGGCCGTAGCCAGCATAACCACGCGCCACGCTAACCACTACGCGCAAGTGCGAAACAATAAGGCGTCGCGCCGACTCCAAGTCGTTGTCGCGTTTAAAGCGGGTCGACAAATCCAGCTCCTCCTCGTGTGTGAGCAGCGGGAAGCGATTAACGCTCTGTATGTAGGCCTCTAAGCTACCAACCGCCAACTGCGTCGGCAGCGTCAAAGTTTGATGTGTCATAATGTCCTCCTAATGATTTATATTAGCACTCAATGCCACCGAGTGCCAACTTTCTCATGAATTTTTAAGTTGAGCCAATAACCACTTTCATTGCAGTGACATAGTCTGGGGAAGCGTGGAATTTTTCTGTACGGTAACACA
>Ga0209553_1000036_pt1 | contig 63890 bp, 60 predicted proteins | sample LauGreFBDMM110DN_2_FD_188217 | JGI IMG/M metagenome (GOLD analysis project Ga0209553, IMG submission 188217) | Freshwater lake microbial communities from Lake Michigan, USA - Fa13.BD.MM110.DN (SPAdes) (version 2) | ecosystem: Environmental > Aquatic > Freshwater > Lake | place: Lake Michigan...
CTAGTGCACAAAGAAGTGACTGAGACAGACCTTAATGCCAGTTTAGTACAAGGCAAAATGGTACTGAAAGCAGAGAAAAAGAAAAGTGACGAGGAAGAAGAAGAGGAAGAGGACTAATTCTTAATGCATCTGATTTATGCAATCTTGAAACAGAGATCTCGCTAATTAAATTAGTGAGATCTCTGATCATGTAAAAACTAACTGGTGTCGCATTAAATTCAGTTAGAGAAACACTGACCTTTGTCTGGCAATACTGTGCAGGCATATCGTATTTCTTGAACACTCCCTGCGCGATTAAACGTGTACTCTGCTCTAAGAGTTTTGAATTGACCATCTGTAAAAGAAGTTGATTGTGGAATGTAACGCTCCTCGTTCCAAAATCGTATTCTACAAAAATCTGTTTCGGAGCTACATATCTTATTAATTGCAGCACCATATACGGATTTGTCTGTATCCCGCTCTAAATTAATTAAGACCATATGGATATATTTTCCAGAGTCTCCGAGTTGGACTGACCGAACAAGACGCCAACCATCCCCGTTGACTGTTAACTGTGATTTGGTTTGTTGTGTCGAGCCAGAAATTGGCCACAAATGCACTAGTGTGATAAGTGTGATACTTATTAATTTTTTAATCATGACGCTCTCTGTTTAATTTGTTCCATTACTAATAAATTAACTAAAAATTATCTTGTATTCAATTAATTTTTGACAATGACCCTAATGCTCTTTAATCCTAGTAGGCTATCTGTTCCATGATGCTTGAGTCTTGCTTAGTCACTTATGTAATTATATAAGATAGATGACAATAGATTATTCATATTAAAGTGCCATCTTCTATGTTCAATCATATGTAAAATTTAGTCGATTATGGTGATTTAGTATTCTTATAAAGTAGTAATGTTTTTTCTCGCGCGATAGCGTGATCTACTATTGGTCCAGGGTAGTCCTTACCAATAATTAGATCGCATGAGTTTTGTTGATTTATTGATAATTTCCAGGGTGCATGAATAAATTGATTCGGACATTTGATAAGTTCTGGCAAATAAAGACGAATGAAGTCTCCATTCGGATCAACTTTTTCGGATTGTGTTACAGGATTGAAGATACGGAACCATGGTTGTGCATCGCAACCTGTGGAAGCTACCCACTGCCAACCCCCATTATTAGAAGATAAATCAAAATCAATTAGTTTTTCTGAGAAATACTTTTCACCCCAACGCCAGTCAATTTGTAAGTCTTTTACCAGGAAAGATGCAGTAACCATACGTAAACGATTATGCATGAAACCAGTATTATTTAATTGTCGCATTCCTGCATCTACGAGAGGGTAACCAGTTAAGCCACTCTTCCAACTAAGAAAGCGTTCCATATTATTGGTAAAAGCCAGATTTTCAAATTGTGTTTTGAAGGCATGATCCATTACATATGGATGATGGTAAAGAAGCATTTTATAAAAATCTCGCCAGATCAATTCGGATAGCCAAGTTTGCGCACCCTGTCCAGTTGCATGATAAGCATAAGAGATCAAAGAGCGGATAGAGATTGTGCCAAAACGTAAGTGTGCAGAAAGATATGACATGCCTTTCATAGAAGGCAAGTTGCGCCACTCATGGTAATGCGCCATATGATATTTGAAATTCTCAAACAACTCCTGCGCACCAGACATACCCAATGGTAAGGCCAGATCAGTCAAGTCAGTTTTTTTGAAACCTAGTAGCGATAGACTTATAATTTTCTGTGCTTTTTTTAAATCTATTTTAGGAAAGGTAAATTCTTTGGGATTAAATGTATTGAGAGAATCTTGATTTGCTAGTGCTGAAAAATATTTTTCAACTGGATATGCATGCAAGTCAGAATTCTTAAGTTTCTTTAGCCAAGCATTCTTGTATGGCGTAAATATACTGAATGGTTTATTTGTGCCCGTAAGCACTTCATTGCGATCAAAAATAACCTGATCTTTGTAATCGTTTATTGGAATATGGTGCTGAGCCAGTTGCTGAGCTATGTTTTCATCACGTTTAATAGCATCTGGTTCATAGTCACGATTAATAAATACTGCCTGAGCGTTAATCTGTAAGGCAAATTGGGGGATTAATTGGCATGCGCTGCCATGCAAAATGTACAGAGCACTTCCATTCTTACGCAAAGCTAGGCTGAGTTCATGTACGCTATGCCAAATAAATTCAACACGACGATCTTTCTTATCGGATAATTTGTGTAAGATGTCTGTATCAAATACAAATACACAATATACAGTGGAACTATGTTTTAGAGCATGATATAGCGCTACGTGGTCATATAAACGTAAGTCCCTACGAAACCAACAAAGAGAGGTTGAATAATGTCTCATAGTGTTTGCCAAAGTAAGTCAATTAGTGAATAATTAAATTAGGCTCTAATTCATTGGGTATCTGGCGGAGAAGGTGGGATTCGAACCCACGTGCCAGGTTGCCCTGACCATCTGATTTCGAGTCAGCGCCGTTATGGCCACTTCGGTACCTCTCCATATTTATGGTATTTTATATTCTACCAGCTAGTTTTGTTTTTATTTACAGAAAGAAGTGTTATGAGATATTTTTATTATCCTAATTTATTTTTCTGATGCCTATTCGTCGCTCACTTTCTTTTTTTCTTGTTTCTAGTTTTCTGCTTGTCGCCTGCGATTCTCCTGATAACTCCTTGCCATCTATTGATAAAACTGATGAATTAGTAGTTATTGCCGTTGATAATTCTTATGTTTCTCAGAAGAGCCCTGAGAGTAGCCATGCTGGACTGGAATTTGATCTTGTCTCGGAATTTTCTCGTGAACTCGGCATGAAATTAAAATTCATAACGACATCAGAATTAGATGAAGCGTTATTGATCTTAGAAAAGAATCAAGGGCATCTTGTAGTTGGTATAAACACTATCGACAAGAAAATTTCACGTGTTCTCTTTGGTCCAGTTTATCAGCGATCAAGAATACAGGTGGTTTATAATAAAAATGGTATTAAACCAAAAAATATTCAGGATCTTTCCGGAAAAAATATTTGGGTTATGAATGGAACGATTAATCCAGAGTGGTTGCATGAGATAGAACTCAAAATTCCTGATTTAAAGTGGGGAGAAATGAATGTTACGAGCGAAGATCTATTCACTAAACTCACCGAAGGAGAAGTTAATTATGCTGTCATCGATTCTTCTCAAATGGATTCGATAGGAAATCTTTATCCAGATGTGGGTGTAGCTTTAGATTTAAACAAAGAAAATGAAAAGGCATGGGCACTTTCGCTTGACGCTGAACCAAATTTAGCAAAAGAAGTTCATAAATTCTTTAAGAGAATAGAAAGAGATGGAACTCTAGAGCGCTTATTAGATAAATATTATGGCCGTACTTACAATCTTAAGAAGTCTGATATAGATGATATCTTAGAGAAGAGGCGCAATTTACTTCCCAGTCTGCGTCATTATTTTTACTTAGCAGAAGAGATAACAAAAATAGATTGGCGTTTAATTGCTGCTTTAGCTTACCAAGAGTCTCGCTGGGATCGATTGGCGACCTCTTCTACAAATGTACGCGGTATCATGATGTTGACAGAAGATACCGCAGATCGAATGGATGTCACCGATCGTTTAGATGCAAGACAGAGCATACTTGCTGGCGCACGTTATCTATTGATTTTAAAGAGCATGCTACCGCTACGTATTACAGAACCGGATCGTACTTGGATTGCTTTAGCGGCATATAATCAAGGGTACGGTCACATAGAAGATGCACGTATTCTGGCACAACAACTTAAATTAAATTCAGATTCCTGGGTAAGTTTGAAAAAGATCTTGCCATTACTAGATGACAGTAAATATTACGAGAATCTAAAACACGGTTATGCAAGGGGTGGAGAAGCGGTTTCTCTGACCGAATCAGTTCGAATTTATTACGATATTTTATTAAGACACGAACGCTCTTATTTACAGAATTCTACAATTCAAAGGAGTGCTATGCCGAACCAGTCATGATTAGAAGAAAGGATGCTCATTAGACTAGCAATTTAATCTTTATTTTCTAGTCTCTAAAGTTTTGGAATTGTACAGGAAATTCCGTGATAGATTTTTTGATTAGTTGTATAGCTTCTTGTAATGTATCGCGTTTCAGGCTAGAAATACGCACAGATTCTCCCTGAATGCTAGCCTGTACCTTAAGTCCACTGTCTTTAACAAGTCTAACAATTTTCTTAGCGAGCTCAGCTTCTATCCCTACTTTTGTAGTAATTAGTTGCTTAACTCTATCGCCACCAGTTTTCTCTACACTGCTCTTATCTAGACAACGTGTATCAATGTTGCGCTTAGTAAACTTAGCTACAATGATACCAAATACTTGATCAAGTTTAAATTCATTGTCAGTATGAATGGTAATCTTGTAATCTATCTGCTCTATACGTGTATCCGATCCTTTGAAATCAAAGCGGGTAGTTACCTCTTTATTTACCTGATCAATTGCATTTCTAATTTCCTGTTTATTAACTTCTGACACGATATCAAATGAAGGCATAATATTTTCTCTACTTAAATGTTAAGCATTGACTACTTGCAAGCAGACCCAGAGCAATAATTTTTTTAGTTTCTATTTTTTCTTCTTTATCTAAGGAAGAAAGAGGTAATTTAATGACGATTCTTTAACTTTGATGCAATACGCATTCGTAGCGCATTTAACTTAATGAACCCATCCGCATCCGCTTGTTCATAAACACCTTTATCCTCTTCAAAAGTAGCTATATTAGAGTCGAATAGTGAATCAGTTTTTGAATCCCTTCCGACTACAATTACGTTACCCTTGTAGAGTTTTAATCGTACCCAGCCACTGACACTAGTTTGCGACATATCAATCATAATTTGTAACATTTTTCGTTCCGGGCTCCACCAGTAACCATTATAAATCAGGGAGGCATAGCGCGGCATTAGCTCATCTTTTAGATGAGCTACTTCCCTGTCTAGGGTGATAGATTCAATAGCGCGATGAGCCCTTAACATGATCGTGCCACCAGGCGTTTCATAGCATCCACGAGATTTCATACCGACATAACGATTTTCAACTAGATCTAGTCGTCCAATACCATGTTTGCAGCCTAGTTGATTGAGTTTTATCATTACATTTGCAGGAGAGAAATTTTTACCGTTTAATGCAATAATGTCACCCCGTTTAAATTCGATGTCCACATATTCTGCTTTATCAGGCGCCTTCTCTGGCGATACGCTCCAGCGCCACATAGATTCCTCTGGTTCTAGCCCGGGATTTTCTAGCATGCGACCCTCATAAGAAATATGTAACAGATTGGCATCCATACTATAGGGCGAACCACTTTTCTTCTTCATTTCTACCGGAATGTTATGCTTTTTAGCGTACTGCAAAAGACTCTCTCTTGATGTTAAATCCCATTCCCGCCAAGGCGCAATCACGAGAATGTCAGGTTGAAGTGCGTAGTACCCAAGTTCAAAACGCACTTGATCATTGCCTTTTCCTGTAGCTCCGTGAGAAACCGCATCTGCTTTAGTTTTTCGAGCAATTTCAATCTGTCTTTTAGCGATTAATGGACGAGCTATGCTGGTCCCGAGCAGATATTCACCTTCATAAATGGCATTAGCACGGAACATTGGAAATACGAAGTCTTGTGCAAATTCTTCACGTAAATCGTCAATAAAGATCTCTTGTATACCTAGCTTCTCTGCTTTAATTCTGGCAGGTTCCACTTCCTCACCTTGGCCAATATCTGCAGTGAAGGTAACGATCTCACATTGGTATTTTTCTTGTAACCATTTGAGAATTACAGAGGTATCTAACCCGCCGGAAAAAGCTAAAACAATCTTATTAATTTTAGGTGGATTGATTCTTTTCATGCTTGATTCTTTAACAAATGCCCTGTTTCATAATTTTCCCGAAGCAGATTCATGATTTAATGTTTCCTAATAGTAGATATTCCATAAGCGCTTTTTGTGCGTGTAATCGATTCTCTGCTTCTTCCCACACAACTGATTGCGGCCCATCAATTACTTCTGTAGCCACTTCTTCACCGCGATGGGCGGGCAAACAATGCATAAATAAAGCATCTTTTTTTGCACAAGACATCATTTTAGCGTCTACTCGGAATTCAGCAAAATCTTTCTTTCGTTCATCGGCCTCGGCTTCAAAACCCATGCTTGTCCAGACGTCTGTAGTGACGAGATCAGCGTTTTTAACTGCGTCATGCGGATTTAAAAATTCTTCATAATGGTTGGTTCCGTAGAGCCCAGCTCTTTCTGGTTCGACTTCATAACCTGGCGGAGTAGAGACATGGACGTTGAAATCAAAAATTTCAGCTGCCTGTAACCAAGTATTGCAAACATTATTTGAATCACCAATCCAAGCTACTGTTCTGCCTGATATGTTTCCACGTTGCTCAATAAAAGTGAATATATCACTCATAATTTGACAAGGATGGTATTCATCAGTTAATCCATTAATGACTGGTACCCGAGAGTGTGCAGCGAAACGTTTAATGTTATCGTGCTCATAAGTACGGATCATTACAATGTCAACCATGCGTGAAATTACGCGCGCTGCATCTTCTACTGTTTCGCCCCGCCCTAATTGAGTATCTTTATTGGAGAGGTAAATTGCTACCCCGCCTAACTGATGTATACCAGCCTCAAATGATAGTCTTGTGCGAGTCGAGTGCTTATCAAAAATCATCGCTAGCGTACGATCCTCTAGCGGCCAGTAACGTTGATATTCTTTAAATTTTCTTTTGATCCAACGGGTGCGCTCAAAGAGGTGTTCAAATTCTTCGCGTGTAAAATCATTGAAATGTAAAAAATGTTTAAGTTCCATAGTGTTTGTGAGCCAAAAATTCCCTTTTTTATATTTCTAAGAATTTCTTTATTAAAGTTGAGACAACGCTCACAATTTGAGTGGCTTCATCTCGTTGTATTATTAGTGATGGCAATAGACGTATCACTTTATCTGAAGTTACGTTAATTAATAACCCATGTATGAGAGCTTCTCTTACTAGCTCACCACAGGGTCTCGAAAGCTCAATACCAATCATTAACCCTTGACCACGAATTTGTGTAACACCAGTGACGTTGTCTAACTGGGCTCTAAATTCACTACGGATAAAATTACCCACATCCGTTGCATTGCGCATCAAATCTTCTTCTTCAATTACATTTAACGTAGTTAGCGCGGCAGCGCAAGCCAACGGGTTGCCGCCAAAAGTAGAGGCGTGATTACCGGGTTTAAATACCTCTGCAGCCTTTCCTTTTGCAAGACAGGCCCCAATAGGAAAACCAGAACCCAGACCTTTGGCTAACGTCATCACATCCGGAGTGATAGCGCTGTGCTGGAAAGCAAACCATTTTCCACTGCGACCGATGCCACACTGCACCTCGTCTAACATTAATAACCAATTATTTTTGTCACATAAATACCGTAAATCTTGTAAATAATTTGCCTGCGGTAGATTGACGCCACCTTCGCCTTGGTATGATTCCACAAGTATGGCGACAATATTCTTGTTATGGGAAGCAATTTTTTCTATTGCCGTTGCATCATTATATGGAACCCGTGTGAAACCAGTGAGAAGAGGTTCAAAACCCGCCTGTACTTTGCGATTACCGCTCGCAGTTAGAGTTGCCATGGTGCGCCCATGGAAAGATCTTTCCATTACAATAATGGTTGGTAAATCTATATTCTTATTGTGACCATATAATCTAGCCAATTTAATTGCAGCTTCATTCGCCTCAGCGCCAGAGTTGCAAAAAAATGCTTTATCCATGGTCGATAAAGCAGCCAATCTACTGGCTAACTTCTCCTGTTTATCAATATGATATAGATTAGAAGTATGGATTAACATGCCCGCTTGTTCTGAAATTGCCTTGACCAGTTTAGGATGACAATGTCCTAGACCGCATACAGCAACACCAGCCAGTGCATCAAGGTAACGCTTACCATGTTCGTCCCATAACCACATGCCATCCCCTTTAACAAAGGTTACTGGCAATTGCATATAGGTATTCATTAGATTTGACATATACCGATACTTATTATCAAGGAGTTTTAATGTAATACGGCGACACAAAGCCGCCGCGAATATTTTTTGAGCACTGGGAGTATCTTTACCTATTTAGCTATTTTTTTCAAGCCTTTTTCTTGGTAGTGGTAAGCGATCTCAGATAAAGAAGTGGAGAGTCGGTAGAATGATGTTTGGTAACTTAGTATTCTTGACAATGCTTTATGTTACCGAGACAAGTTTATGCCCCTTCTTCTTGTTAGTCTATCTCAAGAGAGGCAATATTTCTGTATTGAAAGAGTGCGGAGAAAGAGAAGTACAAGATCTACGAAAGAATCTCATATAGCTTTACTAAATTTATACAAGAGATAGCTTTATATAAAAAAAGTATTTGAGGAAATAACGAAGTAGTTAAAAAATGTTGTCTTTTAACAGTAAATTTTTAGACCATTGCTTTAATAAGTATAGATAAGCGACTTTTATGTCGAGCAGCCTTATTTTTGTGAATAATTTTCTTGTCAGCAATCGAGTCTAATGTGGCGCTGGAAGCATGAAATGCAGTCTGTGCAACCGTCTTGTCACCAGCCGCAACGGTTTTTATTACATGCTTAATTGCAGTACGCAATTCAGAGCGTAAGCTCGTGTTATGCTGACGCTGTTTAACGTTCTGTTTTGCTCTCTTTTTAGCTTGTGCAGTATTAGCCATGAAAATCCTTGAGTTCCTTGTCACTAAATAACCAATAATTTTACGGTTACTTTCACTATATTGCAAGAGAAATAAAGCAAGTGTAGGAATAGACTGTAAAATAGATACGTTGTATAAATTATGGAAAAGATGGGTACAGAGGCACTTGGTTTTTCTACAATTTTTTTTTACTAAACTAAGTAGAGACCGGCTTATTTTATTGAACGAAGCATTAGGGTTAATATAGCAGTCTCTATGAATTTACTAAAAACTATCGCAGCGGTAAGTAGCATGACTCTGATATCCCGTATTCTTGGATTTATACGAGATATGCTTATTGCTCGTGTTTTTGGTGCAGGCATTGCTACTGATGCTTTCTTTGTTGCTTTTCGTATCCCTAATTTATTACGTCGTCTCTTTGCTGAGGGCGCTTTTTCGCAGGCATTCGTACCGATACTCGCAGAATACAAGAATTGCCGTACTCAGAAAGAGACGAGCCAGCTAATTGATCATGTCTCTGCATTAATGGGCACTGGATTATTTGTTGTTACGCTTGTCGGTGTGATTGCTGCACCATTCATAATTTATATAAGCGCACCTGGATTCTCTGCCGACCCTCAAAAATTTTCATTAACGGTCACATTATTGCGTATAACTTTTCCTTACATTTTTTTTATCTCTCTAGTATCTTTGGCGGGAGGAATACTTAATACTTATGGCAAGTTCTCTGTCCCTGCATTTACTCCAGCACTGCTTAACCTGTCATTTGTTGGCTGTATTTTATTACTTGCACCGCTATTGAATGAACCAGTAATGGCGCTAGCATGGGCAGTTTTTATTGGCGGCATATTACAACTTGTTTTTCAGGTACCGTTCCTTATGCGCATCAAAATGATGCCAAATCCATGTTTTAAATCTAGCGATATTGGTGCATGGCGGGTAGTGAAACAAATGGGGCCGGCGGTGTTTGGCGTGTCTGTTGGCCAAATCAGTTTATTGATAAACACTATATTTGCTTCTTTTCTCATTACCGGAAGTGTTTCTTGGCTCTATTATGCAGACCGTCTAATGGAGTTCCCTGCCGCTCTTCTGGGAGTCGCGCTCGGAACGGTATTGCTCCCATCACTCTCTCGTTGCCATGCCAATAACAATAAAGAAGAGTATTCTCGACTTCTGGATTGGGGTTTACGTCTTACCGTGATGATGACGTTACCGGCCTCGCTAGCACTAGCATTACTTGCCATTCCATTAGTTGCAACGTTATTTTATCATGGAGAGTTCTCTGTTAATGATGTGTGGATGACGCATAATGCACTAGTGGCCTACAGTATTGGGCTTCTGGGATTAATTTTAGTCAAAGTACTGGCCCCTGGATTTTATGCGCAACAAAACATCAGAACCCCGGTAAAAATAGCAATAACAACTCTTGTCGCTACACAATTGATGAACCTTGCGTTTATTACTCAGCTGCAGCATGCTGGACTTGCATTAGCTATCGGTCTTGGTTCGTGCCTTAATGCCAGTTTGCTTTATTATAAATTACGGAGTTACAGAATCTATCAGCCACAACCAGGATGGGGAATCTTTTTTCTTAAAGTACTTTTGGCATTAGCGGTAATGGGCGCAGTTCTATGGTTTATCAGGGGCAACAGCGCATCGTGGTTGCAAAATACCACATTAGAACGCATTAATCGACTGATATGGGTGGTAATGACGGGAGTAATAAGCTACTTTTCTGTTTTATGGGTACTTGGTTTTCGACTTAAAGATTTTTCTAAATACAGGGCAGATTAAATCGTGGCCAGTAAATCAGAATATAAATTATGTTAATCAAATCCCTAAATTGTTATTTACCGCGATTACATATGACAAATAAATCATGCAGTCAATTTTACCGTACTCTAGATATTTTAATAAAAGTCATGAGCCTAGGTTGAATTAGATAGATTTTTATGGCAAACTACGGCAAATAAATACTAGAGAGCATTAAATACTATGAATAAAATTTACCTCAGACTCGTTAAACTATCCTCTATAGTGTTGTTAGGAGGTTTTTTGACTGGTTGCGCTACTACTGGTGGTCAAAAAGACCCGATGGAGTCAATGAATCGTTCCATATTTGATTTTAATGAAAAATTAGATAAGAACGTATTAAAACCAGTAGCTAGTGGGTATAAAGCAGTAACGCCTGATGTTATCGAAACGGCCGTGGGAAATTTCTTTTCTAATCTTAATGATGTAGTGGTCATAGTAAATGATGTGCTCCAACTTAAATTTACTGAAGCAGGGTCTGATAGTGCACGCTTTCTGATTAATACCCTCCTTGGAATCGGTGGCACTATTGATTTTGCTACGGACTATGGTTTTCTAAAACGTAATGAAGATTTTGGTCAAACACTTGGTCATTATGGCGTTCCAGATGGAGCTTATATGGTGTTGCCGGTTGTCGGAGCAAACTCAGCACGTGATATGCTGGGCGGTATAGTAGACTCTGCCACCAGCCCTATCTTTTATGGCGGGTTTTTTATGCCTGCATTTATTGCTCCATCGTTAGGCGGAGGAAGAGTTGTTGATGCGCGCTCACAATTGATGGATGTTGATAAAACATTGGAAGAGGCCGCGTTAGACAAGTATGAATTTGTTCGTGATGCTTATCTTCAAAGGCGACGTAGTTTGGTGCATGACGGCAATCCTCCCAAATCACTCTCAAATGATGAGGCATTTTTGGAAGACACGGAACCTAAGCACTCTGTCGTTGTAGAATATACTGACCCTGTTGCTGTAAAAGGAAATTAAAAGATCGGTATCGCATAGCAAACAAACACAAAACCTCATTCGGAAAACGCACCAGATTTCTCGTTAGCGTGATTAAGGCATCTCTCGCAGGGCTAATATTCTAGATTCAAGCGGGGGATGTGACATGAATAAATTTCCTATACCGGTCTTGCCAGAGATTCCAAAAGCAGCTATTTTTTCAGGTAATTGTGATGGCTCATGTTGTCTCTTCAGACATTCCAATGCAGCAATCATCTTATCACGTCCAGCTAATTTTGCTCCCCCAGCATCGGCGCGGAATTCACGCTGACGACTGAACCACATTACTATCATACTAGCAAGTACCCCTAAAAGCATTTGTGCCACGATGCTTGTTATCCAAAAGGCTGGACCATGCCCACGTTCATTTTTAAATATAATCCGATCCACCGTATGACCAAGCACTCTTGATAGAAAAATTACAAAGGTGTTAACTACGCCTTGAATGAGAGCAAGAGTCACCATATCCCCGTTTGCCACATGACTAACTTCGTGTGCTAAAACAGCCTCAATCTCATCCCTAGACATATTTTTTAATAAACCGCTGCTTACCGCAATCAGGGCGTTATTGCGATTCATGCCGGTAGCAAAAGCATTAATTTCTGGAGTTTCAAAAATTGCTACCTCTGGCATGCCGATACCGGCAATTTTTGTTTGATGCTGAATCGTTTTTATCAACCACTGCTCAGTTAGGTCTTTAGTCTCCTCAATAACCCTTGCGCCAGTCATGCGTTTTGCGCTCCATTTGGAAATCATGAGTGAGATTAGCGACCCGCCAAAGCCCATTACAATTGCCAAAGAGAGCAAAGAATTGAAATTGATACCGCTATCATTGGCATTTAGAATGCTATCGATACCTAAGAGTCTCAGAGTAATGCTTAATATAAATACAATAGCTAGATTGGTAATCACGAAAAGAAGAACTCGTTTCATAGATTTATATCCTTGTAGTAATAGGAATCATTGTTTACGTTGGGCTATAAATTTATTTTTCAAGTGGGGGGTTAGTTTTTAACATAGAGTTAACTTTAATAAATTTTTTATAGATAATTTAGAGCAGAAGGGGAGGTTTAATCAAATTTCCGCATTCACTCAATCTCAAAGAAAGTTTCTTATGACCATAAGAAATGACGTTTAAACGTTATACTATTTTTTGAGCGCCCGTATCTTAGTCTTGCTATTAAAAATAACTATTTTAATTATTAATTGTAATGAGTCTTGTTCTAATTAATAAGTAATTATAAAGTGTAAGTTACCGCATTTATTTAACTCTGATTCCGATTTGAGAGTAAGGTGTAAATCGCCATTAAACAAAGCCCCGTAAAACAAAGAATTGACCAATCTGGGATGGTTAATGATATAAGTTTCCAAGTCACGTCGGCGCAATCCCCATTAGCCTCAAACATATCTGGCCACCATTTAGCAAATGGCAGAGCATTAAGAAATTTTTCTTCTGAACTCATTCCGCACTCAAGTGAGCTGGAGTGCTGCGCTAACCAAGATTGACGAATTGCAACCACCCCCCCTGAGAATGAGAATATAACCATGAGAACGGCGCATATTCGGAAAATTAATTTCCGTGGATTTCGGATAATCGTCAGTAAAGCGATCAAGCCTATCAGCCAGTAAAATATTCTTTGGATTACACAGAGCGGACAAGGTAAAATCTGTTCCGTTTTCTGGATGTAAAAGGCATAACCAAGCAGATTTGTGCAAATTAGAAAGATTGCTATAAAAATTATTTTAGTCCTTGTTATTTGCATATTCTTAATTTAACTAATTTGAAGAATGTGATATTGCGAGTTACATAGCTTTTGATTTTTTAATCTCTCGCATTCCACCTAGTACCATTTTGTATTCCAACAAACGACATTCTAGCGCACCGTTAAATAAGGGAGTTCGACGTGAAGAACTTAGACGTATTAATTTCGGAAGGGATGGGTCGGCAGTAAGAATGTAAGCCTTCCAATTGTGAAATTTTTTCTTTAGTACATCTCCTAATCGTGGGTAAAGTTGCATAAGTTCTTGTTGTTCACCCATGCGCACCCCATAAGGCGGGTTAGTAATGATTATGCCGGTTTCTGTAGGCGCCGAGATTTCGAGTATATTGACTTGTTTTAGATTGACTATTTCGGGTAGTCCTGCTGCCAAGAAATTGGTGCGTGTATTAACAAGAGCTTCGCCATATAAATCGCTGCCATATATTGGCTGAGATGTTACTGGCTTCTGTCTAGCTATCGCTTGATTTTTGATCTCACGCCATAGCGCGTCATCAAATTTTTTAAATTTTTCAAAAGCAAAATTTCGACCTAATCCAGACGGTATATTTAAAGATATTCTTGCCGCTTCTAAAAGAAATGTGCCGCTGCCGCACATTGGATCTAGTAATGGAGTGCCTGGTTTCCAATCGATCAATTGTAAGATACCGGCAGCAAGATTCTCTCGTAAAGGCGCGTCTCCAGAAATTTTTCTAGAGCCGCGCTTGAATAGAGCTTCACCAGAGGTATCCAAATATAAAGTAAGTTTTTGCGCATTCAAAAAGCCATGAATGCGTACATCTGGTTTTTCTGTATTTATACTTGGACGACCGCCAGTATGCTCTCTAAATTTATCACAAACCGCATCTTTTACTCTGAGCGTAATGAAGTCAAGGCTACGCAATGGGCATTTAATTGCTGCCATATTAATGCGCAGAGTAAGATCTTTAGAGAACCATTCATTCCAGGGTAGCGCACGAGCAATGTTATAGATGTCAATTTCATTTCTATAAGGTCGATCCGCAACTTGCCATAGAATACGACTAGCAATGCGACTTTCAAGATTAATGCGATAACAGGCATGCCAATCACCTTGAAATTTTGCCCCACCATCACATATCTGCAGAGAAGAGGCGCCAATTTTCTGTAACTCTGTAACGAGCACAGATTCTAATCCACGTGGGCAAGGTGCGAAGAAATGATAGAGCGCCATAATAGGATACTGTTGCAATACCGATTACGATGTCGGAAGATTTGTTTCGTGTTTCCATACGCCATAAGCAAGCGTTATCCACGCACTTAGAAATACCACCCCACCAAATGGAGTAATTACGCCAAGCCAACGTAATTCAGTAAGACTGAGGGTATACAGGCTAAAAGAAAACAAGACAATACCCGCGGACATTAGCCAACCTGACAGAGTTACAAATCTCGATTTTTGGCAGTGTAGTAATATCAAACCAACCATAATGAGACCTAACGCATGGTAAAAATGATACTGCACACCAGTTTGGTACGTCGCAAGCATATCTACAGAGAGTTTTTGTTTTAACCCGTGTGCACCAAAAGCACCCAAGGCAACGCACAAGAAGGCATTAATAGCCCCAAGTAAAAGAAATATTTTTGATGCAGAGGACATATTTTTTAATAAGGAATATTTTGGCTAGCTAATTGGTATATAAGATTTGGGCAGTACAAATGTTACCCAACTCTACTTGGTGCGAATGTAGAGTGTTATTACTTTGACATTCTGCACTGCTATTTTATGAATGTCTATATTGATTGCAGATTTCTATGATCATACTGGGCTCTCTATTTCTACTCACCTTTATCTGATACCTGAGCCTTGCTCCATCCTTTGGCAAAAGTTACTTGAATAGTATCGCCAATGGCTATTTGATTTTTATCGCGCAATACAGTGCCATCAGTAAGACGAGTGATGCTATAACCTCGCTCCAATACAAGCTGTGGATTTAAGTGTGCAAGATGAGTCTGTAGTCGCTGCAAATTAATTACAAGCGTATTGATATGGCGAGCAATGCTCTGACGTAGACGTAGATTTAATTCTAATTGCTTTTCAATTAGACGATTTATATCCGGTCCCGCAGTCAGGAGACGTTGATTTAGTTCACGCAAATACCAGCATTTATTTTCGAGATATCTGGATTGAATACTAGCGATTCTTTTGTATAAATAATCGAGGTGTTGGAGTCTACTATTAATTCGCTCACTTGGATTTATTAAACGATGCAAAAGTATATCGACGGACTGCATACGATTTTCAATATTTTGCTGCATAGAACGTTGTATGCGGTCACGCAGAATTGCGATATAACGTAATAATTCTTGACGATCTGGGCAAACAAGTTGTGATGCCGCGGTGGGGGTTGGTGCCCGGACATCTGAAACAAAATCAGCGATAGTAAAGTCAGTCTCATGACCTATGCCGCTAATAATAGGGATAGTGCAGGAAAAAATTGCACGCGCCAGAATCTCCTCATTAAATGCCCATAAATCTTCAATGCTGCCGCCACCCCTACATAGAATCAGCGCGTCACACTCATTACGTTCTTGTGCTATTTGAATCGCCTTGACAATTTTTATTGCAGCACTGTCACCCTGTACTGGAACAGGGTAAATAATTATTGATAAGTAGGGCATACGTTTTTGTAATGTAGACAGTACATCACGTAACGCAGCTCCACTGGGAGAGGTTATGATGCCTATCTGTTTCGGGAAGGGTGGTAATAATTTTTTACGAGCGGAATTAAATAGTCCCTCTTTCTCTAATTTAAGCTTGAGTTTTTCAAATGCTTTAAATAGCTCACCTAGACCTGCTCGACGGATAGTCTCAACATTCAATTGGAAGTCTCCGCGCTCTTCATAAAGAGTCACTAGTGCACGTATCTCGACCTGCATACCATCCTCTAGTTTCCATTCTAAATATTGATTTTTGTGGTGGAACATGACGCAGCGTATCTGTGCACCTGTATCTTTCAGAGAGAAATACCAGTGTCCAGAGTTGTAACGTTTAAGATTAGAAATCTCACCACTGACCCATAATATTGAAAATGCACGCTCTAAAAAAATCTTGGCATTTTTATTTAACTCACTAACACTTAAGATGTTGTGACAACCATCTGCTTGAATCGAAGAGTTGGTTGTAATGTCCTGTAGTGACTCGCACCTAAGATGCAATTTCTGGGTCATATGGGTTCGTAGTACATAAAAGTTAATTACGAGGATATATTTTTTGGATAGTAATTAAATAATGAGTGCATTAGATCATGAAGACTACTACAAATAAGCATTTAAGAGAATGTATCGATAAATAAACGCATATTATTTATGAATGCAGAAAATATGCTCTATTTTAACAAAATTTTTTTACTATTCTTGCTGAAAGTAAACAGGTGAGATACATTGTATGTTTACCATGTATAAGTTTTAGCGCTCAATAAATTATCTTGTTTCTGATTTGAGTTGTTGTAAAATTAGAGAAATGTTTCTAAAAAAATTAAAAGTATTTAGGAAATCAGCGCATGGATGCAAAACTACTCAACATTCTGGTATGTCCTTTATGCAAAGCTTCACTTCTGTACAAAAAATCCGGGAACGAATTAATTTGCAGAGGTGATCGGCTAGCCTTTCCTATTAGAGATGGTATTCCGGTGATGTTAGAAGACGAGGCGCGTATATTAATGGCTGATGAAAAAGTTTAGTGCCCAGATTTTTTACAGGATAAGTCTCAAATAAAGAGTGGCTCAATACGGTCTCTGTAGAAGTATTGGTAACGCAAGATAAATTTCTGATTGTCGATATAAGATTTTTGGTTAGAACTTATTTGGTTAGAACCTAGATAAAGTAGTATTTGTAAGGCGACCTAGTATGTCTGTAAAGCAACCTAGTATGACAACAATGGGTAATTTATTTATCATCAGCGCTCCTTCTGGTACCGGAAAGACTAGTCTAGTTAAATTATTACTCCAGACTGATACTAATTTGCGTCTGTCTATTTCGTATACATCGAGACCAGCACGTACTCAAGAATTAAACGGGAGCGACTATTACTTTGTAAGTCGAGAAATTTTTAAACAGATGCTGGAGAAAAATGAGTTCTTGGAGAGTGCAGAAGTATATGGAAATTTTTACGGTACTTCACGAAAATGGATTTACGAAACTGCAACTTCTGGGCGCGATATTTTACTGGAAATTGATAGCCAAGGCGCACAACAAGTACGACATATTTTTCCCAATGCAATTAGTATTTTTGTTCTTCCCCCTTCACCAGAGGTTCTTGAAGAGCGCTTGAGAGATAGAAATCAAGATAGCACAGAGGTGATTGCACGGCGTATACTTGCTGCCCGTCATGAAATCAGCTATGTAGATGAATACGATTATGTTATTATTAATGAGAATTTAGACAGAGCAAGCAAGGATCTTGCTTGTATTGTATGCACTGAACGCTTAAGAATGAAGAAACAGCTTGAGTGTCATCATGATTTAGTAATGCGATTCCGATAAACGGTATCCCGTAGATAGACCCTCTTTAGTATATTTATTGTATTTTTCTTGGTAAGTACCGATACCGTTAATACGCTATTTCTGTTGTCCCCGTTCATTATCTTCCTATAAAATAAAAGGAGTAAGACCATGGCACGTATTACCATTGAAGACTGTGTAACAAAAATTTCAAATCGATTTGATATGACTATGGTTGCGACTATTCGGGCAAGACAGATTTCAGTTGGTAGTCTTCCTATGGTAGACCCTGCACGTGATAAACCAACTGTGATTGCGTTGCGTGAATTGGCTCAAGGAAAATTCGGACTAGAGATTCTTAGCACAGGATTCGTTTAATATTTTTATGCATCTGGAGTGCATTTAAAAATATGTATAAATTTTTCATGTGGTATTAATAGATAAGTTCTTTATATAAATTTGCATAATAGATGATGTTATTGAAATGTTGTATATTCAAGAAAACTAATATGAAAAATTAATTAAAGAGATAAGAAATGAAGGACATCCTAATACTAGCAGAGAGTCAACTAAACTCAATCGCTGGTATTTCTGAAGCGGAGGTTTTATTTCAAGAATTATCTGAGTATCTTGAGCCAGAAGACATTAACCAACTTAAAAACGTTTACTTCTATAGTCAAAGTGCCCATTCTGGGCAATTTCGTGAATCTGGTGAACCTTACATCTCTCATCCTCTAGCAGTGACCGGTATACTTGGCAGGCTGCATCTAGATGTAGAAACATTAACCGCAGCCTTGCTTCATGATGTAATGGAGGATGCTCATGTTTCAAAAACAGAGATTAGCAATCGATTCGGAGAATCAGTAGCAGAGCTAGTGGACGGTGTTTCTAAACTTGATAAAATGGAGTTTAGAACTCACGCAGATGCCAAAGCTAAAAATTTTCACAAGATGTTGTTAGCAATGACGCAAGACGTTCGCGTCATATTTATAAAACTAGCCGACCGACTTCATAATATGCAGACGTTAGAAGTAGTGGGAGCAGAAAAACAGCGTCGTGTTGCTCGTGAAACCATGGAGATATATGCACCTATTGCTGATCGACTTGGCTTGAACAATATCTATCAAGAATTACAAGAGCTTAGCTTCTATTATCTTTTTCCAACACGTTACAAAGTTCTAAAAAAGGCTATTAAGATAACACGTAGCAATCGACAAGAAGCGATAAAAGAAGTTCTCGGTGCTATTAAGCAATGTTTAGAAGAGGCGGGGATTGACGCAAAAATTAGCGGACGAGAGAAGCAACTTTATAGTGTTTATAAAAAAATGCTGGAGAAACATCTGGCATTCTCAGAGATATTAGATATCTATGGTCTTCGTATCCTTGTAAAGGACGTCTCTTCCTGCTACGCAACTCTCGGCATACTACATAATCTTTATAAACCCATTCCAGGAAAATTTAAAGACTATATAGCAATTCCTAAAATAAATAATTATCAATCTTTGCATAGTACTTTATTAGGACCTTATGGCGCCCCCATCGAAATACAAATTCGTACTATGGATATGCACAGAATTTCTGAAGTTGGTGTTGCTTCACATTGGTTGTACAAAAATTTAGATACGAATCCCGATGATTTGCGTATGCAGACCAGTCAGTGGTTAAAAAATCTCCTAGAGATTTTGAGTAATTCTGCCGACTCTTTAGAATCTTTAGAAAATTTTAAAATTGATTTATTTCCTAGAGAAATCTATGTATGTACCCCGCAAGGTAAAATTTTAACGTTGCCCAGAGAATCGACAGCTGTGGATTTTGCCTATGCGGTACATACCGATATCGGGGATCGATGTGTGGCTGTGAAGATAAACGGGGAGAATGCGCCATTACGTACTAAACTTAGAAGTGGTGATCACGTAGAAATAATTACTGCTCCGCATGCAGAACCAAACTCTACTTGGCTTACTTATGTATCCACTGGCAAAGCACGTTCGCGCATCCGCCATTTTTTAAAAACAATGCATTATGAAGAATCTATTGTATTAGGCAGACGTTTACTAAATCAAGCGTTGCTGTCTTTAAAGATTGACCCAAAAACTATAGATATTGTTCAATGGGAGAGAATTGCACGTGAGAGTGGAGTTAACTCAGAAAAAGAATTATTGGCAGATATAGCCATAGGCAAATATTTACCAATAATTATAGCAAGACGTTTAACATTGCCAGGAAATATTATTCCTAGTGAGCACCTTGTAAATAATCCTATTAGTATTCTTGGTACCGAAGGATTTGCGGTACAATTTGCAAAATGTTGCAGACCAATTCCAGGTGATTCTATTGTGGGTTTTATTAAAAAATCTCAGGGATTAATAGTGCATACTCACGACTGTGAGTCTATTGTGAAATATAGGAGTAATTCAGACAGTTGGTTAGATGTAATGTGGGGTGAAGAGACTGCCAAATTTTTTGAAACTGGTATTAAAATAATAGTAATTAATCAACGCGGCGTTTTGGCAAAATTAACTACAAGTATTGCTAAAATGGGTTCTAATATTGATAATGTTAATATAGAAAGCGACGGGGCTCATACTGTTATTAATTTTACCTTACAGGTTAGTAATCGCAGGCATCTTGCGACAGTTATACGAGATCTAAAACGTATTCAGGAAGTGGTAAGAATTAACCGGATAAGAGGGTAGTTTAACGGTATAGACAAGTGATATAAAACATCCAATGTACTCATCTTAATTATCTCTACTGCAAGACCGACTGCTAGGTATTAAATTCTAGCTATAATCTTGAGAATATCGATTGACTGTTCTCTGATTATCGTTCGTATGCAAGTACCGGTGCTAACCATTCTTCTGCTTTTTCTTGTGTCCAATTTTTCCTTTTTGCATAGTCTTTTACCTGATCCTTGTCAATTTTTCCAATTGCAAAATAATCAGCTTTTGGGTGCGAGAAGTAAAAACCCGATACTGCTGCTGTAGGTATCATGGCATAAGATTCGGTTATAGTAATACCAGTTCTATCTGGTACTTGTAATAATTCAAATAATGGACCCTTTTCAGTGTGATCAGGACAAGCTGGGTAACCTGGTGCAGGACGGATACCACGATACTCTTCTGCAACAAGTTGTTCGTTACTAAGAAGTTCATTGTTCGCATAACCCCAGAATTCTTGACGTATGCGTGCGTGCAAATGTTCAGCAAAAGCCTCTGCTAAGCGATCAGCTAATGCTTTTAATATGATGGCACTGTAATCATCATTTTTCTTCTCATAGCTTTTTATTAGTGCATCGATACCAAATCCAGTAGAGACGGCAAATGTACCAATAAAATCTTGAATACCGGTCTCTTTTGGGGCAATAAAATCCGCCAGACATAGATTGGGTCTGCCCATTGGCTTAGTTATTTGTTGTCGTAAGTTATGGTAAGTCATTGCAATTTTAGTACGTGATTCGTCACTATAAATTTCAATATCATCATCACCCATTGAATTAGCAGGAAAGAGACCAAAAGCAGCATTAGCAGACAGCCATTTTTGTGCAATAATTTTCTTGAGCATAGATTGGGCATCGCGAAATAAAGTTGCAGCAGCCTCGCCTACAATTGTGTCATGTAAAATTTCTGGATATCGTCCAGATAATTCCCAGGCTTGAAAAAATGGGGTCCAGTCGATATAAGGCACAAGTTTTTCAAGTGGATAATTTCTCAGAGATCTGACGCCGATAAAGTTCGGTTTAGGAGGAGTATAATTTTTCCAATCTATGCTCAGTCCATTTTTTCTCGCTTCTGTAATTGAGAGCATTGGCGCCTGCCCCTTCTTATTTTTATGTTGAGTACGAACCTTCTCATACTCAGTTTTTATGTTCTTTATGTAGTCTGCGTGTAAGTCCCGAGAGAGTAAGTTGCTGCATACACTTACAGCACGACTTGCATCTGGAACCCATACGGTGCTGCCATGATAATGAGGTGCAATCTTTACAGCAGTGTGAACACGTGAGGTGGTTGCGCCGCCAATTAATAAGGGAATAGTAAAACCCTCACGTTGCATTTCTTTTGCTACATGCGCCATCTCTTCAAGTGAAGGCGTAATGAGACCAGATAAGCCAATAATATCGGCTTGTTCACGCCGCGCTGTTTCTAAAATTTTTGCACAAGGAACCATTACGCCCATATTGATTACTTCGTAGTTATTACATTGAAGCACTACTGTAACAATATTTTTACCGATGTCATGTACATCACCTTTAACGGTAGCAATGACAATTTTACCTTTTGATTTTGAATCACCAGATATTTTTTTTTCTATTTCAATAAATGGTAAAAGATGTGAGACTGCTTGTTTCATTACTCGCGCCGATTTAACTACCTGCGGTAAAAACATTTTACCAGAGCCAAATAAATCGCCCACTACGTTCATTCCATTCATTAATGGGCCTTCTATGACTTGAATTGGGCGCCCTCCCTGACGCTCGGTTTCAAGTCTTGCCGCTTCGGTATCTTCAATAATGTGAGTAGTGATACCTTTAACTAACGCATGAGTTAATCGCTCTTGGGTCGATTGATTTCTCCAAGTAAGATCTTCAATATTTTCTTTGCTTTTTCCTTTAAAACCTTCCGAGAATTCAACTAGTTTTTCAGTCGCATCATAATTTCGATTAAGTAGTACATCTTCAACTCGTCTTAGCAAGTCTTGTGGAATATCTGAATACACACCTAATTGCCCGGCATTGACAATACCCATAGTCATGCCTGCATGGATAGCGTGGTACAAGAAGGCCGTATGAATTGCTTCCCGTATTGGTTCATTTCCGCGAAAAGAAAAAGAGACGTTAGATATGCCGCCGCTCACTTTGACATAAGGCAAAGTTTGTTTAATGACACGCGTCGCTTCAATAAAATCAACACCATAATTGTTGTGTTCTTCAATACCGGTAGCCACTGCAAAAATATTAGGGTCAAAAATGATGTCTTCTGGCGGAAAATTTAATTGATCAATTAGAATGCGATAACATCGAGTACAAATTTCTATTTTTCGTGCTTTTGTATCGGCTTGACCAGATTCGTCAAAGGCCATTACGATAATCGCTGCACCGTAGCGACGAGCGAGTTTAGCATGCTCAATAAACTCTTCTTCACCCTCTTTCATGCTGATAGAATTAATTATGGATTTACCTTGTACACATTTTAACCCCGCCTCAATTACCGACCATTTGCTAGAATCAAGCATAATGGGGACGCGACTAATATCTGGTTCCGCAGCAAGCAGATTAAGGAAGGTTACCATTGCTTTTTGCGAATCAAGCATGGCTTCATCCATATTAATATCAATTATTTGAGCGCCGTTTTCTACCTGATTGCGTGCCACGTTTAATGCTTCTGTATAGTTATCATTAAGTATCAGACGAGAGAAAGCTTTAGAGCCGGTGACATTAGTGCGCTCGCCTACATTTACAAATAGAGATTCATCGCTAATATTGAGTGATTCCAAACCAGATAGACGTAATTTTTTTGAAATATTTGGAATGACACGTGGCGCAATCAATGCCACCGCATCAGCAATAGTTCTTATATGCGCAGGAGTCGTGCCACAACAACCACCAACAATATTAACAAAACCAGATTGTGCAAATTCTTTTATTAATCTTGCAGTATATTCTGGTGATTCGTCATAGCCTGTTTCCGCTAAAGGATTAGGTAGGCCCGCGTTAGGGTGCGCACTAACATACACGCCGGCAATCTTCGAAAGTTCCTCAATATAGGGACGCATTAATTCTGCCCCAAGTGCACAGTTTAACCCTACTGATAATGGACAAGCGTGACTCACAGAGTTCCAGAAGGCTTCTGGCGTCTGTCCAGAAAGTGTTCGTCCTGAAGCATCGGTGATAGTTGCCGAGATCATAATAGGAACATGAATACCGTGTACTTCGAAGTAGCGATCTATCGCAAATAGCGCAGCTTTAGCATTTAGTGTGTCAAAGATAGTTTCTACCATTAGAATATCAACACCACCATCTATTAGACCGCGAATAGATTCAGAATAATCAATTACCAATTGATCAAAAGTGATGCTACGGAAACCAGGATCATTGACACTTGGAGAGATTGAAGTGGTTTTAGTAGTTGGTCCCAGTACCCCAGCTACAAAACGTGGCTTATCTGGAGTGCCAGTTTCCATTATTTGCGCAACCTCCCGTGCTAATTTTGCACCAGAGAAGTTTAATTCGTATACCAAATCTTGCATATGATAATCAGTCATTGAAGCAATATTGGAATTAAAGGTATTGGTCTCGATAATATCTGCACCCGCTTCCAAGTATCCGGTATGAATTGCACGAATAATTTGTGGTTGAGTGAGCGTTAATAAATCATTATTTCCCCTAAGATCATGCGGGAAATTGGCAAAACGTATACCGCGATAATCTGTTTCATTGAGATTGTAGCTTTGAATCATGGTGCCCATCGCTCCATCTAGCATCAGAATGCGATGAGTAAGTAAATTTTTGAGCAGAGTGGTGCGAGAAGAATCGTTCATAACTAAACCTTACTTTAACCAGAACATTATTTTAGCATGACTATCTAGACCGAACCGCAATGACATACAGATGTAAAAGAGTCATTAGATGCGAGTTGCAATCATTGTCGAACAGTGGCCGCAATTAGAAATTGAACGGACGTGGAATGAAAAATTATAGAAGTATAATTTTAGACTGATTATGTCGAAGTTGCGGCTCAATAGAAATTAAATTTTAGTAAATGCTGGCACCTTGACTTCGCTTTTTTTATGAAGCGGGATATCAGGGAAAATTATGTTTATTGATGGGCGTTGATCTGACGTTATCTGACTGGTATAAAAGAATAAGATTGAGCATTAATTCTTTATTTTTCTGGCGCTTGCGTATTCGTAGCACCCCCTTCCAATATCGCCATCTGCTCTTCTAGAGCAGTTAATTTCTCACGTGCATGCTTCAAAATTTCCCGCTGTACTTCAAATTCGTCGCGCGTCACCAAATCTAGTTTCGTGAAAATTCCGGCTAATATGGCGCGTATGTTTTTTTCAACATCTTTCACTGGACTTTGTGCCATTAAATCATTAATTTTAGATGTGACCTCATCTAGTATTTTCTGGTTTAGCATAATTTTTCCTATAGTTCTTAAGCATCGTCTAATCGGACAAACCTTGTTTACATGATAAAGATCTTATATTCTACCTAATTAACTAGACGGTAACAAATATGGAACAATTAAAACGTTTTCAATGTTTAGAGAAATGGATTAAAACGCAGGTTAAGAATAACCCATTCTTAATATCTCCAGCCTCTTCTGATGCCAGTTTCCGTCGTTATTTTCGTGTAACTTTTAATGCGGACTACACCCATAAAACATTAATTGCGATGGATGCCCCTCCGCAGCAAGAGAGTTGTGCATCATTTCTACATGTAGCTGCAATATTTGCTGGGGCAAGAGTGCACGTACCTGATGTACTAGCACAAGATCTAGAACAAGGATTTTTACTGCTTTCAGACCTTGGAAATGTTGATTATTTGCAGGTATTAGAATCCAATACTTCAGAAGCGGATCACCTCTATCGTAATGCAGTAGATGCGCTCATTAAAATTCAATTAATAAGTCATCAAAATATACTCCCAGATTACGACGATACTCTCCTGCTGAAAGAGTTGAGTCTTTTTCAGGACTGGTATCTGATGAAACATTTGCAGGTAAAGTTGAGTGCAAATCAAAAAAAAGAACTTGATAAAGTTTTTATGCAAATTATAAAAAATAACCTTGCTCAGCCAAAAGTTTTCGTTCATCGTGATTATCATTCGCGTAATTTGATGATCACAGTCCCTAATCCAGGCATTATAGATTTTCAGGATGCAGTTTATGGCCCTATTACTTATGATCTCGTATCCTTATTCAAGGATGCTTACATTCACTGGGATGAAGGGCGTATACTGGATTGGGTAATTTATTACTGGGAAAAAGCAAGAAAAGTTGGATTACCGGTGGCAGTTGATTTTTCAGATTTTTATCGTGATTTTGAATGGATGGGCGTACAACGTCATATTAAAATTCTGGGTATATTTGCGCGTCTGTCAGAACGCGATGGTAAGCATAATTATCTCCAAAGCATACCCCGAGTAAAGGCTTATTTGCGTGAAACATGCGGACGTTATCGCGAGTTTAGTTTTTTGCTGGCACTGTTTGATCAATTGGAAGACGACAAATCGGTAACAAAAATTGAATATACTTTCTAGAGCAGCGGCATTTAAAGTTATTATTTTGTCGGCTGGGCGAGGAAAGCGCATGGGCTCTTTAACTGATACGTTACCCAAGCCACTGTTGCGCGTAGGTAATAAATCACTGATTGAGCACCATCTTTGCAATCTTGCAAACGCAGGTTTTATTGATATTATTATTAACCATGCGTATCTTGGCCAGATGATTGAGACCGTATTAGGAGACGGCAAACGTTATGGTGTTAGAATTTTGTATTCACGGGAATTGGTAGCCTTAGAAACTGCGGGCGGTATTGTCAGGGCACTATCGGTGTTAAATAATGAAATATATCAAGAATCAAGTGAGCTCCCATTTTTGGTAATTAATGCAGATATTTATTGCGAAATTGATTTCTCTGCATTGCTACCAACTTTGGAAGCAATGGAGATTAATTTAGGTGAGAATCTTGCGCACTTGGTATTAGTAAATAACCCAAACCACCATCCTGATGGCGATTTTGTATTAAATGCTAACCAGGTAACGTTGACGGGAATGAAGAAACTTACTTTCAGTGGAATTGGCGTGTATCGACCAGAGTTTTTTAGGGATGTTATACCTGGTTCGGTAACAAAGCTTGCGCCATTATTGTTTCAAGCAATCGCAGCAGGGAAAGTAAGTGGCCAGCATTATTCTGGTATGTGGATAGATGTTGGAACACCTGAGCGTTTAAATCAGCTTGATGTTGAGCTCATTAACACACAGAAAAAATAGCTTACTTTATTTAATTGAACAAATCTTCAAAAGACTTTTACCTATGATAATTCCAATCAAATCTTATAGTGAACGCCGTAAAAATTTTGCATTACGGATGCATAATGGCATAGCAATCATTCCCACTTCTCCGGAGCAAGTGAGAAGTCGAGACGGACATTACCCTTATCGTTTCGATAGCTATTTTTATTACCTCACAGGCTTTACTGAACCAGAAGCGTTATTGGTCATAGTAGCCGAGACCGACAAGAAAAAAACAAAACATATATTATTCTGTCGCAATAAGGATGTAGATCGTGAAATTTGGAATGGATTTTGTTATGGGCCAGAGGCTGCATGTGAAGCATTTAATTTTGACGAAGCTTACTCTATCTCAGAATTAGACAGAGTAATGCCCACACTACTTACTGACCAACCTGTAATTTATTTCACATTAGGGGAGAGCTCGGCATGGGATTTGCGTGTTACCGGATGGATTAAGCAGGCAAAAGAACAAGTGCGTAGCAGCATCTCCATAGCTGCTAATTTTCTTGATAGTCATTTATTGTTAAATGAAATGCGTTTGTTTAAAAGTAAGGAAGAGCTTGAGGTGATGAGAAAAGCTGCAGAAATTTCATCCGGCGCTCACCGTCGCGCAATGCGAAAAACAAAGCCAGGCATTAAAGAATATGAACTGGAAGCAGAATTGTTGCATGAATTCCGTAGTCATGGCTCGCAAGGAGTCGCCTATACACCAATCGTAGCAGGCGGAGCCAATGCTTGCGTGCTTCATTATATTGAGAATAATGCAGAATTAAAATCTGATGACTTAGTACTGATTGATGCAGGCTGTGAATTAAATGGTTACGCTGCCGATATCACTCGTACATTTCCAGTGAATGGCAGGTTTAGTGCAATACAAAAAGAATTATATCAATTGGTATTATCCGCGCAAATCGCAGCAATAGATAAAATTCGACCAAGTAATCCCTGGGATGCCGCACATGAATCAGCATTAAAAGTTTTGGTGCAGGGATTTATTGATTTAGGTCTGTGTCGAGGTAGTGTAGATGGCGTAATTCAATCCAAAGATTACAAACGTTTTTACATGCATCGTACCAGTCACTGGCTGGGTCTAGATGTACACGATGCAGGCGAATATGGGCATAATGGCGAGTCACGTTTGCTGTACCCAGGTATGGTATTGACAGTAGAGCCTGGTTGTTATATTCGTCCAGCAGATAACATACCTTCACATTTCTGGAATATTGGAATACGTATTGAGGATGATGTGGTAGTTACAGAAACAGGATGTGAGGTGCTCACAGTATCAGCGCCGAAGACGGTGCTAGAAATTGAAGCGCTAATGCGATGAGCGGAAGCTGAAAGATGACGACTAAAAAAGTGCAGCAACATGAAAAAGATGAAATTCAAGATAAAACATACCGGCCTCTCTTTCTTGGGCATTGGAAAAATTATCTGATGTTAATTTTTACATTGATCAGTACAGTAACTCTTGGTATTTTATTTTTTTCTATTTTATTTATTATAGTTGTAGTTGCTACCGTCGGCCTTGGATTCCATTTTTGGCGGTTGCGACGTCAGTTAATGAAAGTAATGATTATGGAAAATACAAGAGATACGTTAGAGAATATAAATGCAGTAGAGGGTGAGTATACTGTAATTGAAAAAATTTAGATTTTAGAAAAATAGACCCATAAAATTAAAGGGCAAATAAGGCAAATGCAGACAGATTCAAAGGCTGTAATAAGTAATTATCACGATCTTGTCATTATTGGTGGCGGGCCTGTTGGCATGGCCCTGGCACTTGCACTGCATGATAGCAAGATATCTGTAACACTTCTGGAAGCGCGTGGACTACCTGAGAAAACGGAAGATACTCGTCCGTTAGCGCTGTCTCATAGCAGCCGTTTAATTCTGCAACGTTTGGGTGTGTGGGATGAATTACCAGGAGTAACTCCCATTACAACCATACACATCTCTAATCGAGGCGGTTTTGGACGCACTTTGCTTACAGCTCATGATGTTAATGTGCCAGCTCTGGGTTATGTGGTGAATCATCATGATTTATTTCGATCTTTGCACAAGAGATTGAGAGATTCCAGCGTTAATTATTTGACGGAAGCCCAGGTAACGCATCTAGAGACAACTGTGGAAAATGGACGAGTTGAATTTCAGCACACTGGAGTATTAAAGCAGGCAATAGCAAGATTATTGGTGTTAGCCGATGGAGGTCGTCTTGCTACGCAAATTGAGGGAGTGACCCAATATACACAGGATTACAAACAGTGGGCAATTGTTACGCACATCAAGACTTCGCTTCCCCAATGCGGTAGGGCTTATGAGCGTTTTACTCCAGACGGTCCAGTGGCATTGTTACCCATGGGTAAGTATTTTGCTTTGGTATGGACGGTCTCATCATCAGTAGCACAAGAAATTCTTAATTTAGATGATATAACTTTTCTAACTCGTTTATATGAACATTTTGGCGACCGTCTAGGTAAATTTATTGGAGTTGGTAAGCGTTCCAGCTTTCCGCTTATACTTAAATATGTCACACCTATCACAGCTCAACGTATTGCGTTGATTGGCAATGCGGCACAGACCCTACATCCTGTAGCAGGGCAAGGTTTCAATCTTGGATTACGAGATGCTTGGGAATTAGCCAATGAAATTATTGTAGAGCCAGTGAAAATGGGTACGCCTGCAATGCTCTCAAAATATAATCATAAACGACAGATAGACAGAAGAGCGGGGCGAATTTTTACTGATTCCTTGGTAAAAATTTTTTCTAATGACATCCCCGGACTACGAAGTATGCGTGGTATAGGATTAAGTGTTCTTGATTGTATGCCATTAATCAAACGTTCTGTGACGCGTCGGATGATTTTTGGTACAAAAAGTTAACTTGCGATTAAAGTGCTAATTTTTTATTGAAATGGTGGAGACGAATTCTTTAACAAGCGGAGTGAAAGTAGTGACTCTAACACTTACATCGACATCCTTTATCCAGAACGGCACAATTCCTATCCGTTATACCTGTGATGGCCAAGATATTTCGCCTCCACTTTTTTGGACAGGAGTGCCTAACAGCACAAAAAGCCTAGTTCTAATTGTTGACGATCCAGATGCTCCCGATCCTGCTGCCCCCAAGATGATTTGGGTGCATTGGTTATTGTATAATATACCTCCTGAGAGTAATAGCCTGTCAGATGGAATTGCACCAGAATCCTTACCATTGGGTACTTTACGTGGAATAAACGACTGGGGAAGTATTGATTATGGCGGGCCGTGTCCGCCGGTAGGGAATCATCGTTATTTTCATAAACTCTACGCTATAGATATCGTATTACCTGATCTAATGAAACCTACTAAAAATAACTTAGAGCAAGCAATGCTGGGTCATATCATCTCATATACTGAACTTATTGGGCATTACCAGAGACCCCAATAATTTACCAGCCTAAGTTTCTGCAATTTGTTTCTAACTAAAATAGCTAAATTGCATTATTAAATTCTTGTGTGCAGCCCTATTTATAAAGATTCCAGTAGAAGACTTAGATACAGATATCTCTAAAGCAGCTATTATTTTAAGGACAAACTAAATTAAGATTCTATTTCTTTGGCAAAAATGAAGGCGGTGGTGGTGGGTTTCCTGGCGGCGGCGGCGGAATATTTCCATCCTTACCATCTTTATTTGCAGAAAAGAACTCTGTAAACTGACCATATACGGGAACACGATGACCGTGTGCATACATGCATTGTACGTAACTAGTATCGTATTGATGTTGACTAATGTACCCTGAAGTTGTCGCTGTCGCAGTACCAACCATTCCCCCTGTTAGCAGACCACCACCCGCACCAATAGCGGCTCCTTTCCCGCCTCCAATGAGGGCGCCTGCTGTTGCACCAAGTGCAGCGCCTACAGCAGCGCTAGTCGCCCCGCTAGATATAGAAGCTTTATTTGGGGTCACGCCACTCATTTGCTCGTAGGCAAAATGTCTGCATTGATCATCATCATATCGGAATTGGTCAAAATTCTTATTTGAACCTGGCAAAACAACAACACTAGGACCAGTTGGCATGCTTACGCATGCAGTGAGAAGAAATAAGCCTGTTATTACAACAAAAGATGCTTTAACTATTTTCCACATAATTTTTCTATTTATTTGTCTAGTGGTTGAGGGGAGATTGGTAACCAGCCATTAGGGCATTCTCGGATATATGGATAATAGCCTGCCGAATCTTGACAGTAATACCAATAATTTTTTTGTGATTCTGCGGTCGATTTTACAAAATCTTGTTGTTCGATATAAACCGGCGGCGTTTCAGGTATCGATATTGGTGGATAGCCACCATAACCTAACCCATAGCCACCATAACCTAACCCATAGCCACCATAACCTAACCCATAGCCACCATAACCTAACCCATAGCCACCATAACCTAACCCATAGCCTAACCCATAACCACCATACCTACTGTAAGATCCTCTTCCACCATAACCCCCATATTCTCCGCGATAACCACCTCCACCATAGTAATGACCAACCCTCCCGCCCCCGCGTGCCCACAATGAATTATCAAGCATTAGCCCCAGTAAGCTAATAACAAGGCACGTTAATTTAATTGTTTTTATATACATTAGAGTAATACAAACACGAGAATAGTTTTATTCTGGATTCTTGTGGACATTTTATTTACAGCATGAGCGTCTGACTTTATTTTCAATCGTTTGTTTATAAGATATATCTAGTATTTAATTTTATTAAGAATATCTTGTATTCTTTAGTATAGAGTATTCATTTGAAAAGTAATTGTGAGAGAATCCAATTATCTTCACGAAAATGATAAGCAAGTCACATGCCTTATTATCAGTGAAGAGTTCGATAACTTAATGAATATTAGATATAATTATCTAATATTGCTAGAGTAAATGTTGTTTACCCTCTTATCCTATAGAGGAATTTATTGCACGTAAAGAGAGGGGGGTAATCATAAAAATTATTTTACTGGGCGCCCCTGGTGCAGGAAAGGGTACGCAGGCTAATTACATTAAAGAAAATTTTGGGATTGCGCAGATTTCTACTGGGGATATGTTGCGGTCGGCAGTTCATTCTGGTACCAAATTAGGTATTATTGCCAAGAAAATCATGGATGCTGGGGAGTTGGTCCCAGATGATCTAATTATCAATCTTGTGAAAGAACGAATTGCTCGACCAGATTGTGTAAATGGTTTTTTACTTGATGGTTTTCCTCGTACCATTCCTCAGGCGGATGCAATGAGAAGTGCCGGTGTGCAAATAGACTACGTGATTGAGATTGACGTAGTTGATGCAGAAATTATTACCCGTATATCCGGTCGTCGTGTGCACCTTGCCTCAGGACGTACTTATCATAGTATATTCAGCCCTCCTCGAGTAAAAGGAAAAGATGATCTTACTGGCGAACCACTGATACAGAGGGATGATGACAGAGCAGAGACTGTAAAAAAAAGACTCGAGATCTATTACGCTCAGACCAAACCATTGGTAGAATACTATCTTCTGCAGGCAGGTAATAATGAAAAGTATGCCCCTAAATACTTTAAGATAGCGGGTACAGGGTCAGTTGAGAGTATTCGCGATAATATTTTTTCGGTACTTAGTTAGTAGCATTTAAAATCCGAAGTGTTTTTTACTTACTCATTCATGATTTTGGAATGGGTTTTTATGTTATCAATTGATAGCCTTGTTGTTTTTGGCAGATACCATTATAAATCGAGGTATCTTGATACAAAATGTGTGCCGCCATAAACGGTTAGTAGAATTATAAAAATTTCGAATAAATAAAAAGGAAAATATGGTGGTAAAAAATGCATTTTATGCTCAATCTGGCGGAGTGACTGCTGTTATTAATGCATCCGCTGCCGGCGTTATTGAAACTGCACGTCGATACAAGGAAACAATTAATAAGGTTTACGCTGGTCGTAATGGAATTATTGGCGCACTAACCGAGGATTTAATTGACACGAGTAAAGATACCGTTTCAGCTATTAAATCTCTACGCTATGCTCCTTCTGGTGCTTTTGGTTCTTGTCGCTATAAACTCAAGACTCTCGAACAGAATCGACGCGAATATGAGCGCTTAATTGAAGTCTTTGAGGCTCATAATATAGGATATTTCTTTTATAATGGCGGGGGTGATTCTGCTGATACTTGTTTGAAAGTATCGCAGTTAGCCAAGAAGTTGGGCTATTCTATTCAAGCAATTCATGTTCCAAAAACAGTAGATAACGATTTACCTATTACCGATTGTTGCCCCGGCTTTGGTTCGGTTGCCAAATATATTGCCGTATCCACGCGTGAAGCAAGTTTTGACGTAGCTAGTATGTCGAAGACATCAACGAAGGTATTTGTTTTAGAAGTGATGGGCCGTCATGCTGGTTGGATTGCAGCGGCAGGTGGTTTAGCGTCGAGCAAGGATTGTGAAATTCCTGTTGTTATTTTGTTTCCAGAAATTACATTCGACCGAAAAAAATTTACAGCAAAAGTAGATAGTTACGTTAAAAAATTTGGCTATTGCTCGGTAGTAGTATCCGAGGGCGTTAAGAGCGCGGACGGAGCTTTTCTTTCTGATCAAGGTTTGCGCGATGCCTTTGGTCATGCCCAATTAGGAGGTGTAGCACCCATAGTAGCAAATATTATCAAGGACGACTTGGGTCTTAAATATCACTGGAGTGTGGCTGATTATTTGCAGCGCGCTGCTCGTCATATTGCATCTAAGACGGATGTTGATCAAGCTTATGCAATGGGCAAGGCTGCGGTAGAGTTTGCTATTAAGGGACATAGTGCGGTAATGCCCACAATAGACCGTCTGTCCAACAATCCTTACAAATGGAAAGTTGGCATGGCCCAATTACTTAAAGTCGCCAACGTAGAAAAAATGATGCCTAGTAATTTTATTAGTAAGGATGGCTTTGGTATTACTGAGAAATGTCGTGAGTATCTTGTGCCACTCATTAGGGGCGAAGATTACCCACCTTATAAGAACGGTCTACCTAATTACGTGCGTTTGAAAAATATAGCTGTTAAGAAAAAATTGAGTGATTTCAAGATTTAAATTATCTTATTTATCAAACAATAGGCAGGTTTTTAATGTAAAATTGCCGGGTCAATATTTCATGTAAGTTCTTAAACGGTCTGACTTTAACTGGAGATTTAAATGGGTGCTGGTTTAATTATTGCCATTGTTTGTGCGATGGCGGCGTTGCTGTATGGGGCGTTATCAATCAAATGGATTGTGGCCTTGCCAAGTGGTAACGAGCGTATGCGTGAAATTGCTACGGCAATCCAGCAGGGCGCATCCGCTTACCTTAATCGACAATATGCCACCATCGGCATCGTTGGTTTAATTTTATTAGTAGCTATTTTTGCCGCATTAGGTTGGCAAACCGCTGTTGGCTTTGCTCTTGGAGCTTTTTTGTCTGGTCTTGCTGGTTATGTGGGCATGAATGTTTCTGTTCGTGCCAATGTGCGCACAGCAGAAGCAGCCAAAAATGGTCTAGGTGCGGCGCTGGATGTTGCTTTTAGAGGTGGTGCAATTACTGGTATGTTAGTGGTTGGTTTGGGTCTGTTAGGCGTAGCGGGTTACTATGCATTTCTTACCACTGGTTTGAATGTTCCCGTAACAAAAGCAACTCATGCTTTAGTCGGACTAGCCTTTGGTAGCTCACTGATCTCTATTTTTGCTCGCCTTGGTGGGGGTATTTTTACTAAGGGTGCAGATGTAGGCGCGGATTTGGTGGGCAAAGTTGAAGCTGGTATTCCTGAGGATGATCCGCGTAATCCAGCGGTGATCGCTGATAATGTTGGCGATAATGTAGGCGATTGTGCTGGCATGGCTGCAGATTTATTTGAGACCTACGCCGTAACTATTATTGCTACTATGCTACTTGGCGGCTTGTTGATTGCCCCTGGCAATCCGAATGCGGTACTTTACCCCTTAGTTTTAGGTGGTTTTTCTATTATCGCCTCAATTATTGGTTGTTATTTTGTCAAGGTTCGCGAGGGCGGCAAAATCATGAACGCACTTTATCGTGGACTAGCTGTTGCCGGTATTCTAGCGGCAATCGCTTATTACCCTATTACTAGTGTAATGATGGGTGATGGAGTGATGATCAGTGGCCAATTAATCACCTCCATGAAACTGTATCTTGCAGGACTGGTTGGTCTAGTACTTACTGCAGCCATGGTCTGGATTACTGAATATTACACTTCTACTGAGTACGCACCGGTACAACATATTGCCGAGGCTTCTAGTACCGGTCACGGTACTAACGTTATTGCTGGTCTGGGTGTATCAATGAAATCTACAGCCGCTCCGGTAATTGCTGTATGCCTTTCAATCTGGTGTGCACATGAATTAGCGGGTCTTTATGGCGTAGCTGTTGCTGCAACGTCAATGCTATCCATGGCTGGTATTATTGTAGCGCTCGATGCCTATGGACCAATTACCGATAATGCTGGCGGTATTGCGCAAATGGCCGATTTACCACAGGCAATTCGTGACATTACCGATCCTTTGGATGCCGTTGGCAACACTACCAAGGCAGTGACGAAAGGTTATGCTATCGGTTCTGCTGGTTTGGCTGCATTAGTTTTGTTTGCAGATTATACGCACGGACTCTCTGATGTTGGTAAAATCGTCACCTTTGATCTGTCCAACCATATGGTAATTATCGGTCTCTTTATAGGTGGTATGGTGCCTTATTTATTTGGGGCCATGGCAATGGAAGCTGTTGGTCGTGCCGCAGGTTCTGTGGTAGTAGAGGTCCGTCGTCAATTCCGAGAAATTAAAGGTATTATGGAGGGCACGGCTAAACCAGATTATTCCAAAGCCGTAGATATGGTAACTAAAGCGGCCATTAAAGAAATGGTCGTTCCGTCTCTATTACCTGTAGCGGTGCCGGTGATCGTTGGTTTAGTGCTTGGTCCAGTGGCTTTAGGTGGGGTACTAATCGGCGCCATTATAACTGGTATTTTTGTAGCCATTTCTATGACCGCTGGTGGTGGTGCCTGGGATAATGCCAAGAAATATATCGAAGATGGTCACTATGGCGGGAAGGGTTCGGAGGCACACAAGGCCGCCGTGACTGGGGATACTGTTGGTGATCCTTATAAGGATACTGCTGGTCCAGCCATTAACCCACTTATTAAGATCATGAATATTGTTGCGTTATTAATTGTTCCTTTGTTGTAAATATATTCAATTCTATGAGGCGCGTCAGAAAGTGTGGCGCGTCTTTTTTTAATGCAGGTTTATTTTCTACCTGATTTCTGTTTACTCGTCCTATATAGTTTCTGGTGAGCTGTTATTTATCTCTATGAGATCTTGAGACGGATCTAGATCTTCATTAGGCTGTTTCTGAACCTTATCTAGCTTGCGCTGTTTTTTCTCTTCTTGTTTCTTTTTCTTATTCAAATCTCTTTGGCGCTTTGCGTACTGAAAATTAGGTTGTGCCAATTTGTCACCTTTGAATAGATATTTCTCGGAAGATAGATTCGAAATATTTCTTTTATTGCCTTGTTTATTTTACGCTGAAATATGTAATTTATCTCAATCTTTAAATCATCAATTTGGCGCCACTAATGTATTTATGCTTCTTAGCATCTTTACTACACTATTTAATGCTATAAGAAAATCTTTGATCTCTGTAATTGTGTTGCCACTTCCCAAGCTTACGCGCACGGCGCATCTAGCCAGTAGTGGTTCTACTCCCATAGCTTCTAGTACGTAGCTCTGACCAGGAGTTACACTGGAACATGCAGCGCCGCTGGCAACTGCGAATCCTGCTTTATCAAGACAGATAACTAAAGTTTCGCCTTCGATGTCAGGTAGTGCAAAATAACAGGTATTGGGTAGACGTGACGCACTTAAACCAAAAATAATAGCACCCATGTTTAGCAATCTTTCTTCCAAATATTCGCGTATTGTTGAAATATGCACAGTCATTTCTGTTATACGATTCTGAGCTAATTGACAAGCTAAACCAAAACCCACAATAGCGGGAATATTCTCAGTGCCAGAACGAAATCCATTCTCATGACCGCCCCCAAAAATAAGAGGTTTGAGTAATAATTTCTTATCTATTACTAATGCTGCCGCACCTTTTGGGCCATAAATTTTATGGGATGATAATGTCATTGCATGCACTTTAAGTGAAATAAAATCTAATGGAATTTTTCCAAACGCCTGTATTGCATCAGTATGTATCCAAGCACCAGTATTTCTAGCTTTTTCTGCAATTGTCGCCACATCCTGAATCACGCCAGTTTCGTTATTAGCTAACATCACAGATATTAAACTAGGCCGCTGTTCTGATATAGCTCTATCGGTGTCATCTAGATCTATTTGTCCAGATTTATTTACCGCTAGCTTTCTTAAACTCCACTTATTAACTGTCCCTCTTGTTAGTTCTTGAGTTGGACGCATAATGCAAGGGTGTTCAATTGCGCTAACAATAATCCGTGAGGGTTTTAGATACCCCGCTGCCCCCTGTATAAATAAATTGTTAGCTTCAGATCCACCACTAGTAAAGATTACTTGTGAAGGTTGTGCGCCAACTGAGCTCGCTACTTGCTCACGCGCTCGGTTTACCGCTTGACGGGCAACAGTGCCAAGAGAGTGAGGACTAGAGGGATTGCCAAATTCTTCTTTGAAGTACGGCATCATCGCATCGAATACTTCATTATCTATCGCAGTGGTAGCATTATGATCAAAATATGTTTTTTTCATTCCTTGGTCCGCATCTTATTTCTATGCAATTTAATTTGTATTGTTTTCACTGGATTCTTTTTTTTATATTTTTTTCAATAGAATTAAGAATTCCACGTAATATATTTATCTCTTCTTTTTCTAATCGAGCACGGGAAAACAGGCGACGCATGCGCTGCATTAATCGTTTTGGTTCTCGAGGATCAAGAAAGTTGGTATCAATCATTATCTGCTCCAGATGGCAGTAAAACAACTCGATATCGTTGAAGTTAGCTAACGTACCTGATTCCTGTGATAGACAATTAGTTTTTGGTAACGCCATCTGTAATTCATAAGTCATAACTTGGACGGCGCTGGCAAGATTAAGAGAAAGGTAATTGGGATCGGTTGGAATATGCACAATAATCTGACATTTACTGACTTCTTCTGTAGTAAGACCAGACGCCTCTGCACCGAAAACTAACGCCACTGGACCTTTCTGGGCTTGATCAAGAAGTTTTTGGGCGCCTTGACGCGAGTCAAATGTGTCATGCGAAAGATTCCGTCGACGAGCAGTAATTGCCGCCACTAGGACAGTTTTGTTTAGAGCTTCATCAAGATTCGTACAGATTTTGGCTTTATTTAGGACGTCCCAAGCCCCAACAGATCGCGCTTCAGCCTCCTTATCGGGAAATATTTTTGGATTCACCAGATAGAGTGAGTTTATTCCCATTGTTTTCATGGCTCTCGCGGCGGCACCGATATTTCCTGGGTGACTAGTATGACTTAATACTATACGGACATTATCAAGCGGCAATAAGAAATTCATATTAAAATGCTACCTTCCTAAAAATATTTAAATTCGTTAAAAATATGCATCCCATGCTTAACATAGCAGTAAAAGCTGCTCGCCGTGCTGGTGGTATCATTAATCGGGCCGCCCAAAATCTAGATTCATTGCACATATCTCGTAAGGCGCATAATGATTTTGTTAGCGAGATAGATAGATTGTCCGAGGACACCATCATTAAGATACTATTAGATACTTATCCAGATCATTCAATTTTAGCAGAAGAAAGTGGCTCTAGAGGTGATCCAAGAAAGTCTGAATATCAGTGGATTATCGATCCACTAGATGGCACTACTAACTTTCTCCATGGCTTGCCTCAGTACTCGGTATCCGTTGCTTTAATGCATAAGAATATATTAACTCAAGCAGTAGTCTATAACCCACATGCTAATGAATTATTTACTGCCAGTCGTGGGAGAGGGGCTTATCTTAATGATCGCCGTTTACGTGTAAGTAAACGTACTAATCTCGGAGATTGTTTGATAGGAACCGGTTTTCCATTTCGTGAGTTTTCACATGTAGATTCTTATCTTGAGATGTTTAGAGATATCATGCCCATAACTGCGGGCATTCGTCGTCCTGGCTCCGCCGCCCTAGATTTAGCCTATGTAGCCGCTGGACGTTACGATGGTTTCTGGGAATTAGGATTATCATCGTGGGACATTGCGGCCGGTTGTTTGCTTGTCACCGAAGCAGGTGGACTTGTGGGTGATTTAGAGGGAAATGACACTTATCTGCAGAGTGGGCACATTGTTGCGGGTAATCCAAAAATATTTGGACAGTTATTGAAGGTAATTTCACCACACCTGACCAAGGAACTTAGATTTTAAGGGGGGCAGTTATTGATTACGGTGCCAAGATAAACACAGTAAGAAATAATAGCCATAAGAAGGGCAACCGTATTTATTTTATTGATGGTCTCAGAAAATTATATCAGTGCTCTTGATCATGTAAGCCATGAACATGGCCATGCGAGAGCTCCTCTTTGGTGGCTGGTCTTACATCAGTAACCGTACAATTGAAACGTAGAGTCATTCCAGCGAGCTTATGATTCCCATCTACAATTACCTCATCTTTGGTAATGCTAGTGACAGTATAGATTAGGTTATTACTGGAACCCTCTTTGCCACCCTCAAATTGCATGCCAATTATGAGATCTGGAGGAAATGAGCTACGTAACTCTGATCGCACCAATTTTTTATTGTATTCGCCGAAAGTATTCTCGGGTTCCATAAGAATAGAGCAGGTATAGTCTTTTTCCATGTTATGTAATTTTTCTTCAACCATAGGGAAAATACCGTCGTAACCACCATGTAAATAACTGATTGATGAGTCTGATTTTTCTAAGGTATTTCCAGACGAATCTAGTAGTTCATATATAATAGATACAACAGTATTTTTTTTAATTTGCATGCTATTTATTCCTTATTAAAGTCATCTTGACATTGTATATAATCAAAGTGTACTCATCTCCCAGTTTTCAGGATGCTCGGATACCTTTTTAATTTATCTTACAAAACGCAGGTCAATTATTTTTTATAATTTTGCTCTCAATATTTCAACTCAAACAGCTAATAAGTTAGGGCAATTATTATAATTTATCAATGATCCTCTCTACAAGTTTTTTGACAGGCGAGAAACTGCGTCGATGCACTACTGATGGCCCATGTTTCTGCAGAGCTGAAATATGCCCCTTAGTCGGATACCCTTTATGTTGATCGAATCCATAATTTGGGAAGCAGTGATGTAATCTAAGCATTTCAGCGTCACGTGCTGTCTTAGCCAGAATTGAAGCAGCAGAGATTTCTGGCACTAGATTATCTCCTCCAATAATGGCCTCAGTAGGAAAATCTAGACAAGGACTGCGATTTCCATCTACTAAGACCTTATTGGGAACAAAAGAGAGACTCTCAACTGCACGCTTCATGGCCAGTAAGCTAGCTTGTAGAATATTTAATTGATCTATCTCTTCAACTGAAGCAAATGCAATTGCCCATGCAATTGAACGCGTTTTAATAATAAGCGTTAGATCATCTCGTTTTTTCTCACTCAATTTCTTTGAATCTGTTAATCCCGCTATTTGGTAGTCTGGATCAAGAACTACACAAGCTGCAAATACTGGTCCTGCCAAAGGTCCTCTACCGGCCTCATCTACGCCACAAATCCATTCAAATTTCTTCACCAGCGTCCCCTGTGTACTCTTAAATTTTTATGCATTGAATTATAAGAAAAGATACCGAGGAAATGACTCTTAATATAAAGATTAATAATCTCTAATTTATCGTCAAATATTATTAAAATAAATAAATTTTTAATGTATTCTGCAATCTATAAAGAGACGTAAAAGTATGATTGCAAATCAGTTTATAAGATATAAATGTCAAGTAAGTTTTGTGACCAGACATCTCAACTTTTTATTGTTTTAATTCTTTAGTTTTTGTATTTATTTTGGAAGGGCACTATATATTTCGCATTGTGCACATTAACTTGGCTTCTGTGACTAGTTGACCATCTACTTCCGCTTTGGCAGAGTATTTCCATACACCCTTTATCTGTCGCAGTATCTCTACTTTAAGCGTTAATTGATCTCCAGCTTGTACAGGTTTTTTAAAACGAGCTTCATCTATGCCAACAAAATAATAAATTGAATCGTTATTAGTCTTTGCATCCATAGTTTTGAGTGTCAGAATTCCTGCAGCCTGTGCTAGCGCCTCAATAATAAGTACACCAGGCATGATTGGGTGATGAGGGAAGTGGCCGGCAAAAAAAGGCTCGTTAATAGTCACATTTTTTAGTGCAACAATATCCTTACCTGGCTGGCAAGAAAGCACTCTATCCACTAATAAAAAAGGGTAGCGGTGCGGTAGATATTTTAAAATTTCGTGGATGTCCATAGCATGCAAGATTATTTACCCTTTGTATTTATGACAAATTTCTTCAAAAAAGACTGTTATTTGCTCGATAGTACTTTAAATAAATTGTTAGTCACACTCATGCATTAATTAAACCTTTTAACAATGATTAATGAATTTAGAATTGTTGTCCAAATTCAAATTGAAACGGTTGCATGTAATCGCCGGGCTGTTTATTAAGCGGATAGCCAACACTCACTTTAAGTGGGCCCATTGGAGAGACCCATGAAACGGCAACTCCAGTAGAGTACCGCATACCTTCAGATTGTGGGTATATCCCACCAGGTCCCCATACCCCACCAGCATCTAGGAATCCACTCACCCTTAGCGTTCTATCATTTTTCATACCAGGCATTGGAAATAAAAGCTCCGTACTCCCTACTAGACGTCTATTACCACCTAGCGCTCTATTGGCGTCATCACGGGGACCCAATGAACTGATCATATAACCACGTACCGAGGTGTTACCACCAGCAAAAAAGTTCTTAAAGTAAGGCAAAGGTCTTCCATCGTAGCCATTACCATAGGATGCTTCTCCCCTCAACAGTAGGGTAAAATTATCTGTAATAGGCTGCCAATATTTACTCTCTAGATTTACTTTGTAATAGTTAAGATCAGCGCCTGGTAAACCTACTTCAACAAACACTCTCTGTGTTGTGCCAGAGGTGGTCCAGATAGCGCTATCTCGACCATCACGCGAAAATCTTATAGATGCTGGCAAAGCGCTGGTTTGAACGCCAAATACCCTGACAAATTCTCTAGCGCGCGTCGGACTAAGCGCACTTAAATGTTGTTCTGTCATTTCGGCACCAAGAGCAATTGTGATTATATCATTCTCATTGATCGGCAGTCCGGAACGCAAACCAACACCATAAGTGGTAGTGTTAATGTTAGCCACTGCATTTAGATTTTTGGTATTCAAGGCACGATAATAAATGTCACCCCCTGCGGTTATTCCATCAAGAGTAAAATAAGGGTCGGTGTAAGACAACGAGTAAACTTTGTTAACGGCCCCTGTGGCAGCAATCAACGCAAGAGTTTTACCAGTACCAAATAGATTCTCCTGCTGGATATTACCATTTAGCATGATGCCTTCTTGTTGGGAGTAGCCTACTCCAAACATTACATTTCCGGTGGGTTTTTCAGTGACTTTAAATTTTATATCAATTTTATCATTGCTACCCTCAACTGCTGGCGTCTCTAAGTTCACGGCAGAAAAGTAGTTTGTTCTGTCTATGCGTTGCTTAGAGCGATTAATTTTGGCAGTTGAATACCAACCACCTTCGAGCTGACGTATTTCTCGACGTATTACTGAGTCACGGGTACGAATGTTACCCTCTATGACAACGCGTCTGACATAAACGCGCAGACCAGGATCAATAGAGAAATGAAAACTTACCTCTTGTTTTTCTTTATTTAGTTCTGGCGTTGCATTGACACTGGCAAATGCATAACCGCTCTCTCCCAATCCATCGGTAATCATTTTAACGGATTCTGTTAGTTTTTTACGTGAAAATACATCGCCTGATTTAATCAGTATGAGTTTCTTTAAATCAGCTTCCGGCATGTCTGTTTTACCAGATTGTGTTACCTCAGAGACCTTATATTGAGCACCTTCGCTTATATTGACTGTAATATAGATCTCCCGCATGTCAGGCGTGACTGATACTTGGGTGGAGTCGATATTAAATTCCAGATAACCGTTATCAAGATAGTACGAGCGTAATGTTTCTAGATCAGCAGACAGTTTTTGTTTTGAGTACTGATCATTTTTTGTGAACCAAGAAATTAAATTAGGCGGTTTTAGTACAAATAGATCCGTTAGTTCTTTTTCCTTAAAAGCGTTAATCCCGATAAGATTTATTTTTCTAATTCTCGCAACCTCGCCTTCGTCAATAGAAAAATTAATTGCAACGCGATTACGCTCGAGCGGTGTAACTGTAGAAGTAATTTTTATAGAGTACCTGCCTCGACTAAGATACTGCTGCTTCAATTCAGTTTCTGCTTTATCTAGTACAACCCGATCAAATGTACGAGACATCGCTAAACCTGATTGCTGTATACTAGACTTTAACTTACCAGATTCAAACTCTTTGGCGCCAGTAATGGTAATTTCTGAGATGGTGGGACGTTCTGTCAGTACTATGAGCAGGATGCCATTTTCAGACTCTAGTCGCACATTTTTAAAAAAACCTGTGGCATAAAGCGCCTTGATTGCGGCTTCAGCCTTATCGTCGTCCATCATGTCACCTACTTTTATTGGTAGATAACTAAACACCGTTCCTGGTTCTGTACGCTGCAATCCGTTTATCTGGATATCTTGAATTACAAAGGGTTCCTCCGCCTGCAAAATTGCAGGGAAAAAGAAAAAAATAAACATAACAAGATATCTAATTCCCATGCTTTAGTTAGAGATAAATCGATTAATATCGTTATACATAGCAAGAATCATAAGAATAAATAACAGCATCATTCCTATTTGTTGACTAATGCCCATAATTTTTTCCGAAAGAGGACTACCTTTAATAATTTCAATAACATAATACATTAAATGCCCGCCATCTAATAATGGGATAGGCAGTAAATTTAAAACTCCCAAACTGATACTGATGAGCGCAAGAAATGCGCAGTAAGATGCAAGTCCAATTTGAGCCGACTTACCAGCGTAATCCGCAATCACTATAGGACCGCTTAAATTTTTCCACGATACATTTCCCTCTACCATTCTCCATAGCATTTTTAGTGTAAAAACAGATATATCCCATGTTTTTTTTACCGCCATAACCGCAGCAGTGCTTGCTGGGTAATTAATTTTGACTAACAGTTTTTCTAATTCAGAATGAATAATTTGTGGCTCAATCCCAATTCTGCCAATCGTTTTTCCATTTTGGATAATTGCGTCAGGGGTGATATCTATTTTAATGAGAGCACTATTGCGTCGAATTTCCATTACCATGGATTGTTTGGGATTGTTTTGTATTTGGTATATCAATTCTTCCCATAAGGTAATTTTCTTTCCATTCACCATTAGAATTTCATCATTAACTAGCAATCCGGATCGACTAGCTGCAGTATTTTCAGACACCTTAGCAATGAAGGGTCTTACTGTTGGCTGATAATTATTTAAACCTAGTTTCTGTAGAAAATTGATTTCCAAATCATCAGCGCTTATACGACTTAAGTCCAACTCTCGCCAGCTAGCCTTACCATTTCGATCTAAAGATTCCACCTCGACAGAGGTAGACTTCTCTGTTACTTTTTTTAACAGTATCCAGCGAGCATCCTCCCAAGTAGCAATAGATTCAGTACCAATTCTTAATATGGTGTCACCTTTCTCAAAGGCTGAAGATGCAGCAGGCGTGTCTGGAATAACCGTTCCAATAATTGGTTTCATCCCAGTTATTCCTAGCATAAATACTGCCCAGTATAGTAAAATTGCTAGAAGAAAATTGGCAACTGGCCCGGCCACAACAATAGCAAAACGTTGTGTGACTGACTTACCATTAAATGAATACATGAGATCTTTGGGAGCAACCTCTCCTTCGCGTTCATCCAACATTTTGACGTAACCACCGATAGGAAAGGCAGTTATGACCCATTCAGTCTGGTCTTTTCCCCAACGCTTCTTTAGCAAGGGCCGACCAAAACCAATTGAGAAACGCAGCACTCTTACTCCGCACCAACGCGCTACCAAGTAGTGACCAAATTCATGAAATACAATTAGAATACCTAGAGCAATCAAGAAGGCGAGTATTGTGAAAAGGATTGTCATTTTTGTTGACTATCGGAAATGAAAGTAAGAATAATATGATCCATAGGTCTTATCAAGAAATAAGATCGAACGAAAAAAAAGAACGAAACTGAGATCAGATGTAGCGCTCAGAAAATTCTTTTGTATCTTTGTCAGATACAATTAGATGTGCAGTACACACAAAAATATAAGCATAGTGCGACAGTAATGTCACTATTTTTAAATTAAATTAATGTTTTGCACTAAATTCTAATAACCACTGATATGCGGTCGCACGTGCCATGCTGTCAACTTCCAAAATATCGTCAAGTGTGTTGATAGAAGTGCGATTAACTCTCTGCATTACTTCTTCAATCATAGAAGGGATTGTAGTAAATGATATGCGGCGCTCCAAAAATGATTCCACTGCTACTTCATTCGCAGCATTTAGTATTGCTGGGGCACTGCCGCCAGAAGCAAGAGCTTCATAGGCTAATCTCAAACAGGGGAAGCGTGCAAAATCAGGTTTTTCAAAGTCTAATCTAGCAACTTTAAACATATCTAGAGGTGTTACGCCAGACTCGATCCGTTCTGGATAAGCCAACGCATGTGCAATTGGAGTACGCATATCTGGATTTCCTAATTGAGCCAACACCGACCCATCCACATATTCGACCATAGAATGAATAATGCTTTGTGGATGAATGAGTACCTCGATCTTCTCGGGTGCAGCATCAAATAACCAATGAGCCTCGATTACTTCCAAACCTTTATTCATCATGGTAGCGGAATCTACAGAGATTTTGCGCCCCATTACCCAATTAGGGTGAGCACAAGCTTCTTCCGGCGTAACATTAGCTAATGAGGCTAACGATGATTGTCGAAATGGACCGCCGGATGCAGTTAGTAAAATACGACGCACCCCAGTTACAGCTAAATTTCTATTGAACCCCCCTGGAAGGGACTGAAGAATGGCGTTGTGCTCACTGTCAATTGGCAGCAGAGTTGCATTATTTTGCTTGATTACATTTATAAAAATATGTCCAGCCATTACGAGAGCTTCTTTGTTGGCAAGCAATACACGTTTACCAGCACGAGCGGCGGAGAATGTGGGCCGTATACCAGCGGCGCCTACAATAGCAGCCATAACAGTGTCCACTTCAGGCAGTGATGCCATTTTTTCCAGAGACTCAACACCGGATAATACCTCAGTATCGATTCCCATTTTATGGATGCCAGCTCGTAGTTTCTCGGCACCGGTTTGATCTAGCATCACCGCATAACGGGGACGAAAATAGCAACATTGCTCTAACATTTTTTTGAAATTATTGTTGGCTGTAAGTGCAATAATATGAAATCGATCTGGGTGTTTCGAAACCACATCAAGTGTGCTTACGCCAACGCTGCCAGTAGAGCCGAGAATAGTAAGGTGACGAATAGTGGTCATAATAATTTAGACAGTAGAAATAAGTATCGTCAAAGTAGCAATAGGCAGGGTTGAAGTTAAGGCATCAATACGATCAAGTATACCACCGTGACCAGGCAAAATATTGCCGCTATTTTTAATTCCGGCATGACGTTTCATTAGTGATTCAAATAAATCACCAATAACGCCGAGTGCAGTTAGTGCCAATAATAGTGGGAGTAGTAAAATAGTTTGCTTTTCTTCCCCCAGCATATAGTTCCATATTAGAGCGTATATAGAGACCGCTATAAATCCTCCTGCTAATCCTTCCCATGTTTTACCTGGACTAATATCTTTTGCAAGTTTGTGTTTGCCAAACGCTCGTCCAGTTAAGAATGCGGCGGTATCAGAGATCCAAATAGTCGCCATAAATCCTAACAACAAGGAAGGACTGATTATACGTAATTGGTACAGAGCAAGACAGGTTGGTAGCAGAATTAACCAGCCTATCAGAATAAGCAAAGTTAAGTTTTTAATTGGACGGTTTAATCTTAGAAGACTTGGTGCACCTATAATCCAAAATACTACAGATGCTACGTAAATCCAGAGAAATATGGTGGTAAATGAGTTAATCACAGAGGCTTTATTCAATGCAAATAGAAGCTCTCCCCCCAGCAAGGCAGTAATTATTAAGTAAGCAATAGAGCCAGTCATAGAGAACCTTGCCAGCTTGCTCCATTCCCATGAACCCATTACAGTTAGAGTAAGAAGTAATGCCATCCAAAAAATTTCTGATAGATAAAACAGTGCCGTTAAAAAAAGAAACAACACAATGACAGCCGTGATAATTCGAATTTTAAGCATAAATAGAAGTGAATCAGAAATAAATTATGTTTGCCGCAGGAATATAGAAGCTAACCCATTTTTTTAGATATTTTTTGAGTCACATCAGTGATCGATAGCTTAACCGGCGCATTAATTTTTCCAAAACGACGTTCTCGTTTAAAGTACGATTCAATAGCCAAATTGAAGGCGTCTTCTTTAAAATCAGGCCACAAAGTATCGGTGAAATAAAGTTCGGTGTAGATTAGGTTCCACAGAAGAAAATTGCTAATGCGCTGCTCGCCACCAGTGCGTATAAGTAAATCAGGTTCTGGCGCATAACTCATCATAAAATGTTGAGCTAAATCTTTTTCCTCAAAATGGCCTATCAACTCCGGACGTTGTTCTAACATTTTGAGAGTTGCTTGTATAATATCCCAGCGTCCTCCGTAATTAGCTGCAATGGTGAGCGTAAGGCCTGTATTAGCAGCAGTCAAAGTTTCTCCATCATGAATAAGTTTAATTATTTTCGGGGAAAATTTTGACAAATCACCAATCACCTTAAAGCGAATATTATTTTTGTGTAATTTAATTATTTCTTGCTCAAGCGTGGTAGTAAAGAGTGCTATGAGGAGAGTAATTTCATTTAGCGGTCTGCTCCAATTTTCGCTACTAAAGGCAAATAATGTTAGATATTTTACGCCTTGTTCAATACAGGATTTAACAACAATTCTTACGACTTCTACCCCGCGTTTGTGTCCGGAGATTCGTGGTATAGAAAGATTATTTGCCCAGCGACCATTGCCATCCATAATAATGGCAACATGTTGAGGTATTTTTGTAGTTTCTGACATTTTTTAATTGTATTGATAGTGAGAATCTTGGGCGATAAATTTTTCAACTAACGCCTTAATCAGATCAGCATTAATTCTGCTTCTTTAATTTGTAGTATTTTATCTACTTCAGAGATATAAGAATTTGTAATTTTTTGAATTTCATCTTGATTATAGCGCTCGTCATCCTCTGAGATTTCTTTATCTTTGAGCGAGGATTTTAAATTAGTATTTGCATCACGTCGGGTATTGCGCATTGCTATTCGTGTTGTTTCTGCTTCATTTCTCACTATTTTTATAAGATCTCTTCGCCGTTCCTCAGTTAGTGCGGGCATGGGTATACGAATTAGCTCACCCGTTGTCACAGGATTTAATCCAAGACCAGAATCTCGTATTGTTCTCTCAATCGTACCTAGCATTTTTTTTTCCCAGGGTGAAACGCCAATAGTACGCGCGTCTAGAAGAGTAATGTTAGCTACTTGAGAAATGGGTATTAGTGTGTCGTAACAATCCACGGTGATGTGATCTAGTAAACCAGTATGAGCTCGTCCGGTACGAATTTTTCCAAAATTAGTTTTTAAAGCTTCTAGGCTTTTATGCATCTTTTGTTCGGTAAACTTCTTAATGTCGGTTGTCATAATTTATGCTGTATGTAACAGAAATGAGAAAAAAAGGCGGTAACCCTAATCTCACAATAAGATATTCTGGCTTACGCTAAGAAAAAAGCTGCTGAATCTAAACTTGTATCATTGTTCCTTCATCTTTTCCCATTATTACTCTTTTCAGTGCTCCAATTTTGAATATATTAAATACATTAAGAGGTAGTTTGTGATCGCGACATAAAGTTAGCGCAGTGGCATCCATTACTTTTAAGTTTCTATTGATGGCTTCATCAAATGATAAATGTTGATAACGTTTGGCATCTGAATTAGTTTTAGGGTCGCTGGTGTATACGCCATCAACTTTGGTGCCTTTGAGAACTATATCTACATTCATTTCCATGCCACGTAGCACGGCAGCAGTATCAGTGGTGAAGAACGGATTACCTGTGCCGGCAGCAAAGATGACCACCTTACCTTCTTTTAGATAGCCAATTGCTTTGTTACGAATATAGGGCCCTACTACTTGATCAATCCGTAGCGCAGACTGTATTCGACTTACTAAATCGTTGCGACGCATTGTATCTTGCAACGCCAAGGCATTCATAACGGTAGCTAGCATGCCCATATAATCAGCTGTGGCCCGATCTAGTCCATTCTCGGTTGCTGTCATTCCACGGAAGATATTGCCACCACCAATTACAATTGCCACCTCAACATTAAGTTGAACTACCTCATGTATCTCAGCAACGATTCTTTCTATTACAACGCGGTTAATCCCATAAGTGTCCTCACCCATAAGAGCTTCGCCAGAGATTTTTAATAAGATCCTTTTATAGACGGAGGTTTTCATGGGTAATTTAAGAGGATGATGTAGATTAGTTTCCGTGAATTCCTTTTGCTTTACTAATTTGATTCATCACCTCGACTGCGAAATCATCAGATTTTTTTTCAATGCCGTCGCCCACGACAAACATTGTGAAGCCGTTAATCTTGGCAGATTTTTTGGTGATTAACTTCTCCACGGTCTGCTCCGGATCTTTAACAAAAGGTTGGCCTAGCAAGGTTATTTCGGCAAGGTATTTAGCAATGCGACCATTTACCATTTTCTCAATGATATCCGCAGATTTTCCACTTTCTGCTGCTTGCGCCGTGTAAATTAGGCGTTCACGTTCCAATAAATCTGCCGGTACTTGTTCTATAGAAACACACATTGGTTTATTAGCTGCGATATGCATGGCCAGGTCTTTTCCTAAAGCTTCATCACCACCTGTGTAGTCAATTATCACGCCAATTTTGCTACCATGTAGGTATAAAGCAAGGCGTCCTTGTGTTGTATGGCGGACACAACGACGCACACTAATATTTTCGCCTAATCTCATTACTAACTCTTTTCGAGATTCCTCCGTATTTCTACCATCAGACAAAGTACTCTTTGTTATAACTTCTAGGTCTGTTATATTTTTTGTTGTTACTAACTGTGCAAGACTTTTGGCAAAGTTACCAAAGTCTTCATTTCTAGAAACAAAATCAGTCTCACAATTTACCTCTACCAGAGCTCCACTCTTTCCATCGGTTGCGATATGCGCCCCTATCATTCCTTCGGCCGCTATACGTCCAGAAGCTTTACTTGCTTTGATACCGCTCCTAATCCTTAGTAGCTCCTCCGCCGCTTTCATGTCGCCAGCCGTTTCAACTAATGCTCTTTTGCACTCCATCATGCCGAGTCCAGTTAAATCACGTAACTCCTTGACTGTACTTGCAATAATATCGATCATATTTGCTCCAGATACAAGACTAGTTAAAATTTTCCAATGCCCATTACTTTGATTTAAAGAGGCACTTTAAAAGAACCCATTCTCGAAATTTAATAAACAGCAAACGTGAAATATTTTAGGTAACTTTTATTTATTTGACAGGCAGTTCTATTACTATTACGAATCAGTTTCTGCAAATTTATTTTTGACAATTTCATCAATAATTTCATTACGACCCTCTAAAATTGCGTCAGCTACACCACGAGCGTAAAGGCGTATTGCTTGGCTAGAATCATCATTTCCAGGAATGATGTAGTCCACTCCTTCTGGACTATGATTGGTGTCTACCACAGCCACTACGGGAATGCCAAGTTTATTAGCCTCGCTGATCGCACCTTTTTGATACCCTACGTCAATCACAAATATGGCGTCGGGGGGACCTTGCATTTCTTTAATTCCTCCCAGGCTACGATTAAGTTTCTCCAGTTCGCGCTGGGCATCCAACATTTCTTTTTTAGAAAGTTTGCTGAACGTGCTGTCTTGTGTTGCTATTTCCATGTCCTGTAGACGCTTGACCGACTGTTTGATTGTTTTGAAATTTGTCAACATTCCACCTAGCCAGCGTTGATCTACGTAAGGAGATTCACAACGAATTGCTTCTTCTCGCACAATGTCGCGAGCCTGACGTTTAGTGCCAATAAACAGTATTTTGCCTTTATTAGCCGATAATTGATGAATATATTTCATCGCATCTTGGTACATTACTATGGTTTTTTCTAGATTAATAATATGTATTTTATTGCGATGACCAAAAATATATGGGGCCATTCTTGGGTTCCAAAAACGAGTTTGATGTCCGAAATGGACACCAGCCTCTAACATTTGTTTCATAGTTACTGCCATAAATTTCTCCTTTAGGGTTAGTCCTCCACTTGCCGTAGTCACTCACTAAGTGAGCACCCTTGGATTGGCTAGTGTGTGTATTTAATAAGTATGCGCACTAGGAACGAATGCATTATTTAATTAAATTAACTTTAAATTATAACATTTTTATTAAAGAAAACTCAAAAAAAAATTAATAGAAACTAGGTAAATTTGGGCGTAGTAAAAAATTTATTAACTTATATTGTTATGAAATAATTTTGCGCCAAAATTAGAGAGGATTGTGAGTAACTTTTATCTTAGATTGAATTAAATTAATGTAGGATTTTTGGTTACAGCAACCAATATGATGTATAGAAATACAATCTGTGCAGCGATCCAGGCAGCAATTTTTATTTTTCGAGTCTTGCCTAGTCGTAGTGCCACTAGGCCAAGAATTATATAGAGTAACAGTCCACCAATTTTAGCGCCAAGCCATGTATTTATTTGCAAATACTGCGGTGTTAATAGGATCAGTGAGACAGCGCTTATTAGCAATACAGTGTCTATTATATGGGGTAAAATTTTTACCCATCGTTGCCGAGATGTGGCGGAATCTCTCATCATCCACATCCCGCGTAACGTAAATAGTAGGTAGCTGAATAGTACGCTGATAACATGAATTATTTTTAGCGCTGCATAGCTCATATTTTATTTCCAGAAAAAGTATATATAACCGGAACAATTTTTTTCCTTGCCAGCCGGAAAGACGAGATTTGAATTCAATAATTTACAAGACATTCTTTGAGTTAATATAAAAATTTTAATAACTTTAAATGACGATACGGCATCAGTGTTGACTTAAACCCAATGAAACGTAGGTTTTTATTTTAAATTTTTACAGTGTTGTTAGGGGGGGTGCCTTTATGTGCGCGTGTCTGTGAGATACTGCTATTGGGTGGTACGCTATGCGTCAACCAGACATTACCGCCAATCGTTGAACCCTGACCTATGGTAATTCGACCAAGAATGGTGGCATTTGCATAAATTACTACATCATCTTCAACAATGGGATGCCGTGCAATATTCTTTACTAGAGCACCATTTTCATCTGCTGGAAAACGTTTTGCGCCAAGGGTTACGGCTTGATAAAGTCGGACGTTTTTACCAATGATGCTGGTTTCTCCAATAACAACACCAGTACCATGATCTATGAAAAAACTACTACCAATCTTTGCGCCAGGATGAATTTCAATACCGGTAGTTGAGTGAGCAATTTCAGAAATTATGCGAGCAATTAATGGAGCGTTTAAACAATACAACTCATGAGCGATTCGATAGTACATGATAGCAGTAATGCCCGGATAACAAATTAACACCTCGTCAACACTATGTGCTGCTGGATCGCCTTCGTAAGCAGCAGAGATATCCTCATCTAGTAACGTTCGAATACTTGGTAATTTTTCTGCAAAGGCCCGAATAATTGCAGTAGCCTGTTTATGAATCTTGACGTTATAAGCCTCTAGATTCGAAATATGATTCAACTCCCAATAAACTTGTGTCAACATTTCCTGCAGAGCTTCATTCAGTATTTTCTTGACATAATGATCAGTGTTTTCGTTTATGAGCTTAGGTGAGCCCAAACGATTTGGAAACAGCACAGCGGTTAATTTTTCTATGACGCTCGTAAGTGCTCTAGGTGTAGGGAGTTTTAGAGATAAATTTTTTCGTTGTCTGTTTTCCAGTGATGCGGCACGCAGAGTGTGGAGTTTAGCAACGATGGAATCAATTTCTATCGGCGTTTCTTGCAAGGAGAGAGAAACTAATTCTACAGGGTTTTTCATGGCATTAGGATTCCTTGAATGCTAAATATATTTTTAGAGAGTTAATTCAAACAATGCTAGTGGGAGCATGGTAAAGCTCTAGTGATAAATTTTTCATATTTTTTGTAGTAACTACATTCAATGCATTACTAGTTCTAAGTAGCCTCTGCTGATGTTAACCAGTCAAGTAAAAAATTGCAATGTATCTAAAGTGCCGCCTGTCGTTGCTTGAGTGCTTTTCTAAAGAAGATGAGCTAACAAAAGCTAGTTATTATAAAATAATATATTTCTTGTCAGATTTTTTTGATTACTTTGTGTACGCGTATAGAGTAATCACCACACAACGTTATGGTTTCTAGCAGAAAATAATTATTAAAATTAAAAGGAATTATCTAAATGAAATTGAACCGCAAAAATTTTGAGATTTCTTGGCCATATCTAATGCTTACCATTTTAATTCCGAGCCTTGTTGCTTGTGGTAATGCGAACGATAACCCAAATAATGGTAAAAAATTATTAGGTCCAACTACAGGAAGACTAATCGATGCGGGCGTTGGTGGCGTTTCTTATATCACATCTTCTAAAATAGAAGGAATCACGGATGAGAAGGGCACCTATAATTATAACCACGGGGACATGGTTGAATTTAAACTGGGTAGTTTATCAATTGGTAAAGTAACGGCGGCTGCAATTGTAACCCCAATAGACTTAGCCGGAGAAAGCATTGTTAGATTAGAGAATTTACTTGTTTTATTACAATCTTTAGATGGGGACGGCAACCCTGAAAATGGGATTATTATACCAATTAATGTTGCTGCAGCTGTTGATGCGTCAATTAATCTAGACAGTGATCCCGCTATATTTATATCTTCAGATGCATTACAAGTAATCAGGAGAATTACGGGGATTGTTGGGACGATCAAGTCCAGACTAGAGGCCAGAAATCATTTTCTTTCTCAAAGCATGAATCTTCTTAGCGCTGATGTTTGGGTTAAGTATGATGACAAGACGGCTGTTATGATCCGTACTTCGGCAGATAAAGGGGGTGAGTATTTACAAGGAGAGGCTACGCCGGATGATGTATGTGATGCCAATCGGGTATGTGGCACTAAGGTCAGCACAGCTGGGGTGGAATACGGTATAGCAACCATATCTGAGTTTGATACAAGAGGATTTAATATCATTGGAAAACCGATAATTGATACCAATCTTAAAGCTGGTTTGTCTCATCCGCAAACAACCTCGCGTATTCGTACCGATGGCGTCGAATTGATTGTCACGGAAATTGTAACGATACCAAGAGAGAGAAAACAGAACAGTATTTTCAGTGAATTATTTCATATCTCTGGCACAGGCGGAGGCACATTACAGGTTGCCGCCAATAAGGGTCCTCTTAAAACTAAGATTAAGGAAAGTCGTTTTTCTGGTATAGATAATGATCCAGAAAGTATTGTTGGGGGCTGGGTGCAGGACACAACGATACTCAAAACACCAACTTATTTATTCTTCCCTAACGGAAAATTTATGCTAGTCGATCCCATTGGGGATCCTGAACGCAATGGTCACAAGAGTTGTGGTAATCCAGGTGTAGAATTTGCTACTTACACCCACGATGTCAGTAGTAAGTTTCTCGGCATTAAAGGTTTTACTTATGACACCAATGGCTGCGCAGGTTTTTCTGGGATCGATGAAGCTACACTTCAGTTTAGTGAAAATGGCAATGCAGTAGCATTGAAAACAAAGAAGGGTACTTTAATTACATTACATCGCATTTCTAAAAAAGGTTATTAGTAGTTTCTTGGATGCAGAAATATTAAAGAAATAAGATATTTGTTGGTGAGGAGAATTGTTGAAAAATTCTATAAATTTCATGGATTTACCTGTTGTTAAAACTGCAAGGGGGATTCTGCAGTTACCCGGCTCAAAGAGTATTTCTAATCGCATATTGCTGCTCTCTGCATTAGCGCGGGGAGTGACCCATGTGCGCAATTTGCTCATTTCTGATGATACGTTACAAATGCTGAATGCACTTAAAGCGCTTGGCGTGCTGATTACAAAAACTAGTGAAAATGATTATCTTGTGCATGGAGTAGATGGTCAATTTCCAGTACGCGAAGCAGATTTGTTTCTAGGAAACGCTGGTACAGCTTTTCGCCCCCTTACCGCTACATTAGCTTTAACCCATGGACATTACCGTCTTTCCGGCGTACCGCGTATGCATCAACGTCCCATTGGAGATTTAGTGGATGCGTTACGACAACTTGGTGCAGACATTACTTACCTTGGCAATAATGGCTTTCCACCGCTAGAAATAAAAGCTGCTAATATTAACGTTGTTCCGATAACAGTGAGAGGTAATATTTCTAGTCAGTATCTGACCAGTTTGCTGATAGCCTCGCCATTGATTCGCGAGATGCTAACAATAGAAGTATTGGGAGGTATAATTTCACAGCCTTATATTAACTTGACGCTATCTTTAATGGAGCGTTTCAGCGTACAAATTGAGCGCAAGGAGTGGCGATACTTTACGTTTCATAACAAACATGGTTACAGCAGTCCTGGTGAAGTATTTGTTGAGGGAGATGCATCATCTGCATCTTATTTTCTTGCCGCTGGTGCCATTGGTGGTGGTCCAGTTCGGGTGAATGGAGTTGGTCGTAATAGCCTTCAAGGAGACATATATTTTACTAAGGCACTTGAGGAAATGGGTGCACAAATTTCTTTAGGGGATGATTGGATTGAGGTACGCGCGCCAGAATCCGGACGTTTAAAAGCAATTAATATTGATTGTAATCACATTCCCGATGCTGCCATGACACTTGCAATTGTTGCATTGTTTGCTGACGGCGCAACCACTCTTAAAAATATTGCCAGCTGGAGAGTAAAGGAAACGGATAGACTTGTAGCAATGGCAAAAGAGTTACGTAAATTAGGGGCTGAGGTAGGGGAGGGGGCAGATTTTCTCCGCATTACCCCACCCAGAAAAAGAGAATTGAGCCCACATATCGCAATAGATACCTACGATGATCACCGCATGGCAATGTGTTTTTCGTTAGTATCTTTGGGGACCCCAGTGCGTATTATTAATCCAGATTGCGTGACTAAAACCTTCCCTAACTATTTTAGAGAGTTTGCATCAATAGTTGAACATTAATCTAATGTTTTCTAAAAATATTGGAAATTTATTGAGAGTTTTATGTCTACTGAGGATGTTCCAGTTATCGCAATTGATGGCCCTTCTGCTTCCGGTAAAGGCACGGTTGCACAACGGGTTGCAGAAAAATTAGATTTTCATTATTTAGATAGCGGCGCACTTTATCGTCTTGTGGCCCTAATAGCAATCAGATCAAGAGTCAATCTTGCCAACGAAATGAGATTAGCTAACATTGCCAGAGACCTTAATATTAAGTTTCTAGGTCAAGAAATTAGATTGGAAAATGAGAATGTTACTGATTTAATTCGTGCTGAAATATGCGGTACTACAGCTTCTAAGATTGCCGCTTATCCGCAAGTTAGAAATGCACTTTTAGATCGCCAACGAGCATTTTGTCTTTATCCTGGGCTGGTAGCAGATGGTCGTGACATGTGTTCCGTGGTATTTCCCAATGCTACTTTTAAAATATTTCTTACCGCCAGCATTGAGTCACGCGTACAACGTCGTTATAAACAGTTGATAGAGAAAGGAATAAATGTTAGAATCTCTGACATTTTGCGAAATATTTTAGATCGTGACGCATGTGACATGGATCGTAGCGTATCGCCCCTGCTACGAGATGCAGGCAGCGGGCTCTTGGACACAACTTTGCTTACCGTAACTGAGGTAATTGATGAAGTTATAAAAAGATACACGGAGATTTCCACAAAAAATATTTGATACCTAAATGTTGCTGCACTTGCGCTATTTTTTTTGTACCAAAAGAAGGATTATATTTTTTTACCCAAACAATTTTATTAACCAACCGGTCTTGCTGAATATCTTTTGGCTAAGATCTAAAATTAGGTATTTTTAAGATGATTACTGCCCCTGCTGCACCTACAGAAGAAAATCCCCCCCTTGAAAGTTTTGCCAAATTATTTGAAGAGAGTCTCTCTCGCCAGGAAATGCGCATTGGCGAACTAATTACTGCGGAGGTTATTCGTGTCGACTACAATATCGTAATCGTAAACGCGGGACTTAAATCTGAAAGTTTCATTCCCGCAGAAGAGTTTAAGAATGATCAAGGTGTGATTGAAGCTAAACCAGGCGACTTTGTGAGTGTCGCTATTGAAGCTCTCGAAGATGGGCATGGCGAGACACGTTTATCACGTGATAAAGCTAAGCGTTTGACGGCATGGCATGATTTAGAAATAGCTATGGAGAAAGGTGCAATTGTGCGTGGTATGGTAAATGGAAAAGTTAAGGGCGGCTTAACTGCAATGGTTAATGGTATCCGTGCTTTTTTACCCGGTTCACTAGTAGATATTCGTCCAGTTAAGGACACAACTCCGTATGAAAACAAAGAAATGGAGTTAAAAGTTATCAAGCTTGATCGTAAACGTAATAACGTAGTTGTGTCACGTCGAGCCGTGTTGGAAGCGAGTCAAGGTGCAGACCGTCAGTCATTAATAACGAATCTACAGGAAGGTGCGGTAGTCAAGGGGGTCGTCAAAAATATTACCGATTACGGTGCGTTCATAGATTTAGGCGGCATAGATGGTTTATTACATATTACAGATCTCGCATGGCGACGGGTAAAACATCCTTCCGAGATAATTAGCGTTGGTGATGAAATTATCGCAAAAATTCTTAAATTTGATCAAGAAAAAAATCGCGTCTCATTGGGTATGAAGCAACTAAATGAAGATCCATGGGTGGGACTCTCTCGGCGTTACCCGCATGGCACACGTCTTTTCGGTAAAGTAAGTAATTTAACTGATTACGGTGCGTTTGTTGAGATTGAGCAAGGTATTGAGGGATTGGTGCATGTTTCTGAGATGGATTGGACCAATAAAAATATATATCCTTCAAAGATTGTACAGTTGGGTGATGAGGTTGAAATAATGATTCTCGAGGTAGACGAGGAGCGTCGACGTATTTCACTTGGGATGAAACAGTGTAAAGTTAATCCTTGGGAAGAGTTTGCTACCAATTACAAGAAGAATGATAAAGTGCAAGGGCAGATAAAATCTATTACTGACTTTGGGGTATTTATTGGACTTCAGGGAGGCATAGATGGACTGGTGCATTTATCAGACCTTTCTTGGATTCAGGCTGGCGAAGAAGCGGTACATAGTTACAAGAAAGGTGATGATATAGAGGCGATAGTGTTAGCTATTGATGTTGAGCGGGAACGTATTTCATTAGGGATTAAGCAGATGGAGGGCGATCCATTCAATAATTTTGTTTCGGTAAATGAAAAAAATAGCATTGTTAACGGTGTGATTAAATCTATTGATGCCAAGGGTGCGGTAATTTCACTGGGCGATAATGTGGAAGGCTATCTTCGGGCTTCCGAAATATCGGGCGATCGAGTTGAGAATACCAAAATTCATTTGAAAATAGGCGATAAAATTGAAGTGATTATTACTAATGTTGATCGCAAGAATCGAGGCATTAATCTGTCTATTAAGGAAAGAGAGATATTAAAAGAATCTGTTACGACACAGAATATTCAAAATGATAATTCGACAAATGCTGGGACCACTAACTTGGGCGCTTTACTTAAAGCTAAGATGAATACGAAGAATTCTGAACAGTGAGAGGATGTATATGACAAAATCAGAGTTTGTACTTAAGCTCGCAGACCAGCATTCTCAGTTGGAGGTCAAAGATATTAAATCTGTCGTTAAGGTAATGCTCAACGCTATGGCTCAAAGTTTGTCACAAGGGCAACGTGTTGAAATTCGTGGATTTGGTAGTTTTGACTTGAATTATCGTTCGGCTCGTACGGCGCGAAATCCAAAATCCGGAGAAAAAGTTCAGATCGCCGGGAAATATGCCCTTCATTTTAAGGCTGGAAAGAAAATGCGCGAGCAAGTAAATTACAAATAACAAAAAATTACTGCTAAATCATAGAAGTAGATAAATATAGTGGCGGTAAATCGAAAGATTGCGCCACTTTTTTCTTGGATAATGATTTTAATGGGTTAGGGAAGCACAGAATTGGACCATGTTATTAAAATACACCGCCAATAGCTGATCTTAAGATTGAAAATCATGAAATATTCAATAAGATTTATCGCTGTTTTGTTGTTGCTGTTTCTCTTAAGTTTTGCTGTAAAGAACACTGAAACGGTGTCGCTACGATATTATTTTAATTATGAATGGAGGGCACCGTTAATATTAATGGTGCTACTTTTTTTCTTCACTGGCGTGATAGTTGGAATTCTATCTTGTCTTCGCAAAATTGTTAGACAGAGACGTGAAATTATTACTCTTAAAGAGGAGCGCTCAACCGTTGATACATATAATAAAATTTCTTGATTAAATCTCGTATAAATTTTTATATATCCTAAGAGGTTAATCTTATTCAATTTATACCAATTGAACAGTGAAATAACTTTATGAACGATCCCCGCATTATTGTTGCACTTGATTTTTCTACCGCAAAACAAGCGTTAATGCTTGTAGATAGACTGGATAGGAAATTATGTCGAGTAAAAATAGGGAAAGAGCTTTTTACGGCTGCCGGCCCACAGTTAGTTGAAAAATTAATAAATAAAAATTTTGAGGTTTTTCTTGATTTAAAATTTCATGATATTCCAAATACTGTAGCAAATGCCTGTAAGGTAGCCTCAAATTTGGGGGTGTGGATGATAAACGTTCATGCGCTGGGCGGAAAAAAAATGCTTTCTGCGGCACGAGAAGCATTGCCTTTAGGTACAACCAAGCTCGTCGCCGTAACTTTGCTTACGAGTCTAGGGAACGATGATTTAAGTATCATTGGTTTAAAAGAAGAGCCCGAGAGTTTAATACAAAAATTGTCTAATTTGGCAAGGAGTTGTGGTTTGGATGGCGTGGTATGTTCTGGATTAGAAACCGCGCAACTTAGGCAAACCATGGGTAAAGAATTTTGTTTAGTGACACCTGGAATTCGCCCAGTTAATTTCTCTGCGAATGACCAACAGAGAGTGACGACACCAAGGCAGGCAATAGAGAGTGGGGCAGATTATATTGTAATAGGTAGACCTATTACGCAAGCAGCAGATCCATTAATGGTGTTATGGCAAGTAAGTGATGAAATAAGACGCGGTTAATATCAATTTGTAATTGATTATTAATTTAAATAGCATATATTATATTAAATTAATTGAAAATTTTTACGCGCATGGAATATCGGTCACGCATCTTCTCTAAACATAGCGCTTCCCGATTTTAGATACTTCGCCAGCTTTAATTAATCAAAGGTTTGTGCTTGACATAAGGGCATGTATCCCATAAAATTAGCGACCTTTTAGTCGTTCCTCTACGTTAGCTAGTAACGATTGGTGCAATGAAGATATAAGACTTAATGAAATCTTTATATTCTCCTATAGACGGCGGTATCGCCGTCTAAGTTTTTTAGGGAACCGGAATGCCGACAATCAGTCAGTTAGTACGCAAGCCTCGTGTAGCAAGGCGTGTAAAAAGTAAAGTCCCTGCACTGGGAAATAGTCCGCAAAAACGCGGGGTTTGTACTCGGGTGTACACTACTACGCCAAAAAAACCAAATTCAGCTTTGCGAAAAGTAGCTAGAGTTCGTCTGACCAATGGTTTTGAGGTGTCTAGTTATATTGGAGGCGAAGGGCATAATTTACAAGAGCATTCAGTGGTGCTGATTCGCGGAGGTCGTGTTAAAGATCTCCCCGGCGTCCGTTACCACACAGTTCGAGGTAGCTTAGACACTGCTGGAGTAAAAGATCGAAAACAAAGTCGCTCTAAATACGGTGCTAAGAGACCAAAAGTATCCTAAGAATGATCTCAAGTTCTTGGTGTCAAATAAAAAAATAATCAAACATTTGAGCTAACGTATATTTAATATTGAGGTTGTAGAATGCCAAGACGTAGAGAGGTTCCGAAACGTGAAATTTTGCCAGATCCAAAGTATCACAATATCGAAGTAGCAAAGTTTGTTAATGTTCTAATGACACGGGGCAAAAAATCCGTTGCAGAACGAATTATTTATGGCGCCATGGATCAGATTCAAAAGAAGACTGGAAAAAATCCAGTGGAAATTTTTACACAAGCATTGTCTAATGTGCGTCCGATGGTAGAAGTAAAAAGTCGTCGTGTCGGTGGTGCAAATTATCAGGTTCCGACAGAAGTAAGATCAATTCGACGTAATGCCCTAGCAATGCGTTGGTTGCGTGAAGCAGCTCGCAAACGTAGTGAAAAATCTATGGGTTCGCGCCTCGCTGGTGAATTAGCAGAGGCAGCAGAGGGACGTGGTGGTGCAGTTAAAAAAAGAGAGGAAGTTCATCGTATGGCGGAAGCTAACAAAGCATTTTCACATTTTCGTTTCTAATAGCGATCCCTATAACTACGACAGATATCATGTTTTTTATAATTGAAAAATAAATCCAAATAAATCGGATTAAAAATATTAAGGTTTGAGTAAATTGGCAAGAAAAACAGCTATCGAGAATTATCGGAATATCGGCATTATGGCGCACATAGATGCCGGTAAAACTACGACTACAGAACGTATTTTATTCTATACGGGTGTATCGCACAAAATTGGTGAAGTACATGATGGGGCGGCTATCATGGACTGGATGGAGCAGGAGCAGGAGCGTGGGATCACAATTACTTCAGCTGCCACTACTTGTTTTTGGAAGGGGATGGAGAATAACTATCTCGATCACCGCATTAATATCATCGATACTCCCGGACACGTTGATTTTACTATCGAAGTAGAGCGATCTTTACGTGTATTAGATGGAGCCTGTACTGTATTCTGTGCTGTTGGTGGGGTGCAACCACAAACGGAGACCGTGTGGCGACAGGCTAATAAATACAAAGTTCCGCGTCTTGCATTTGTTAATAAAATGGATCGTGCCGGTGCTAATTACATGCGTGTCTTTGAGCAAATGCAAGCACGCCTGAAAGCTCACCCGGTACCAATTCAATTGCCCATTGGTGCGGAAGAAAAATTTGAAGGTGTCATTGATTTACTTAAAATGAAAGCTATTTATTGGGATGATGCAACTCAGGGAATGAAGTTTGAAGAACGTGAGGTTCCTGCTAGTTTGGTAGAGAATGCAAAAATATGGCGTGAAAAAATGCTTGAGACTGCTGCTGAGGCTAGTGAAGAGTTAATGAATAAATACCTTGAGGATGGGGATTTGCCTATTGTTGATATTAAAAAAGGTCTGCGTATTCGTACTATTAACAATGAAATCGTGCCTATGTTATGTGGTTCAGCCTTTAAGAATAAAGGCGTACAAGCTATGTTAGATGCTGTCATCGACTACTTACCTTCACCCTTAGATATTCGTGCAGTTCATGGAGAAAAAGAAAATGGCGAGAAAGACGAACGACATGCTAGTGACGAGGAAGCTTTTGCTGGATTAGCATTTAAAGTCGCTACAGATCCCTACGTTGGTCAGTTAATTTTCTTTCGAGTCTATTCTGGTGTTGTGACTTCTGGGGACACTATTTATAACCCAATCAAAGGAAGAAAAGAAAGAATTGGCAGGTTACTACAGATGCACGCTAATCAACGGGAAGAAATTAAAGAGGTACGTGCCGGAGATATTGCTGCTGCGGTGGGTCTGAAAGAAGCGGTTACTGGTGACACGTTGTGTGATCCAAATAAGATTATTACATTGGAAAGAATGATATTTCCAGAACCAGTAATTCATGTTGCAGTAGAGCCTAAAACAAAAATTGATCAAGAAAAAATGGGCATCGCATTAAATCGTTTGGCACAGGAGGACCCCTCTTTCCGTGTTCGTACTGATATGGAATCTGGTCAAACTATTATATCCGGAATGGGCGAATTACATTTAGAAATAATTGTAGATCGTATGAAACGGGAATTTGGTGTAGAAGCGAATGTGGGTGCACCACAGGTAGCTTATCGTGAAGCCATTAGAAAATTAGTAGAGATTGAAGGAAAATTCATTAAACAATCGGGTGGACGAGGTCAATACGGCCATGTTTGGCTAAAGATGGAGCCACACGAGACGGGCAAAGGCTTTGAATTCATTGATGCCATTAAAGGTGGCACTGTGCCACGTGAATATATTCCAGCAGTAGAAAAAGGTTTGCGTGAAACATTGCCCAATGGGGTATTGGCAGGTTTTCCAGTCGTAGATGTTAAAGTTACATTGTTTGATGGGTCTTATCATGATGTAGATTCAAATGAGAATGCATTTAAGATGGCAGCCTCAATGGCATTTAAAGATGGTATGCGTAAAGCTAACCCAGTTTTACTGGAACCAATGATGGCGGTAGAGGTAGAAACACCAGCAGATTTCATGGGTAACGTGGTAGGTGATTTATCTTCTCGTCGCGGCATGATTCAAGGTATGGACGATCTACCAGGACTTAAAGTAATACGTGCGGAAGTGCCATTAGCAGAGATGTTTGGATATTCCACTTCGCTGCGTTCTGCAACTCAGGGGCGCGCAACTTATACCATGGAATTCAAACATTATTCAGAAGCACCAAAAAATATAGCTGAAGCAATTATCAATAAGAAATAGTAATCGTCAAGTAAAGGAAGTAATTATGGCAAAGAGCAAATTTGAACGCACAAAACCACATGTAAACGTAGGTACAATTGGCCACGTAGACCATGGAAAAACTACTTTGACAGCAGCAATTACCATGGTTTTAGCGAAG
>Ga0209553_1000037_pt1 | contig 63698 bp, 45 predicted proteins | sample LauGreFBDMM110DN_2_FD_188217 | JGI IMG/M metagenome (GOLD analysis project Ga0209553, IMG submission 188217) | Freshwater lake microbial communities from Lake Michigan, USA - Fa13.BD.MM110.DN (SPAdes) (version 2) | ecosystem: Environmental > Aquatic > Freshwater > Lake | place: Lake Michigan...
TGCAGAAACGGCTCGCACTGTGTTCGGTGAAGGTACAGCAGAAGCGAAGCAGTGGCTGGATGCCGGTCGCACTATGCTGTTCGACTTGCGGAAGGCCGCTCGATCGGAAGTGGCCAGATCGAGGGTGCCTGCAAGCATCTGATCGGACGCCGCCCAAAACAAACCGGTGCTCGCTGGAAAGTCCGCCGAGTCAAGCGCATGGCGGGCCTTTGCCCCATCATGGATAGCGATCTCTGGAAAATCTACTGGAACGCTGCATAAGACACTCCACCGAAATCCGCGACTGCACCCAAAGCCGCCGCCCTCATCGACGATGGACGACTTTTAGAGGCGTGCTGACTACATTTCGCTGTCCTGCACCCGCAATCTGAAGCAGGGGGGAAATCCCCAAGGAACTCAGCCGCCTGTTTCCTACCGACTTCCATTTCGGTCGCGAGAAACAGACGGCTGCGGCCTTATGCAGGCCGTCCTTGGGACGAATCACAGTCCCTGTTATCGTCGAAATCCGCTTAAGCCCGGTAAAGCATGCGGCAGTTTCCGACTTTATCGTGTTCAGCAACCGATGGTTGTCGAACACATGCGCTCGCGGAATTCGCGAGTTTTTCTAAAGCGGCTCTTCCATGAACCGCTGGTCAGAGCTTTCAACATCTTGCCGGTAACCGGAACTATCCCTGAGGCAGAGACAAATCCAGAGCCTCCGACGTCAATGCATCAAACTGTGACCCATTTTGAGATAGAAACGAATCCCACCGTTCCTTATCCCAAATTTCCACATGGTCATGCACACCGATCAAAACCACGTTATGTTTTAAATCAGCCAGCTTCACTAGTCGCTCCGGAATCCGGATTCGCGACTGCTTGTCCACCTGCACGCATTCCGCCTGCGAGTAGTACAGTCTGAGAAAATTACGAACCTGAACTCGCCCCGTCGAGACGCTTGCCATCTTCGTCGCAAAGGCTTCAAACCCCGCTTTTGAATAGATCGACAGACATCCTTCGTTGCCCGGTGCCAGAAACAACTCTTCTGAATCCACCTCACGGAAACCGTCCCGCAGTTGTCGAGGAATGGCTAGCCGTAGCTTGTCATCCACCGTGCGTTCGTATGTTCCCGTCAGTGCCATTCAGATGACTCACCAACCCGATGTTTCGCAGGATTTTGCAGAAACCCACACGGTCTCCCACTTCTCCCCACAAACCACCACTCGGCACCAATTTAGCCATTCGAAATTCCCCGTCAAGCGAAGCTACGCCGCCCAGTGACAATCCATCATCAGGGTGATGCCATCGCAGTAGGCAGGCGCTTGGAAAAAACGATTTTCACTATTTTGAAAATGATTTTTTCGGCCCACGTAAGTCCGGTGATTTTTCTCGCACACAGACCGTTTTATGCCACCGATTGGTGTGTAATATTATTTTGTAAGTCATTACTATAAATAGATTTACAGAAATTACCGTGCGTTCTTACTTTGGACCTGCCACTGCATTTGGGGCTTGCTGATTTCCGGCAACACAACATGCAGGCGATAGCCGCGGACTCACTTTGCCAAGATTGCTGAATATGCCTGAAGTGTTGGCGCCGACACTGAACTTCACGCGTGTTTCATGTCGGCTCAACGCCACGCCGTGTGCGTCGCTGGCCGTTGAGAACAACCGATTCGCGTGAGACGCGATTATTTTTTTGCCTGAGTCGCGAAAACCGTCAGCTCCCACAACATTTCGAGGCCGGTCTATGGCACTCGCGCGGTAGGCTCAAGCCCCTCGCGGGAGCATAGCACACGCGCCTGGCAGTGGCCGTCATCGCTCCGTGAAACGATGCTTTTGGGTTGGCACTTTACTGAACGGCTACCTTTGCGGCAGGGTATGCCGAGGTTGACAGCGGTTGGTTGCCACGGGCTAATGTAGGAGACTCATTTTGGTGGAGCGAGATGACTAAATTGGATCTGAGCAATTCGTCTGTGACTGAAATTGCTCGGTCAACTTTCTGGCGAGCGTCACCTTTTTAGCCTGCACGCGGCCAGAAATGAGTCCGGCGAGCGGCGTGAGCCCAATGGTACCTCGTTTTGTACCGGCACGCTGACGCATGCCGCTCACCAATTGTCGCACTCAGTACCGCGCGGAGGATAACATACGCACGCCGGTGCGCGACCCTCGCGCGGCGTTGTTCATCTCTCACCGATGCAATACAGAACTTCTTGGCGTCGTCCATCAACGTCATGGGCGGCGCGGTGATAGATTCGGCCACCACAGATGGCCGGTGTGGCGAACACGCTGTTGCCCAATTGGTTCGTGGCTACAATTTCCAGCTTCTCGGTGGATGCCTTAAATACAAACGTCTGCCCCTCTTCGTTGGCTGCGTAGATCAGATCACCGACAAGGACGGGCGAACTGCTGAAAGTGCCGCTCAAGCGTCCTTTCCAGACCTCTTCTCCTGTATCGCTTTTCCAACACATGGCGATCCCGGCATCCATCACGGCAAACAAATAGCCACCGCGAGTCAGCAGCGATGGCACATAACTTCGAGTCGGATTTTCCCAGACAATTTTGCCTGAGCCATCTGCCGCTACCGCTGAGACATGATTTTTAGGATATCCGCCAGTTGTGAAAATCCGGTGGCCGTCCGTCACGGTCGTAGTCACGCATTCGGTCGTCGAACCTTCGACTTCCCAGAATGTTTCGCCTGTTTTCGGGTTCAGGCTGGTGACCAGATCACACCCAATCAGGAAGAGTTGGTCCTTCCCATCAACGTTCAGGATCACCGGCGATGAGTAGTTTGGCTTCGCGGGTCGTGCCTTTTGCCAGACGATGTCTCCCGTGGCGCGGTTCATCGCCACGATTGCTCCGCCGCCTTTGTTGTCCGAAACACCGATCACCAGATCCTGATACAACAATGGTGACGATCCGAAGCCCTGATGGTTGATGTAGGCTGACAGTTTCGTCTGCCACAATTTCTTTCCGTGCCGATCAAGGGCCGTCATTGAGACCGAATCACCATTCAGGAAATTGACGAAGAATCGCTCACCATCGCAGGCGGCGGCAGCAGAGGCCATCGATGACTTTTCATTGTTCTTGACGTCCAGACCTTTCTCATGCACGATTGTTTCCCAGAGCTGCTTTCCCGTCTGGCGGTCGAAACACAGGACTGTCTGCACATTGCGCGCATGATCCGCTGCTGTCACAACCACCTGATCCCCCACGCTGATCGGGGAGCCATGACTGCGGCCTGGCAAATTGGCCTTCCAGACAATGTTTTCAGATTCGCTCCATTTCAGCGGCGGATGCTGATCTGAATTTGCGATTCCATCATGAGTGCCTCCACGCCACCAAGGCCAGTCGTGCGACAAGTCAACATCGATCGCCGAAGGACTAACATCGGTTGCTCCTGATTCATTGTCGCTGGCCGCAGCGTGTTCGCTGAAACCTGCGATGAATATCAATCCTGCGGCGACTTGGAAAAGTCGAGTCCCGAGACGGCGACATGAAGGAATGCAAATGGACATGGATCAAGCTTTCGTAAGGGTTGAAGTTCACAGGCTTGCAAGCGGAACGCATGCACATTGATAAACGAGCGGCAGAAGATAATTTTTTGTAGCTGATTTCGCAAGAATTCAGCGACAGAACTGCGACAAAAAGCTTTGGGACTTGCGTTATATCACCTGCGATCATGCGTGGCGATCTCCGGCCCGACGTGATCGCGTCGGTTGTAAGGAATGGCGGGCGACTGAGCGACCCGGTTGACTTCAGTTCGATGACTAATGCTATCACTTTGACACGCTTTGCATTTGAAGATTCATCACCGAGACGCCGAAAATTATATATATCCTCAAAAAACCGTTCAGTGTGACTTTGGCACAGGGTTCGCTTTTGTTGTTTTCAGAGTTCGAGTAACTCGATGTGGAATCGAGTCGACCGCGAACATTGACAGTGTCGCTAAGCGACGTGTCACACGTCAAATTGAGATGTGATACCAAAGGAATGAATGACCATGAAGACTTTGAAGTTTGTGTCAGCCGTATTTCTTGCCATCCTCCTTGCCGCACCAGCGTTAGTGCACGCGCAGGACTTTCGAGCACCCAGCGGTGGTTCGAGGGCGACCGACACCCCACCACGTACGTTCCTCGGTTTGCCCATTCCGCAACAATGGAGCGGATCTCGGCGAGCAGCAACAAATCAGTATTCCGGAAACCTTTCGGATGGCCAGTGTACCACCGGTAATTGCCAGAACCGTGGAAATGCGACGGGCAACTGTACGACCGGAACCTGTCGCAACTGCAATTGTCCGAATGGTGCCTGTGCGAATGGTCTGTGTGCCAGCGGACAATGTCCGACGTGTGCCAACGGACAATGTGTTGGATGTGCCAACGGGGAGTGCGGCAGAGGTCAGAGTGCAGGTAGAAACTGCGTGAATGGCCAGTGCCGAGTCAATCAAAATCCGAATGCTCGCGATAACTCCGGAGCCCAAGGAGACTGGTCACCGCGAACGACACGGTCAAATTATGCCGATCCCTTTCGGGGGGGTGACTCTCAGCCTGAAAATGACAAGTGGACTCAGCGTCCTGCTCTGCGAAATCCTGTGAAGGCGCTTTATCCATCAAGCTACAGCCAGAGCGATCTGGATCTGCGACGTCCTTACTTTAACAATCAGTCGGGTGACCTGAATAAGACGCAAGCTGGCGACCGTGCTTCCGCCGCACGCGATACGCACGCACCACGTCCGTCGGATCGCTCAATGTTCAGTGCTCCGGCTGACCGCGTTAACGGCTTGGCTCAGATCTAGCGCGGCTGTCGAAAGTCTGGAGCAGAGTTCGTGAGAAATCTGCTGAACGACAACGTCCAACGTGTGGTTCCCAACCACGGATTGAGCCTCGCGGCAGGGTGAAGCCGAAGCACGTGGAGTATCTGGAGAGCACGTTCCATTCTCGGGATTTCCCAACTGCCAAAAGGACTCGCTCCGACATCATCATGACGGTGATGTTGGGCGAGTTTATGTTGTTGAGTCGGTTCATGCACATCATCGATTCGTAAAAATCAGAGGTACAATACCTGACCTTCCCACTCGCCCTCTTTGCGGTAAAGTGCGAACAGCAGAATATCTTCGATCGACTGGCCAATTGCCGCACGATCATTGACAATGAACACGCCCGGCGTCGGCTGTCCGGCACTTACGCGATCGTAGGCAAATGCGGGCATCGTGGCGATGTCGTGCGTGAGCAACACTCGACCGTTTTCCGCCGCCGATGCCAAAATCGTCGGATCGTCGGCTGCTAACAGCCCGACATCCTGGACGCGAACCAGATCAATTGTCGGATTTGCAGGGAAAGTCCCCGTACGATCTCGCCGTTAAAGTTTTCGTCACTCAGCAGCCGCAGCATTGCCGTTCCCTGTTATGCTGCGACGATCTATCAATCGGCGGCGAATCTCGGACATCTCCGGCTGCTGCGCTTGAAAACTCTGCCGAATGACTTCTGCCCGTCGCTCCCTCTTATCCAGATAGTCCCGAATTTCCTCGCTGTGTCGCAGGTAATATGCGATGGCTGCATAGACGTCGGCCAGTTTCAGTGTCGAGTACATCTGGACAATGGTTTCGGGTGTCGCACCGTCATCAAACGCGTGCACAATTAAGTCGAGCAGCACGCGACAATCGCCAACGCGAATATCCCCGTGTTCATCCTCGCTCAACGGAATTGGTTCAGCGGAAAAGGCGATTGACATAATCGTTCTCGCAGGAGTCAGATACAGACCATATATCGTAGGCAGTCAGCTTGCCAATACAACCACACTTCGACATCACTACGACGGTGATGTTGCGCGAGTTCATGTTGATTCGGTTCTGGATTTTCGCGCCGGAAGAAATCCGATCCCCAAAGCCAACAGCATCGAGATCCAGAAGACCCAGAACTCCAGACGCAGATAGCTGTGGAAATCCACAACCTTCGGATTTGCCTCGGAATTAAAGCCCCAGTCCGCAAGTAGCTTCAGTCCGATGACAATCACCAGTAAATACGCTGACAATTCGAATCGCGGAAATTTCTCTAGCAGTCTGATGAACATGGCTGCGGCAACTCGCATCAGCAAGATCCCCAGCAGTCCGCCGGCGACAACCACCCATAGCTTTGGGTGAAGTGCATTTTTCGGGTGGTCAGCCGGGGGAGCCCCAACCAACGCGATCGCGGCAAGTATCGAGTCGACGGCAAAGGCGATATCCGTGAGTTCGATGACGACGACTGTCATCCAAAAGCTCCGGCCGGCGCGCATTTGTGTTTCCGGAATCGGCATTGGAACACGTTCTTTAATTTCGAGCATTTCCTGATCTGCCGTGAGTACTCCACCGGTCGTTGCGTCCCGAAGTTCAGGTTCGCCGGCTGTGTCAAGACTGAGTGTGCTACTGGAGTCTTCCTTTGATTCGAAGAACAAGTGCTTAACTGCGATGTAAATCAGATAGCCACCGCCAATCAATTTTACGACGTGCCATTTGAGGAGATAGCTGGCTGTGGCCACTGCGATGATGCGGAATACAAAAGCACCCACCAAGCCATAAGTGAGCGCTCGTCCCTGCAAATGCTTCGGAACACGCTTGGCAAGCAGCCCTAAGACGAGCGCATTGTCAATCGATAGCAGTCCTTCCAGCAGCACAAGCAGCAAAATGACGACCAAGTCGTGCTTCTCAAACGTCTGGCCCCAGAACATTGCAGTACCGTCGGCAAGCTGAAACAAATTGAACATTGAGTCAATATCCAGAGCAAAGTTGTGCCAAAACCCGAAGCTGTCCGTCCGCTTCGGCGGAGCAGGGAAAGATCTTAGTACACCAGACCTTGAATGCCAGTGCTGAGATTGTGAGTGCTCCGGCGTTTCTCAGGGAATTTGCATGGAACCAGCAGCAACCGGCGTTCAGCGGAAATTTCTTGTCTTCGGATCGATCTGTTCCAGCATCTCGCTGACATCATCCAGTCGTTCACACACCACATGGACGACGTCGCCTTCCCGCTGCAGACGACCGGTGGCCATCATCACCGTTGCAAGTCTGGCTGTTTGACGAAAGTGCTGCCATACGGCCGGAAACACAACTAGATTCACGACGCCCGTTTCATCTTCCAATGTCACAAACGTAATCCCGTTAGCTGTTGATGGTCGTTGACGCATGAGGACAAGTCCCGCCACTTTGACGCGACGATCCGGCGTCAATTCCGCAAGCTCTTCCGCCGTGACAGCGCGCAATTGCAGCAGCTGCTCTCTGAGAAAGCTGACGGGATGGCTCCGCAGCGTCAGCCCCGCCGATGAATAGTCTTCAACCACTTGATCCTGAGCCGACATTTCTGGGAGTTCGGGGACAGGATCGTTGGCTGCGGCGGCCTCGAACGCATCAAACAGCGGTAGTTGTTCCCGTGCCGGCAATGATTTCCAATATGCTTCACGCCGTTCAATCTTCAGCGACGCAAAAGCATCGGCTCGGGACAGAAGCTGCAAGGTGCCGCGATTAAACTGCGTCCGTTGCGCGAACTCTTCAAAAGACAGAAACTTCCCACCGCGTTGCCGGACCGTTTCAAGGTGCCGGCCATGTTCTTCTGAGAACCCGCGCAGCAAGCGAAAACCGAGGCGGAGTGCGTAACGTTCATCGTCATGTCGCCAACGTCCCGACACAGGATCGCCCTCGATCCGTTCCAGTGTGCAGTCCCAGTCGCTGTGACTGATATCAGCTGGAAGAATGACGACTCCATGCTCTTTCGCGTCGCGCACCAACTGGGCCGGGGCGTAGAATCCCATGGGTTGACTGTTGATCAGGGCCGCCACAAACACAGCCGGGTGATAGCGTTTGAGCCAGGCAGAAACATACACCAACAACGCAAAACTCGCCGCGTGGGATTCCGGAAATCCATATTCACCAAAACCGCTGATCTGCTTGAAAAGACGCTCCGCAAATTCAGAGTCGTAGCCGCGATCTTTCATTCCATTCACAAGTTTTTCATGAAACTTTGCAATCACGCCGGTTTTACGCCACGCTCCCATTGCGCGACGAAGCTGATCTGCTTCGCCCGGCGTAAAGCCAGCGGCCACGATCGCCAGTCGCATGGCCTGTTCCTGAAAGATAGGCACCCCGAGTGTCTTGTGCAGGACCGCACGCACCGCAGCACTCGGATAATCAACAGGCTCTTCACCCGCACGTCGTCGGAGATATGGATGGACCATGTCGCCCTGAATCGGTCCGGGGCGCACAATCGCCACTTCAATGACGAGATCGTAAAAACAATGCGGCTTCAGACGCGGCAGCATGCTCATCTGAGCGCGGCTTTCAATCTGGAATACACCAATCGTATCCGCCGCACTGATCATGTCGTACACCGCAGGATCTTCTGACGGGACATTCGCCAGCGTCAGAGTTCTGCCGTGATGTTTCTGAACTAGATCGAACGCGCGGCGGATGCAACTGAGCATTCCCAGTGATAGGCAATCGACTTTCAGCAGCCCGAGCGCATCCAGATCATCTTTGTCCCATTGGATCACCGTTCGACCGGCCATGGCCGCATTTTCGATCGGCACCAGTTCGCTTAACAATCCGCGCGACATCACCATGCCACCGGAATGTTGTGACAGATGCCTCGGGAAAGTCAGCAGCGAATTGAGCAATTCCAGCATCCGTCGTCCGAGCAATGAATTCGGATCGATGCCGCCTTCGCGCATGCGTTCCGGAAACTGCTCTGCGTGATTCACATGCTCCATCTGATCGGCCAGTTTTTCAATGCGGTCATTGGATAATGCCAGAGCACGCGCAATATCACGCATCGCCGATCGAGGTCGATAGGTAATTACGGCCCCAGTCATTCCCGCCCGATCACGGCCATAGCGTTCAAATAGATACTGGAGGACTTCTTCGCGGCGTTCGTGCTCGAAATCAATGTCGATATCTGGCGCTTCATTGCGTTCTCGACTGATAAAGCGTTCGAACAGCACGTCGATGCGACTGGGATCAACCGACGTTACTCCTAAACAGTAGCAGACCGCCGAATTCGCAGCCGATCCTCGTCCCTGACAAAGAATTTTGCGTTCCCGGGCGAAGCGTACAAGGTCATAAACCGTAAGGAAATACGCTTCGTAATGCAGTTCTTCAATGAGCGTCAACTCGTGCTTGATCAGGTCATAAACTTTGGTCGGGACGCCATCCGGATATCGCAGTTTCGCACCACGTTTTGTGAGGTTGGTAAGATGCTGGATCGACGTGACATCCTGCGGAACCAGTTCTTCTGGGTACTCGTACTGGAGTTCGTCGAGAGAAAACGTGCAACGCTCAGCAACTTCGACAGATCTTGCGATGATGCTGGGATCTCCCGCGAATAGGGATAGCAATTGAGCCCCTGATTTCAGATGCCGTTCGCCATTTGGAAACAGTTCATGCCCCAGCGATGATAAGCTTGCTGCATGACGAATGGCCGTCACGACATCATGCAATGCGCGGCGTCTGGATTCATGATAATGCACATCGTTGGCTGCAACGATCGGGATCTTGAACTGACTGCAAATCGACCGCCAGCGTTGGAGATTGTCGCGGTCGTTGGGTCCACAGTGGAGTTCGGCCAATCCATAGCAACGCCCGCTGAAACCGTCTTTCAATGACTGCAGATGTGTGGCTGCAACGTCGGTCTTCATGCCAGGGACGTAGCGGCGTTCAAATCGATATCGGCTTTCTTCGCTCAGCGGCACGCAGCACAGTAGACCCTCGGCATGTTCTAAAATATCGGCTATGGTAAGGCGACACTCGCCCTTGGGAGCTCGCCTGCGTCCGACTGTAATCAGCCGCGACAAACGGCCGTAGGCGGTCCGATCAGTCGCGAGGAGAACTACCGACGGACCATCATCCGGCACAATCTCTGCGCCAATCAATAGTTTCAGCCCGGCTTCTTTAGCTGCGACATGCGCCCGCACAACACCCGCGAGAGAATTGCGGTCCGTGACGGAAATCGCCTTTAGCCCCAAAGCCACGGCACGGGCGGCAAGTTCATCTGCGTGAGATGCCCCTTCCAAAAATGAATAGTTCGTACGGCAATGCAGTTCTGCATAAGGAACCGTCGTACTCGTCAGCTCAACTGCCTGACCTGCTACAGCCTGCGTCGCACGAGTTCGACGTTTGGAAGGAGGCGGTTCCGGCATAAAATAGAATCCATTCTGTATCACGCTCGGATGCAAACTGCGGCAATCGTGTTCGCTCGGGAATTTGCGGATATCCGACGAGTACGCAGGATAACAGTTTTCCACGCCATTGGCTTCAGACGGATCGGCAGATTCCAGAACCCATGATTACGTGCCGATTGAACGCCGCCTTGGTAGCGACGCCTGCGTTTCAAATGTAGGATGGACATTCATTTCCGTCGTAGGCCCATGCAACACTGTCGAAGCGAAATTTGATGTGCCTTGACAGACGCTCGACAGCGTAACGGTGCTCGGCGAACTTCTCGGACATGAATGTCCAAGCTACAGGAATCGCGGGCACTCGACATGAAATTTCGTCAACAGGATGGACATTAACCTGATGAATTTTCTCTCCCGGGAAGCCACCGTTGCCAAACCCGGATTTAACCGATGGCTAGTGCCACCAGCAGCCATCGCCGTTCACATGTGTATTGGTGAGGTCTATGGATTCAGCGTATTTAATGTGCCCCTCACTCAGGCCGGCGCGGGGTGGACGATTCCGCAGGTAGGCTGGGTTTACTCGATCGCGCTGTTCATGCTTGGTCTGTCGGCGGCAGTGTTTGGGAAGTGGGTGGAGCGCAGTGGGCCGCGCAAAGCAATGGTGGCCAGCTGCGTTTGCTTCTGTGGCGGCCTGCTCATTTCCGCCATTGGTGTGAAACTGAAGATGCTCTGGCTCGTCTACATGGGTTACGGTTTCACTGGCGGAATCGGCCTTGGGCTAGGATACATTTCACCCGTTTCCACACTGATTAAATGGTTTCCCGATCGCCCCGGAATGGCCACAGGCATGGCGATCATGGGATTCGGAGGCGGGGCATTAATCGGCGCGCCGCTTGGCGTGAAACTTATGGACTATTTTAAATCGGCCACTTCTATCGGGGTTGCCGAGGCTTTCATCGCCATGGCATTTTTGTATGCGATTTCCATGCTGTTCGGAGCGTTTATCGTGCGGGTGCCAGCCGACGGTTGGAAACCAACCGACTGGGAACCCAGCCAGCATCTCAAACCGATGATGACCAACGCCACAGTTGCAGTCGATGTTGCGTGGAAGACCCCGCAGTTCTGGTACCTGTGGGTCGTGCTGTGCATGAACGTCACCGCTGGCATCGGCATTTTGGGGCAGGCATCAAAAATGTGTTCGGACATGTTCGGCGTCAGTGCGGCAGTCGGTGGCGGCTTTGCAGGCCTGCTGAGTCTCTTTAACATGGGAGGCCGCTTTGTCTGGTCATCCGTCTCCGATTACACCGGACGGAAAGTCGTCTATTGTATCTATTTTCTGCTTGGCGCGATTCTGTATTGCGCAATCCCCTACACCCAGAATATTCAAAACAAAGCGTTCTTCTTCGTCGTCACGGCAGCGATTATTAGTATGTATGGTGGCGGCTTTGCAACCATCCCCGCGTACCTGCGAGACATGTTCGGTGCATACCAAGTTGGTGCCATTCACGGACGCCTCATCACCGCGTGGTCTGTCGCCGCACTGCTTGGCCCCAGCCTTGTGAATTACATTTCCACCGCCAAGATTGAAGCCGGAGTTCCCAAAGCCGAGGCCTACAATTCTACGATGTTCCTGATGGCCGGACTGCTCATGGTTGGTCTCATTGCCAATCTACGCGTACGACCGGTCGATCCAAAATACCACCGCATTGGATCTTCTTAGGCCTGAATTCATGAAAACAATCACTTTCGTGATCGCGTGGACTTGGATCGCCGTGCCCTTGACCTGGGGCGTTTATCAGTCTGTGCAAAAATCGATGCCCCTTTTTAATGGGCAATCAGAGCCGACAGAACTCCGGTCGCGATAGCGGGAGCCCATGTGCGGGCGGTGTCACCGATTCCGAGTGGCAAGAGCCGTGTAGTTTCTGGCGGCCATTTTGCAGATCTCCGGACTGGTGCTTGCGATTCGGAGCGGGGGAAATAAGATGCTCCATGTTCTGACAACGCACCGCGAGATTATTCAGGAAGTGCTATCGATGGCCAAGAATAAACAGACAGGAATTTCCTACCGTGAGCATGAAATCAAGGAGGATCATTCCTTCGGATCGATTGGAGGGAAAACGCCTGGGGTTCACAAACGGTATTTCTGCAAGGTCGTCGGCAGAACCGTGAAGGGCACGCTCGATGAAGTAAAGGCCAATATCGACTTTCATCTCGACAACAAGAAGACAGGCGAAATCGTCTGATTCAGAATCCTGTAGCTGGGACATTCTTGTCCGAGAAACTGGCCGGACAGCGTCGCACTGTCGCACGGCTATAAAGGCGCACCAATGAGCACTTTGAAAGTGTTTCGAGTCGAGGTGACGGACACGAATGTCCATCGTATCATTAGATCGTTCCGTGTCCTCGGAAGTTGAGGAAATCGCCACGACAGTTCACGAGTCGATGTTGTTTGGCTATAAATCCAGATCCTGCTAGGTTTGATGCCAATATTCGGAGACCCCGCGATGCTCCTTCATGGTCAAGATTCAAAATTGATTCAATGGGCAATGTTTTTCAAAGCCTTGTTGGTCCCCATGCTGATTCTGGAGACTGCAGCATTCACCGCAGGACAGACAGCAAACGCTGGATCCGATGAACATGTGCCCTCCGCAGTTGAGATTCGGCATTCGGACCTGAGCGTCTACCGCGCAGACGATGGGATGCTGAAACCGATTCGGACCACCGACGATTGGGCTCTGCGGCGGAAACAGATCATCGCCGGATCTGAAGCCGCGATGGGGTCGATGCCATCGCTTGAGAATTTGCCTGAGTTTGATGTCAAGCTCACAGAAGATGTTCGGATTGGCGAGGTCCGGCGGCTCACGATGTCGATTGCTGTAGATGGTGTGGATCGACTGCCGCTGGATTTGTATCTGCCGAAATCGTTGGCTGACGTGGTTGATGGGCAAGATCTGCTGCATGCAGGTTCGCCGTCGAAGCTCGCTGCTGTCGTCGCGCTGCATCCGACAGGCGCCCCGGGAAAACGCATCGTCGCTGGCGAAGGCGGGAAATTAGGACGCCAATACGGTCTTGAACTTGCCCAGCGTGGCTACGTCGTGATCGCGCCGGATTATCCCTCGTTCGGACAATACGACAAATACGATTTCGAGCACGACAATTATGTCTCCGGCACAATGAAAGGCATTTTCAATCATCGCCGTTGCGTTGATTTTCTGTCGGCCTTAAAGTTTGTGGACAGCGATCGCATCGGGGTTATCGGGCATTCCTTGGGTGGACATAATGCGATTTTCTTAGGAGCATTTGACGAACGACTCAAAGTCATCGTCTCAAGCTGCGGTTGGTGTCCATTTCATGACTACTACGGCGGCGACATTAAAGGCTGGACGAGTGACAGGTATATGCCGCGGTTGCGAGACACCTATGAACTCAATCCAGACAAAGTCCCGTTTGATTTCTATGAATTGATTGCGGCTTTGGCCCCGCGGACATTCGTGTCGGTATCGCCGATTCGCGATGCCAACTTTGACATCAACGGCGTGCGAAAGGCGTTGCCGGTGGCCGGTTCGATTTACGCGATGTTCGGCGCACGCGAAGAGTTGATGCTGTTAACGCCGGACTCGGAACATGATTTTCCTATGGACATGCGTCTGCAGGCTTACAACGTCATGGATCGGGTTCTAAAACACGTGCCGAATGATTTTCAGCCGGACTTTGCGGAAGAATTGCCACGAATTCCAGCTCGATCGCCAGCCGAGGCGATGAACTCATTTCAGGTGGTTGATGGCTTTGAAATGCAGCAGACTGCTGCCGAGCCATTGTTAACAGATCCCGTGGCGATGTCGTTCGACGCGGACGGACGGTTGTTTATCGCTGAAATGAATGACTACTCCGAGCAGGCAACTGAACATCTGGGCCGCGTGCGGATGTTGGTGGATTCTGATGGCGACGGCCGATTTGATCAGAGCCATCTATTTGCCACAGGGCTCAGTTGGCCCACGGCCATTATCTGTGCGAACGATGGTGTGTTTGTTGCGGCCGCCCCGGATATTTTCTTTTTGAAGGATACCGATGGTGACATGCTTGCCGATGTGAATGAACTGGTTTTCACTGGTTTTGAACGCTCCAATGTTCAAGGTCTGATCAATAGTTTTCATTGGGGGCCGGACAATAGGATTTATGGTTCTGCAAGCACCGTAGGCGGTTCGATTACGAGTCCGAAGCATCCCGACCGTGCGGCGTTACCATGTCGTGGTCGTGACTTTTCGTTTGATCCTAAGACATTGGAACTCCGCGCTGAAACGGGTGGCGGTCAACACGGCATGTGCTTTGACGACTGGGGTCATCGTTTCGTGAGTTCCAACAGTGATCATGCGCAAATGATTGTGTATCGCGACCATTATCTGGCGCGTTCGCCCCTGCCGTCTGCTGCACCGGCACGTGTCAGCATCGCTGTGGACGGCGGACAGGCCCCTGTGTTTCGCATCAGCCCTATCGAGCCATGGCGGATTGTGCGAACTCGCCTGCGGGCCTCGGGGCTGTCGAAGGGACTTGTCGAAGGCGGTGGCCGGCCGGCTGGTTACTTTACCGGGGCCACCGGGATTACGATTTATCGTGGCGATGCATGGCCGGAGGAAACGCAAGGACTGGCCATTGTGGGTGACGTTGGTAGTAACATCGTCCATCGCAAACGCCTGACGGCCGACGGGGTGATCTGGACAGCCAATCGGATGGACGACGGTCGCGAATTGGTGGCATCAGAAGACATTTGGTTTCGTCCTGTGCAGTTTGCGAACGCGCCGGACGGTTGTCTTCAGGTGCTGGACATGTGTCGTGAAGTGATTGAACATCCTGCGAGTCTGCCGCCGGAAATCAAGAAGCATCTCGATCTTACGAGCGGTCGGGATCGTGGGAGACTTTATCGAATCGCCCCGACAGGCTGGAAACCAAGGCCTGTCCCGCATCTCAGCCACGCCATGACTGCCGAGCTCGTGGCACTTCTCGCGCATCCTAACGCATGGCATCGCGATACGGCGTCAAGACTGATCTTCGAACGCCAGGATGCGTCGGCCGTCGCTGGGATCCGCCAACTGCTCAGGAATTCGTCATCGGGTTTGGGAAGATTTCACGCGATTGGAAGCCTCGATGGATTGAACGCTCTCACACCCGAAGACGTGCTCGTCGGACTAAAAGACGCGGTAGCCGGCGTGCGGGAGCGGGCAGTATTGGCGGCCGAAGAACACGTTTCATCTATGGATTTGCTGTCGATGCTTGCCACCATGATTGACGATGAAAACGCCCGCGTCAAAATGCAACTGGCATTTTCGCTTGGTGAATTCCCACCTTCTGCCATCCGGCAGGCAGCGTTGCTGCAACTCTTGGCGAAGTCCGGTCAGGATCGCTGGATTCGGACGGCCGTGTTTACTTCCTTGGGCACCGATGCAGAAGGCGCCTTCGCATCACTTGCGGCAATGTCTGATGCAGGCTCAGCAGTCGCCAGCGTGGCATTGCTTGAACTTGCGGATCTCGTGGCGCGGAGAACTTCAGACGACGCGAGTTGGAGTAAGATCGCTGCCGTAATCGCCGCCCGGCACGATGACCCTGGGTTGCAAGTCAAGTTATTGCAGGCGGTGTTCGCGGGAAACAAGATCGCTCAAAGTAGTCCGTCTTTCACGCAATTGTCTGAGCAGTTGCTGGAGTCTGCTCGCACAAATGCAGTTGACGTAAGGCTTTCCGAAGAGCAACGGGCTGCAGCTTTGAGTACGTTCAGTCTGTCGTCGTTTACGACAGACGCGGGACTGTTGCTGAGTTCGCTCGCATCTAATCAGCCGCCGAAAGTTCAGGACGCGGCGCTAGCGACACTGTTGCAGTTTTCAGACGAAGAAGTGGCGTTGCAGCTCTTGGATCGATGGTCGGGATTGTCCCCGAAACTTGCCGAACGTGTGCGCGATGGACTGTTGGGACGCACGTCATGGGCTGTCCTGTTGCTGGATGCCATGTCTGCTGGGCGCCTTCCCCAGACCACGTTGAGTCCCTCCGACTTACAACGTCTGGCGAGCGTCCCGGATGATGCCGTGCGTTCCCGCGCGATCGGATTACTGGGGACCATGACAAGTTCCACACGCGACGACGTGCTGCGTTCGTATCAGGTGGCCCTGACATTGAAGCCGGATCCAGTCAAGGGTGCGGCGTTGTTCACCCAGCATTGTGCGGTCTGTCATCAGATCGGGAAAGTTGGGTTTCAGGTCGGCCCGAATCTGGCCACCATGAAAAATCGTGGTCCGGAAGCGATTCTGACAAATGTGCTCGACCCGAATCGGGAAGTCAATCCTGCGTGGCGAGACTATATCGCTGTCACCACTGACGGACAAACGCACAATGGTGTGTTGATTGCCGAATCCGCCAGCATCCTGACGTTTCGCCGAGCTGAAGCCAAAGAAACTAGCGTGCTGCGAAGCGAAATTGAAGCGCTCCGAGACACTGGCCGCTCACTAATGCCAGAAGGCCTTGAGAAAAATCTCGACACCCAGTCCATGGCCGATTTGATCGCTTGGCTGATGACTGTGCCGTAAAATATCTGAGTTTTGTCTAAACTGCGAATCCGTAGCGGAGATCTGCCAGGTTTTAGCGTTTGTGAGTCGTAGTAGTCAGCAACTGAACTCAGACGTTCCGCTGACTGAAATTGCCCGCGAGACAATGTGGTTGTCCCGTTGATAGTGACACGTGCGTATCGCCGAGCGGCGCGACATCGCCTCCGGATCCAACCTGAGATCGCGAATCCATCCGTATCTTCACTCAACCAAACTTTCGAAAGCCGATTCACTATGACACAAGCCATTGTCGATCCGGGAGAACTTCGCCGATTCGCGCAAATGCTGCGGCGCTTCAATGAAGAACTCAATGAAAAGACGGCCGCAGTCGCAGGTCAACTGAGTCATCTGGGTCAAAGTTGGCGTGATCAGGAACACCTGCGATTTTCGGAAGAGTTCGTCGGCAATATGAAAGCACTCGGTCGGTTTGCGGAATCCAACGAACAGTTTATCCCGTACCTGCTTCGCAAGGCCCAACTAGTGGAAGAGTATCTGCAGCAGCAGTAGTGTCTTGCCTCTGTTCAAGCCGTGGCCGAAAACGTGTGCTATTCTCTTCACACGTTTCCACCACTTACGCGAAATCAATCCGCCCCCAGCCGTTTTAGAAAGCACTGTTTTTCGCTCGGCAGCAATTGTCAAGATCCGATAATCGGTTGAACCACTTCGCCTTGTACATCCGTCAGGCGGAAGTCGCGGCCAGCGTATCGGTAGGTCATGCGTTGATGATCGTAACCCATGAGATGTAGGATCGTGGCGTGCAGGTCGTGCGCTGAAACCGGGTTTTCGACTGCTTTGAAGCCGAAGTCGTCGGTTGCTCCATAGACGGTGCCTTTCCGGATTCCGCCGCCTGCCATCCAGAGCGAAAACCCCCAGTGGTTGTGATCGCGTCCCTGACTTGCTCCAGACCCATCTTGGCCCATCTCCACTGATGGCGTACGGCCAAACTCTCCGGTGCACAGAATCAGAGTTTCATCGAGCAGGCCACGTTGCTTCAGATCGATGATCAGTGCCGCCAAGCCGGAATCACATTGGTTAGCGACTTTGCGATGTTCTTCTTTAATATTTGAATGGCTATCCCATGGTTGCATGTCGCCGTGCCATGTCTGTACGAAACGCACGCCCCGTTCGACAAGTCTTCGCGCCATCAACAACTGACGGTTCTGAGGTCCGTCGCCATAGAGCTTCTGAATGTGTTCCGGTTCCTGTGAGATATCAAACGCATCACTGGCTTCCGTCTGCATGCGGAACGCTAGCTCAAACGACTTAATCCGCGATTCAATCACGGCTTCGTCTGGTCGATCTGCCAGATGCTGCGCATTCAGTTGCTGCAGGAATTCGAACTGCTTTGCCTGCGCTGTCGACGTGATTCGTTTGTTCTGCAGATAGTCAATCAGCCGCGTCGGATCAGGGTTCGACGTATCAATTCGAGTTCCTTGGTACGCACCGGGGAGAAACGCGGAACGCCAGTTGCCAGCTCCACCCACCGGCATGCCGCCCGGACAAAGCGCAATAAAAGCCGGAAGATTCTCGTTGATCGACCCCATGCCCCACGTAAGCCATGAGCCCAGACTTGGTCGCACGAGACGCTGATCTCCCGTATTCATCAGCATGAGCGACATTTCATGACTCGGGAGTTCGGCATGCATTGACCGAATCACGGTCATCTCATCGACACATTTGGAAAGGTGCGGAAAAAGATCACTCACTTCAATGCCGCTTTGGCCGTGCTTTTCGAACTTAAATGGGCTTGGCAATGCCACCCCGGTCTTACGTTCGGTTTGCAGGTTATCAAAGGGCAGCATCTTACCAGCAAGCCGAGTCAGTTCGGGCTTCGGATCGAATGTATCGACTTGCGAGACTCCTCCATTAAGAAATACATGAATGATGTGCTTGGCCCGGCTTGGGAAATGCGTCTGGATTGCTCCCCCAGATTCTTCAGCCGACGCGGTATTTCCGAGGAGATCGGCCAACGCGAGACCGCCAAATCCCATGCCGCATGTTTGCATCCAGTGTCGTCGGGTTGTGTTAATCATGCTTGATTCCTATCGCAGTCTTCGTGAAAACTCTGTTGGCCAGACACACAAATCGTCGTCTAATCCAGAAATGTAAACTCGTTGGAAGCCAGCAGAGCGTGTGCCAGTAGAATCCAATTGCGATCAGGATCCGCCGTGACACCGATGGCCGTTGGAATGTTTGCAGAAGCGTCTTGCAAAAAGTTTTTGGCATGCGCCACTTCAGCCGCAGTTGGATTTCGGCAGAGAGTTCTGCGGATCATGGCCACGATGCGTTCATCATCGGTAGCCAAGTTCATCTGTTTCGTGAGCAACGCTAACCGCACGGCTCGGTCCTGAATAAAGTCCGAGTTCAGAGCGAACAGCGTTTGCTGCGGCACCGTGGTCTCAGGACGCTTAGCAGTGCAAGCGTTTGGGTTTGCCGTGTCAAATGTGCTCATCAGATTGGCGATGATGTCTCGATTGACAAATCCATAAATACTGCGTCGCGGCACTGCCGGTGAAGCATTCAGATCGATCGGCGCGCCTCCCATGGTAACATCCAGTTCGTCGCAGGTGGACAACATCGAATCTCGCATGGATTCAAAGTCCAGTCGTCGACGAGGCATCCGCCAGAGCAGTTGATTTTCAGGATCGACCTGACGGCTGTGGGCGTTTTCGACTGCTCCTTGGCGATACGCATGACTGCGCATGATTTCCCGATGGAGCCACTTCATTGACCAGCCGTTCTTGCGAAACTGATCAGCAAGGTAATCCAGCAGCTCGGGATGCGTGGGTGCTTGGCCGCGAATGCCAAAATCATCCGGAGTCCGCACAAGGCCTGCCCCAAAGTGATTCTGCCACGCCCAATTCACCAGCACTCGGGCTGTGAGCGGATTGCTGTCAGCGACGAGAGATCGAGTCAAGCCAAGCCGGCGTTTTCCGTCTTCGTAAATCTCCGCGTGGTCGCTTGGCAATCCGGACAAAAATCTGGCCTGTACGACATCACCGCGCGCCAGCGGATTGCCTCGCACAAAAATATGAGTAGGTTTTGGACTTGGATCTTCATGGACAACCATGGCTCGCGGAGGTGATCCCGGAGACGATAGATGCAGTTGATGAATAGCCGCTCTTTTGCCGTTGGCTAAATCGGTGATCGTGCGATTGGTAAGCCGCACAGCGTCTTCGTCGGAAAGATCAAACGGCGCTCCGGCCGCATACAGGTAGTCCCGAATCTGTCGATGTGAGGGGCTGTTGATGATCTGATGCTGTGGGTGATCGTCCGGAAAAATTGTGCCACCTAGGACGGCTTCGCTGGAAGATTCCAGCAACGCCTGCAACCACATTCGCTGCTGCTCGGCAAACACTTTTCCGTAAACCGCTGCTGCGTCAGTGAGCGAACTAGGTTTCTGTTCCACCAACGCATCGACCACAAATGGATTCCATTTGAGTGGTTCACCGCGCAGGGCGTGCAATTTGTCCGGAGTGCGGCCAATGGCAACTAGTTCGGTCGACAGGCGACCAAGGTATTCATCGCGGCGTGTCATGAACTCGGCTGCCGGAATTGCCCCCCACGACTGCATCTCAAGCCATGGTCCAAAGACAGGGTCTTCTTTGTTGAGCCCACTCAACCATGTCCGCCAGCGATTGTAAACGAGCGGGCGAATATCGTCCGTGCGATACGAAAGAAACTGAGTCGAAAGATCCTGTTCACCGCTTCCTTTCGCCAGTTCTGCGAGGTAAAGCCCAACCTGCATCCGGAGGCGATTTCGCAAAACTTCGTTCTGTTCACGCGCAAACTGTTGATACTTTAATTTCAGCTCGCTCAGTTCTCGCTCGTACTGCTGTCGTGCCTGTTCGTTGGAGACGGTCCCGATGGCCGGCAGCTCCGAGGGTGATCTGCTCGGAGCGATCGACGCATAAAGGGCATAGTAGTCTGCCGTCGGAATCGGATCGAATTTGTGGTCATGGCAGCGGGCACAGGTGACAGTGAGTCCCATCAGACCTCGCGTGATCACGTCAATCTGGTCGTCGATCGTGTCGTTAGAATTTCGGAATTGCATCCCAACAGTCAGAAAACCCAGCGCTGCCAAAGACGGATCGTCTTCAGGAAGTCCAAGTTGGTCCGCTGCGATTTGCTCCTGCAGAAAACGATTGACTGCTAGGTCTTTGTTAAACGCGTTGATCACATAATCGCGATAGGTGTAGGAAAATGGAAAGGTTGTAAAACCAATCGCCGCGCCGCCATGAGTGTCAGCATACCGCGCAATGTCCAGCCAGTGCCGTCCCCAACGTTCACCGTATCGGGGTGATGCCAGCAGACGATCGATCAGTCGCCCTTCACTCTCTTGTTCGGTGTCGTTCTCAAAAGCTTCGACTTCAGCCCAAGTGGGCGGCAAACCGATGAGATCAAAGGTTACGCGACGAATGAACTGCACGCGATTTACAGGCGTTGCATAACTGAGTCCAGCCTGTTGAAGTTTGTCCATCAGAAAACGGTCCACTGGCAACGTGTCGACTTTTGAAGCAGGAAGCGCGTTGAGCAGACGTTCTGATGCCGCGATCGGCTGAAACGCCCAATGGTTGGAATACTCAGCACCTTCCTGAATCCATTGCCGCAGAACTTCCTTCTGACCCGCTGTCAGCACCTTCCCCGTTGCAACCGGCGGCATGACGGATTCTGGGTCTGTTGACTGAATGCGATGCATCAACGCACTTTCAGCGGCTTGTCCAGAGACGATCACTGACTTCTTTGCCTCGGCCTCCACATCAAGTCTTAGATTCCCACTGCGTTTTTCGGCATCGGGTCCATGACATTTTAAACAGTGTTCGGCGAGGATCGGACGCACTTGCCGATTGAAATCTATCTGAGCATTCGCAGACACTGACACCACGGACCAGAGTAACAGGCGCAACCCAATACGTGCGCTTTGCAAAGCGGGAAATGGAAGCATGAAGATTTCTCGGTGCGGCGGGATGGACGCGAAGGAGCGAACGAATATTTGAAGATGTGGAATTCTACACAGGCAAGTCTGCGGTGTTTAATTCTCGTGGAAAGCAAACCCCAAAGTTCGTCAGAAGTTGTTGGCTCAGGGGTTGTGTTCGAGTGTCTACGTTCAGTGGCAAATACCCATCGCAGCGCTCAGCCGCGGCGAAGTTTTTTGCGGCACGTTTGCGGTCAGCCACCTAGCATTCCAACGGCAGCGAGAAACTGTGACGCAGCAGGCGGCGGAAATGCCTCGCAATGCACCGCTTATTGCACCGCATGGCGTAAAAAAACCCCCAAAAACACGGAAAACCAATGTTTTTGAGGGTCTAGGATTACCCCGTAGGGACTCGAACCCCAACTGACAGTGCCAGAAACTGTTGTGCTACCAATTACACCACGGAGTAGACAAATCTTTCTCGGATCGGTGCCTGCAGCGATCCTCGCGAGGGCAAATGTAACAGTGCTGCCGAATCGTGTAAAGCGCTGGATTTTTGTCTCGGGCCAGTGTTTCAGACACGGGATTTCCTTGAAACGACGATCGCATGACTGAGGCGGCGGGGCCTGAGATCCGGCGATGCACCATGCGTGTTGGTTCATGGAGTAGGAAGCCCTGCAATATCGTCAATTTGCCTGATTGATCAGCATTCGTGCGAGAAAAATGATGTTAAGCACGCGGATCCTGCTGAACAAGTACTCTGCAGGGGTTTAACGGAGGGAAGGTCAGGAAACTCGCCTGTTCCTGCTCACATGGGTGCGTGGCCCGAGCGGGAAGCTCCTGCCGGGAAGAGTCACTTCGGTGCAATTCTCGGTGCAAATAAGGGGAAGGATTCGTCCTTCCCCTTTTTGTTGCAAGGAGAGAATTGCTGCACGACTGGGAAGAGGTGGGATCGTGCAGCTGAGAACTCCGCTGCCCCTTTCTTCTGTCACGCCAGATGTTATCCTTCTCGCGATGTCAAAACGCGATTATTACGAAGTGCTTGGTGTTTCCCGGTCTGCATCAAAGGATGAAGTCCGCAAGGCCTATAAAAAGCTAGCGCGGAAGTTTCATCCCGACGTGAAGCCGGCAGATCCTAACTCTGAAAAAACGTTTTCAGAAATTACGGAGGCTTACGACGTTCTGAGTGACGAAGAAAAACGGCGGAGCTACGACCAGTTCGGTCATACGTCTCGTGGTGGTCGCCCGTCCGCAGGACATCCGTTTGAGGGATTTGGCGGCGGCGGCGGCGGCTCGTTTGATCTCGAAGATTTGCTTGGCGGAATGTTCGGCGGTGGTGGCAAAGGCGGCGGACGGCGAGGTCAACCTAGGGCTCAGAATGGCAGTGACGTCAAAGCCGAGATCATGGTTCCGTTCACGGTTGCCGTTGAAGGCGGTGACTATTCCTTGAACGTGCAGCAGGGTTCAAAGACCGAGCAGTTGACAGTGAAGATCCCTGCAGGTATCGACGATGGACAATCGATTCGTCTGGCAGGTCAAGGTAGTGCCGGTTCCGGAGGCGGTGCCGCAGGTGACTTGCTGATCACGATACGCATCTCCGTTCATCCGTGGTTCCGGCGCGACGGTCACAACTTGCTCATTGATGTGCCGGTCACCCCCAGTGAGGCAGCTTTAGGGGCCAAGATTGATGTGCCGACGCTGACGGAAGGTGTGGTAGTCCTCAGTATTCCTGCCGGCACTTCCAGTGGTGCCAAATTGCGGCTCCGCGGCAAAGGTGTGCGGAACCCGAAGACCGGTGATCGCGGCGACCAGTTTGTGGTGCTGAAGATTGTACTTGCCAAAGACCTTTCCGAAGCTGCTCGGGGACTTTATCAGCAGCTTGCTGAACTTCCGTTTGTTGATCCGCGTGACGGGCTTTGGGTGTAGGCTGTACCTAGCGACGTGCGGTCGTTATTTTCTGAGCGCGGGAGCAGCATGCGTCATGCTTGTCTGTCTGTTCGAGTCTCAGTGACATCTACGCCTCGTTGAGTTCCAGAGAAAGTGTTGCATGTCGGCTACACCGAATTCGTTGGAGTTTTTGAAAGCCACATCAGCATCGCCTGCAGGTGGACCACGCACAAAGGCTTGGATCTGGTGGGTCAGCGGACTGCTGCTGCTGGCGACGATGCTGAATTATATGGATCGTCAGACGCTAGCCAATCTTTCGGTTCGCATTACGAAAGAGTTGTCGCTCAGCAACGAGCGTTATGGCGTCATCGAGTGGGGCTTTGGCTGGGCCTTTGCCGCTGGTTCGTTGTTCTTTGGATTCCTATCGGATCGGATCTCTGTCAGGTTCCTTTATCCGAGTGTTCTTCTGGCTTGGTCATTGACCGGCGTGCTGACAGGATTCTGTGACGGATATGAGTCGATGCTTGGGTGTCGCATCCTGTTAGGATTTTTTGAAGCCGGGCATTGGCCGTGTGCTTTACGGACCACGAAGATTGTCCTCGATCGTCAGAATCGCACGATGGGCAATAGTATTCTGCAAAGCGGAGGCGCGATCGGAGCAATTCTGACACCGCCGGTAATCCTACTGATTGTCGGGAAGAGCGAAACAGTCGGGGTATGGCGATTGCCATTTATTATTATCGGATCGATGGGAGTGATCTGGGTGATCGCATGGCTGTTTACCGTCGGCTCAAATGACCTTCCATCCCCGGGAACACCGGATCGGAAAGTTTCAAAATTAGGCAATGGTTGGCTTGTGCTGCTCTTGGGCGGCATCGTCGCGAGCATCACGCTTTATGTGATGCGGGAGCAGCTGAATCCATGGATGCCGGATGGAATCAGGATTCGTGCATTCTTTGACCAACACCCGATCTGGATGACTGCAGCGGCATGTCTGTTGTGCCTTACAGTTGCCGGAGCGAGTGACCGGGAGTTCTTTTCGGAGTGCGTGGGCAATCGTCGATTCTGGACATTGATTCCAGTCGTCGTCTGCATCAACATGACGTGGCAGTTGATTCGTGCTTGGCTGCCGAAATTTCTGCAGGAAGGACGCGGCGCTTCGGAGGAGCAGGCGCTTTTGTTCAACTCGGCCTATTACATTGCGGCGGATATCGGATGTATCGCAGCCGGAGCGGCTTCGCTGTGGCTAGCGCGCCGCCGCCTTGGCGTGCATCGGACTCGGTTGCTCGTGTTTGGCGTCTGTGCGGCCTTAACGTCACTGACGTTCGTGGCGGCTGAACTTCCACTAGGCAGGGGACTTTACAGTGTGTTGCTGATGGTAGCGGCCGGTTCCTTGGGATTATTCCCCTGCTACTACTCGCTGTCACAGGAAACCAGCGAGCGGCATATGGGTAAGACAACCGGGTTATTGGGGGCGTTCGCTTGGCTCGTGTCTTCACCGATGCAGAAGGAGTTTGGCCGTGTCGTCGATGAAACGCATTCCTTTAATGAAGGTCTCGCGTGGGCTGGGTTGGCCCCCCTGATTGCCCTTGTGGTGCTGTTTGTGGCATGGCCGCGTGAGACGCATGCGCCTGATGCCCGCCCAACATCATTTTGACGTTGGATTGGAATCGAGGCTAGGGAGCGGAGCGTGTGGGTAAGCAACTGGCTGATAGTGAATCGCCAGTTCAGGCGTCATGAGTTTTTCATGTTTTCGAAACCGTGATGTCAGTGCGCGGTCCAGAATCCCGCCGGTCAGCAAGGTGCGTTCGACAGGGTAACTGGGGCGCCCCGTGTGAAACATGCGTTCGATGCCTTTTAGCAGCCACGCAAAGTGCGGGTAACTTGGTTGGGGCTGCTCGTCGAATCTGGTGGCCAGAAGTTCTTCCTGACCCTTAAGTTTAAGGGCGATGGATGTGCCTCCTGCAACTTGTGGGAGCATAAAAATGGCACCAAGGAGGCCATCGTTGTATTGAAAGAGGAACAGGGTCGCATCTAAATCGGAACGTGCGTCGTCTCTTGAATGTGGCAGGGCTGCGAATGCGGCATCGAACAGTTTCTGAGAAACCGTACCGTCATCGATTGTGTTCCATACGGCTTCGCCTTGGAGGCATTGCACCCAGCGAACTCCGGATTCGGCCCCGCGACGGAGTTCGACGTGGCTTTGAAAGAACTCTAATGCGTGAATTCCATAGATATCCAATCCCGAGTAGCCAATTCCTATCGCCATCTCGATGTCGGCACCAAGCGGGAGCGAAATTTCTGGTGTTCGAGCGCCGACCGCCATTGACGAACCAGCCATGAACGGGACTTTTAAATCAATCGCTCGATCGTACATCCACTTCGCATCTTCCCACTCCGGTCCAAGATTTTTGTCATTGAAGACCGGAACGACACGCCCGTATTTTTGAAATGCATCCGTGATTTCTGTGAAGAAGCGGCGGCGTGGATACAGATGCTGTTCTAGGTCGTTCCATGGGTATTCGCCGTGTTCGCCAATGCTGATCACACCATCTACGGGAATGTGATCACCGCCGACGGTCAGTGCCTTCTCGATGGAGTCAAATAGCGGCACGTTGTATTTTTGCGACATGGCCCGAGCCATGTCTCTGTTTGTAAACTGATCGGCATACATCGACGCCAATTTCAAGGCCGGCCCGGGACCACCATCCTGTTTCCAGCCCTCAAGGATCTTGCCGATCAACACGTCTGCGTGCAGTCCTTTTTCGTAGGCTGTAAAGACGGCAGCAACTGATTTCGGAGCGATCGATTTGCCAGACGTCACGAGCTGTGCATTCGCGACCGGAGCAATGTTAGCAGCCCATGTGCTAGCCGCAACGCTAGCGAGCCAGTTGCGTCGAGTGAGGTTCGCGGAAAACGTCGTGTGGCTCTGAAACATGAAAGGCCTCGATTTTTGGAGTGTTGAAAAACGTGCGGTGGGGGGACGCGGACTTGTGCTTACTTTTTTAAGCAAGCTGCCTAAAGCGTTAACTCCGAGTCAGGCACGATCCTCGCGACGGAAAACGCATGTGCGACATGTGCGCAGTTGGGTAGTTGTGACAAATACTCGACAGAATGAAAAGGAAAGCGGCAACAAGTCACGGCAATCCAAAGCCGGATGGCTGGTCCACGACGGCAGGTTGGGTGTGGTGCAATTCTGGTGTTTGGCCTGTTTTTGAGCATGCTCTTTCGTCGTGATTTGATAAACTCTGGCGGTGTTTTCATGTGGCCTTGTTTTTTTCATCGATCGAAATGTTTAAGAGGGATTCCCTGTGGACATGCGGCAACCGTTTTCCGATGTGATGTCGCGCCGAAACCTCTTGCAGGCAGCGGGGATCAGCGGGCTGCCAATGGCGTTACCAGGAATGGTCGCAGCGGGGGTCAATGAGAACGGCAGTTTGGGAAAAGGTGCAGCGGAGAAATCCTGCATCTTTATTTTGCTTTGCGGTGGGCCTAGTCACCTAGATACATGGGACCTAAAACCCGGTGCTCCCGATGCGATTCGGGGACCATACAAGCCCATCTCCACGACCGTCCCAGGCATGCAGATTAACGAACTGCATACCAGGATGGCTCAGCTGACTGATCATTTCAGCCTGATCCGTTCGATGACGCATGTCGGTAATATCAGCAACCACTTTGACGCGATGCATCATTGCCTGAGCGGGCAAGCTGCTGCTCCGCCTGATGCTCCGTATATGGGTTCAATTCTGGCCAAGGTGCGACCGAGTGGAAAGACGATCGCTCCCTATGTGTGGCTCATTAAATGCGTAGGCGATCCCGTGTTCTGTGCTCCTAACATTGGAACCGGAGGACATCTTGGTGCGGGGCACAGTCCATTGTTTGTCGGTTCGGCCGCAGATAATCCGTCGATGCCTACATTCAAGGCCCCAGACGACCTCCAAGCTGCCGTGGGCACCGATCGCATGCTTGAACGTCGCCGTTTGCTGAATGGACTCAGCCCTTCCCTGCATTCTGGTGATGTGGCCAACGCTACCAAGGACTGGCAGGACATCTATGGCCGCGCCTTTGAGTTGACCGCCGGTCCAGAAGCACGTGAGCCTTTTGAATTGAGCCGCGAATCGGACAGTGTGCGAAATCGATATGGGATGCATCCGATCGGACAGAACCTGTTGCTTGCGCGGCGCTTGGTTGAAAGCGGCGTGGGCTATGTGACGGTGAATGGCTGGACAGGATCGGCTCCGGAGGGCGGCGGTGGTGCCCCGAGTTCGAGCTGGGACATGCATGGCGGTGAAATGGGAATGGGGAGTGCGTTCGGTAATGGATCGTATGGCATGGGGTGGTGTCTGCCAAAACTGGATCAGGCTCTTTCGGCGTTGATCTTGGATCTAAAAGATCGCGGGATGCTGGAAAGTACGTTGGTCGTTGTTGTGGGCGAATTTGGCCGCACGCCAACGATCAATGCGCCCGGCACAAACCCTGGTCGCCAGCACTGGCCGTCTTGCTTTTCTGCGATCCTAGCGGGCGGCGGTATCCGGGGCGGAGCGGTTTACGGAGAGTCTGACAAGCACGGAGCGTTTGTGGTGGACCGTCCCGTGCGACCTCAAGATCTGGGCGCTACGATCTTTCATTCACTCGGAGTCCCGCTCAATCTCCGTCTTGGCCGCGACGGTTTCACGCGTCCGCTCTCTACCGGCGAACCGCTGCTCGACTTGTTCGGATGACGGTCACGCAACCTTAGCTGTCACGCAACCTTATTGGGCAGTCGAATACGTCCAAAGCGGTTTCCTGTGGCGTCATAGAACAACACTTCGTTCGATGCTGACGACCAGACGGCTGCCAGTTTCACGGAACGTGGTCCGTGGAGGACAAACTGGAATCCGCAGCGCGTGCCATTTTGGCGGAGTTCCAGTTCCGTCATTGGAAAATGGTGTTCTAGCAGATTTTCTTTGCGGCACAGGGCGACATGGACAAATACGCGGAGCTGATCGAATGATCTCACGTCCGCCGGAGTGTCAGGTAAGCGGGAGGCTGCTGCGGGTTGACACATTCAGAATCGACCTTTATCAGGAAGTTAGCGGATGTATCTCCATGGGAACGACTCAGCAGATGACTCCAACGAGCGTGAGCTGCTGAGTGCTTCATGCGAGTGGAAGTATCGGAAGCCGGCTGTTCGAACCTTCCGAATTCAGTCATAACGCCGAACAAGCGGCAGTAACTGCCTGCAGAGCACGACCGGACAAACCGTACACAAGGCAGTGAATGTTTGGCAGAAATTCAGCAAACGCGGCAGCAGCACTGTAATTGTGCTGAATTGTCGGTTTGCCTAAACAAAAACAGCCGGAAAAAAAGACAGCCCACGGGCATCTGCCTGTGGATTGAATCACGGCGTGACAGAGATTGTTAGCGTTGTTGCCGATTGGTACGGTCTGTGTGAATTTGCGGCAGGGGGCGATGACGCCGATCTTCATGGTTATTTAAGGCCGCTGGCGTGTTGAGAGAATTTTGACGTCGTGGGAGTGTGTTTATTCTAATTGTCGGTACGATATAAAGCGTGTAAGTTGCGTCTGAGAACGATTGGCTGCCTTCAATTTTTCAAAAAACTGGAATTGGATTCGGAACAATTTGTGCGAACGTCGTTTTGTGACGTACAAGAAAGAACTCGGTTACACCCAGTGAGCGTTGGGTTTCTGGTCGCATTTGAAGCATTCCGGAGTGTGGTTTCACAATGCTTGGACAACTGATTCCATGCGGCGGCGGGGATGCAATTCCTCTGACCGGCCCGAAGCTTTTGGTTGGCAGACGATCAACCTGCGACATCAAGCTGGATTTCCAGAACGTGTCGTCGCACCATTGTGAATTCGAACTCCGGGATGGCTATTGGCATATTCGTGACCTAAGCAGCAGCAACGGCATCAAAGTAAATGGCGAACGCTGTAATACCAGATGCATAACCCCCGGCGACGTGGTCACCATTGCCAAGCACGCGTTCACTATTCAGTACACGGTGACGGGCGATGCTCCTGCACCGGAAGAGGAGGACACTTTCGCGCGCAGCCTTATGGAAAAAGCGGGCTTGGAAGTCGAACGCCGCCATAGCAAAGTTCCTGAAGCAACTCGTGCATCAGCGCCGCGTGCTAAACAAAGCCGCCGGGGTTCGACTGAAGATGATTTTATTATGGACTGGTTGATCGAAGAATAGTTCTCGAACAATCGACGATCCCCGCGCGACACATTGCCTGAATCTTTTCACTGAAGCAGACTGCCTCGTTTTCGCATAAAGATCCGGCGAAAGTCTTGGCTGAAGATGCGTTGGGTGTTGGGCCGCTTTTTTTCCACAGTCGTCTGACATGACTCAGGATGAGTTTTTCACAGCGGATGCAAATCGCAGCACGTTATTGTCTAATACTCGCCTGTCCAAAGATGCCGGGAGGCGATGCACCGCGGTGACGCGAGCGTGAGTGACAGGCGGATTCTTATCCGAATCCTGCATCGTCCGTCCGGTCCCGCCAGATCTGACCAAAGGGAGAAACTCCGTGATGATTCGAGTCCTGTTTGCAGCCTGCGTGCTGCTGCTGCCGTCGAGAGCGATGGCAGAATTAAAGGTACCAAACGTCTTTGGCGATCACATGGTCGTGCAACGGCAAATGCCTGTCAAAGTTTGGGGTTGGACAAAGCCCGGCCAGGAAGTGACCGTGACGTTAGCGGAAAAATCGGCAACTGGGAAAGCTGGAGATGACGGCCGATTTGATGTGGCTCTTCCAGCTCTTGAAGCTGGTGGCCCTTACACCTTGCAAATAAAGGCAGATGAAACTCGCACCATACAGGATGTGTTGGTGGGGGAAGTCTGGGTCTGTTCGGGTCAGTCCAACATGCAATGGAATGTCGGCAGCTCAACGGATGCCGATCTTGAGCGTCTCGCGGGCAAACATCCGCAGATCCGGATGATAAATTTCCCTCAAGTCGGGGCACAGGAACCAGTGCTGACGCACGATCGTCAGTGGTTAGAATGTACGCCGGAGACAGTCAACGGTTTCTCAGCAGTTGGCTACTTCTTTGCGCGGCAGTTGCATGAGACGATCGATGTTCCGATCGGAATGGTGAACAATGCTTGGGGGGGATCTGCGTGCGAAGCATGGATCAACCGCGATGTCTTAAACGCTGATCCTCAGTATGCATCGATGATGGAACGCTGGGTTGGTATGGAAAAACAATTTGCTGATCTCTCAGCAAAGTCGGACCTGAACGAGGATGAAAAGAAAACGCTCCAGAATCTGAAGGGGCAGATGGGCGGAAATCATCGTCCAGCCAACATCTACAACGGCGTGCTGAAGTCGCACTTGGGCTACACAATTCGTGGGGCGATCTGGTATCAGGGTGAGAGCAATGCGGGGCGCGCGTACCAGTATCGCGAACTGTTTCCCTTAATGATTTCTAACTGGCGGCAAGAATGGGGCCAGGGTGAATTTCCGTTTTATTGGGTGCAGTTGGCGGACTTTATGGAAGAGAAAGCGGAGCCGGCAGAGAGTGCTTGGGCGGAACTTCGAGAAGCTCAGACAATGACAATGGCGAAGTTGCCGCGTACAGGTGAGGCCGTGATCATTGACATTGGTGAAGGCAAAGACATTCATCCAAAGAATAAGGTCGATGTTGGGCGTCGCCTTGCGCGTTGGGCGTTGGCTAATGAATACGGCGTTGCGGTCCCATACCATAGTCCTCAGTATCAGAGCATGGAGAAGCAGGACGCAAAGATCGTATTGACATTCGCGCATGTGGACGGGGGCTGGCGTCCATTCGATGTGAATAAGCCGGTAGGATTTGCGATTGCCGGAGCAGACAAAAAATTTGTACGGGCAGACGCAACGATTTTGCCCGATGGCAGGATTGAAGTTTTCAGCACCACGCTGACGGACCCCGTGGCTGTGCGATATGCCTGGGCCGACAATCCCGTCTGTAATATGTTCGACGCAGCCGGTTTGCCGCTCACGCCGTTCCGCACAGATGACTGGCCTGGGGTGACGTTAAACAATAAATAGGCCTGTTTCTTTGGGCCCGAGGTTGTATGGCGGAAGTCGTAGTTGCTGCTAGCGACGCTGAAACCTGTGAGTCGTTCACAGGTTTCAGTGCTGGAGCCACGCGGCACGATGCCGGGATGTCTAGAATTCCGCTGCGGACGTGTTTGCAAAATCACAGTTAAGAAATCGCTGTCCTTAGCAAGCGAAGGTGAACCTGAAACAGGCGTGCGTGATCGTTAATTCGTATTCAGGCCATTACCGGAATTGAGTAACAAGGGTACATCGTGTGGATCTTCCGTGTTCTGCTCGCCGGAGTTATCGGCCTGCATGCGGTGGGCTAATACGTGGTCCCGATAGTCGCGCAAAGGTTTGATGAGAGCCGCGTTGACGAAGCGGCGGCGGAGGAGAAAATCAGACTTATCCACGACAGCCGAACTGCAGATTTCTTCCATTTGAGCCATCGCAAGATTGGCAACTCCGACAGACAGATTAACATCGTTCTGGACACGCAGCGCGGAGCGTGGTTCCCATGCGGTCCGCGCTTCCCAGCGTTCGATCATTTTCTGCAGCAGTGAGTTGAGCATGTCGTATCGTGCGGTGTCGTTGCTGATCAGTGACGGCTGGTCAACTAGTTGTTGCATCGCAAAAATGACGGGACGCACAGAAGCATCGACGGGTGAGGTAAAAAAAACAATATGCAAGCGATGACGAAATTCATCGGCGGGTGAGGGGTGCTGGGATAGCTCATGCAGGCGTACAATTTCATAGTGGGCGAAATTTGTGATAAGCGGCTCAAAATTCTCAGTGAATGTGTCCAGCCGGTTGATCAATTCCGAAGTTAATTCTCCGCGACTGGAGGCTGATAAGGCCTGCCCTAGCGATACAAAATATCGTTGGCGCAGCACGTCGAGCGGATGGGCGACTTTGGTGATGCTTCCGCTTTCCACGAGGTCGCGAGGTGGTCTAGGCCTCTGCTTCATTTCCATCTGCAACGATTTGCGATACGTCCATGGCTGATCGGGCATCCCGGCAAGAATCTCCAGTTGCTGTGCCAGAGCGCTCATTCGGCGTTTGACTTCCTCATGTTCCTCCGGCGCTGGCACTGCCGCCAAAAGTTGCTGCTGGTGCGGGCCAAACGCAGCATGCAATTCCGACTGCTTGTCTCCCCGCCGAACTACTTCAAAAGGTAATGCCATGGCGAGACTACAGTTACTGCTAGAGATCGCCGCGGGCGATTCGTGGCCGAATATTCCACTCGGGTTGCGTGCATCAAGGAGCGGCAAAATGGCAATCTGAGCCCAGTCCCAGCCAGCGGTCGCGATTTCTCGACGCACATGATCCCGCTGGAGACTTGCGAGCAGACGCGGATCAATTAGTCCCTTGTCAGTGTTGGACGCCAGCAACAGAATCTCGCCTGGCATCGTCTGAATCATGCCGACATTAGTGAATGCCGTCAGCAACGTGGCCATGGCCGCTTTCAAAGGCTCCGGTCCCAAGTCCGGCTGGCGAAACCGCTGGCAAAATATGGCATCAGGCGTCATCCGTGATCGGGCTGCCAAGTAGTACTCGGCGGTGAACTGACACGCCGCGGACGGCAAACTGGCAATCTCGCCGGACGAAATTACGACATCGAAGTGATTCAGTTCTCGCCGCCGCAGTGCTAGCATGGCCGGCTCGTGCAGGATATGGACACGTGCGTCCTGATCGGGCGGCAACTGCAGTTTGCTCCACGTGAAGCGTTGAGCCAACTCCGTGATTTTTGGATCAGTGCGGACTGCGACAATTTCTTGGACAGGAAAATGTGAGCAAATCCGCAGGCAGACCCCCGTGTCGTCCCCCAACAGTAGGACGCGTGCGGGTTGGTCATGGTTGGCAAGCGGCAGGATGGCAGGCAGGATGTCCTCGATGGGTTGAGGCGAGACGTTCGTGTCAGTGCTCGTTCGTCCAACGGGCATCCCGTTGCGTTGGAATTCGAGAACGTTTCCAGTTCGCTGCCACACTGTGACTTCGCCGCATGAAGTATGCACAGTTGTGACTAACCGATTGGCATGCGACTGGGCAATTAGTTCAGCCGCGACGCCATGTTGGAGAGCCGCGGCCGTTCGTTCCGAAAACAGAAGTGACGATGTCCGCGAAGTATCGACTGAACCAAGTTCAACAAGCAGCATGCTGAGCAGACTTAGAACTGGCATGGCGTATAAACGTACGATGGAAAACCTTTGAACCGTGGCTGACCGAGCACCTTCATTCCTAAGAATATCGTTGATCTGCGACAACGCATGCAACCCAATGCCGATAACCAACAGCACGGTCGGGGAGACACCGTGGGAAACGGCAGCCAGCCCAGAAACCGCACCGCTTAAAAAATACAACACTGGCAGACGAGACAAAAACGAGCGAGGTATTTTATGCGACCCGAAAAGGACTGGCACAAATGCCGCTATAGCGAAAACTGCGCACTGCACCGCACGCAAAAATAGCACAGAAATCGCTGACAAACTTCCGGTATTGATTGCAAGATTCAGATTTGACAGCGGTCCAAAGAGGACAGGCAACAGGGCCAGCGTCAGGATCGCCAGAAACCGCATGGCGGGCGTTGTTAGAAGTTTGACTGTCAGGGGCCGTGATAAAACGGCAAGCGCCATAGCCGTGATGCACACGCACTGGATCAGAACAGGCAGGCTAGCGGGCATCAAGCGACACAGGATTTCGGTGATCGCAACCAGCAGAATTCCCACTGCGGCAAAGGGAATAACGACAGTATCACGGTGCCCTGTACCGCGTGCCGTTGCACTGCGTGCCGTCGCGACCGAGTCATTCGAAATGAACGTGTGGCCTGAAATTTGATCGGTTGGACGTATCAGGAATTGAGTGGCTAACGCGAGTCCCACCATTAGCGTCGCTAATCCAGCCACGGGAAACGCAGGAATCCCCAGCGCGACTGGAATCAGCAAAACCAAAGTAGCAGGAGCACCAGCTAACGCTGTGTCGATCCACGGCGTATCGGATTCCGCAACTGTCACTTTGAAAAATAATCCTGCCGTCGCGGTGACCAACGCCACAATCAATGCCGGGAAAAGCATCGTCAGGATCGATGCGACCGGCCACGTTGATCCAATCGTTTCGCAGCCCGCCAGCAACGTTGCATTTAATAGAGTCGGGGTAAGCCAACTCAATGCGATCAGCATCATGGCAAATAGCAACGGAACGACAGACATCGGTCGCCGACGGATCGTCTGCTGCGGAAGGTGATCGCCGATGTAGCGGAGAACAATCACGCTGGCAGCAAAGCCCAACGCAAGCGTTGCAATTGAATCCCACGACGTGCCGCAGAGATTCAGCCAGCTTGCGGACAATTGGCCGACAATGACCGAGACCGCTGCCGCGGTCGTGGCCCAAATCAAAGTCCGTCCGTCCGAATTTCGAATGTGCGAAATCATGGCATCCTTGCCTAAAGTAAATTCAACGAGTCGATCATCGTTTTCCGCCTTTCTACCGATAAAGCAGGGTTTGCCTCAAGACTGAAGGCACCTGCTTGCCATCGACATGAATCTGCAGGTCATTTTGATCCCAAGATTCAGCATAATGGGTGGAATGGGGCTTGTGCGATGCTTATGGAGTGGGTTTAGGGGGTTGGTAATTGGTGACTAGGGCTGTTGCCGGGACAGTGATGTTGGCGGCAGTCGTGGTTGCCATCGGCATGATTGCTACCGACCGCGTGAATTGCCCAATGGCGTTGCGTTTTGGCAACAAAAGTCGATCGACCTGATTTCTTAGGGTATGTTTAGCTAAACACAGGCAGTGTAGTTGAGTGACTTTGGACTCATATGTTCCCTTTGGTGGAGTCAACGAGGACGTCTCCTGTGGCAGGATCGTGGAAAATCATTTTTTACAAGTCGCCAGACTAAGACAAGCCATATGCTGACTTTACGAACATCGGATTTACCAGCGGGGACGCGAAAATCTGGGTCGTCGTTGCTTCGTCGTTTCCACGACCGCGACATCAAGCAATCTCGAATTCTAATGGTTGACGACGAAGAGCTGAATATTGAGGTCGTGCGTCGGCATTTGGAATTTGGGGGCTACGGAAATCTGATTTCGACAGACGACTCAGGACAGGCGTTGCCGCTGATCGAGCAGCACTGCCCGGACGTGGTGTTGCTGGATATCCAGATGCCGGAAATTGATGGGATAGAGATTCTTGCGGCCATTCGTTCTAATGAAAACTTGTGCCAGACCCCCGTTGTGATTCTGACAGGCAGTTCGGACCCTGAAACAAAACTTATCGCGTTGCGGGCGGGGGCGACCGACCTGTTGCAAAAGCCAATCCACCGCGAGGAATTGCTGGCGCGACTTAGTAATGTGCTGAAGATCAAGGCATATCAGGATCGGCTTCACCGACATTCAGAAGAGCTTGAAGATGCGGTACAACGGCGAACAGCGGAATTGGAGGCATCGCGTCTGGACCTGATCCATTGTTTAGCACGTGCTGCTGAATTCCGGGATGACGACACCGGACAGCACATTATTCGCGTCGGACGATACGCGCGTGTGATTGCTGAACAGCTTGGATTCTCGAAGCGGGACCTCGACATACTTGAGCCAGCGGCTCAGTTGCACGACGTAGGCAAAATCGGGATTTCTGACGCCATTCTGCTGAAGTCTGGCAAGCTGACCCCGGAAGAATTCGAAATGATGCAGAAGCACTGTCTGTTTGGCTTGAAAATTGTGCAGCGCGTTCCGGCCGCAGATGTGGCAGTGCTTCAAGGACATACGGAGATGGGTGGGCGGATCATGGACGTGAGTTCCTCTCCAGTCCTTGAAATGGCTCGTCGAATCGCGCTCACGCACCACGAGAGATGGGATGGAAACGGATATCCATTGGGACTGGCCGGAGACGATATTCCGCTGGAAGGACGGATCACCGCGGTCGCAGACGTATTTGACGCTTTGAGCAGCAGGAGGCCGTACAAGCCCCCGTTTCCTTTGCAAAAGTGTTTCGCGATCATGGAAGACGGACGACAAACGCAATTTGATCCGACGGTTCTTGATGCCTTTTTTGCACGCCGGCATGACATCATTAAGGTGCAGATTGACTCTGCAGATACAGCTTGACTGAGGCATGCGGGATGCTGTGAAATTGGGATTTGAGCACCCGCCACATTGAGCCTGTCAATCAAGGGGATTTCAGTGTCCAAAAAAAGTCAGAAATCGTGGTCACAGTATCATCGGCATACAGTGATCCATGAGGATGAGTTCTGTAATTCCGTGATTGCAGAGAATGACGCCGGCGAGAAGGTTATCATCCATCACGTGTCCTTCAGCTCTGACACTCCTCCGGCAGTTCGGATGCGTCTAAAGTATGAAACATCGCGGCTGGCGTTGATGTCATGTGACCGGATGACGGTTCCCCTCGACTTTGAATTCAACGAGGCGAACAGTCACGTTATTTGCCCGTGGATTCCCGGCAGGACTCTGGCTGATCAGCTTGCATCATCGCAGCTTTCGATTGCAGCGACACTGGGTATTGCTGAAGATCTCCTGTTGGCATTGGAAGCCCTTCATGAGCACGGCCTGATTCGTCGCTGCCTTCTTCCGCGAGAAATCATCATCGGGGAATCTTCAGGAAATACACATGCATTCATTGGGGGATTTGGTCCCTTGATGATGCTACAGGGATGGCAAAATACTGCAGTTGGCATCGAAATCGCTGCGTACACATCGCCGGAAGCGCTCGGTGCTCTCGACGAGGATGTACGTGCGGCATCAGATCTGTACTCGCTCGGTATTGTGCTCTTTGAGTGCCTGACGGGGCATGTTCCGTTCGTAGCGGACAATGTGGGTGACCTGATTTTTCACCACATGACCTCACCCATTCCTGATCCGACTTTAATAAACTCGTTGATTCCTCGGCACCTCAGCGACATTGTCTTGAGGTTATTGCAGAAGCATCCTCGAGACCGTTACCAGTCTGCCGCTGGAGTGCTGTACGACCTACGACAGATCGAGACGATAGTGGGTGCAGCCAATCCGCAATGCCTAGTTCTTGGCACGAAGGATCGCCGGGAGTCGCTGATTGAACCTGCGTTCGTCGGGCGATCTCGTGACATGACATTCCTGAGGTCTGAACTCGAAGCTGTGGCGCAGGGCGTGAGCCGTACGGTTTTGGTGACAGCGGCTGCGGGGCTCGGCAAGTCAAGGCTGCTGCTGGAAATTTCACGGATAGCGGTGTCAAATGGATTTCGTGTGTTTGGTGCGCAAGGCCAAAATCAGATTGGACTTGCTGGCGTGGCTTCCCTGAGGGGGATTCTGTCGCAGTGCATGGCGTTGATCCGTGAGGACGAAGCTCTCAAAAGTCGCCTGCAAAGTGAGTTGAGTGAGTTTGGGCGAGAGCTCATGACCGTGGTGCCAGAGTTGGTGATGGCGCTAGCGTTGCACGTGTCTACTGAACGCATGCATGATCTCTCTGATCGACGCATTGCAATCGCGTTAGCCACACTCTTGTGCGCGTTGGGGACACATGAGAGACCGGTTTTGATCCTGCTGGATGACATGCACAGGGCAGATGACCTCACCTTGACGATGCTCGAATGCTGGCATCTGGCAAATTCCACCTCTACGCTGCTGATTGTCGGGACTCAAGCGTCCGACACCACGGCAACGCGTCTGAGGGACAATCTGAATTCCGCCACAAACCTGACTCTTGAACCATTGGTACGGGCAGACCACGACCGTCTGCTGGGATCAATGACCGGCGGCCTTCCCGGGCAAATTCTGGCGACTGTTTGGAAGATGTCAGCTGGCAATCCATTCATGGCATCGGCCGTTCTGCGGGGACTCGTGGAGGGCCGTGTCTTGACTCCATCCGCCTCAGGTTGGCAACTTGATGAGCGAAAACTGCAGCATCTGCAGATGTCGGGCGAAGCTGCCGAGGTGATGAAACAGCGTCTATTCTTGCTGTCAAAAGAGTCAAAGGATTTGCTGAGTATTGGTGCCATTCTGGGGAAAGATTTTCCGATTGAAATGGTGGCTGATCTCGCCGAAATTCCCGCGGAGCGGGTGCTGGAGTTGCTAGTCGAGCCACGTCGTAACTGTTTAATTTGGGAGCGTGCATCGGGAAGTATTTGCTCCTTCATGCATGATCTGATTCAGGATGCTGCTCTGCAGTGTTTGACTCCGCTGCGGCGGGAATTGATTCATCTCAGGGCCGCTGCCTATTTGATTCGCGTTCAACCGCACCGCGTCTGCGGTATCGCATTTCATTACGATGCATCCGGACGTCCGGATTTGGCTCGGGATTACGCGATTGAGGCTGGCGAGTTGGCGCGCACAGGTCACGCCTTGGAGTCTGCCGAGCAGCAGTACCGCATCGCGTTGAGAGGTTTTTCCGCTCGGTTCGAAGAGCCGAACTTCAGGGTGCTGTATGGACTTGGTGATGTGCTCATGCTGAGCGGTCGCTATGGAGAAGCAGCACCGTTTTTTGAACGGGCAATCACTTGTGCAGATTCAACGATCCTGCGGGCAGAGGTGACGCTCAAGTTGGGCGAACTGGCGCTCAGGGAAGATCGTACACATCAGGCCGTCGGACTGTGGGAATCAGCATTGTGCAGTCTGGGGGGAAGGCTGCCCTCTGCGTGGATGTTAGCACTGGCGACTGTGCGTGAAATTGGAGTGCAGGCACTGCATACACTCCTGCCTCGTTGGTTTCTGGGCAGGCTTGCGACAGCACCTTCAGCCAGTGATCGCCTACTATGGCGACTGCACAGCCGACTGAGCCATGCGTACTTATTTGTGGGCAGCCGAATGGCCGGATTGCATCTTCATCTCCGCTGTATGAATCTGGCTGAGCGTTATCAGCCCACCGCCGAACTTGCCCAAGTCTACGCAGAGCATGCGCCTGCGATGAGCTTCATTCCGCTCAGTACGCGCGGGATCGTCTATGGTGAACGTTCCCTTAAGATTCGCACTGCGCAGAATGACATCAGGGGACAGGGGCAGTCTCTGCATTTTCTCGCCATCTCCCTATATTCGGCAGCGAAGTTTGAAGAATGTGTCAATGTTGGTCGCCGGAGCGTGTGGATTCTGGAACGTGCGGGCGATTTCTGGAAGAAGCATGTTGCGCAATATCAGGTCGCAGCAGCGTTGTACCGTCTAGGCCGCTTCACTGAAGCGGCAAATCTGGCTCGGGAAGTGTACGAGTCTGGTTTGGCTAATGGTGATTTTCAGATTTGCGGCAAGATTATCGAAGTCTGGATGCGCGCGACCAATGGAAATATTCCACCGAAGATTCTGGAGTGCGAACTGGCACGTCCTCGCGAGGCTGTGCAGGGGCAGGCGCAGGTGCTTTTAGCACAGGGTGTTCATTTTATATCTGAAGGGCGTTTCGAAGAGGCCCTGAAGTCTCTCGATCAGGGAATCAATGTGGCCCGTGTGGCCGGTATTTCTAATTGCTACACGTCGCCTCTGTTTGCGTGGAAAGCCACCGCGTTACGCGGTCTTTTGGAGAATAAAACTCCCTTGACTTGCATGTGGCTGCGGATAATCACTCGGGATCATCATCGAGCGGCCCGCAAGGCACTGTTGATTGCACTTCGATTTCGAAACGAACTTCCACATGCTCTCCGGGAATATGCATCGGCAGAATTGTATCGAAATTGTAATCGTAGGGCGATATTTTTGCTGCAGAAAAGCATTCAGACGGCCAACCTTCAGTCGGCTGAATACGAGCTCATTCAGAGCAATTTGTTGTTGCAGAAAATTCGCGTAGAAGTGGGCTATTTGGATGCTGAGAAGGAGTTGGGAAATGCTGAGCGACGTTATTCCGCGTTTAGGGATGAGCAGTTTCCACAACGAATATCATCTTCCATGTCACTTGTGGATCGATTTGAATCCTTATTGGATTCTGGCAGAAAAATCGTATCCGCAATTGAACCATCCGTGATCATTGATAATGCGGCGGAGGCAGCACGGCGACTTCTGCGGAGCAACCATTGCAAAATTATCTACATCGATGAGAGCGGCCAGCCAGCAGTCCAATCTGAAGCGATCCGAGCTTGTGTGCTAACATCACTGAGGACTCTAGATGTCTTTGCTGTCAGCGGTTCAGACTCGGAGTTTCGCTCCCTGCTCGCCTGCCCGATCGTGGTTCGGTCAAGGGTCGCGGCCTGCCTTGTCGTTTGTAACTCTGAAGTGCGGAATTTGTTCGGCCCCAATGAACTACGCATCGCCAAGTATCTAGCGACTCTCGCTGGTGCTGGACTGGAAAACGCTGAGGGATTCAGTACCTTGCAGGATCTGAATTCGAATCTGGAACGCATCGTCAAAGAGCGGACTACTGTCGCCGAAGCGAGGGCCACTGAACTCCAAGAAACAGCAGATCATCTTCGCCACGTACAGACTCAATTGGCGGCAGCTCGCGACTCAGCGGAGAGTGCCAGTCGGGCAAAGAGCGATTTTTTGGCGCACATGAGTCACGAAATTCGGACACCCCTCGGAGCAGTATTGGGTTTCACAGAACTTGTACTCAATAGTGATGCACCGCTTCTACCAATCCAGCACGCTCATCTGCAGCGCGTGTTGAGCAACGGGAATCACCTGCATAATTTGCTGAATGACATCTTGGATCTGTCTCAGATCGAAGCCGGAGCGTTGACCGTTGAATCTATCGCATGCGCACCATACGCAATATTGCATGAGATTCTGTCTGCGCTGCAGTCTCGCGCGATCACCAAAAATCTGATGCTGACGCTGAAAGTCGCTGCTGGAATTCCAGAGCAGATTTTTACGGATCCTACTCGCCTCCGCCAGATTTTGACGAATTTGATCGGGAATGCCATTAAGTTCACCGCCGCCGGAAGTGTGAGTCTAATCGTGGATACTAATGTCGATCAAAACCAGCTTAGAATCCAGGTTCAAGACACCGGTTTGGGAATTGACGTCGCTGCGCAGAATCAGATATTCGAGCCATTCAAGCAGGCTGATGAAACTGTGGCACGACACTTTGGTGGGACGGGATTGGGACTGCCAATCAGTCGGAAACTGGCTCAGGCGTTAGGGGGAGACATCGAGCTTGCGAGTGAACGTGGTTTCGGAAGTACTTTTTGCGTTACGATCCCAACAGGGTCTCTTAACGGTGTGCGAATTTTGAACGGACGTGAAGCCGAAGCAACTCTCATGACGCCGGTTGCTGAGCGGGAGAAAAATCTGAATCTGAGTCTCAAGGGATTCCGTATTCTGATCGCCGATGATGTTGAAGCGAACCGCGCGTTCTTCGCTCACGTGTTGCACGCGACCCATGCTGAATGCCTGTTTGCCTGCAACGGCCAAGAGGCGGTTGAGATCCTTCAGCGTGAGAATGTTGATTTGGTCCTCATGGACATTATGATGCCAGTTCTGGATGGCTATGCGGCAACACAGATGCTGCGCTCGGCGGGCGTCAAGATTCCCATCGTCGCAATCACGGCGAATGGCACAGAAGACGATCAACAACGATGTCGGGAACTTGGTTTTACTGGCTATTTGACGAAGCCGATTTCCATCTTGAGCTTGCTTCGTGGTATTGGCGAACAACTCGGAGTGGTCTTGGAACAGACACGTCTGCCAACCTCTGCGACCGCGATTCCGGTGATGATGAACGTCCCGATAGATCGTGCACGAACCGCCACAACTCGACCGGTTGTGACCCTTCCCGTGGATCCCGTGTTTCGTGATTTTTCATTGCGATTTCTGCGAAAGATTCATGACTCCCTTCCGGAAATGATGTCGGCAATTGAATCCGCCAACGGCACGACACTGTCCGGACTGGCGCACTGGATCATGGGGACGGGGGGCACTGTGGGGCTTCCTGGGTTGACCAACATCGGCCGGGAACTTCAGGCTTTGGCAAAGACCCAAGATTATCCCGGTGCCCGCATCATTGCGCTGGAACTCCACTCTATCGTGGAAAGGTTGCAATGCGAATCGCAATTTGAACCAGCCCTGCGATAGCCTACGAAACACCCCAGAGTTGTGTTTGTCCAGAAGGCACCACGATGATTGTTAAACAGGTCGTGACCATGCATTTCAGGGATTGGAATAAAGTAATACGCGACGCCTCACAAGAGTGATCCGTGATCTTCGCAGTCACACTTTTTGACGCGCAGCTAAACGACTCAGACCGCCATCGACGCTGATGGTTTGCCCGGTGACCCAACTGCTTTCAGCATCCAGCAACCAGATGATTGCTTTGGCGATGTCGTCTGGTTCTCCGAGACGACCAAGAGCGTGCATTCTCGTGGATGCTGCCGCTGCGGATTCGGTTTCCCAGAGCTTTCGAGTCATTTCAGATTTCACCAGCCCCGGAGCCACTGTGTTGACTCGAATACCACGTCCGGCATAAGTCGCCGCCGCCGAGAGCGCCAGTCCGATGATTCCTGCTTTTGCCGCCGCAATGGCTTCGTGATTCGCCAGTCCAATTTGGGCCGCTGCGGAAGAGATGAGCACAATCGAACCACCGCGTTCCCTCATCGCTTTGACGGCGGACCGAATGAGGAAGAAAGAGGATGTGAGATTTACCGACAGCGTGTCATGCCATTCCTTGTCGGTCGTCAAGTGGGCTGGTTTCAGGAGCACGGTTCCCATGCAGTTGACAACACCATCGATTTTTCCGAAGCGTTCCATCGCGAGTTGCACAGCACCATCGATCGCGGAGGAGTCATCAGCACTTGCCACGGCCGTCTCGCAAGAGAATTGCTGAGCCAGTTGGGCAGCAGACGCCGAGCTGCGAGCGGTGAGCATCAAATTTCCACCGGCCGCGCGAATCCGGAGCGCCAGGGCTTTGGCCACGGAAGATGTTCCGCCGAGTACCACATACGATTGCATACCATTTATCCCTTCAAACTCTCCAGTTGTTTGGAGTTTGTCAACACATTCGGCCCATGAATTCAGCTGTAGGATGTCAAGCCTTCGGCAAAGACTTGGATATGTTCGTCCATCCATTTTTGCATCGAGATGGCGTTGCCGAGACAGCTATGAGTCGGCAAAACGTGGCGTGAACCAGATACGGGAATTACATCGACAGAGACAAAGCCAGTTTTGTTTTGAATTTCAACGCGACGCAGAACGACCTCAAACGTGCCGTGCGGATGCTCTATTAATAAGGATAAAAGTGATGAGTCATCGTTGGCCAATGGTTCGGACATTTTAAGCTTCCTGCTGTGTAACAATTCATCCCTGTTTTAGAGTTGCGTCTGAGACTTTCAAGGGTAAGAAAACGACTTTCTATTTCACCTCCTCCTCAGCTTCACCAGCGAGCGAGCGTTGTGGGCAGCCTCCCTCACCGCTATCTTGTGAGCACGTCAGCAGTGGAGAGCATCGAATAAGCAGGTTCGCCCTGCGATCAGCAGCCCGGTAGCGATCCGTGGTTGATGGCTCGGGGCGAGACCCCCCGCTGCGTTGACACCCTCCGGGATTTGAATTTGAGTCTAAACATGTCCTCAATCATGCGTATTTCTGCGGCATTGTTTACGATGATCGTCTTTCGCGTGACATTGTCCGCAGAAGACACGCAGATCGCCTTCAGCCGCGATATCCGTCCGATCCTTGCTGATCATTGTTTTCAATGCCACGGCCCGGACGAAGGGTCGCGTGAAGCTGGTTTGCGGCTGGATACTGAGCAGGGAGCGCGGCAGGCGCTTGAAGCAGAAGACGGCATCACAAAATTGCTTGGTCGGGTCACGAGTCACGATCCTGACCTTGTGATGCCGCCGACGGAGACGAAAAAGCCACTCAAGCCGGCTCAGATCCAGCTGCTGACGCGGTGGGTGGCAGGTGGTGCACAGTGGGGATCGCATTGGGCATTTGAACCTCTGGTCGCACCCGCAGTTCCTGAAGTTGCTTTGCATCCGCCGCGCACGCTGCGTAATCCCATCGATCATTTCGTCCAAGTTCGACTCGCCATGCGCGGAATTCTGGCTTCCCCGGAAGCGTCCTCAGAATCCCTCATCCGTCGCTTGACTCTGGATCTCACGGGGCTTCCGCCAACTCTGGAGGAGGTAGACGCGTTCGTGGGTGATACATCAGATGACGCGTGGGAGAAAGTTGTCGATCGATTACTGAGTTCAACGGCCTATGGAGAACGCATGGCATGGAGCTGGCTTGATGCCGCGCGCTACGCGGACTCAAATGGCTATCAGGGCGACAATGAACGTACGATGTGGCCATGGCGGGACTGGGTAGTTGCGGCCTTCAATCGGAATCTGCCATATGATGATTTTACCGTCTGGCAACTGGCCGGAGATCTACTGCCGGATGCCACGTTTGAGCAGAAGCTGGCCACCGGTTTCTGTCGAAATCATATGATCAACGGAGAAGGCGGTCGGATTGCTGAAGAAAATCGCGTGGACTATGTCATGGACATGAGCGAAACCACAGGTACGGTCTGGCTGGGCCTCACGATGAACTGTTGTCGTTGCCACGACCATAAGTTTGATCCGTTGACGCAGCGTGACTATTACCGACTGTCTGCGTTCTTTAATCAAACGCCCGTTGATGGTGGCGGCGGAAACCCCCAGACACCGCCTGTGCTTGAGGCTCCGAGCGGCGTGCAGCGGCAACAAGAGGCAACGTTTGACGCGCAACTCGTGGAGCTGAATCGGGCAAAGCAGCAGCGCGAAAATGAACTGTCGGGGTCGCAGGCTGACTGGGAAAAGCAAACATTGGCAGGCGCAGTTGGATCTATGTGGCAGCCACTGACGCCCATCCAATTGAACGCAGTGTCTCAAACGCTGACATCGCAGGGCGACGGTTCGATCTTAGCTACCGGTGAAAGCCCACGCAACGACACATACACAATCACGCTGCAGGCCGGCCTTGAAAGACTTACGGCCGTCAGGCTCGATGCCTTGAGGCACGAAAGCCATACGCTCGGAGGTTTAGCGCGTTCCGACAGTGGAAATTTCGTGCTGACTGAAATTGAAATCTCCGTCCAGCACCCGGGGGACGAGAAGGCATCTCCTGTGAAAATCGCTTCTGGCGAAGCGTCGTTTGAGCAAGGAAGTTTCAAAATCAATCGGGCATTTGATGGCGATTCAAACACGGGCTGGGCTGTTTACGATGGCCAGCCGATCGCGCGCGAGCACTCGGCCGTCTTCCATCTAGCCGAACCGTTGACATTAGAAAAAGACGCGACTCTGACCATCGTGCTCCGGCATGATTCGTCGCATGTGTCGCACAACATCGGGCGGTTTCGCCTCAGCGGCAGTGGCTTGCCTGCGGCACGGCTCGACCACAGCAACATACTCAATTCCGTGTTACAGGTTTCGCCCGACAAACGGACTCAGGAACAGCGTGAGCAGCTGGTGGCTGGGCACCGTGCTGCGGATACGGCATATGCAGCATTGGTGGTTGAGCAGGAGCGGTTGACGAAGTTACTGACTGACCTGCGGGGCAGTTTTCCGAAAGTGATGGTGATGCAGGATTTGCCTGAGCCACGAAAAACGTGGGTGCTCACGCGAGGTCTGTACAGTAAGCACGGAGCTGAAGTCACGGCCAACATTCCGGAGAAATTGCCTCCGTTGCGGGAGGGCGAGACGATCAATCGCTTGGCTCTTGCGCGTTGGATCGTGTCGGATGACAATCCGCTGACGGCGCGAGTGACCGTCAATCGTTTCTGGCAGCAGTTTTTCGGGATTGGGCTGGTCAAGACGACTGAAGATTTCGGTGTGCAGGGGGAGATTCCTCTGCATCAGGATCTACTCGACTGGCTGGCCGCGGACTTTCGCCAGCACGGCTGGGATGTGAAACGCTTGCTGCGACAAATCGTCACCAGTCACACATATCGGCAGACTTCTGGAATCGCAGGGCAACCCGTCGCGCGCGGCAACCCCGTCGCTAGCTCAGCAGGGCTGTCATACGAGGACGATCCAGAAAATCGATACCTGTCCCGCGGTTCACGGTTCCGGCTTCCATCATGGATGCTTCGCGATCAGGTTTTGGCAGCCAGCGGGCTCTTGGTCCGAGTTAGCGGAGGTTCGCCTGTGAACGGTTATCAGCCAGCTGGGGTTTGGGAGGAGACGACGTTTGGTCGCAAACAATATCAACAGGAGCACGGCGATGCCTTGTATCGTCGCAGCCTCTACACGTTTTGGCGCAGAATTATCGCCCCGACGATGTTCTTTGACAACGCGTCTCGTCAATCTTGTACGGTCAAATCATTTCGCACAAACACCCCGCTGCACGCCCTGCTGACGCTGAATGACATCACGTTTGTGGAGGCCGCGCGGGCGTTAGCCGAGCATGTGCTGCTGGCTGAAATTGCCGACGATGAAGCTCGCATTGACAATGTCTTTCGGCGCCTCTTGGCACGTCATGCAACGGACAACGAAAAAAACATTCTGGTTGTCGCCATTGAGCGATCGCGAGGCGAATTTAGAGCCGACCCGGATGCCGCTCTGAAACTCTTAGCAATCGGTGAATCGAAACGTAACGCACAACTGGACAATGTTGAGCACGCCGCATGGACAAGTCTGGCGCTCGCCGTGATGAATCTCGACGAAGCTCTCACAAAGGAATAGGCATGAATCCCTTGGACGAAAACGCGCGGCATGTTAGCCGTCGAGAATTCTTTGGCCGTTCTGCTACTGGACTCGGCACTGCGGCCTTGGCATCGATGCTTGCCACAGATGGTCAGGCGGCCAACCGGATCGCCGGGCTCAGCGACGTTCCCCACTTTAAGCCAAAAGCACAGCGGGTGATCTACCTCTTCCAGAATGGCGGGCCGACGCATGTCGATTTATTTGACTATAAGCCGAAATTGCAGGCGATGCACGGTCAGCCTGTTCCGGCCGAGTACATCGGCGAGAAACGTTTTAGCACCATGACAGGCAACGCGTCAGGAAAGCTGATGCTTGCTCCGGTCGAGCCTTTCAGGCAGCATGGTCAATCCGGAGCATGGGTCAGCGGCTTTCTGCCACACACTGCAAGCATCGCCGACGATGTGTGCTTCATTCACAGTTTGCACACAGAACAGGTCAATCATGCTCCTGCGATCCAGTTTCTGCTGAGCGGTGGGGAGCAGCCTGGGCGGCCGACTGCTGGAGCTTGGCTCAGCTATGGATTGGGAAGTGACAACGACAGCCTACCAGCGTTTTGCGTGATGACCAGTGTCAGTAAAGGCACATCCTGCGGGCAGATTTTCTATGATTTCTACTGGGGCAGCGGTTTTCTGCCGTCCCGGTTTCAGGGTGTTAAATTTCGGGCCAGCAGTGATCCAGTGCTCTATCTGCAAAACCCCGATGGGATGACGCGCCGGATGCGTCGCAACTGGCTGGACGATATCGCGCGACTCAATGAACTGAAGCTTGCCGATTACGGCGATCCGGAAATCGCCACGCGTATCGCCCAATATGAAATGGCTTACAAGATGCAGGCCAGTGTTCCTGAACTGACCGACTTCAGCGACGAGACGGAGGCCACGCTGGCGTTGTACGGACCGCAGGTGAAAGAACCAGGGACGTTCGCATACAACTGCCTGATGGCTCGGAGACTGGCGGAGCGCGGTGTGCGTTTTGTTCAGCTGATGCACGCGGGCTGGGATCAGCACGGGAGCGTCACGACAGAACTTTACACCCAATGCAAAGATACCGATCAGCCATCGGCCGGGCTGGTGCAGGATCTGAAGCAACGCGGTCTGCTGGATGATACGCTTGTGATCTGGGGTGGCGAATTCGGAAGGACGCCTTTTCTTCAAGGCAACATCGACGATCGGCCAAAATGGGGGCGCGATCACCATCCGTACGCTTTCTCAATCTGGATGGCAGGCGGCGGGGTGAAAGCCGGATTTCAATACGGGCAAAGCGACGATTTGGGGATCAATATCGCGAGCGACGGCGTGCATGTCCACGATTTTCAAGCGACACTTCTGCATCTGCTCGGGATCGATCACGAACGCCTGACCTACCGTTTTCAAGGCCGCGACTTCCGCCTGACGGATGTGCATGGAAAGGTCGTGCAGGCTGTCCTTGCCTGACAAGGGATGAGACGCCGTTGATTCGGTCCGTGCTGCCGCCCGGAAGCCCGTCGCTGCCGCACAAATCGTATTGAGTGCATTTTGAGCACCGGCGCAGCGAAACTAACGGAATGGATGAAAACGCTTTCATAGCAGGCAGATGTGTTTTAAGTCGAATTGACTGTTTGGGATTTTCTATGATATTTCGATATTCCCGTCTCCTTTGTCCAAGCATGGCAGCACGTGCGTCTACGATTCTAATTTTCATGCTGCCACACGGTCTTCTGGCTGAGGACAAGCCGGAGCGCGCTGGTGCAGACAACCAGCAGAACACAGAACGCCGGCAGAGTGAACTTCCTGATCCAAGTTTTTCCCCGCGCGGCTCGTTTCGTGGACAGCTCGAGATTGCTCATATTGCACGCTTCGATAATCTTCCACGGCGGATGTTTCTAGAACCACATTTGATTTCGCCTGGGAGCGCACGGACACTGGGGCTGCGTTTTGTGTCATTGTTTGACCAGACGCTCCGTGGAATCAACGATGCGGAACTGCAGGAAACGGCAGCTCTTAGTCTGGCGCGAGTCGCCCGCGAAAAACTGCAAGACATCAGTGGGTCATCCGACATCCTCCTGCAACATCTGGAGTCGCATTCAAATTTCCGTGTGCGATTTGCATGTGCTAGAGCCCTTGTGAATGCTGATTGGCAGGAGTCCGGTGCTGCTTTACTCAACATGGATGAGTACGCCGATGACTCGCAGCGACTCTGGATCGACCCTGCGCTGGCACGCTGGAAAGTCGTGGCAGCAGCCGACATTTGGAGACAACGTCTGGAGTTTGACACTGAGACTACGGTCGCTGTGTCACTGGCCTGTGACGGACTTGCGGCACTGGGTGATGCGCAGGCTTTGGAGCTACTGACTTCTGTGCTCAACGATAATTTGCTGGCGTACGATAAACGAAGGGCGGCGGCGAAAGCTATTTGTATTCTGGCTCCGGATATGGCCCTTACCCAAGCGGAGTTATTTACAGGCGGCAGCGTACCGGAGCGGCTACTTGAGATTGAACTGTTGTCGAGTTCGAAGCCCGTCGCACACGCTCGGTTGTTTTCGCTGTGTGGCGACGTCTCAGACGGAGTGGCGGCGGCAGCATGGACGACACTGTTTCGACTGAATCCGGATGCTCTGCTTCCGGCCGTGTCAACGGGGCGCAATCATCGCGATGCGTTTATTCGGATGACTGCTGCCCGCATGATGCGTCTATTTCCGGATGCTGAACGCGCGGGATGGCTCCACGAACAATTGAGCGATAAACATCTGGAAGTCCGGAATGTCGCGCGTGAAATGTTGTCGCTGGTGGCGGAAGAACAATCTGCACTGCGAGATGGCATCATGGCATTGACCGGTGATACGCTTACGGCGAACAGTGAAAACTGGCAAGGGATTGAACAGAGCCTACTCTTGCTGGGACAACTTCGTGCCGCCCAGTTTTCGGATCGCTGCGTTCCGTTGCTGCAACATCCCCGCAACGAAGTGCTGGTAACTTCGGCATGGCTGCTGCATCTGTTTCCTGATCAAGCAGTGGAAGAAGCAGTGAGGAAGCACCTGCTGCGAAATGAGGAGATGCTTAAGAATCCCGACTTACCGCGTGCCGGCGCTGACATCGGTGAGCAGTCATCGTACCTAATTCAGTGTGCTGGTTTGATGCGATTGATGGATATGCAGAAGTTTCTGGAGCCCAACTTCAGCAAGTTTGAACCCGGTGGGGTCCACAAGCGTGCGGCGGCAATGTGGGCATTGGGTCTGTTGCATGAACACGATCCGGTTCTGGATCTTACGGCATCATTACTGGCGCGGTTGGCAGATCGAGTCCCCCCACCGGGAATACCGCCAGAACACGCCGAAGTGCGTCGGATGTCCGCTGTCGCTCTGGGGTTGATGCACGCCAAGACCGCGGTGCCGGGACTCCTAGAAGCTTATAAAATCGATCCTTCGGATACCGTAATTCCTGACAGCGCGCGATGGTCGCTAGGGATGGTAGGGGAGCCGCTGCTAGATTCATTAAAGCCTGTCTTGCTGCACGTTGGTGGCTGGAGATTGAGTCCATTTGGCGATTGAGCCCTTTATGTTGCCACTGAGCGTCGTGAAAAGTTTTCATCGCAATTCTGGGTTGCAGGCTCAATCCCGGAACTGAAACGAAAACACATCGGCATCATGCAGCACAAATCGCAGCCGCACGGTCTGGCCAACAAGTTTTGACAGATCTGGCTTGGATTTCCAGACAACGTTTCGATCGAGCGTATCTCCGAAGAGCTCGTCGCAGTCGTCAAGCGAATATCCGGGCAGAGGCTTGCCTGCTTGATCTTGGAGTTCCACTTGCACGCTGCCCGCCGCGGATGTGGAGAAGTTGAGCCACAGTTGATTTCCGGTAAAGGTGATTGGCTGGGTGATGAGTGCGCCGCCACTCATCGGAGCGTTGACAGAAACAAACCCATCAAGTCTCAATGTGTAACGTCTAAGCAGGTCGCTGTTCCCGGTCCAGTAACTTTCAACAGCGAAGAAAGAAAGTTCGGAGGGAGCGTCTGCGAGCGTTCCTTTTGTTTCGATGGGACGCCACGCAATTGCCTGATGTCCGTAGTTTCATGTGCCGTTGCGTTCGATGCCCTTGAAGATGCTGTGATAGACGCAGCCACTTCCTTCCCACGGTTCGTTGTGTTCCAAGACGATTTCCTGCGGAACAGGGTGCTGCAATCGCAATTCAGCTTTTTCGACAAAACTTTCAATGAGCGTGGCATCGACAAACAATTCTCGGCGCGAACCGATCTCGTGAACTGCGACGGGTGGCTGCGCGACGGCCAGAGAGCATACTGCGTGAAGGAGCACAGTCAACGTGATACAGCGTGTCATAGTTTTCAATTCCTAAGCGTGAACTCCGCGGACGTGTGCCACCCTGCTCTACGGCCGTATAGCAAGTGTAGGGTCTGCAATGGATGTTTAAGTTACTAATGCTGACTTTGGTTGGAGCGTGATCCCCCTCCGGGCGGGCACCAGTGGCGTAGAGCCGGATTGGCAAGAAATCGACGTATAACCTTTTTCATGGGCGAACTCGGACTAATAACGCGGCAACAAAACGTCTGAAGCAAACCCCACCAGAATAGAGTTGACTTAAAATCAGCGAACGCGGTCGCATGTTAACCGCGACGCTTAATGGCTGCCGCGATCTCTATTTCAATGGCAGCCAGGGAATTCAACGGGGTCAGCGGATCTGTGACAGCGGTGACTGTATTCTGCGATGAATCCCAATGGACTGGGCCGTAGCGGGCAGGTACCTGATTATCAGTGAGGAGATGAGCACCGGCGTCACCTTTGTTGTAGTGCCAGAACTCATACGGAAAATGCATGAAGCCGTGCAACTCCATCATTTCGGTGATTTCGAGACGGTTTCGCAAATTGCTTTCACTGATGAACGGCGAGCGCATGGGTGTCCGTTCACTGACTTCTAGATATGGTCCACCACGCCAAACTTCCTGGCCGTCACGTTCAAACACAGAAATGTCGATGGCCGATGCAGACATATGTGTGCCCGTCTTCGGGATGTTCGCGACCATCACCATCGCGCGGCGAAACACGAATTCGACGGGCGGAATTTCACCACCCGACTCCCAGATGCACTTTTGCAGGATCGAGTCGAAGACTTCCGGCTTCCGCACCAAGGTGCTTTGCATCTGCAATGAACGAAAACCGTCTTCAACCTTCATCACCCAGCCACGACGATTCATGTCAGCAGCGATAGCAATTACGTCGTGAACGAGTGATTCGCGGATGAAATAGACGCGGTCGAGATCTCCGGCGATTTTTGAGGTGGAAAACAGCATCTCCACGCCGGCCGCCGTTGCGGCGTCAGGAATGGATGCTAAAGGCTCGTGGCATTCAATGACGGGAAATGCCAAAAGTTGCTCGACTAGGTTGAAACCAAGTTCGAGTTGTTGCGTCCAGTAACTTCGGCGGGCAACTTCGTCGATCACTGTAGGATGCATAGGATGAATCTGGTGAGTGGCAGTGGTTGGACTCTTGCAGACCGCGAATGTACGCAAAGAGTCGCGGGATGCACAAGCGTCAGCAAAGAGTCGCCTAAATCTTTTCAAAGGAATGACTCACGCGAGTTGGTGGTGTATCCGAAATTCGAAGCGGAAATGGCACGAAGAAAAACTACCCAGCCGAGGTGTTTTGGCATTGCCGAGCAGTTGACCTGCGGGCGGTGACTCGTCACGATAGTTGAAGAGGAAACGTCTGTTCTCGCCATTAGCGGAAGTAATGCCATGCTGAAGAACGCTACTAACCGACGCAGTTTTCTGAGATCTGCAGGAGCCACAGCGGCGACGTTCACAATTTTGAAAGCTGGATCGGCGCGCACGTACGCAGCCAATGAGACTCTGAATATCGCATCGATCGGAGCAGGTGGTCAGGCCGCCAGTGATATTCAGGCCGTGGCATCGCAAAACATTGTGGCCTTGTGCGATGTCGATCATGATCGTGCTGCGGGGATGTTCGATAAGTTTCCGAAAGCCAAGCAGTTCAAAGACTATCGCGTCATGCTGCAAGAAATGAATTCTGAGATTGACGCGGTCATCGTAGGCACACCGGATCATCATCACTTTCATGCGTCGATGGCCGCCATTCGACACGGAAAACATGTGTACTGCGAAAAGCCATTGACGCATTCCGTGTGGGAAGCCCGAGAACTCACGCTCGCAGCCCGCAAAGCCGGGGTGGCGACGCAGATGGGTAATCAGGCGCAGGCGAATGAGCAAACTCGGATTGTCCAAGAATACGTGATGGACAATGCGATCGGACAAATTCGCGAAGCGCATATCTGGACCGATCGTCCCTCGCGTGGACTGTTCGACGAATACTGGCCGCAGGGCGTTTCGCGTCCTACTGACGCGCCCGTGATTCCCGATACGCTAGCGTGGGACTTGTGGCTCGGTCCAGCCCCGCAACGGCCGTATCATTCGGCTTATTTGCCAGTCAAGTGGCGAGGCTGGTGGGATTTTGGAACGGGAGCACTCGGCGACATCGCGTGTCATTACTTTGATCCAATTTTTCGAGCTCTGAAGTTAGGTGCGCCGACCAGTGTTGAAGCGTCTTCGACCCGCGTCAACACAGAAACCTATCCCGTCGGTTCAATGATCACGTTTAACTTTCCAGCGCGGGACAACATGGCCCCCGTGAAACTTGTTTGGTATGACGGTGGTTTAAGACCACCGCGACCAACAGCCATCAAAGCCGGGGATGAGATGGGTACGAACGGACTCTTGCTGATCGGTGACAATGAAGCGGTACTGATGTCGGACTGGAACACTTGGCGGATGTATCCGGAAGACAGCGCTCAGCAATATGGATCACCACCTATCAAGCTTCTGCGATCGGCTGGACACCATCAAGAATGGATCGATGCCTGCAAAGGCGGCGCTGCAGCCGGATCAAATTTTGAGTGGTCAGGACCGATGACTGAAACCATTCTGCTGGGGAACGTCGCCCTGCGTTCACAGTTGCGGGAAGATCTGACAAGAACAAAACTCGAATGGAACCATGCAAAGCTGACGTTCACCAATCACGACGCGGCAAATCAATTTCTGCGGCGAGAATATCGTAAAGGTTGGGAGGTGTGAATTTCCGGCTGCGACTTGCCCAAGACTCAACACCAGTTGATACTGTTTCAGGATGTCGGGATGGTACTGTTGACGGCATCGTCAATCACGTCGCTATTGGTCTCCGCCCATTGAACAAAGGGCAACTCCAAATTGGTAGATGGCGACTCCAGCGGGCGATCGAATGATACGCGATGTCCCTGCACACTGGCGCGATCGTGAGAGGCATACAGGCTGTGGCCACCCCAGTTCGTGAAAGCGTTATAAGTGTTGGTTGCCAGCTGCAGCAAAATCTTGGTGTGCTTTCGGGGTTCAGCGGATCGTACGATGAACTGCACTTTACCGCGCGTGTCCTGCACGCCTTTCCGTACCGACTGAACTAGCTCAAAGACCTTTGTCGGTCGCCAACTTGGTGAATTTCTGGGTCGTCGAATCCCATTGGGCCGTGAGTCGTGAAAGAATCTCGGGCTGGGACTGGGCTATGTTGGACTGTTCGCTTCGATCGATTGTCACATCATACAACTCCCATGGCTGCTCCTTAGCTGCGACTGCTTTCCACTGGCCCATGCGAATCGCGCGGTTTCCTTCGTGCAGCCACCAGATCGATTCGTGGAGCATCGGATCGTCCTTGGCGAAAGAATGTACCAGACTGCGACCCGGTGATTTTGGAACGGGGATGCCTCCAATAGCGACTGGTGATTCGACACCTGCAAGATTCAGGACTGTCGGCACGATATCAATCACATGCCCGACCGTGTGCCGCAGTTCGCCTCGAGTTTTGATTCCGGCAGGCCAATGTGCGATCAGTGGTGTGGAAATTCCACCTTCGTGGACCCATGTCTTGTGACGTCGGAAAGGCGTATTACTGACTGTCGCCCAGCCTGGCCCCAGACACAAGTGCGTCTCTGCAGAACCTGGCGCGGCGTGCGGATCATGGCCGTCGTCTCGTACCATCATCTCGGCCGAAGCACCGTTATCGGACAGAAACAAGATGAGTGTATTGTCAAACGCTTGCATCGCACGAAGCTGTGCGAGAATTCTGCCAATCTCGCGATCCATCCGATCGATCATCGCCGCATGAATGGCCATCTTGGTCGCTTGGAACGCTTGCTGGCCGGCATTGAGTTGGTCCCATGGCAACGGCAACGCGACTTCATCGGGGCCAAACTGTTGGATCTGTTCGGGATAGGCATACGGCGGCCCCTGCGTACGTTCGCTGTCGCTCAAGTGTCCTGAAATCAGGCCACGCGCGACCATGCGGTCAAACCTGGCCTGGCGAATTTTGTCCCAACCGTCCTTGTAATGATCCGCGTAACGCGCGATATCTTCGGGCGGTGCCTGCAGAGGAAAGTGAGGCGCCGTGAATGCCACATATTGAAAGAACGGCTGTTCGATGCCAGCATCAGCATGTGCCTTCAGGCAGCGAATCGCATGATCGGCAATTGCCACGGTGGAGTAATAGCCATCGCCGTTCTTGACCTTCGGCAAAGGCATTCCATCTTCCAAATGCCGGCTAGGGCGAAAGAATCGCCCTTGATCCTGCAGTTCGTAGCTCCGCATAAAACCACCGGCAGCAGGTGTTCCGTCGATGTGCCACTTGCCCGAATAATAGCATTGGTAGCCGGCAGGTTTGAGCAACATCGGAAGCAACGGAGCCCAGTCGGGCCTGACAGATTTAGGTCCGGAACCTCCCCCAACTGTTGGTAAGGCATCCCGGCCAACCTGCTGCGGATAGTAGCCGGTTAGCAACGCAGCGCGGGTAGGCCAGCACCGCGCAGTGTTGTAGAACTGCGTGTACTGCAGGCCATCTTGAGCCAACTGATTCAGATGCGGCGTGGCAATTTCACTGCCGTAGCAGCCGAGGTCAGAATAGCCCAGATCATCCGCCAGAATTACCAGCACATGCGGTTTTGTCCGTGCGGACTCTGCAGCGTTGCCGACTGGCCTGACACACATTACCGCGACGAAAAGAATCAGGCATACTGCGAAGAGCCTCATCCTTCGTACTCAGAGAGATATCCCATAAACTCGCGGCGGTGCTCTTCTTCGTCACCTAGGGCTGTGATGCACAGATCCTGCGTCACATAGTCGAAGCCATCGCAGAGTTGAATGATTTTTGAATACTGAGCAATCGCAGCATCTTCGGCAATAATTACGCCCTTAATGATGGCGACGACGTCCGTCATTTTCTGCGGCGGTTGCAAGCTATCTTGGCGTGCCACAAATGACGCACTGCCGGGAACAATGCCTCCGACCGTCTTGATCCGCTTCGCCAACAACTGAGCATGCATCATTTCTGCTGTGATGTCTGCTTGCAGTGACGATTTTATTTCCTCCGCTCGAACGCCATCCAGATTGATGGAGCACGCGATGTAATTCATGACTGTTTCCATCTCCATCCAGTACGCGACACAAAGCTCACGAATAATGGTGTGGCGTTTTTCCTGATCGGACATAACCTGTACTTTCATTTTTTGGATATAACCCGCGCGGCGACAAGTGGCGGGAGTCGTCAGAATTCGGAGTTGTGCTAAATTTATTGCCGAATTCTGACGACTCCGGCAACAACGAAGTGTCTCAAACCGCGTTCAGTATAAATCAAGCATGCAGAGATGCAACGTGTTTCATGCGAAGTCGCAGAACCGGTTTTGAAGGTCGGTTGCGGGGAACCGTGGTTGTTGCCGGTGCTGAGTCTATGGAATTCGCTGCCGCTAGAAAAATCACCCACCGTGGCGCATAAAAAAAGGCCGATCGGATTAAAATGAATCCGATGGCCTTTTTCAAGGAGCGAGGTTTCTCAGGCACTCGCTCAAATACATCGGCTCGTTTCTCAGGCGAGCCATCGTCTCTTTCTTACTGCGTTCTCAGGGCAGTACGCTACGTTCTCAAGGCAGCGGTCAGGCTCAAGGATCTCACTCCGAGCCCGTTATCTCTCTCGAGAGAAGCGATAAGCAAGGTCCGTGCCATTCGCGTCTCAATGTTTGCGGGAAGCTGATTCCGGGTTGGGTAGGAAATGATAAAATAGCAGGTATTTACAGTGTTTCAGGCATTTTTATGAATTTATGAATGACGTCTAGATGTGTTCGAGTGAACATGATTCGTCGAATGGTTTTGAATTTCTTACAATGACTTGGGTTTGCAATGTTTACAAAATTGCAATTTTTGAGTTCTGTTTTTTGTGAGGATCGTTGCCTGTGTCGGACGCTTTGCTAACGCACCCTTTTATGCCGCATGATTTTTGGATGAGGAAGGCTTTGGATCAGGCTGTGCTCGCGTTTGATCAGGGTGAAGTTCCGGTTGGTGCGATTATTGTGCATCAGGAAAAAATCATCGCTGAAGCCAGCAACCAGCGTGAGATGCTGAATGATCCAACGGCCCATGCAGAAATGATCGCCATCACGCAGGCCGCGGAAGTGCTGCAGTCGTGGAGATTGCTTGATTGCACGCTGTACGTCACGCTTGAACCATGTCCGATGTGTGCTGGGGCGATCGTGCAAGCCAGAATTCCGCGGGTGGTTTATGGGGCAGTCGATCCCAAAGCGGGGGCCTGTCACACGCTGTTCAGTCTGACTTCCGACATTCGACTCAACCATCAGGCGGCAGTACTGGGTGGCGTGATGCAGGAAGACTGTCGGGCAATTCTTCAAGAATTTTTTCGGCAGCAGCGCGCACTTGGTAAGAAATAGATGTTCGTCTCTGCCGCTGTGTGAAGTGCGGGGTGTATGAAACCGCGTTGAGACAGGCCAGACATGCCGCTGATCGTGCTGATCGGCGGGAACTGCCGATTCATACCGGCGTTTTGCTACGATTCACGCTCTGCTTTGCAGAGCTGTCAAATAAATGCAATCAAAACTTTAAGAGGTATTGACCCAAATTTTGAGTTGGGATAAATCTCCCCCCGCACGCAACGGGTTTCCCGGCAGATTCAGCCAAACTGTTGCGACTCCCTTCCAATTTCTGCTGTTGATCCTGCTCTCTTTGCTGATCTGCTTTCCTGCAGAAAGACAAACGAGCCTCCTGTCTCAAATCTGTGGTTTCAGACGCACCGCAATCTCGCTTCAGCCGCACTGAAGGAAACTGTGTTGTCACACTGATACCAGAACCCGTCTCATCCGCCCGCTGACAATTCATTGTCGAATTGTCTGCAGGTTCGTGATCCTTTCTTCAGGGAAGAAGCTCATGCTGTCCAGAAGAATCGCCCTTGGTGCCGCGCTTGGAGCGCTGGCTATATCATTGCAATGCAATGTTGCAAGGGCTCAATATTATGGTGCTGGATGTTCCGGTTGCGGAACATCTATGGCTGCACCAATTACTGCTGCAAGTTGTTGCACACCAATTCCACCGGTGCAGACGACTTGCTATCAGACGGTTCCTGTGACGACCTACGCTCAGGTCAAACAGACCGTTGAAGTCCCGCGTTACGAAACTGCGATGGAAGAACGTGAAGTTACGGTTTACCGTCCAGTGACATCCAGCAGGGAAGTCGAAGTGCCGACGGTTTCGTATCAAAACGTCGTCGAGAATCGTACGGTAAATCGTGATATGGGCCGCTGGGTTACGAATTACCACCCGGTCGCCAAATGTGCTCCGTGTAAGGTCGATTCGCGACCGGGGGTGTTGGGATGGATGAGTCGCACAGGCTACTCCATGCGAACCGCTTTCGTGCCAAATTACACGACTTCTCGCCAATATGTGCCAAGCATGATGACGTGCAACGTGCCTTCGGTGCGTCAGGTGGCTGTCCAAGGGACACGCCGCGTCACCGTTCAAGAAACCAAGATGGTGGCTGAACGCAAGATGGAAAAAATCTCCGTCCAGAAGCTGGTGATGCGGAAAGAAGAAGTGACCGTGTTGCGTCCCCAGACGGCGTATCGCACTGTTCCAATCGGCTCATCCATGGCTTATGGCGGATATTACGGTAGCCCTCAAATGGCCTTTGGATACCCCATCATCGACGACACTACGCAGACAGCTCAACGACCGACTCCCGATGTTATCGGCGGTGGGGCAGCCCGGAGTGCCACGAAGGACAACTTTGAAGCAGACAAGCCGTACGACCGTAGCGATTCCCCAGCTCCTGCGAATGGTGCCTCATACGAAGCCCCTGACCGGGAGAATGAGCCTACTGTTTTTCCACCGTCAGCTCGTCGTGCTGCCAATAAAGCAGTCGTCCCGACAGCTCATCATCGCTCGTCTTCAATTACTTCAGCGGCCGAAACGGCCGGGAGTCAGCCATCGCGCTGGCACGCCACCCGCAAGTCCAGCGAACGAAGTGTTTCACAAAGTGACCTGACGAAGCCGTCAATCTCCATGGCCGATTCAGTGCGTGAACGATAGTCGCCATCGCGTCGACTATCTGAAATAGAGTGCAGTCTCCCCGGCTGTACTCATTGAACCCTTTCCCCCCCTCCTCTCGGCTCCCTCCTTTCTTGTTCAAGTTGATGCGTCCCCTCGCGGCACCGGTATCATACCGGTGCCCTTTTTCTTGCGCGGCTGATCACGAGAGACACGGCTGTTCATCCTACTTTGACGGGGGCGGCTGCAATGTGCTTGGGGCACTTGGTGCTGCTGGCCCACCCGGAAAGTCTGGCCCACTGGGCCCACTTGGAAACCCTGCCCCGCTTGGAATTGCTCCTTGCAGAATCGAGGGGTCGTCTTTCAGAATACTAACGAGCTGGCTTGGAATCGTGAGCGAAATTGTGGCAACCGAGCCACTGTGTGACGCCGCAAGGCTACTGACCAGTTGATTGGCTGAGGCCTGCAATGGCGGTGGAACCTGTCCTGCGGCGAATGGATACATCTGTTTGGCCAGCCCCAACCCTTGATCTAGGGGTTGCTGAACTTCGACCGCCGCCTCAGGTTCAGTCAGATTCACGACGACATTCAGATCCAGATTGCTGGTAAAATTCAGGGTGATCGCCGCACCGCTGATTTTTCCCCGCACGGCCTTAATGATTTGATTTAACATTGGCGGATCAGCCGGAGCGTCCGGAATAGATCCGCTCATGCCAGCAAGGAGTGGACTCGAAAACGCCAATACAAATGAACTGCCGTTTGACACAAAGCTAAACTGCTCATTCGTGGCTTCGCCCGGACCGTTTTTGATTGCCGTCTGTATGGCTTTTTCAACCCCGTAAATAAAGGTTCTGGGATCGACTTGGTAGAGCGCCGTCTGCGGCTGATCTGGTTGCTTGCTGTCGATCAGATAATAAGGCTTTCCGTCGAAAGTTGACGCCACGGCTTGGCTGACAGCGATGAACTTTTCCAGCGCAATATCCTTATTTGCTCGGACAACAACGATGGCGTTGCCGCCACTTAATACGCCTGGCAACATTGCCGTCGGATCCTGACCACTCGCCGCAAGTACTCCCACTTGCATCATTCCAGCCATGAAATTGCTGACACCAAGTGTCACTGATTCAATATCGTTTGCGTTCAATCCGGCCTCAGCCGTCATTTCACTCATGGCAATTTCAAATTCTGGCATGCTCTTGATTGGCGTTAGAAAACCGCTGGCAAGGATATCTGCAGGTCGGACGTAGACGACAAAATCCGCCTCAGCTGCGATATATGACATGTCAATCGGGGCCCCCGTGACGCGCGACGCTGAAGAACCAGGTACTGTCGCCTTGCCACCTAAAAAAGGATTACTGGAAACTGTGGCATCAGGAGCTTCAGCCGGCAGAGGCACTTCGGCCTTTGGCGTTGCCGCTGGAATCCCGGCCTTCTTTGGTACATCCGCAGATACCAACAGATCTGTCGCGGGAGTTTGGGGAGCGTTCAGTCGTTCTGCGTCATCCTGTTGTACCTTGTTCTCCGCCAAAATTGCCTGAGCCGCTTTCTGCTGGCGAGCCGCAATTGCCTCTTGTTCGCGTTCTGCTTCAAAAATTGCGTGAGCCCCAGCTTCTACCAAGCGTTCTTCTTGTGACAAAGAATCCGAGCGGCGAATCATCCGATGCCTTGCCTGACGGGAAATTTGGCTGCCGTTGATCTCGACGGTAGTCTGCTCTTCAATCATCTGCCGAATGCGACCTTGCACATCAGTCAGTGCCAGATTGACTAGCTGCACATCTTTTGAGGTTTTCTCAAGTGCCAGTCCATCTGAAAACGCGAGTTTTGCTTCGTCTGTCCGGCCCTGTTCCGCCAGCACCACTCCGCGGAGATAAAATACTCGAGCATCACTACTGCCGTTCTTGATCACGGCATCGAATTGTTCAAGTGCGGTGGCCGGATCGCCAGCGTTGTATGCATCCATGCCTTCGCGGTACAACGCTTTACTAGCCTCTGCTTGTGGATCGGGCTTGAATTTCGCACGAGCAGCCGCTCGATACTTTTCAATTTTCGCCCGTCGCGCTCCCTGAACATTTTCGAGCGCTCGATTCACGAGCCGCGTCGCAGTCGTTTCGGCCTCGAGTTTGGCGGCAGCCTGAAGGTCTTCGTCGGAATCAGATCCCAAGTGCTCAGAAATTAACGCGCGGTAATAGTACACACGCGCGTCACGTGTGCCGTCCTCCATCATCTGGGTCAACTGTTCGTGCGCACCGTTGAAATCACCGGTACGCCAAGATTCCACCGCCGCCGCCATTTGATCTGCGGCTGACGGGTCGGCGACTGACGGAGACGACAAGGTGATGCCGCACAACAACACAAATGAACCTACAACTACGTTTGATTTCATGGAATCACTCCAACCCAACAGTGACATAAACCCTGATCTTCGACACATCATTCCACAGGATGACCCCAGCAATGACAATCCATGGCCTGCTATTTCACCAAATTGCCCAGTTATTTCCGCATCGATAACCCTCATCGATACCTTGCCGTCGAACCCCAAAAACAGCACAATAAGCAAAGTTTCACTAGCCCGGCATGTCTCACAGAGAGCGAAAGCCCGTTGTGCATTCCAATGAACCGGCAGCCTAGATACATTCCCGCGGTGGTGTTCGTCGCGAGCCAGACGGATGCGTAAGTTCCGGCTCAATCTGTTCTGCCGGCTGACTCTGAATGAACACGCCTGAACGCTCACAGGAAATCTGCACCGCCTACCATGAGGCAGGACATGCAGTGATCGCCTTGGTCTTTGAGCGACCTGTGCAGAAGGTCAGCATCCTGCCCGATCAACGCCGCCTCGGACACTGCGAACTTCGTAAAGGTGTGTCTCGCGCGTCGCAGGATCGTCTGGAAGCTGACATTTTGATTCTTCTCGCAGGCGTCGTGGCGGAAGCCATTCACTCCGGTACGTACAACTGGACTGGTGCTGCCATGGATCTGCAATCCGTCCGGCGTCTGGCTGTCATGCGGGGCGGTCAAGGGCAGGCTGACAAACTGACGCGGCGACTGCTCGCAAAGACCGAACATTTATTACAGCAGACGCGCAACTGGAATGCAGTCGAGCAGATTGCTGCCGAACTCATCGGAAAGAAGTCGTTGAGCGGTCGCGCCGCTCGGCATTACTTTGAACAGATGGCAAAATGAGGATTCCTTCGGAAACATGCATGCGTGTCAGGGCTAAACACTGGCATTCAGAGGCAGCTGAACTAATATCAGCGCTTTGAGTGGCGGATTCTTTTCGCACAACAATTCCGAACCGGGATAGAATTATGAGCCTGTTACTCAGCGAGTCGCAACTGGGACAATTTCGGCGCACGGGTGTGATAGCGGTGATGGTGGTTGATGATCCCGATCGCGCGGTGAGGCTCGCCAAAGCGTTGCTCGACGGCGGCGTGGACATCATGGAGTTGACTTTACGCACGCCGCAGGCGTTGGCCTGCTTGGCGGCCATTGTGAAACAAGTTCCAGAAATGCTCGCGGGTGCCGGTACTATTCTTTTTCCGGAACAGGTCGACCAAGTTGTCCAAGCCGGTGCCGCATTTGGTGTGGCGCCCGGGACAAATCCGGTGGTAATTCGCCGAGCCGATCAGCTCAATCTTCCGTTCGCTCCCGGTGTCGCCACCCCGACCGACATCGACATTGCCGTGCAGGCGGGATGCCGAGTGCTGAAGTTTTTCCCCGCAGAACACAGCGGTGGTTTGAACATGCTTGCCAGCATCAAAGCCCCCTATGCGCATCTCGGGTTGCAATACATTCCCCTTGGCGGCGTTACGACAGGCAATTTGTCGGCTTGGTTGACCGACGCCGATGTGCTGGCCGTCGGTGGGTCATGGCTCGCAAAGAAAGAATCGATCGAATCCGCTCGCTGGGATGAGATTACGCAGACATGCCGTGACGCTCGCCAAATCGTAAAGTCGGTTCGTGGAGCGTAAGTACCGTTCGGGAAGTGGCGGCGTCATTCAGCCGCCACTCGTGTCCGTCGTGTCTCCTCAGGAACCGAGGACGGCCGCCCAACAAATGCGATATCTGATTCTCGAACGGTCCAAACCGATCTGCAGAGCAGATTTTTGTCATTCGCCCCAGCCCTCAGAATCGCTCTAATTCTATACGCTGGCAGTGACTTTAGAACTCGCCAAGGACTTCACCGCCGCCCCGAGTTCCTAGGCCGCGCCAAAGTCCACGATCGGTACTGTCCGAAAATCCTCGCACCGAA
>Ga0209553_1000038_pt1 | contig 61855 bp, 48 predicted proteins | sample LauGreFBDMM110DN_2_FD_188217 | JGI IMG/M metagenome (GOLD analysis project Ga0209553, IMG submission 188217) | Freshwater lake microbial communities from Lake Michigan, USA - Fa13.BD.MM110.DN (SPAdes) (version 2) | ecosystem: Environmental > Aquatic > Freshwater > Lake | place: Lake Michigan...
CGCTAATCCGGCAGCGCGCTAATCCGGCAGCGCGCTAATCCGGCAGCGCGCTAATCCGGCAGCGCGCTAATCCGGCAGCGCGCTAATCCGGCGCGCTAATCCGGCACGCTAATCCCCCGCCGGTGGATAGCACGCTAATCCCCGTACCCTTCTCTCTGTGGTACGACTGGGCTTGCGAATCAGAACTTCAGCCCATCATCAAAGTTGCCAACATGCTCAAGAAACGTCTGACAAATCTTCTGACCTGGTTTCGATACCACATCAGCAACGGACCGGCCGAAGGTTTCAACAGCCGCATCCAGTCTCTCAAGTCCGCCGCTGGCGGTTTCCGTGTCTTCGAAAACTACAGAACCCGAATCTTCTTCTTCTGCGGGAAACTCAACCTCAAACCCCACATTACTAGCCATTAAATTCCGGGAAGAACCAAAGAAAAGATGCCCCACCTGCAACGATCTACCCAAATTTTGCCAATTTTCCTTTGTTCATCACGAGCCCCTGTTTCTGAACAAAGTCGCAAGAGAGTTCGATGGTCCCAGATTTACGAGCAGTAGCAAAAAATCGCGTTGAAAAAGCTGTCTGGAACTTCGGTGGCATTAGAAAACAAGGCGAAAATCTGATGACAATCTCCGAAAGTGTGTTATGACCTGCCAGTTGCATGCGGTTCGCATCAGGCAAGAATGTTTTGGACGTTTCAGATGAAAACCCATAAGAGAAGAAAGAGTCGCAATGAAGAGTGAAATGAAAGACATCGTGGACACAGCCATCGGCGCTGGTTCGTTCACAACCCTCGTCGCCGCTGTGACGGCGGCCGGCCTAGTTGAGACACTGAGAGGCGCTGGTCCATTCACAGTTTTCGCACCGACTGATGAAGCGTTCGCGAAACTGCCAGCAGGAACCGTTGCGAGTCTGCTGCTGCCCGAGAGCAAGGAAAAACTGATTGCGGTTCTGACCTACCACGTCGTAGCAGGGAAAGTACTGGCGAGCGATGTCGTCAAGTTGAAGTCCGCCAAGACGGTCAATGGTAAAGAAGTCAGCATCAAGGTTAGTGACGAGGGCGTGATGGTCGATGCAGCCAAGGTCGTGACAACTGATATCGAAGCATCCAACGGAGTGATCCACGTCATCGACAGCGTGATCCTGCCATAATCGCACCTAGGATGAATTTGAGTTGGGGGGTGGTTGGCATTGAGTCACCCGACCCCTTTTTTGTCTTACTGAGCCTGAGAAATGAAAGTTCGTAACAATGTCAGTCACATTTAATGACAATCTGACCGATGAATCATCTGCGGACGATTGCTGTGTGCGATCGAACGAATCCCGCCATGTCCGACGCGCACTCCTGACGCAAGACACAGTCGATTTGGCGGCAATCAAGGGGGCTGTCCGAACGATCCTGCGAGCCGTCGGCGAGGACCCGGACCGGGACGGATTGCTTGAGACCCCCCGTCGTGTGGCGAAAATGTACGCGGAGATGTTTTCTGGACTGCAGCAGGATCCGGGACGCCATCTGGAAGTCACATTTGAAGAAAGTTACGACGAAATCGTGCTGGTTCGTGACATTCCCTTCACGAGCATGTGCGAACATCATTTGCTCCCATTTCGCGGAGTCGCCCATGTTGCCTACATTCCAAATGGACGGGTCACGGGGCTCAGCAAACTGGCTCGAGTGGTGGAAGAGGTATCGCGTCGGCCACAGGTCCAAGAGCGGATGACACAGACCGTTGCTGACCTGATTGAAGACCGTCTGGGCAGTCGAGCTGTCGGCGTGATCATCAAGGCCGAACATTCCTGCATGTCGATCCGAGGGATCCGCAAGGCGGGTAGCCTGACTGTAACCAGTACGATGCGCGGAGCATTTCGTAGCGATCCGGCGAGTCGGGCAGAACTCATGTCGCTCATCAACATGCCTGGCTGAGACGGGACAGCATCTGGCCAAGAAGTTTTCGGCGACAGTTCCGCCATGGGGACGCAGATAGACCAAACGAAGAGCGGAATTCTAGATGATCATCCAGAAAAATTACAAATTCTACGCAGCACACCGCAATGAGACACTGCAGGACAAATGCAGCAATCTCCATGGTCATCGCTACGGAGTGCGGTGCCACTTCGAGGTGGAACGTGACGGAGATCTCAGCACCCTCTTTGGCGACTTCGACTCACAGATTGAGCCGTGGCTCAAGGAAAATTACGATCACGGCATGTTGATTAACAGTCATGATCCACTTTATGAAACTCTCCAGCAACACATGACACGAACCGGTGAAACACTCCGGCTGAAGGTCATGGACGGGCCGACAAGTGTGGAAAATCTTTGCCACATGCTTTTCAGCGAGATCACGCAGATGGGATTCCGTCTTGCATTGCTGGAAGTTCAGGAGACCGACACTTCGGTCATCAGTTACACACGCGAAGACTGGATTGCTGATAATCGGCACTTCGCCCGTCGCAGGTCTCATTCCGATGCGGAAACCATCGCGTTGTCTTGAAAGGAATCATGCGTAACCTCATTCTGGTTCTGGGCGATCAGCTGGATCACGCGTCGGCCGCTTTCGACGGTTTTAATGCGAAAAACGATGTCGTCTGGATGGCAGAGGTGGAAGAAGAGACGACTCACGTTTGGTCCCACAAGTTGCGAATCGCGCTGTTTCTGTCTGCGATGAGGCATTTTCGAGACGAACTGACGAAGTCAAAACGCACTGTCGAATATCACCAGTTTCAAAGCCAACGGTCTCAGGATCGCGGGAAGTCTTTTGGTGAAATCCTGCGGATTGACATCATACGCCTGAAACCTGAACGAATAGTCGTAGTCGAGCCCGGCGACTGGCGTGTGCGAACGCAACTTCAATCTGTTGCTGATGAACTCGGCATAACACTGGACGTTCGACCCGATCGCCACTTTTACTGTTCGCTCGAGGAGTTTGCAGAGTATGCGGACGGGCGTAAAAGCCTGTTGCTCGAGTTTTTCTACCGCGAGATGCGAAAGAAGCACGATGTGCTGATGGACGGCAATCAGCCCGAAGGCGGTCAGTGGAATTTCGATCATGACAACCGTGAAAGTTTCGGAAAATCCGGACCGAGTGAGCTGCCGCAACCCAAAACATTTCGGCCCGATGCGACAACACAGGAAGTGATCGAACTGGTAGAAGCTCGTTTTCCTGATCATCCTGGAAGTCTCGATCATTTCCAATTGCCTGTGACGCGGCCGGAGGCGAAAGCCTTTCTGAAGAACTTTATCGACAACATCCTTCCACACTTTGGGTTGTGGGAAGACGCGATGTGGACGGATGAAGCGTTTCTGTACCACTCGCGTTTGTCGGCTCCGCTCAATCTGAAACTGTTGAATCCTCGTGAATGCGTGGACGCCGCCGTCGAAGCCGGCCGAACCGGCAGAGCCCCACTTAACAGCGTTGAGGGCTTTGTGCGGCAGATTCTGGGCTGGCGGGAATTCATTCGCGGGGTTTACTGGCTGAAGATGCCGAAATACATCGAACTGAACTATTTCGATCATCAACTGGACCTGCCATCATTCTTCTGGGATGGTGAAACGGAGATGAACTGCGTCAGACAGTCGATGCAGCATGTGATCAATCATGGTTATTCGCATCACATTCAACGCCTGATGGTGCTGGGGAATTTTGCACAGTTGTGGGGTGCCCATCCAAGACTGTTTCACGAGTGGCACATGGCAATGTATCTGGATGCCATCGACTGGGTGTCTCTTCCGAATACGCTCGGCATGAGTCAGTACGGGGATGGCGGTATCGTCGGCACGAAGCCTTACTGTTCCAGCGGAAATTACATCAACAAGATGAGCAACTTCTGTTCAGGCTGTCGGTTCGACTACAAGAAGCGAGTTGGCGACAACGCCTGCCCATTCACGACCCTCTACTGGGAATTCATGGACCGGCATTTTGATCTGCTGAAAGACAATCAGCGAATGAAATTCCCGATCAGCAACGTGAAGAAGATGCGAGCGAAGCCGCAGGAAATCGCTGAAATTCGCGAACGTGCCGAGAAATTGCGTCGAGAATGGGGTGGCTTACCTGAAACACATTCTGGCTGATTGTAGCGTTACCGCGATGCTCTCCGTCGTGCTGACTGTGTGCCGAGATGAAGCCTTGGCGGATCTTACGTCCTGAGCCATGATCAGCATCGTTGCCAGAGAGTATCTGGAAAACCTGCAGGGGCGCATCAATTGACACTCTCACGGTTTTCGTCCTCGGCCAAGTATCCGATGAAGTCCCGGCGATGTTCTTCTTCGTCTGCAAGCCACGTGACGCAGAGGTCCTGCGTGACATAGTCACGGCCGTCGCACAGTCGGATCAGCTTGTTGTATTGAGCGATCGCTGAATTTTCGGCATGGATCGCGGTATGGTCAGTGAAGACAACGCGGTGTGAAAAACAGGCGCGTGATCCAATGAAAGTCGAACGTGAAATCGGCAGGATGCTCGGCAAGAACTCGCGCGCGGCAAAGCTGTTTGATGTGAAGGTGAACAAGACAGATAAGAATGCAGCGCGTATCGAGTGGTCAAAGGTCGAAGCCACTCGTGACTGGACGACGCTGAGCGCTGGCTGTTATCTGCTGCGGACGAATGTGGCAGACTGGTCAGACGAAGAACTCTGGAAAGCGTACATTCAGTTAACAGAGGCGGAGGCTGCGTTTCGCATTCATAAGAGCGATCTGTCGATTCGCCCGATCTGGCATCAGAAGGAAGAGCGCGTGCTGGCTCATATCTTCGTGTGCTTCCTTGCCTATGTGCTGTGGAAAACTCTGAGTCAGCTGTGCGACAAAGCCGGGCTCGGCAGCGAACCGCGCCGAGTGCTGGCAGAACTTTCTGACATCCGCTCGATGGACGTCGTGCTCCCGACGCGCACTGGTCCGGAAATCCGAACTCGTTGCATTTCCAAGCCCACTGACCACCCACAAATCCTGCTGGAAAAACTCCGCCTCAAACTGCCCTCAAAAATAATCCAGAAGAAAATGTAGTGAGAAAAAACACCACGAAACCATTGAAAACATTGTCTTTTTTCATCGAACTGGGGAAGTCGGGTGAGGGTCCAGCCCGGTGCCGCTGTCTCTCTGCGTGAGTTCGTCAAATCTCGCCCGAAAACTCAAATCGGACTGGCAAAGCTCTTGATCCAGCGCTGCTGCCAGGCGGACAGGTTGACTTTCGGGTCCGGGTGATTCAGCGACTTCAGGCAACAGCGAGCGAGGATGAATTCGCAGCCATCCTGCGCGAGACTGGGGCGACTCACATCATTGAGATGGCGGCACAACCGCTGCAGATCCATCCTTCCGCAATGCTCAAGCCATGTTGGGACAGTCCCCGTGGAAGCATTCGTATCTGGGATGTTCGCTGACTGCGACAGGCCTCATTTTCTGTCTGCAGATCGAACTCAGATCAATGCAGAATTTCACAGTCTGGCAATGCGGCCTGCAGTTTGCTGACACCTGCCGCGGTCACTGAAGTGCCGAACAGATACAGCGACTTGAGGCTTGTGATCGCAGCCAAGTCTGGCAATCCTAGATCAGACACTCCCGTGGCGTTCAGATTGAGTATTTTCAGACGAGTGAAACCGGCAAGTTCCTTTAGGCCAGTATCTGTAATGAAGGTGCGGTTGAGAAAAAGAGTTTCGAGGCGGTCAAGTTTCTTCAGTTCCTGCAGACCAGTGTCGGTAATTGGGCAGAGAATGAGATCGAGTGACACTAAGTTCTTCAGGCGGGCGACTTGGCTTAAGCCCTCGTCAGTGACTTTGCTTCCGTTCAGGGAAAGAGAGGTGAGATGCTGCAGCTTGGCGAGTTCAGTGACGCCTTCAAGCGTGATCGCAGGGGAGCCCGCGTGCATCACTTCCAGTGACTTGAGATCGCACAGGACCCTAATTCCCTCGTTGGTGATCGCCGTGCGGTTCAGACTGAGAGCACGAAGTTGCCGGATGCCGCATAGGTGGAGCAGTCGCGCATCGGTGATGGCGGTCTGATCAAGCGTCAGGGATGTTAGCTTATCGATTGCGGGGAGTGCGGCAAGTCCGCGATCAGTGATCTTTGTCTGTTCAAGGTTCAATGTCGTCAGTTGTTTAAGTTGGGACAGAAGCGGCAGTCCTGCGTCCGTGATATCCGATCCGATGAGCGACAGTGTTGTCAGTTTCGGGAGCGATGTCAGCTCAGCAATTGCGGCGTCTGAAATCTCGATCCCGTAGAATCCGTTCAGATTCATCACGACAATTGCGTCGTCCGTCGCAACACTGGCTTCGGCTTCATCCTCCGCGTATGGCAGAGCATGAAGTTGTCCGGCAATGCGAAGGTGGTGCAGACTTTGCGTGGTGAGGTCAAGTTCGAGCGATGTCAGGTGTTTCAACACACTCAGGTTTTCCAGTCCAGGACCATGCACTGCGGTCATCCGCACATCCAGTGTGGTCAGGTTGTTGAGTTTAGAAATATTTCGCAATCCTGCATCCGTAACCGGCGAACCGCAGACGCTCAGTTCTTTCAGATTGTGCATCTGTTCAAAGCCGCAATTCGACTCACATGTGACGCTTGTGAAAATCAGCTTCAGCGCGACAAGATTGTGGAGCTGGGAAACCTTTCTGACGCCGTCATTCGTCACACCACTGCCGCTGATGTGCAGCCCAAATTCAAACGGCGCGTTGGGGATCCGCTCGAGGTCACGATCAGTGAATGACGCCGGACAGACAAAAATGGCTTTATTTTCTGGCGATTGTCGTAAACCGACTGCCGTAAATGCTTCGACGGTATCCGCGACATGCAAATCAGATTCGCTCACTTCAAGAGGATCTTGCGATTGTGCCAATGCCGTCCGACCGGCAAACGCGGCGAGAGCAACAAGGAGTGTTTGAGACTTCATAAGGGAATGTGTTTTGTGTGTGAGGTGAGTCATTTTATGGCAGCTCGCTGGGTTGAATGTGTTGAATTAGGCTGGACTCGCTGGAGAGCGTGGTTTGTCGTGTGCGCTGGTGTTCAATCCAGCTCAATCGCTGCAGTTCCCAGTAGTATTGGAGGATTTTTGCGGCTGGTTCGGCGAATTCCAGTTCGCCGGCCAGTTGTCGTTTTTCCGCCATACTGTTGAGTAGCCCGGACATGTGTTTTCTGAATTGCCGCTCCGGTGTTCCGTGCAGTGATAGTTGCACGCCTCCCAGTTGAATTTCGTCACCGGGTTTGAGCAGAGTCGGAACTGCGATGATCTGGCCGTTTACGCTGATTTGGGCAGCGGGATCCACCGGGAAAATGTACGGTCCTTCAAACGTGTTTTTTAAGACACAATGCCGGGGTTCTAACGGCTGATTCGGGAGCGGGATCGAACAGGTTGGCGCACTGCCGACCGTCCATTTTCTCCGCGAGGGCAACAGGAACAGGATGTTCCGTCCATCGCACAGTCGAAATTCGAAAAATCGCCCGGTACTAGCCAACGCTGCGCGAGAAATTGGGACGCCGCGGATTGACGCCAATGATTGCTGGTGTCCGCACGATGGACATGGCTGCGGCGAATCATCACCGCGGAAATACTGCAGCAAGTTGCGACACTTCTCACAATGCACGTAGACGTATCGCAGCGGATTGAAATCGGTCACGGGCATCGCAGTTGGCTGATCCCCGAAGAACAACAACCATTGTTCGCAGAAATCCGCCGACAACTTGAACCGTTTCTTGCAGTGCAGGCATTCGTAATGATCTCGAACACGGCATTTGCGTGGATCTACCGTCTGATGGCAGTGTGAGCAGGCAATCCCTGTGTGAGTGGAACGCAGACCGTGATGCTCCGCGATTAGCGCCCGGTACAGCGTTCCCGATTCCAGCAGTGAGTCAGGACATTTCGCGAGATGTTGACAGCTGGGACAAATAACGACACGGCCCGCGTGCTTTGATTCGATACGCAGCGACTTGCCGCACTTGCAACGAAAGCGGATGCTGCCTCCCATGCCTGCTTCTATCTGCTTCAAGCGCGAACTGACACGCTGGACCGCATGCAGAATCTGGTGGTAGAGTCGATTGGGATCGGTGGGCTTTGCAAGGAACGCATCGGCTCCCGCCCACATCCCCATATTGCGGGCTTCTTCCAATTGAACTTCCGTAAAGATCATCACCCCTGTCCGACAATCGGACTTCTTAAGAAACGCGCAGAACTCAAAGCCGGTTTCCAAGGGCAGAAGCAATTCCATGATCACAAATTCCGGCTTGACGCGGGCAACCAGACCGCGCGCCTGGCCGCAGCTGGATGCTTCGTAAACCGCCCAGCCAGTTTGCCGCAGAAATTGCGCGACAGGTCCAGTGATTTGAGGAGCATCCACGACCACGACGGTCTTGATCAGGGCATGTCCCGCGGGCGGATTATGAATGGTTGAGGAACCCGACAGATTGACCATAGTGAAAGTCTCGATTCCCTTGCAGAATTCCCAAAGATCCCGTCTCTGGACTCCGCTAGCGTTAGGTATGCTAAAGCAACGTTCTTAAGTTCGCGTGAACATCCTGTGAGTTTTCAAAGTCAACTCGCTTTTGCGACGTGGTTTGCGTAATTGCGTTTTCCCGAACTCGCACAACGGGTTCTGCAAACAGCCAACTTCTCGGTGATTAACACAGAATTAACACGATGCCGTATCGCGAAGGGGTCAACTTCCTTACCTTATCCAAGCTTCCGGGCGTTGCGCGGACATCAGACGTCACGGTTTGCTGTGTTGACCTGAGTTTTACAAGAGAGTATCCAAAATGAGCGCGGGGCTACTCGACCCAGAATTTCTGATCGGTGCTTCTCTCGCCGACGATCGGTTCAAGGTTGTGGCTCGCCTCGGCGCTGGAAGTATGGCGGTTGTGTATCGGGCATTTGACCATCGGTTGGAAACCGAAGTTGTCATCAAAGTCCCTAAGAAACACAAGTTGCAGGAGCTTGGCTTGCGCGAGCGTTTTCGGCGTGAATGCCGCCTGCTTGTGCAACTGCAGCACCCCAACATCGTCAGTATTCTTGACGTCGGTTTGCACCGCAACGTGCCGTTTGTTGTGATGCAGTACCTATCCGGTGGTTGCTTGCTAGATAAAATGCAGACACGCAATGGACAACCCACGGCTCTTCCAGTCGATTCGATCCGCAGTTGGCTTCTGGAAATTGCGAAGGCCTTGGATTTCGCGCATCAGCGACAAGTCGTGCATCGCGATGTCAAACCCGCCAATATCCTGTTCGACGAAACAGGGAACGCCTTCCTCAGCGATTTTGGCCTGACAAAAATCATGCATGGCGAACCGGACGAAAACGCCGCCGATGAAACTGCTGCAGGATTTGTCGTAGGAACGGCCAATTTTATCGCGCCGGAAATTGTCTTGGGAGCGGATTACGATGGCCGAGCCGATCAATATTCATTAGGCATCACGGTTTACAATACGCTGGTCGGTGCTCCTCCGATGCTGGGGAAAACACCGTCCGCCACGATGGTCAATCAGACGCGGCGGGTGCTGCCCTTGGTCAGTGAAGTCCGAAAGGCCGTCCCGGTTGCCACAGCGCTGGCATTGGCAAAAGCAATCAGCAAGAAACCGGAAGCACGTTTTGCCACATGCGTGGAATTTGCCGAAGCTGCGATTGCCGGCTTGTCCGGTAGGCAGGAAACCGTGCGGCCTCCCAAAGAACCGGCAGATTCCAGCGTGAAGTCCCGAGCAGACTCCACGAGCGTCAAGCGGAAGAGGCCTGTGCCGTCCGAGCGAATTCCTGGCTCATCAGGCACTTTGATCAACACAAAACGCGTTTCGAAAGCCAAGTCCGTAGGCATCATCGACTGTCCGCAGTGCAGGAATGAACTGCGATTGGTTGCTGAACATGCCGGGCGCAGCGGCCGCTGCATTCAATGTGCGACACGGCTGCGAATCGGGGCAGACCTGATGACGCTCACGGTACTTCCTGAGCCAAGTCCCGGATCAGCCGGCAGTTCAAATTCCTCAGCCACAGGGTCAGCAGACGATCTGATCATCGGGGAAAAAGTCTTTGGAGTGAAACTCGGTCCAAAGGCCATCCTAGGTCTCGGCATCGGTCTGCTCGTCATCGTGGCGACGGCAGTAGTTCTGTTTTTCCTGCAGTGGGTCAAACCAGACCTTGAAAAACAAGAGCAGGAATTGCGTCAGCGATATCAAAATCGCGAAGAAGGTTGAAGCCATTAAATCGCCGAGCGGCGCGGCGTCAGACCGCCGCTACACGCCCTTGTGGCTGGTCAACTAACGTTTCAGAAATCCGTCGATCCGCCAGCCACGCAGGTGGTTGTGTTCACCGATCGTGGCAAGGTAGCGACCATTCGGCGACATGGCCAGTCCCGCGATGGGACCATTGTGTGCTGCGAATTTCAACGGCTTACGGTCAAGACTCACCAGTGATGCGGCCCAGACTGTTCCATCGCCGTCTCCCATGAGGAGCCATTTCCCATCTGGCGAAAAGACACACGGCGGACGATGACCGGTCACACTAGGGATCGGAATCACCTTTTCAACCTCGCCTTTTTTTGTACTCACAATCATCAGACCATCCGCTGTAACGATGGCGAGGCGACTGTCTTGCCCATTCACAAATGTGACGGGTTGATCAATTGCATCGAAGTCCGGATTTGCATCCGTTGCCTTGATGACGATCACATCTTCATGCGGCCACCCTGACTTGTTACGTTTCCAAAGTCGTAATTGCGATCCACCTGTGTAATGTCCCCACGTTAGCATGAATTTATCAGTGGGCGATAATTGAATCAGCACGGTCCCCGATTTTGCGGGCTGCGAAAGATCTTCGTCGATGTCCGGGATTCGTCCGTCCATTGGTTCCCGCAATACTTCTTGGTGCAGCGATAAGGTCACGGGATCGAGCTCTAGGAGGCGGACCTGATCGCGTTCACGGGTGCCAATCATGAGACGATCACCAGCGTTTGTGAAGGCTGCCGCCGTGATCATGGCCTCGAACAGCTCCATGCCGCTGGTTTCACTTCGATCGATCAAGCTCAGGCGCGTCAATAACGGAGAAACGATCCCCGTCATACCCATCCGGCCAAGAATCGCGGTGTTGGTATCTGCTGAAATCGCTGACGCAGATATTGGTTGGAGTAGATCCCGCGTGGCGAATCCCGTTGGCAGCCAGAAACGCGTGGCAGCAGGCGTGGGCAGCAGAATATGATGCGGCGAATTCAGATTCAGACTCTGGGTTGGCACCGGCTGCGTCCAATGTCGAAGTGCCGTTCCGGTTGTCAGATCAAAGAGGCTTAAAGCTTTAGCCAGCGTTTGTTGGTCAGGCTGATCACTTGAAGCCCGATGCTGGGCTGCGACGGTGGTCCCATCGTCTGCTATGGACAGCAGGACGCGTGACCAATTGTTGGCACCAAACTGCAACTGCGTGGTCATCTCTCCGGTCCGCAGGGGGGGACCGTCGGGCGCCTCCGCAGATTCGGTTCCTAGACTATCGGCTAGCGAGTTCTCTCCGCGGTGTCGCAGAATCTGCTGTCGCATCGCAAGTTGTTGAGCTGGCTCTTCGGCAGATCGCAATTGATGAGCATACAACGCCAGTGCGGAATCCGTCGGGCGAATTCCAGCGAGACTCGGATCCACGTCAACGGCTTCATCAGCGACACGGGGACTGCTGGGTCGGGTCAATTTTGGCACCAACGCCGCAGGATCACTTTGCGACGAATCATCGACAACCACAGCTGTCAGGGACTTATCGAGTGGCAATTGAAATGTGAATTCAGAACTCGGATTTCCTGTGGGTAGTGTCAGCGGAAGATGAAACAGTTGGGCCTGCCGATCACTGGCGACCGAAAGTACACCGTGCGGGGTGATCAAGAAATTTGTCACCGCTGCGGCGTGTCGCTTCTTCATCTGTTGAATTTTCTTTTGAACCATATCGAAACGGACAATCGTGCCGTCCGCCGTACCAAAGCAGATAGTCTGGCTATTTGGGAGCGCCCGAATACTTGTGATGGAACTTAACGGATCCTGCAAGTCAGGGATGAAAACCAGATCGTAGTCCACGGTTTCACCCTGATCATTAGTGCCGCTCACTGCAGTCGCACCTGTCAGAGCGCGACGGAGGATGCGGCCGTCGGCGAGTCCGACAATAATTTCCGTTCCAGCTGCGATGAAATCCACGCAGACAGGCTGTGTTTCAGCGAACAGATCGGCTTTCAATGTTTGGAGCAGTTCGCCGGTGGCTGTGCGAAACACGGCGACTTCTTCGGCCGAAGTCACGATCGCTCCCAATTCAAGTTTTTCGTCAATCGTGATGCTCAGAATTTCGAATCCTGAGACAGGAAAGGAGGAAATCGGTTTCACAATAACCGTCTCACCTTCGGCCGCTTGCACCTGTTCGATCGTCATTTCCTGAATTGGCGTGACTGGCAGGACGACGTCATTGACCTTCCAGAACGCGCACACGCCGTGCGCATCGATTGTCAGAATCTGATCATTTGGCAGGCAGCGAATGACGACTAGAGCTTTGTCACTTAACCGCGCTGTGCGCCGATGTTCGTCCTGAAACAGGGAGAGATCGCGGGCGAACAGGTCCCAGTCCACCTTGCTTGCTGTGCTGCGTACTAGCAGTCTTCCATCGGTTGTGCCGAGCAAAACGTGCTGGCCGTCATGCGTGAGTTCCAGCGAATTAATGATTCCCGGAAGGCCGCTGACAGGAATGTGAATCGGTGTTGGCGAAATCCGTGCGTGGCGAGTTCCTGGTGTCCGTGTCTGGCTGAGAAGGTCCAGTCGTGTGTCAACGAGTTCGAAGCTGCGTTCGCCCGTAGATCCTGCGAGGCTGTTTCCATTCGGTGTTGAGGCGACAAAGAATTGTCGTGTGAGTTGCGAAACCAGTTCCAGCCATTGCAATCGAGACATTGCCATGCGACCAAATCGAGTCGTGACCTGTGGTGTCTCGGAATCCGATGCAGGGTTGGCGGCGGCCGAGGCAGCTTGTTTTTTTGCCGCGTCGGACTTCAGGCTACCGAGGAGCCCACCGGCATTTCCCACGACGGAATTGTTACTGTTGGCGGCTTTCTTCGCAGCAATATCTTCGGCAGACTTACCGCTCGCCGTCATGACTTCTGGACTATCACCGGAGGTTGATTCAGCGGGTCCTGGAGTGGCAGGTGAGGGCGTGGTCTCAGGCGCTGCAGCTTCCGCAGGAGTCGCGATCACAGCTGGAACCTCACCATTCGTGGTGGCAACGGCATCCGCAGCAGGCGTTGCGGCTGGCGCAACAACCGCGTCCGGCGCAGGGCTATTTTGCTCGGGCGCAGCGTCTGCAGCAATTGCCGTCTCTGTGTTGTCGCCACTTGGGTCAGCGGGGCTAGCCCCTGCTTTTGTCAGTTGATTTTGTATCTGCGTGGGCGGTTTGCTGAAATCTTCACCGCCTCCACAACCGATCAGCAGTGAAATCAGGGGCGCAAAAATCAGAATTTTGTGTCTCGGACGGCACACCAGTGGCCAGAAATCGCAGGAGGCAAACAGGCCGTTTTTCGGCATCACAATTATCCTTAACCCGTCTTCCCCCACAGCTTTTCGCGGGCGGCGTGGTTGCGTGAGTCTCTCGAATTCTAAAACGTTATCGAAATTAACACACATATGTTAAGAAATGATGAGGTTGAACTCCAAGTTCTTTAGGAGTCGCGAAACCCCGTGCCAGCCGATTCATCCCCTGTTTCTGATGTGGTTTCGCGGACGAAGCGATACCCAGTGCCGCGAATGGAAAGTAAATGTTTGGGAGTGGTGGGATCTTGTTCAATCATGCGCCGCAGACGCATGACAAAGTTATCGATCGAACGGCTGGAAATGTCGGCGGAGTCTTTCCAGACGTCCGACTGCAGGCGAGCTCGCGATAGCACGACGCCATCATGTTCGAGGAAGTATCGAAGCAGCTCTTGTTCCCGCGTTGTCAGCGAGTGAACTTCGCTATTGTGCCGCAGTTCAAACCGACCAAAATCCACCGTCACATCACTGAACCGCACGATGTCCTCGGTCGGTCGCACAGCACGCCGCTCAAGGGTCCGTCGCCGTTTGTTGAGCAAATTATTGACACGGCTGAGCAGTTCCGGCAGCGAAAATGGTTTCGTCATATACTGATCAACGCCCACATCAAACGCCTGAACTTTGTCTTCGGACAATGTTCGTGCCGTCAGGGCCATGATGGGGATATCGAGGTCTAGGCGGCGCAACGTCCGGCAGATTTCGTAACCGCTCATCTGCGGCAGCATGAGATCCAAGACGACAAGATCGATCGGCGGTTGCGCGGATTCATAGATCTCAAGCGCGGTTGGCCCATTCCCAGCGATATCCACCTGATGCCCTTCGCGTTCGAAATTGAAACGCAGACCGCGGGCGATGGCGTCTTCATCTTCGACGACAAGAATTCTCATGGAGCATGCTCCTTTCCTAACAAAGCAAGCTCAGAGACACGTTGGCGACCTTCCCGATTTTCCGACTCAGGGATCTGGAGGTCCCGACCCGGCAAAGTGACTTCAAAGACACTGCCAGTTCCCGAATCTACGTCCAAGACTGCGACGCCGCCTTTTAAAAAGCCCACGAGTGTCCGCACAATATAGAGGCCCAGCCCTGTGCCGGTCTTTGTTCTTTGGAGTTCGTCACTTCCCCGGAAAAATAGCTTGAAAATTCGGCGGCGGTTTTCGGGGGCGACACCCGGTCCGTTGTCACGCACACGGACCACAACCCGATCACGTCCACGCGCAAAGGCATGGACCGTAACGCGGGGCGGTGTCCCGCCGTACTTGACCGCATTGTCCAGCAGGTTACCAAATATCATTTCAAGCAACATCCGCCGCGACGTAAGTGCCAACGGCGAAATCTCAAAGTGAAAGACTTCGGCGATTTCCTGCTTGTGGTGCAGGCATGCGGCTTCGGCACAGGACCGCAGCAAATCTTCTAACTGCACGGTTTCCGGTTCGTTCTGATGTCCGATCGCGTCCAGACGCGCCACTTCGAGCAACTGATTGATGAGTCCATCCAGACGTGCCAGCTCGGAATTCATGGTGAGGTAAAATTCGTGGCGATCCTTTGGTTCTGGTTCGCGCAAAATCAGCGTGTCCAGATACAACCGCAACGCGGCGATAGGCGTCTTGAGCTCATGGGTGACACTATCCACAAAGTTAGACTGACGTCGATTGAGCTGAATTTCTTTGATCGTCAAAAATGAATACAGCGACATCCCAAACAGACTAATCCCTAAGGCCACCGATCCTAGGGTCAATGCCAGCCATAGCTTTTCCTGACTGAGCAGGACAATCAACACGACCATCAGCGCAATGTTGATGGTCATCAGGACCGCACTGCTCCAGATGGGCAGGCTGAGGTGTCGGCGTTTGCGTCGAAAGTTGGCCACGTTCCTGTCCCGAAAATAACTCACTGAGTCCTAGCTGCGATCGAAAAAGATTGTACTAGGAAACACGTGAATCATCCTGCGTGGTTGGGGAAGGCACATTCGCTCAATCGCGTCGGCAACGCCCCGTATCTCAAATCTCAAATCTCAAATCTCAAATCTCAAATCGAACAATCGAGGTCCGCTGGGTACGCCCGTTAAACCCCTCTGGATGGCGGGTTATTCTTCGAACGGCGTGACCGGTTGAGGTGGCCACCAATCTTCAATTTCCAAAAGATTTAGGATGCGTTCACGGAGGTTTTGCATAATCACATCGCCACCGCGTGATTTTCTTTGAGTCGGGTCGATCACCATGGCTTCGCCAATCCTAAACTCCACTCGCCAAACTGGATGCACGGTGACGTGGTCGGTGAGATCTTCTTCCAGCCGCTGGACTGTTTCGACAATGCGTTCGGGTGTCAGAGAGCCTTTCACGCCGTCATCGAGGTAACCCTCGGGATACATGGACAACGTCTGCCCATAATAACAGTCCGTGAGTTGTCTCCAACGCGACGTGCGTTCTTGGGGTGTGAGCGTGCCTTTGAGGAGGTCAGCCAGAATCACGGAACGCAGATCTTTCACCCGCACGATGACATCACCCATGCGCGGACCTCCCAGCCATTGCTTCTCAATCGGATGCAGCAATGCATTGATCAAGTTTGCAATCCGCGCCCGGACGGTGCCGGGTTGAGTCGCGCCGAGCACTTCAACTTCCCGCGCGGCCAGCAACGCCATCGCGAGGCGTCCGATGCGATCAATAGTTGACAGATGCTCTTGCGTTTTCCAGAAAGTGCGTTGCTCCAGACGCATTAAGACCGGATCTGTCAGTTGCGCCAGATCGGCCTGCAGACGATATCTTATTCCGATCGGATGAATGACCACTTTCTGGTCGGGCTGCGCTTCAGCCCGCTTCTTCGCCGCAACGCGCGCGATGAATGAAACACCGTCCATCAACGCATTGAGGCGATCGTTCGTGCGCGAGATCACGCCTTCCGGGAACACGACAAGCGGTCGTTCAGCATTGGTCACAATGCGCACGGACGTATCGAGAGCTTGCCGATCCATGCCTTCGCGATAAACACTGAATCCACCTAGACGCCGCACGACAAAGGCTTCCAGACGACTTTGCTTAAAAATATGCCAACTGGCCATCGAAAACACGTGACTGGGTATGGCGCGACACAACATCCCGATAAGCATTGGATCGGAATCGCGTGAATGGTTCGGGCACAATAGAATCCCATGCCCCGCCTTGATGGATTCACGAACATGCTCTAGGCCTTCGTAGGTGCATCTGACGATGCCATGTGTTTTCCGCAGATACGGTTTCAGCCACAGGCGAAACATCCACGAAAACAAACGTCCGCGATACGGCGGGACAAACTTGTACGGCTCTTCAACAACAACATTATGCATCGTGCAGGAGCCATCTTCCGAGGCTGAAAAACTGGCTTAAATCATCTGGTTGCTTGCCGATGGGCCCACTACGCCAGAGGGTCAAAAACCGTTGGTTTTTTTGATTCTTCGTTCCGTTGCGACCACGAAAAGCAGGCAGGTGGCTGTCACACATGGCTCCACGTCGTCGCGCCTTATGACGCCGATCAGGCAGCAGGGTAACGTGTAACAGGCCCGCATGAAACCGAAAGAGCCAATCTTCTGCATGCGCGATTTAACCAGAATGCTAGGCATCAGGATATCCCCATGCGTTTTACCGAAGGTTGGAATGAACGCAGGAAGCTGTCGCACCCATAAAAACATGGGGGGGTTCCACTAGAAGACGGCCGGACTTAGGCTTTATCACCCTAGGCTGCTCATCGTCGCCGCTCTTGTTCTTTCACACGCCACCCACGTGCAAGACTCCTCTCAGATATTGGCTACAATTTGCATCTTGCGTCTAGGATTTGTGTCTCGTCATTGAAACGAAACGTTCCCGCAGGAGTCTCTCTTCATGTCATCTTTCAGTTTTGTTCGCCATTCGTCGCTGGTTCTCACTGTGGGGGTCGCAATTTTAGCGTCTGCACATGGCAAGGACTGGCCCACATTTCGCGGTCCACAGCGAACTGCCGTCGCTGTTGACAAAAATCTACTGAAGGCTTGGCCTGAAGCTGGACCAACGCTCGTTTGGGAAACTGCAGGTGCAGGGCGTGGATATGCCAGCGTCGCAGTTGCAGGCGACAAGCTCTTCACGCTTGGCGATGGCCTGTCAACAAAGAGTGGTGATGAAGAAGAATACCTGACGGCATACGAGCGCGCAACGGGCAAGCAACTGTGGGCCACAAAGACGGGTCCGGCATGGAAAGAAATGCAACCGGATTGGCATAACTCCCGAAGTACCCCGACAGTCGATGGTGAAATGGTGTATGTGATCACACCTAAAGGCGTTTTGGTCGCGTGCAAGTCCGGGGACGGAGCAGAAGTCTGGCGTAAAAATCTGGTCGCTGAAATCGGTGGCAAAAAAGGTGATCCGTGGGGTTATAGCGAATCTGTCCTGATCGATGGCGACAAACTTGTCTGCACGCCGGGTGGCGACAAAGCGACGATGGTCGCCTTCAATAAAGTGAATGGAGAACTCATTTGGACGGCGATTCGGGCTGGTGATATTGGGGCTGGTCATGCATCCATTGTCATTTCAGAAATAGGATCGACGCGAGTTTACGTGCAGACAACTGGAAGTGGAGCGGTTGGTGTCTCGGCTGAAGACGGAAAAGTCTTATGGTCTTATCCCATCGAAAAGACGACCGCAGTGATCCCGACACCTATCGTGCGCGGTGACCTCGTCTTCTTTTCCGCTGGCTATGGTCGCGGCGGAGCATTGCTCCAACAAGTCGCAGGCGCAGACGGCGCATTGACCGTCAAAGAAATTTATGGACTCAATCCAAAGTTGGGAAATAAGCACGGTGGTGTCGTGCTGATTGGTGAGTGTCTTTATGGTGATTCAGATGATAGTGGCGTTCCATTTTGTGCAGACTTAATGACGGGGCAAATCAAGTGGCAGGGACGTGGGCCAGGCAAGGGATCGGCAATCGTGATCGGTGGAGGAGACATGTTGTATCTCCAATTTGCGGACGGTGAGGTGGCACTCGCCAACGTCGATCCGGACAAATACACGGTTGTCAGCCAATTCAAGATTCCGGGCAGTGGCGAACGTCCAAGCTGGGCCCATCCGGCTATCGCTGATGGAAAATTGTATGTGAGATCGCAGGACAAACTTTTCTGCTACGACATTGTTAAGTGAACTCAACAGGATCTGCCGCTGATCGGCACCGTCAACTTTGGTGCTGGCTTGACTTCCCAAAAACCGGCGGTCATGGCCAGCGCCAAATTTTGCGACTCCACAGAACGGACCAACAATCTCAGCCCAGTTCCCTGATCGGTGTACCCGTGGTAATCGCGACAGGACGTCCGCTGCCGTCTGGAAAGTGTGTGTTCAGATCAATCCCGAGGTGGCGGTAGAGCGTCGCCATCACATCCTGAGGATCGAGCGGTCGCTCGCGGGGATAAGCGGCATGCTGGTCGGTCGATCCGATCACTTGGCCCATGCGGAATCCACCACCAGAAATCAAAATCGACTGCGCGCCGGGCCAGTGATCCCGGCCCCACTGCAACTGTTTCGTCGTTGTCCCCGGCTGCAGAGTTCCCAGCGGTGTGCGGCCAAATTCCCCAGCCGCAATGACCAGCACTTTCCTGTCAAGACCGCGATCGTAGATGTCGTTAATCAGCGTCGTTACCACCTGATCGTAGACCGGAAGTCGATGACGCATGATGGTCGGCAGGTCGATATTGATTGCGTGGTCGTCCCAACCGGGTGCGTCCATCGCTTTGACGCCTCCCGGAACACTGATGGTCACGAAACTCACTCCAGCTTCGACCAAGCGTCGTGCGACCAACGCATTCTGTCCCCATTCGTCGCCATATTGGGCGACGAGACGCGGATCTTCGTCCGAAATGTCAAACGCCTTGCGCGCCTTGTCTGCCGTGAGGATGTCGAGTGCCGTCCGATTAAATTCGTCGATCGAATTCATGTTCCCGCGTTGATCAACATCCCGACGCATGTGATCAAATTGCTGCAGCAGTGCCACGCGGTCGTTGAGCCGTCCGCCATCAATCGAAAGCGTTGAATTCGGCAGACCTGTTTTCGTCACAATCGGAGGTCGCCAAGCGCTGCTCCAGTAGCCCTCACCGATCCCCGGAAGGTACTCGCCGTACGCACTGTTGTAGATCACCAAGCCCATTCCGACCGCCGCTGGCAAACCGCGGACACGCGACTTCAGAGCTCGACCGACGATCGCACCCATTTGTGGGTGAGTCGATTCAAACGTTCCGGTCTTGAGCCCCGGATGGCCCGACATAAAGCGTCCATGGGCCTCAAAGTGTCCTCCCTCGCCATGCGTACAGGAACGGATCAGTGAGAAACGATCAGCCGTCTTTGCATGCAGCGGCAGCAATTCGCACAGATCTAGGCCTAGCACCTTGGTGGGAATGGGCATGCACGGGCCCCGAACTGCGGATGGTGCAAGCGGTTTCAGGTCGTAGGTTTCCAACTGGCTAGGGCCACCATGGAGAAACAGAAAAATGACAGCCGTGTCCTTTGGTGACGTCGCATCCGCCAGAGCGCGTTCCTGCAGCAGGTGCGCTAGACTCAATCCGCCCAGACCGAGCAACCCCGCATGCAGCGCGCCGCGGCGACTGACAGACGGCAGCGTATGAACACGTGTGCAAGGGCCGGTTGACAGGGCAGACTCCCGTTGAATTGAGACAGTTGCAGCAGTCACTCACTTCTGCGGAACAATTGAATTCACTGGAACGAGGATCCAGCCAATTGCGGAGATCAGAATTCCGGTTAGGATCACGGATAAGACGATCCTAGTCAACAATGGCGAATACCTCGCTACTCAAGGTGGTTCGACGAAAATTTGACGCAATCAAGGTCAACCCCCCGCAAGACCGGAGTCTGGCACTTCGACCAAGACCGGAGTCTGGCACTTCGACCGGATCTGGCTACAAGCTTCTCTCAAGAATGCTGGCTACCTCGAGCCAAGATCGAACGATATGACGTTATATTGCATCGCGGCCGTATCACGGCTTGCGGGGAATGACTTGCAGAATCGTGTTCATGCTGAATCATCCAGAGAGTTTGTAGCATCCCATGAAAAAGATCCCGCTCAGCCGCGACCAGCTCTGGAAAAACGTTTTAGAACAGGCGCGCCAGCCCAACTTCTTTGAGAACAACCATCTGTTCTCGCGGCGGACAATGCTGGCCAAGGGCTTTAACGGGATTGGAACCCTAGGTCTTGCAGCGGCAATCAGCCAGCAGGCATCCGGAGCCGCATCATCGGGATCCGCTCAGGCCTCGTCGGGAAGTCCGCTGATGCCTCAGACGCCGCATTTTCCAGCCAGAGCCAAACGCGTCATTCATCTTTGGATGAACGGCGCGCCATCACAGGTCGATACCTTTGATCCTAAGCCGGCGTTGGAGCAATTTGCTGGCCAGCGTCCGGAAAGTACCGTGAAGCTGACCACGGAAAATGCGACCGGTGGTCTGATGCCCTCGCCGTTCAAGTTTTCAAAATACGGTCAGTCCGGGCTGGAAATCAGTGAGTTATTCCCGGAGGTCGCGCGGTTCGCGGATGACTTGTGTGTCATTCGTTCGATGCAGACCGACGTTCCCGTTCATGAATCATCAAATTGGATGATGTTCACCGGCAGCATTCAACCGAACCGTCCCTGCTATGGTTCATGGCTGCTCTACGGGCTCGGAAGCGAAAATGAAAACCTGCCGGGGTTTGTGGTACTTGGCGAACAGGGTCAACCGGTCAATGGTCCCTCGAACTGGAGCAGTCGTTTTCTGCCCGGCATCTATCAGGGTTGCCAAGTCGCGCTGCCTAAGGATTACAATCCGCGGGAAGTCATTCCTTACCTCCAGAATGCGGAGCTATCCCCGACCACACAACGTCGTGAACTCGACCTGATTCAGCGTCTCAACGCCATGCATCTGGAACGCCGGGGCGCAGAAAATTCGATGAATGCTCGGATTCAATCGCTTGAAATGGCTTTCAAAATGGAGCACTCCGCAGCTGATGCTTTCGATACGAGCGCAGAAACGGCTGAGACACTGGCGGCCTATGGCTTGATTGGTCCCGAGTCTGAGTTGGTGGCCACAAGTGGGGATGGCGGCTTCAAGCGCGCTACCTATGGCCGCAATTGTTTGCTGGCTCGTCGACTTGTCGAACGAGGAGTCCGCGTTGTGCAAATTTATTGCGGCAAGAGCCAGCCGTGGGATCACCACAGCGGCAACACGGAGTCACACCGCAATCATGCCAAAGTGGTGGATCGTCCGATCGCGGCGTTGCTTGGGGATCTGAAACAACGAGGCCTACTGGAAGACACATTGGTGTTGTGGGGCGGTGAATTCGGGCGGACTCCGACTTCCCAAGGGAACGATGGACGTGATCACAATCACCACGGATTCACGGTGTGGATGGCCGGCGGCGGCGTCAAAGGTGGCATGACCTATGGTGCTACGGATGAATTCGGGTTCAAAGCCGTGGAGCATCCAGTCCATGTGCATGATCTGCATGCGACGATGCTGCACCTCATGGGGCTGGATCATGAGAAGCTGACTTATCGTTACAGCGGCCGAGATTTTCGTCTCACTGACGTTCACGGGCGCGTGGTGCAGGAGATTATCGCATGAATGTCAACCCGATGCTGAAATCGCGACTCCGAACCCTCAGCGGCCTGATCCTCGCCTGCCTCGCAAGCCCGCTGCCTGCGCAAGAACTTGACGCGCGCAGCGTCGAATTTTTTGAAGCAAACGTCCGTCCACTTCTGGTGAGCCATTGTTACGAATGCCACAGCGATGACGCGGCCATTGCCGGAAAACTTGAAGGCGATCTACGTCTTGATAATCGTGCAGGCGTTCAACAAGGAGGCGCGTCCGGGCCAGTGATCGTGCCGGGAAAACCAGATGAGAGTGTGCTGATCAAATCGGTGCGGTACACGGACAAAGCACTCCAGATGCCTCCGCAGGCAGCGTTATCGGCTGAACAAATTGGCATTCTTGAAAAATGGGTGGGGATGGGCGCGCCGGATCCGCGCGAGAAGAATACGTCGGGGGCTGCGGGAAAACGTGGCATTGACTTCGAAGCCGGACGCCAGCTTTGGGCATTCCAACCGCCCGTGAGACATGCGGCACCGCATGTGGTTGACAGTAATTGGCCACAGCAACCGCTCGATCACTTCGTGCTGGCCGCGCTGGAGCAACGATCGCTGCAGCCTGTTCGTCTAGCGACCAGACAGGAATTGATCCGCCGCGCCACGTTCGATTTGATCGGCCTGCCTCCGACGCCGGAAGAAGTGACGGCGTTTGAAAACGACCCTGAGCCTGGGGCTTGGGATCGCGTCATCGATCGATTGCTGTCGTCGCCGCATTATGGTGAACGCTGGGGCCGATACTGGCTGGATGTCGCACGTTATGCGGACGATCAGGGCAACTCATTCCTGACGCCGACTCCGGCCGCCTACCTGTATCGCGACTGGGTTGTGAAGGCTCTCAATGACGACATGCCCTACGATGAATTCGTGCGGCTGCAGATCGCCGGTGACGAAGTGCCTGGACCGGCGGCTGATTATGTCACGCGACTGGCAGGACTTGGATTCCAGTCACTGGGTCCTCAATTCCGCAAAGGTGCCGCCGGAGAAGCCAAGGCCAAAGCCGATGAACTCGAAGATCGAGTCGATACGTTGTCTCGCGGGATTCTGGGACTCACCGTTTCATGTGCCCGATGCCACGATCACAAGTTCGATCCGATTCCGACACGTGACTACTATTCGCTGGCAGCCGCGTACAATGGTGCGGATTGGCCGACTCGCATGCTGGCATCTCCGGAGACGATCGAAGCTCACAAGCAATGGACCGCGCAGGTCGAACAACAGACGACCAGTCTGAAAAAATGGAAGGAAGACCAGTCCCGACAAATTGGTCGCTTGGCGCTGGAGAAAGCGGATGCGTACGTCATGGCCGCCGACAAAATGCTTGTGCTGCGGAATCACAAACTGCCGCTCGATGACAACGCGTTTGCAAAACAGGAAAGTCTGGAGCTCTACTTTCTGAATCGTTGGGTGAAGATCCTTGGAGAATCCACTGATGAGCCCATCTTCAAGGGTCTTCGCGAGGCAGCGAAGCAGGCGAATGATTCTGCCACCGTCGAATCCACCGACTCGATGCGACAACAGGCCGAAGCGTTGAAAATGGCCGTCCTCGCCGCGTTGGACGCTCTTAAGGCGAGCGAGCAGCCAGTCACCGATCCGGCAAAGCAACCGACTCCTGTTCCGCCGGAAATCGAACGATTGCTTACGGTTCTGTGGAAGGATGCCAATGCTCCGTTCTTTGTGGCCGAAAACGACCTTGCCGGTTTACTGGCCGAACCTGAAAAACACCAACTTGCTGACCTTCAGACACAGCTCGATGCTTTGACAAAGAACCCAGCGCCGTCGGGACCGATGATGCCCAGCATTCAAGGCGGCGGTCAGGCCATGCAGGTCTTCGTCCGCGGAAACCCTGAAAACCTGGGCGAACCCGCGCCGCCCGGTTTCCCTCGCATCCTGAGTTCACTCGATAACCAATCAGAAGGGAAACCGTTTTCGCGGCTGGACTTGGCCAACGCGATCGTGAGTCCACAGAACCCGCTGACCGCGCGGGTCTTTGTCAATCGCGTCTGGCATTATCATTTTGGTCGCGGCATCGTGCCTACGCTGAGCAATTTTGGAAAGCTCGGCAGCCCGCCGACGCACCCGGAACTGCTGGACACACTCGCTGTGCAATTCATGGAGTCCGGTTGGTCGATCAAATGGCTGCATCGCGAGATCATGCGATCGGCAACTTATCAGCTCAGCAGTGCCCAGCACTCTGGCAACATGGCGATTGATCCCGGCAACGAATACCTGTGGCGCATGACTCCGCGGCGACTTGATATCGAAGCGTGGCGCGATGCGTTGCTGAGTGTCTCAGGCAAGCTGGATACTCAGGTTGGAGGGCCATCGATCGATCAGACGACGCCGGGTGTCAAAGAAATTGAAGGGTTCAACTTTTTCAACAGGCTCAACGGATTTGAAGCGGACAATCCTGCGGGACGTCGCCGCACGCTCTACACGGTCGTCAGCCGATATGCGCCCAATGCCACGCTCACTCTCTTTGATTTCCCTGAACCAAATGTGACCAGCGATCAACGCAATGTGACGACTGTGCCCCAACAGCAGTTGTTCGTCCTGAACAGCCCGTTCATGTTCGAAATGAGCCGTGAGTTCGCCAAGCGGCTCGAACAAGCAGCCTCGAATGAGCATGACCGTCTCCAACTTGGCTGGCAACTGGCATATGGTCGACCGCCGACGGAGGATGAGATCGCGGTGGCGTTGACATTCCTGCAGACTCCGGCCGAGCCTCCGACTGCCGATCAGTTGAATCAATTGGAACTACTCGCACATGCGTTGCTGGCCAGCAACGAGTTCATGTTCCTGCCGTGAATTGAATCTCATCATTCCGACGTTCGCTGGCCGGACCCATGCTGAAGATTTTGACCACCATGATCGTGATCGCCATGCTGCTATTCTGTGTGAGTGCCGAAGGCTGGCGGCTTCCTGTTTCAGGCGATGTCGCCGCTGTATTTTGAAGCGAATTATCGAAATATTTTCGCTTCAGATGCCGCAATGATTTTGGATGGTCTGTTTGAATTGACGGCTGAAGCGCCGAATATCGTCAATTTTGTGGGAACAGCGTTTGACCGGCGTGGTGCGTTGCGGCTCGATCACTTTCAAGTGGGCGCTGCGAGGATCGGACCGGATTTGATGGCAGGGTACGATCTGACAATTGGCACAAACCTAGTTGCACCACTGGCAGGAGGCAGTGTGAAATGGGAGATACAGCAAAAGAGACGATCGCAGGCACAGCCACTGCAGGTGTGTGGACCACCATCAAAGCGATCCCTGAGGAGGAAATGACTGGCCCCGTCAATGCTCGTGCACATTATGACTACACCGGGTATGGTGGAAGCGCCGACCTGGGCACCGGGTTCGACTCCGGCACGATTCTGAATAGCGTGATGAGGAGCCACAGCGGAACTTTACCTGACTGGTTGCGTCTTGACGCAGCAAAAGATATTCAAATCAAACTCGACTCAAGTTCGTACGGCCTGTCCTCCAAAATCGTACTGACTCGGGTGTACCCTGACAGTGCGTGACGAGCCATTATCATCGACACCCGCCTGTTGAATATTCCATTGTTCATGCAATAGGAGACCACCCATGCAAAGCAATTCTTCGCCCCGAAACTTGCTGGCCCGATCCTTTTTCTGCATCTTCGCTCTTACCGTGACGCTGACGAGTCACGCTGACGCGGACGATGGCCCAATCAAACATCGTCTGGTGCTTGCGGAGTACGGAAAAGGTCCAAACCGACTCCTTGAGCTGGATGCCGACGGCAAACAGGTCTGGGAATATACACCGCCGAGCACAACGGTGATTTTTGAAGTACAGCCTGATGGCAACATCCTGTTTGGTTATGGCGGCAAACCCACCGGTGTCCGCGAAATCACACCGCGTGGTGTCCAGGTCTTCGACTACGTCAGCAAGTCGATGCAGGTGTTCGGATGCAGCCGACTGCCAAACGGAAACACGCTCGTCGCAGAACAGGGACCGTGCCAGGCCGTGGAGGTGAATTCGAAAGGCGAAGTCGTCCATGTCACCCCGCTGCACACGAATCAGACTGAGTATCATCTTCAGGTCCGCAACATTCACAAGCTCGCGAACGGCAACATTCTTGCTGCGCACGAGGGTGAAGGGGCGGTGCGTGAAGTGGATCCTGACGGCAACGTTCTCTGGGAATACACGGGCGTGGAAAACGTGGGCGATGCCCAACGGCTGGAGAACGGGAACACGCTGATCTCGTGCGGCACACAGAAACGTGTGATCGAGGTCACGCCCGACAAAAAAATCGCGTGGGAATTCGGTGCCGGCGACGCGCCGGAACTGAACATCACATGGGTCTCAAGTATTCAGCAACTCAAGAACGGCAATCTGCTCATCGGCAACTTCTTGCGCGGCCAAGAAGGCAAAGGCGCCCACGCGTTCGAAGTCACTCGCGACAAAAAAGTCGTCTGGAAGTGGGACGATCACAGCCTAATCAAGTCACTCACGACCGTCCGCGTTATCGAGGAGTGATGACGAAGGTCGCATACGAAGAGAACGCAACGATTCCTAGATGTCGCTAGCGGACCGAAATACCAGATGGTGCTGCTGCACACTTAACAGACCTTTGAATAGCTTTAAATTGCCCTGTTTCACTCGCTAGAAAACCTTCTTGCCCCGAAATCAACCCTCAGATTCTGGTGCCGATTTCCTGTTTTTGCACTACTCCAAAAATAATAGTTCCTTCTGATTCAGCAGCACGTGGCAGAGATTAGTCAGGCTGGTTTCGTGCTGCAATAAGTTTGTTGCGTCTGGTGTCTTCGCCGCATCAGCACGCGCAAATTCTAGCAGTGATGCGAGTTCTGTTTCTGAGGGTTCACGGGCAAAGGCGGAGCGGTAAGCGAGCTGGATGATGTCGGGGTCGTTTTGCTGGCCCGCTTGGAGTAAGTGCTTGGCCCAGACGCTGGCTTGTTGATGAACCAACTCGTTGTTCATCAAGATCAGTGCTTGCGCCGGGACATTCGACACACTCCGACGGCTGATGGCGGTTGCGGGTTGAGGCGTATCGAAGGCGAGCATGAACGGGTTCAGGAAGTTGCGGTTGACACTCTGATAGATGCTGCGACGCCCCGCGCCGTCGAGTGGGCCGGATGATCCGGGACGACCACGTCCTTCCATAAAGTTTGACAGATACAAGGGCACGGAAACTCCATACATTGTTTTATCCAGTTGCCCGGAAATGGACAGGATTTCATCGCGAATAACTTCGCCTTCCAGCCGACGGATACTGAAACGATGCAGCAGTCGATTGGTCGGATCGAGTTGTTCAGCCCATGCATTTCGCTGACTGCTAAGGCGGTAAGCTCGAGTAAGAACGAGACGTTTGATGAGCCGCTTGAGTGACCATCCGTCGTTTCGAAAATCGTCGGCCAACAGGTCGAGCAGCTCCGGATGCGTCGGTGCTTCACCAAGAACGCCGAAGTTATCTGACGATGCCACAATGCCTCGACCGAACAAATGTTGCCAGACGCGATTGACTGCCACGCGAGATGGAAACGGATTGCTGTCAGCGAACAACCGGTCGACAAGCTCCATTCGTCCGCTGCCAAGTGTGTCCTGCAATCCTGCGCCGCCGTCCAATGCCGTCAGCATGTGCCGTGTCGCTGTCGGGCCGTGGTTGTTGTGATTGCCGCGAATGAAGATGTATTCGTCTTCGCCGGAACCATCGCACATCACTAGGACTGGATTGCCCGGTTGAGGCAACTCAGCGGCTTTCATCCAGGCTGCCGTTGCGTGGTCGAGAACCACTTGCTGATCAGTTGGAAGTAGTCGCAAGCGAACAGCAAGATCCATCCATTCCGGATCACGCGCCGCCGCTTGTGCCCATGCGCGAGCCAGCTGTTTCCGTGAATGCTCGTTACCCACATTTAAAATTTTGTTCGTACTGGCGATTTCAGGGCGCGTCCCAGACGCTTCATTCGATTTGGCCACAAACTTGACCTCGCGCACTGCAAACCAACCGTCTCCGTCATCAAGGAACTCTAGATGACAACGATGGCCAAGATACCGCTGTACGTCTCCCGCAATTCGGATCCAGCGAAACTCACCATCCGTATCAATTGGCTGGCGGCAACCGGAAAACAGAAGTTCCGTGAATTCATTCATCACGTAGCCGTCAATCACAAGGCGAACTCGAGTGCCTTTGCCCGCAGCAAGGATGTGGATCTCGGGATGCGTAAGCTCAAACTCCGGTGAATGCAACTCGCCTCGGAGTTTGGGAGAGAGGCTGGCGGAAGTCACACTGCCACCATTTCCAGCTGCAGTTTGGACAGCCCCCAGTTGCAACCAATCTAGGAGATCGAGGGAGGCGGCTGGATCATCGCGAAATGCGGCCCCGTACGAAAGCCAATCTTGCGGCAGGCCGTCGCGGAGGTTGGCAAATATCAATGTCTGATTACCACGCGTCGTTGCAGGCACGTTGACGATCGATGCCTGCACTTCGGCTTCAACAATTTTGGCCGCTTCTGACTGAGCCATGTGCCACGCGTTGACGACATCGCCGTCAGAGACTTCGGGCTGCTTTTGCAAGAGAGTGGCAAACAATGATAATGCATGAGAAAGATCTTTTGTCTTTGGGTCAAGCAGGATCTCCTTGAGTCTGGCAACGCGATCCTCGGTGACGAGGTTTTCGTCGCCGGCCACATCTTCGCCGATCGCTCGCAGTAGCAGTTTTTCGCGTACATCCGCTGTCAATGGTTCCAAGCCTAGCTTGGTAGCACGGGCCGTGTCGCCGCGATGGGCCTGCAATTGTGCCAGCAATTTCGCGGTCTCGTCATGCGCATCAATCCAATCCACGCGCCGCCGGGAACTCTGCAAAAAACCGGACAGTGCGTAATAGTCGTCCGCTGTGATCGCATCAAATTTGTGATCGTGGCAACGGGCGCAGGCGATCGTGAGGCCGAGGAATGTTCTACCAAAGACGTCGATCTGATTGTCGATGCGTGCCGCTTCCTCAGCCTTGACATCCACGGGCGCGTGTTTGTCTTCGCAGAGATACCAGAATCCTGTCGCGATGATAGATTCGTTGAAACCCACCTCCGGATTGCGACGCGGTTCAGTCATCAGATCGCCAGCGATGTGTTCGCGCACAAATTGATTGTAGGGTACGTCGGCGTTGAGTGCCCGAATCACATAGTCGCGATATTGCCACGCATAGGGCAAAGGGTAGTCGAATTCATGTCCCAACGTTTCGGCATAGCGCATGAGGTCTAGCCAATGCCGCGCCCAGCGTTCACCAAACTGCGGCGATGCCAAGAGCTCGTCCGTAACTTTCTCCATTGCGACGGGAGTGTTAGCGGGATCGCTGAAAAATCGATCCTGCTGCTCGATTGTCGGCGGCAATCCGATGAGATCGAAATACAGGCGTCGCAGCAATGCGCGGCGATCAGCATCTGGAGCTGGGGCGATTCCTGCTTCTTCCATCTTCGCCAGCAAGAATCGATCAGTGTCACTGGCAGGCCACTCGGCCTGCTTGACAGCAGGAACAGCGGGACGTTCAATCTTCTTCCATGCCCAATGTGTCGCAATCCGTTCTTCGAGTGGAAACTCGTTTTTGGGTTTCTCGACAGTTTCAGGGGGGCCGTCATCAGACCAGACGGCGCCGTCGGCAATCCACTGACTCAGGATTTCAATTTCTTCATCGGGCATCCGACTCCGCGGCGGCATCTCGAGAGCTTCATAGCGCACGGCCTGCATGAGCAGACTCTCGGCGGGCTTCCCAGGGATGACGGCAGGCCCCGTTTCACCGCCTGCCAACATCGTTTTGCGAGAAGTGAGTTTCAGCTCCCCCTTCGCTGCACTCTTTGGACCATGACATTCGAAACAACGCGACTCCAACAGCGGCATCACTTTTTCGCGAAAGAACGTTGCTTTGGCGTCCTCGGGATCCGTCTTGGTGGATTCGTCGATCGCTGCGGCGACCGACGACTGCTCGCCGTAAGCAGCCCACCATGCCACCAAGATGGCGCTGCAACAAAGAAGGGACATCGTCAAACTGAAACGGCGAACTAGGAACATTCTCAGAACCTGCTTGAGGGGCGAGTGGGGATTTTTGATTTGCAGCCCCCCATTGTCGCGTTGAGATGGGTGCAATTGCAATGGATGGCGGAAATGCAAGATTCTTTGCTTAGGCCACGTTTCCTGATCAGGCGACGGACACCCATGTCCATGCGAGATTGATGCTGCCATTGACCAAAACATGAATTTCCAGCAAGATCCGCTACTTAGATCTCACCGGCGGCTCAACTTGCCGGAAAACTCACCGTCTCTCGAATCTCAAAAGAGCCCTTAAACGGCATTATTGCCGCGGTTTTGGCTCACATTGGCTAACGTGTGTTCATGACGACAGGTACAAAACCCGACCGCTTCGAATTGGCTCGACTGGAGAAGCTGGAGAAAATTCAGTCTCTGGGACATGATCCTTGGGGGCAGCGTTTCGACAATCACGAAGCGATTTCTGGGGTTCGAGAGCGCTGTCCGGCGGAATCCGGGATTGACGGCGACACGGTTCGCGTCGCAGGCCGGATTCGTGGCCGTCGCAAAGCCGGGAAGCTGCGATTTATCGATTTGCAGGACCAAACCGGATGCATTCAACTGCTGTTTTCGCGTGGCGAATTGACTGAGCCGCAATGGGAGTTAATGAGTGCGTTGGACGACGGCGACATCATTGGCATCGACGGCGTTATGCGTCGCACAAACACGGGTGAAGTCTCCGTGTTTGTCAGAGAGCTGACTGTGTTATGCAAGTCGCTCACGCAACCGCCGGAGAAATTTCATGGCCTGAAGGACGAAGAGACGCTTGTCCGCCAGCGTTATTTGGATTTGATTTACACCGAAGGTGTGCTGGATCGCATGCTGCAGCGGTCAAAAATCATTGATTCCGTCCGCCAAACATTGCGTGGTCAAAATTTCTATGAAGTTGAAACCCCCGTGTTGCATGCCGTGGCTGGCGGAGCTGCCGCGCGGCCATTCGTCACGCATCACAACGCGCTCGACATGGAACTGTACCTTCGGATCGCTTTGGAGCTGCATCTGAAGCGATTGCTGGTCGGCGGGATTGAACGAGTCTACGAAATCGGTCGCGTGTTCAGAAATGAAGGAGTCGATGCAACTCACAATCCTGAATTCACCATGATTGAGATCTATCAGGCGTACGGCAATTACGAATCCATGATGGATTTGACCGAACAGATCATTGTGAACGCGGCAAAGTCAATCAGCAACACGCTGCAACTGCCTTGGGGAGAAGCCGGAGACACGATCGATCTGGCAGCACCTTGGCCTCGCAGAAAGTATGCAGATCTGTTTCGTGAACATGCGGGCTGCGACATGCACGACACCGCTGCCGTCGAAGTGGTGGCGAGGAAATTCGGCATTGAAACAAATGGCGTTCATCCAGACGTGATCGTGAATGGAGTATTCGAGAAGACCGTGGAAGATCATCTGCAGGGGCCGGTCTTTGTGATTGATTATCCGGCATCCATTTGTCCGCTCACGAAACGCAGCCAGTCTGATCCGACGATTGCTGAACGATTTGAGCTGTACATTCGCGGGATGGAACTGGCCAACGCGTACACCGAATTGAATGATCCTCGGCTGCAGGAAGAACTCTTCCAGACGCAGCTGGCGGGAATGGCGGCTGACGATTCTATGGCAAAAATGGATCACGACTTTGTCCGCGCGTTAAAAGTCGGCATGCCGCCTGCCGGTGGTCTGGGGATCGGAATTGACCGGATGGTGATGCTGTTGACCAACAGCCGAGCGATCAAAGACGTGATCTTCTTCCCGTTAACGCGTCACGAAGACGCGGAACTTATCCCGCCTGGGACGAAAAAAGCTGAACCCGCTGTAATGAAGTCAATCTGAAATTTGAGATTTCAAATTTCAAATCTTTAAGACCCGCAATGGAGTGCGTTCGATGTACAAGCTGCTGCTGTGTGTTCGATATTTGCGAACCCGCTACATCGCATTGGCCAGTATCATCAGTGTCATGCTGGGCGTCGCCACAATGATTGTGGTCAACAGTGTGATGGCTGGTTTCACGTCTGAGATGCGTGATCGTCTGCACAATTTTCTGGCGGACATCGTCATTGAATCTCGTACGATGGAAGGGATTGACCACACTGATCGGCAGATGGCTGCGGTGGAGGCAGCTGCAGGCGAGTATATCGCCGCGATGACACCCACGATTGACGTGCCGGGGATGATCATGTTTGAAGATCCTTACAACGGCAAGACGATCACAGCGCAGGTGATGATTCAAGGAATTGATCCAGAAAGCAAAGGTCATGTCGGACCGCTGCGAGACTATCTCGGAAGTTACAATCCTGAGATCGAAGACGGCGTTGTCATTCGTGAAGCACTGCGAAGCCGGTCCGAACCACTGAGTTGGGAGTTGACCGAATCAGCCACGCGCTATCGCGACGAAATGAAACTTCAAGAATCGCTGGAAATTCGCAGCGCTTTTGAAGACGAATCGCCGCCCGTGAAAAGTGAGGAGCCTGCAAATGGTGCGCTCGATGAATCGCCTGAATTTGATGCTGTGGCGGCCGACACAAGCCATGCCGTTGCCGACCAGACGCCTTTGGTGCAGGACGTCTTTCTTCAGGACTCACCGCTTAATAAGCCCGAATCTCAGATTCAGACAGGCGCCTATCCCGCCCGTGTTTATCTGGGCGAAGGGATCGTGAGCTTTCAGGCTCAGGATCCCGACACTGGCAAGCTGCACAAGGTGATGTTGGTGCAACCGGGCGATGACATCATTCTCAGCACTGTGACCGTCGGCAGACCACCCGAGATTGTGAAAATGAATGCCACGGTTGTCGATTCGTTCCGGAGTGGCATGAATGAATACGATACAAGCGTCGTGCTGATGAACATCAAGGAGCTGCAGAAAAATCGCGGGATGCAACTGGACGACGCAATCACCTCCATCCACATTCGCCTTAAGAATTACGAAGACGCCCCAAAAGCAATCGCCGCATTGCAAGGCGCTTTTCCTCCGGGGATAGTGACCATCAAGACTTGGGAAGAAAAGCAGGGGTTGCTGTTGTCAGCGGTTGAAGTCGAAACGGCCATTCTAAACGTATTGCTGTTTTTGATCATCACGGTGGCAGGCTTCGGCATTCTCGCGATCTTTTATATGATCGTCGTCGAGAAAACTCGCGATATCGGAATCCTGAAGTCGCTGGGAGCCAGCTCCAACGGGGTCATGTCTATTTTCCTGTATTACGGACTGGGACTTGGCATCGTGGGAAGTTCCGCAGGTGTGGTGCTCGGGTTATTATTTGTGCGGTACATCAATCAGATCGAAGATGGCCTGAGCTGGGTGACCGGGAGAAAAGTCTTCGACGAAAAGATCTACTACTTTTTTGAAATCCCAACTTACGTCAATCCCGCCATGGTGCTATCGGTCGCGTTGGGTGCCATTGGGATCGCGGTTCTTGCAAGTATTCTTCCCGCCCGCCGCGCGGCTCGACTGCATCCCGTGCGGGCGCTGCGATTTGAATAGAATGAAGAAACTGGTGCAAGAGCTTTGTCAGTCGTGTCTTAATGTGTGATAGTTCACTGGCAGACTGTTGATTCAGTCGTAGGATGCGTGAAACGGAACACAACGTACCATTTTTTGGAACATGTGAAAAACTGGTGTGTTCCGCTGGCGCTGCACACACCCTACTTGAATGACCAAACCTTGTTCGAGACACAACGCCATGGCTGAGACCATCAAAATGACCAAGCCACTGATTTCTGCAGAAGCAATTTCCAAGTCGTATTTCAAGGGCCAGCACAGGATCCCTGTGCTTCAGGGAGCTGGCTTGAAGGCGAATCGTGGTGAGTTCATTTCCGTAATCGGGCAAAGCGGGTCAGGGAAGAGTACGCTGCTGCATGTGATGGGTCTGCTGGATTCTCCGGATATCGGCGAAGTCATCTTGGACGGAAATCGCATCGACAATCTGAATCAGTCGGCTCGCGACCAGTTGCGAAATCACGTATTCGGATTCATCTTCCAATTTTATCATCTGTTGCCGGAACTCTCGCTGCTCGAAAATGTCATGACACCTCTCATGATTCGGCACTCGATCTTCGGTTATTGGGCGAAGCGCACGGAAATTCGGGACGCCGCGATGGACATCATCAATCAGGTGGGCCTCGGCCATCGCATCAAACATCGTCCGTCCGAGCTGTCCGGCGGCGAAATGCAGCGTGGGGCTATTGCGCGTGCGTTGGTTGGAAAACCGGAGATTCTGCTGGCCGACGAGCCGACGGGGAATCTGGACGCTGTCACCGGCGGCGGGATCATGGAGCTGCTGAATTCGCTAAATGAGAATCAGCAACTGACGATTGTGATGGTGACTCACGACGAAGCCATCGCCGCACAGGCGCACCGCACGGTCAGACTGGCTGCAGGCCGCATTCAACTCCTCGCCCGCGATGAAGCCGCTTGAGATACCAAGGATAAATCCACTATTTATCCTGTTAATAAACTTTGAGAAATCCGGATCGTAGCGATCTTTCGTAGTCAGGCTGTTTGCCTGCTCATCTCTAGGGCAAGTCTGTGATTCGGTTACGGAACATCAAAGTGCCAACTGTGTTTGCAATCGGATTGCTTTTTTTGACCGTAGGAACAGTCGGCTTGTTTCTCCTCAGCCTCTCCGCATCTCAGCCTTCCAATCTCGGGCTTCGCAATGGACGTTTAGCCGCTTGCCCGGATTCGCCGAACTGTGTTTCGACTCAAGCGGAAGACTATGAACACTGGATTGCGCCGCTAACGTATCAGAGCGAACCAAGCACGGTGATCGAGACCCTCGCAGAGATTGTTGGGCAACTTCGCCGCACACGCGTCATCGAAAAATCAACCCACTATCTGCGTGCCGAGTTCCGAAGTGGCTTCTTTCGGTTTGTGGATGATGTTGAGTTTTATGTCGAAGCGGAATCCGGTCGCGTCCATTTCCGATCGGCTTCTCGGGTAGGGCGTTCCGACTTCGGGACGAACCGGACACGCATGGAATTGATTCGCAGCCGGTTTCAAGCCATGCAGCCAATCGGAACAACACCACCAAACCCGCCGGGATCGCAGTGCAGCCTGCAGCCTGTGCGCTGAGAATCGCCTAGAGCGGCCGAGGGGCAGATAACGCGGCGTTGCCGCTCGTAAAGCACGCCGTGATCAGCCTACAATCCCGGCCCTTCTGAATTCCCGTGCCACATGTTCATGCCGGCGGAATGGGCTGGAAAATCACTGAGGCAACCCAAGCGAATGAGCCAAGAAAAAAAATCCGGATCAAAAATCCAATCTCCCCAAAAACATTGGTTTCAAAGCCACCGTCAGGCTCAGCTCGCACGACAACCATGGGAGATTTCTGTCTGCGGGGATCTGACTGAGCGGCAAGCGGACATCTTAGAAAGGTTTACAGACGTACCGCGTGGGAGCAAGGGTGTCGTGTACTTTGATTCGTGCGGTGGCAGCGTTTATACAGGTTTGGCAATCGCCACCCTAATTCGGCTTCGCAATCTGCGCGTCACAGCGGTGGTGCTTGGTGAATGTTCGTCCGCCGCATTATTACCGTTTGCCGCATGCCAGCAACGATTAGTGACGCCCCATTCGACGCTGCTTTTTCATCCCATGCGATGGCAATCAGACGAAGACGTGCGACTGGAAGAAGCCACCGAATGGACACGGCACTTCAAGGATCTTGAATCACGCCTAGATTTGCTGCTGGCAACGCTGATGCACGCGCCACAGGAAAAGCTGCAGGGCTGGACGCGTCCCGGACGCTTTGTGACAGGCTCAGAACTGGCAGCGGAGGGCATTGCTTCGCTGTTTGATCCATTCAGTGAGCCTGATGCATGGAAAAAGATCTGCTTTATGTGAACAATGCAGGCCACGGCGCACTTGCGACCCAGTAATGATGTTGATTTTCCTGATTGGAGCGATCGTATGCGAGTTTTGAATCTGTGCTTGGGGATCATGGCGGTTATCGCGAACTGTGTCGTTAGTTCTGCTGCAGAGAAATCCGCACCGTCCCGAATTTTGATGCTCACGCAGAGTGCGGGCTTCGTCCATGGCAGCGTGCGCCGTCCCGATGGCGACGAAAAGAAGTTGGCTGTGTCAGAAATTGCCATGATTCAACTCGGCGAAAAGACGGGCATGTTCACCGTCGACTGTACGCAGGATGCCGCCGCAGATTTCACCAAAGACAACTTACAGAAGTATGACATGGTCATGTTCTACACAACAGGCTCACTGCCAATCGCTGATGCAGATCGCGACTACTTCTTCAAAGAATGGCTCACGGCCAAGGGACACGGCTTTATCGGTTTTCATTCAGCCGCCGACACCTACGGCGACTATCAACCCTACTGGGATATGATTGGCGGAACATTCGACGGCCATCCATGGGGCTCAGGCACGACCGTGACGATCAATGTCCATGAACCCGAAAATCCAATGATGAAACCGTTCGGACGCGAGTTCACGATTCAGGACGAAATCTACCAGTACAAAAACTGGCAACCCGAAAAAGTTCGCGTGCTGATGAGTCTCGACATGACCCGTTGCACGCCGTCAGAACCACGCCATGTGCCAGTTGCTTGGGTTAAATCGTATGGCGCTGGCAAGGTATATTTTAATAACTTGGGACACAACGAGTCGACATGGCAAGATCAGCGATTCTTAGACTCTATTTCCGCTGGCGTAAAATGGATGCGCAGTGAAGTCGAAGCCGACACCACACCAAATCCAGACTTGAGCAAAGCCCAAGAAAAAGCAGCCAAAGCTGCTGCCGCAGCAGCCAAAAAATAATGTCCCCCGTGTAACTCAGTCGCTCCTCAACCTAAGATTCCGACGCAGCATGGTGCTGCCGTAACGTCTGGTTTATGGTCACCACGGTGCCTCATGATTTTGGTGCGGAAGTTAAGTGAAATGCGAGGTCGCTGAGCGATCTCGCCTCCAGAAGTTCAGGGGAGTCTTTGATGTCATTTTTGCGGCTATCCGCACTTTCACGACTAATCGTCACCGGTAAAGATCGTGCAAAGTATCTGCATAATTTCTGCACAAATCACATCAAAGAACTGCCGCATGGAAAAGCCTGTGAAGCTTTTTTTTGCGACGTTAAAGCGCGCGTGATTGCCCATGGTTATCTTCTTGCATTCCACGATTGTCTCGAGATCTGGATGCTCGGCGGAGATGAGGCGGGGCTCCTGAAGCATCTCAGCCGGTATATCATTACCGAGGACGTGACGATTACTTCTGGAACGGCGTCTACGGCTGCGTTTGTGGCAGTCGGTGAGGCAGCAGTAAAGACGTTGCTGCACAGTGCGGAGGATCCCGAATGCTTACTTCAGGAATCCATGAGCTGCGTGCGGCTGCAGAGTCGTGATCTCAATGGGCGACTAGCGGCACCGACAGTCCTCTTTGTGACATGGGCTGGCACGCCCATGCTGTGGATGGCAAGCCCCATAGATTTAAGCGTGAAGGCTTTGCCCAAAGAAACTACGGCGGCTGTGGCACTGTTCGAACAACTCCGAATTCGTGAGAGATTCCCGATCATCAATCAAGATTTATCCCTCGAAAATATGGCACCGGAGGCGGACCGAAACTCATCGGCAATCAGCTATGTCAAAGGTTGCTATCTCGGACAGGAACCCATCGCCCGTCTTGATGCGATGGGCCATGTGAATCGTGCGCTCCGCTGTGTGGAAACTGCCACTTCAGCCGAAAACTTTTTGCAAACAGCGATTTTGTCGAGCGAGGGCACGGCCGCAGGTCTCGTGACCTCTGCCGCGACGGTCGCAACTGGCGCCATCGGACTGGCGCTAATTCGCACCAACGCGAATAAGGGCCCCATGCATTGCGTGATTCTAGGTGAGAAGATCGCAGTCCAAGCTTGACTGTTTGTCAGACTTGAACTGAAACTCGCAGCGGAGTGCCCATGATTCTCGAGTAATTCTTTGATGGGCTGGCCGTCTCGATTGATCATCGAAATTGGCCATCCAGAAGGATGCACGTACGGTAAATCTTGCTCAATTCCCAGCACGTGAAAGCACGTGGCCATCAAGTCCTCGAGCGAGATCGGTCGGTCGCGTGGGTAGGCACCGTTATTTCACGCTTCGCAAGAGTGAATCTCGTACAATATCTCGGCGGAACATGTTCATCCGTGAGGCGGACTGTTGGCGTTCTGCCGACCCTTGAATACGTTTCAATTGCGTCGAGAAATCCGCATCAACTTCACCGTCTGCCTCCGCTTCACGCTGCAACGCGTCCACCAACCACGGGCCGTGCAAAGCGATGAGGCGGTCTTCTGCAGATGCGTAGGCCTGAGCCGAACCGGGATCTCCCTGACGAGCACAGCGTCCGAGCAACTGTCGATCCCTACGTGTTGATGTCTGGCACTCGGCGACAATCAGATGCAGTCCACCATTCGCACGGACTTCCGGGTGCAACTGAATGTCAGTCCCGCGGCCTGCGAGATTCGTCGCGATCGTGACGCTTTGCGGATCTCCAGCACGGCTCATGAGATCAGCCTCAGCAGCGTCCTGCAGGCCATGCAGCAGTTTATATTCGATCTGGTATGAAGCCAGTTTTGCTGCCAGCGTTTCACTCTCCGAAATTGATCGTGTTCCGATCAGGACAGCCCGACCTAACTTTTGCACCAACATGACATCTAATGCAATCGCGTGATACTTAGCGGTGTTGTTCACAAAGACGCGCGTGGGCAGCACGACACGTTGCGATGGTACGCGCGCTGGGATTTCTTCGAGCGTCAGATCATAAATGGCGCTCAATTCCGACTCACAGCCGATGACTGTATCCGTGACGCCGCTCAGATTTTCATAGAGATTGTAAAACCGTTGCATGGTTACTTGGCCGACGAGATTCTTTGCTGCTGTGATCGGCAAGCCCTGTGACGCCTCGAGCGCCTGATGCAGCCCTTCCTGCCACAAGTAACCTTCGACAAGTCGCACTTCATTTTCCCGAACGACGTAATGTATACCGAGGCGAAACAGGAATCTGGCACGCAGTGCCAGTTGCACGTACTCGCTCCACGGTCGTACCAGTTGCAGTACCGGAATCGCCACATCATCCGCATGACAACGCTGCACACCGGCTTCTGTCAACGCCACGTGACCACTCGACGGTTCCAACACGAAATCGGCGTCCTGCTCCAGAACTTCAGTGAGTGCTTTCGCTGTCAAGTGGGCATCCGCGTCCGGTGCACGCTCGTGGGAACAAAAACTGAGGACCAGCGGAGCTTCCGCATCGTCGAGCAACACGCTATCCGCTTCATCGACCACCGCGTACGCCAACCCGCGTTGCATCATCAAGCCACGTGATATCGCTTCATGCCGATGATTGCTCAGTCGCCGCTGGCGGGACTTTTCATCCAGGGTTAACTGATCCCGGAGATAGTCCAGACCGAATTCATGTCCAGTCCCGTACGTCACATCCGTGGCATAGGCGGGAGTCTTCTCTGCCGCATCCACATGTTCGGGCAATAGAGCCACTGAAATTCCCAGCGGAGCGGCCACCTTTGCGGCAAGTTCTTGGCCTCGTTGGGCGAGGTAGGCGTGCGGCGTGATGACATGCACACCACGCCCTGTGAATGACCAGTGCAATGCAACGGCCAATACCACGCTCGGCTTGCCTTCGCCTGCTTGCATTTGCGCGAGACAGCGTCGCGACATCGCAATCGCAGCCAGCAACTGCACGTCGTAGAGTGTCACGTTGACCGTACGCCGCAGAGCCTCAGTGATCAACGCCAATCCCGCAATCAGTAAATGTGGTGCGGTTGGCGATTGTCCGCAAGCCATTTCCCGGCGGACGAGACGCACTTCATTCCGCAACTGTCCGTCTGATGCCGCCTGCAGTGATTCCGCCAAAGCGCGAACGTCCGAAATCAGTTCGCTCGGAGTCACTCGTGCAATTTTCTTCGCACCTGCCGGCCGCGGTGCCGGTTGGTCAGAGTGTGGAGGACGGCGATTCATCGATGCTTACACAATCCGTGAACGACAGGGACGCGAAACTTTGCTCCAGCCGAACAGGCTTCGCACGATGCATACTTTTCAGGGGATCGTCATCGCCGGCAAAGTTGATTCAGCGAATCGTCCGCTGGCACACACGGATTATCCGAATCGTCAGGCACGGTCAGCGTAATTCATCCATTCTGCCAACTGCGTTTATGGCACCCAGAGGGTGCAGAAGCAGTTGGCTTTGTCGATCAGTCGAATCAATCAGCACCTGAATCAACTGCCGCGCGTCGCGCGAGATCGGATTCCAGAGACGTTCGCAGGTCGCGAAGGCGTTCCAAGTCAATGCCGTCCGGCTGATGTTCTAGGAACCAGTTCGCGTCATCGAGAGCATTGGTCAAACGCCCGGTGCGTGCCCGAATTTCGAGCCGCTTCGCGCGGTACTCGGGACTCGCTGGAACCAGCATCACGAGGGTCTCAAGGTATCGCAAGACAGCGGCATCATCTTTTTCCCGTTCCGCTAGCCCTAGTAGATTGCCGATCATGCGTTCGCAGATTTGCACGGACGTTTGGGGAACGCGAAACTGGGGCAAATTAGGGTAACGTGCTTCTGAAAGTCGGGCCAGCACATCCTCTTCCGAAAGTCGCTTGCCCTGTTCGAACGGATCGATTAACTGCACATCTGTGGGAGTGGCGGCTGGCGCAAACTGAACCACGAAGTGTCCCGGTAAACCGATCCCCTGAACATTGAGATTCAATTGCCGCGCGATGTTGATGTAGAGTACCGACAGCGTAATCGGCAGTCCTTCACGGTCTTCAATGACTTCATTGATATAGCTGTTAGCGCGCGTGTCGTATTCAAATCGGCTGCCGTGAATGCCCAATTCTTCGAAGAGATGTCGATCCATGGCTGTCAAACGCGTCGCTTCATCGGCGTCCGGCGGCAACGACTTACGAATCTCATCTGCCATCTGTTGCACGCGTTCGATGTACGTTTCGACATCGACGTCTGGATTGTCCATCCGCGCAATCAACAACGCGGCCCGGAGGAGTGAGCCGTTGCTTTGGTCTGGTGGGGCATTTGCCTCCCCGGTGTCTGCGATCCCGGGTAAGTTCGCGAGCTGGGTCCGCATGGCGGATTCATGCACTTCAACTGCGAGTTGCCGCAGATGCCGAACTTTCTTCTCCATGCGGTCAGCTTCAGCTGATAACCCTTCTTCAGCGGATGTCCCGAATGGCAATAGATTTGTCACGGCGTCAGCGCTGGAGGGATGCTGCGGACTGATGCTCGCCACGGCAGCATTGATGGCAAGTTGAGCGTCAGCGGACAGTGGTTTCGGGAGCAGATCTGCTCCGGTCTGAAATCGGCGAAATTCGGCCGGCGTGCCGCGAAAAGCTGCCAGCCCGACGGAACCATGTGGCAGCATGTCATCCCGCGCTTCAATAATTTTTTCCCCATTCAAATAACACTCAAAATGATCGACATGGATTCGCACGATCAGGGTGTTCCAGCCCTGCATCCGATAAACCGGGTGAGGTTCGTTGTGTAAAATTGTCCATGAGCCGACATCGGGGCCATCGAAACGAGTGAGTCGCATGTTGCCGGCGCTAGGATAGAAGCCATAGTGTCGATCACCACCGTCGGAATGAAAGATCAGGCCTGCAGCTCCCTGTTCGTCGTCAAGTTTTACGTCCACACGCAGGTCAAATGGAAACTCCGGGCGCGGGGGTTTGCGGACGCAGAGTGTCCGACCGCCGAACGACGTACCGGCACCGTTCACAATAATTCTGGCGGAACGCTGTTTCCATTCAGCCCCGAATACAGTCGTCCACAAACTCGCATCCATGGCGCCAATCGTTTTCCAGCGAGCCATCGGCACGGGGTTTGGTTTATCGAGCAGTTGCCGAATGAGCTGCGCAGGCAGCGCGTAGCCTACGCTGTCCATCACGGTCGATTTCATCGTGACCAATCCGACAACCTGACCGTCAGTTGTGAGCACGGGACCACCGCTGTTTCCCGGTTCAATGGGCATCGCCAGTTCCAGCATTCCGATCCCTTCGATTGCATGGATGCCGGAAAATACCCCGCTTGCCATCTGATTGCGTTTGCCGCGTGGATGTCCCAACGCGACCAGAGGACGTTTTTCAGCGATGTCTTCGGAAGAAAGCTGCAACGGTGGCAGTGAGGTGTTGTCGATGCGAATGATGGCAAGATCAAGCTGACTGGATGAAGCAAAGACCTCAAGTACCGGAGCGGTACTGCCATCAGGTAGTTCAACCACAAAATCGCGGCCGTCACCGATCACATGCCGCGCGGTAGCAATTAGCCCCGGCTGATGGACGGCGAAGCCCGTCCCGAAACCCGACTCATCACCCGCCCTATTGGTCGCCCTAACAACGACCAGAGATTTGAGAACCTGTGCGGCAAGCGCCTGCTGCGCCTGTTCTGTGTCACCACGCGCATCTTCCGGGACTGGTTGCGCTGCGCATGTTGCTGCGTCGTAGACAAGGATTGCCGAGAGCAACAAACGCACCATATACCACCGGGACTTCAGTTCAGCACTCACGAGAATTCTCCGGTTTCGAAATAAAATCGTCTATCGTCTTAGGTGATCGGCGTTTCCAGATGCCACGTTGTCAGCACCTGATACTGATGGGCAACTTGCAAAAGGCGAGCTTCATCAAGCGCCGGAGCCTGCAACTGAAGACCGACAGGAAGTTTGTTCGCTGTCAGCCCGCAAGGCACAGACACCCCAGGTAGACCCGCCAAGTTCGTACTAATCGTGTAAATATCGCCGAGGTACATCGCGAGCGGATCATGGAGCTTTTCACCGAGGCGGAACGCGGGGGTGGGAGCGACAGGGCCGGCGATCACATCGACCGCCTTGAATGCAGCCGCAAAGTCGTTGGCGATGAGACGCCGAACTTTCAATGCCTTCAAATAGTAGGCATCGTAGTAGCCAGCCGACAACGCATACGTTCCCAGCATGATGCGCCGCTTGACTTCTGCTCCAAAACCTTCGCCGCGGCTCTGACAATACAAATCCACCAAATCATCAAACTTCCCCGCGCGGTGTCCATAATGGATTCCATCAAACCGCGCCAGATTGCTCGATGCCTCGCTGCATGCGATCAGATAATACGTTGCCACAGCATACTTGGAATGCGGCAACGAAACGGAATGAATTGTGGCGCCTGCTGCTTCAAAAACCTCTAATGCTGCCCGCACTCGCTGTTCAACTTCGGCATCAAGTCCTTCCGCAAAATATTCAGCTGCAATGCCGATACGTAAACCTTTAAGTGGCTGCTCAAGAGTTGTTGTCCACGCTGGTGTTTCGACATTCAACGATGTTGCATCGCGACGATCGTATCCCGCGACACATTCCAGCAACAGCGAGGCCCCGTAGACGTCGCGGGCGAGGGTGCCAATTTGATCCAGTGAACTGGCGTAAGCGATCAGTCCGTATCTGGAAACGCGACCATAAGTTGGCTTCATGCCAACGACACCACAAAAACTGGCCGGTTGCCGAATCGAACCGCCAGTGTCCGACCCAAGCGCTAGGGGGACCAGTCCCGCAGCAACTGCGACAGCCGATCCTCCACTGGAGCCGCCTGCAGAACACGTCTGATCCCAAGGATTGCGAGTCGGTCCGAAGACAGACGTCTCTGTCGATGACCCCATCGCAAATTCATCAGGATTCAGCTTGCCAATGATGACCGCGTCGTCCGCCCGCAGTCGCTCAACCACATGGGCGTCGTAAGGCGGCCGAAAGTTCTGCAACATCCGGCTGCCACATGTGGTCGGAGTATCTTTCTGGCAGATATTATCCTTAATTCCGAGCGGCAGCCCTGCCAGTCGCCCCACGGGCTCTCCCGCCTTTCGTCGGCGATCAATGTCGTCTGCCTGCTGCAACGCGCCCTCAGCATCGACATAAATAAAAGCGTTCAGGGAGCCGTTCAGCGTAGTGATGCGATCTAGGCACGACTGCGTGAGGTTCCGGGCCGTGAGCGCACCAGAGCTTAGTTGAGTCATGAGGTCATGAGTGGAAGGGAGCGTCATCGTCGATCGGTACTGTATTTCGTAGAACAAGTCTCCAGACTTGTTCAGCCAACAGAATTGAAACAATGCCAAGTCTGGAGGCTTGGACTACGGCTTTTCGCTACTTCCGAAATCCAGCGTTCGCTGGCGTTCGTCCCGGACTGACAATTCGCGATACAGCAGGCTGGGCTGAATATCCGAGTTACGCTGATACTTGCCGGCGGCGTACTCGGTGATCGCACCTTCCACTGTGTGATAGAAGATCTGACAAACCTGAACGCCCGCATAAATCCGCACAGGTTGTACGGCCAGCATTTCCAACGTCCAAAATCCGCAGAAACCGACGTCGCCGAACCCTGCCGTGATATGCACAAACATCCCTAATCGACCGATCGACGAGCGACCTTCGAGCATCGGCACGAGGTTTCGTGTTTCGGTGTATTCCACCGTGCGCCCCAGATACATCTGATTGGGTTCGAGAACCAGTCCTTGAGGAGGAATTGTGATGCGGCGATAGCGATTAGGGCGCTTCATATCGAGTACAATTTCTTCGTACACGAGGAGTTCATCATGCAGCCGCAGATTGTAACTGTTGGGGTTCAGTTGATCTTCATTAAACGGATCAATCCTGATGTCGCCACCTAGGCGAGCCTTAATTTCACTGCCGCTCAGAATCATGAAGCACCTGCCGGTTCGAAAAATTCGAAATCGGCCTCTCCGTTACGAGGTGACAATTCAAGGACAACCCACATCACGATTGATATCGACACATTGTTACTCCCGCAGCGTATGTGACGAACGCTTTGGATTCAACTGCGTCGAGCTTCCCTTTCGCTGGACACTCGGTGTCGCGTCTTCTTGGCATGATTTCTGCCCACAATAACCGAGGGCGTAGGCGAAACATTCGGGGGTGGCTTTTGAATTCCTAGCCAGCACACTATAGTCTCCTCGATTTGAAGTTTCAGCGACGTAAGGCGAGGAATTCGTGGAAGACAACATTCTGGAACAACAATCGCAGCGACTCGTCGTCCGCTACGGGGCGATGCGACTGCTTGGCGATTTTGAAACGCGTCGAGGGACGGTGTTTCGCCGCAATGAAGATGTCGTCGTCCGGTCTGAACGCGGCGTCGAATGGGGCACCGTACTCTGCCCAGCCACCGAACGCACGGGCGAGTACCTTGGAAACACGCGCTCCAATTCAGGACGCATCCTCCGGATCGCGACCAGTGAAGATCGCCGCACTCGATCAGAAACCGCTGAACGCGAAAAACAGTATTTCACCCAAGCCGCGGCGATGATTTCTGAGCGACTCGTCCAGATGCAACTCATTGATATCGAACAGATTTTTGGTGGTGAGCGATTAATTTTGTACTATCTGTCGGAAGGCCGCATCGATTTTCGTGAGCTTGTCAAAGGCATGGCGCGAGAATTCAACATGCGAATTGAAATGCGGCAGATCGGTATTCGCGACGAAGCCAAACTGCTGGCTGATTACGGTGACTGTGGAAAACCACTGTGCTGTAATACACATCTGCAAGAAATGCCCGCGGTCTCGATGAAAATGGCGAAGCTGCAGAAAGCGACGCTAGACCCAAATAAGATTTCCGGGCGGTGCGGTCGTCTCAAATGCTGTCTGCGATATGAATACGATACTTATGAACAAAATCGCCGCGAGCTGCCCCCGATTGGTGCCATGGTGATTACGAAGAATGGTCAGGGAAGAGTCATTTCACAGGAACTTCTGGCCCGCAAACTCGTTGTTGTCTTTCAGGATGGCCGACGAGTTATGACCGCGGAAAACGACATAGTCACCGTCATTTCTCGAGGCGGAAATACGCGTCAGTCAGATGATTCCGAGGGGGATTAAATTTTGAGAGGCTCTTTTATCTGCGAGGCAAATGATTTAGAATCATCCCCAATTGTTAAAAAACGATCACTTTCGGCATCATCGCCTCTCTGGACGTTCCGCATGGGCTCCACCGCCAGTCATACTCGCTCAAGTACCTATCATCCGAATGCATTCAAATTTGTCTACTCAGCATTAAAGTTCACACAGGAACAGTTGGGCCGCGATCGCAAGTCTGAGATTTCTGGCCACATCAGTGGCCCGGAACTTCTCGACGGACTGCGTAAACTGGCATTGCAGCATTTTGGAATGCTCAGTGGGGTAGTCTTTAAGTCTTGGGGTGTCACATCAACTGACGACTTCGGTCACATTGTGTTCGAAATGATCGACTCGAATGAAATGCGTCGCACACCTCAAGATCACCTCGCCGATTTCTTCGGCATCTATGACTTCGACAAAGTCTTCTGCGAAGATTACACGCTGGACACAAGTGCGGCGTTCAGTAAATAGTCATGAGTAAGATTCATCCTCATCTGGATGATCAACGCCAGATGACCGGCAGGATGATACGCTCTTCGTGGTGGCTCAGTCTGACGTTTTCAGCTCGGATCACCGGGATTTACTCATGTTCTCAGCACGATACCAGCAAGATCGTCGTAATTTGGTGATATTTGGGGTTGGGGGACTGCCGGCGTTCTGTGGCTGGCGATCGGCCCAAGCGTCAGAGTCGTCCGCACACCCTGATGCGGCATCTGGCAAGGCGCGGCAAGTGCTGGTCATCTTTGAGCAGGGAGGGATTTCGCATGTGGATACATGGGACCCGAAACCAGAGATGCCCACTGAGCACGCCAGTCCGTTCAAGACAATTTCCACCAATGTTCCGGGGGTTTTTCTCACGGAACTGTTTCATAAAACAGCGTCTCATATGGACAAGCTGTCCATTGTGCGCTGCATGACTCAGCCGACGCCCGGCATTAGTAACTCCCATCCGAAAGGATCACAGTACGTGTTTTCGGGGGAAGCTCCGGGCGGCCCAGAGGAGATGCCGGATATTGGTTCGGTGGTCACCTCTCGCATGGGCACTGCCGCCCGCCATCTTCCTGGCTATATCATGGTGCCAGGCACAGATGAGCAGCAGGAAAACACGCGGTTGGGATTCTTACCACCGGCGTACAAAGTTTTCAAGACTGGTGGTCAACCGCATCTGTCTGACTGGACAGTGCCGAACTTAGGCCTGCTGGGCGTCGATGATCGTCGGTTCAAAGCTCGTACCGACATGCTCAGGAGACTCGATCTGGGGATTTCGGGAGTGCAGACAAGCGACACCAAGGCGTTGGTTTCCCTCCGCCAGCAAGCGGCCGATATGCTGACAAATCCGGGGACCCGGAAAGCCTTTGATTTAAAATCTGAACCGGAATCGGTGCGGGCAAAATATGGCATCGGTCATCGCGGGCAATGCTACCTGCTGGGACGAAAGCTGATTGAAGCTGGAGTTCGTTTGGTGACAATTGACTGTCGTGAGCCACCGGCGGATGCGTATCCTGGTGGCTCAAACATGAACTGGGATCATCACGACTTTATCTATTCTACAGGGTCTACTGAAATTGCTGGCGGCGGAGCTGGAGCTGGTCGCTGGGGGATTGGAACATGGCCGATGATGGGGAGTACCGATCAGGCCTTTGCGGCCCTGCTTGAGGATCTTGCTGAGCGTGGTTTACTGCAGGAAACGCTGGTCTGCTTTGTGACAGAATTTGGCCGGACTCCGCGCATCAACGAGCGTAAAGGACGTGACCACTGGACGCATGCCTTTTCGATTGCCTTTGCGGGAGCTGGTGTCCCAGGTGGCCAAGTGATTGGTTCAACAGATCGCGAGGGTGGATTCATTACCAGTTCCGTGGCCTACACGCTGGATGATTATGCGGCGACAATCTACGAGAAGCTGGGTATCGACCGGACGCAACCGCTTTATACGGCCGCCAACCGTCCGATCATGCTCGCAAGGAAGGGAAAACCCATTCCAGAATTGTGCTGAGATCCGGCTTGCCTTACGTCATTTTGACCTGTAGAGAAGGTGCATCTCCGGTTGGGCAATTCGCCAGTCTTTGGCTGCACTAATTTTATTCAATCCCGTTTAAGATTTTCCGCATGTCTGCGTTGTTGAGTTTTTTAATTACGGTAACTCGCGTTTGGGGTTGCGTGCTGGCTGGTGCCAATCCAGCCCAAGTTGATGAAACGCCACGTGCAGTGGAATCAGGAGCCGCAGACCTCGAGAGGATAGACGTCTATCCCGCATCCGTGGAGTTGAAATCCGCGCGAAGTCAGGTGCAACTGGTCGTGACCGGATATTTTCCTGACGGCGAAGTCAGAGACATCACGGACGTCGTTCGCTTGAAAATCGAGGCACCCCAATTTGCGGAAGTCGTCGGATCTTCGCTGATTCCGCGCGCCGATGGCCAGACGCAGTTGAAGGTAGTTTATGGAGCCCGGCAGGCCCAAGTTCAAGTGACGGTTTCCGGACAAGGTGGGGCAGATCCGGTCAAGTTTCAAACGGAGGTGTTGGCGGTACTCACCAAGCAGGGTTGTAACGCAGGATCGTGCCATGGAGCACCTGAAGGAAAAGGCGGATTTGCGTTGTCAATGTTAGCCTACGCTCCGCACAATGATGAACAATCACTCATTCGAGATGGCCACGCGCGTCGTACCACACCGATCCAACCGGAAGAAAGTCTGCTCCTGCGGAAGCCCATGTTGAGAGTGCCACACGTCGGAGGCAAACGTCTTCGCAAAACGGATGCTGCTTGGCAGGTTTTGACGGATTGGATTTCCGCGGGTGCGAAGCAGGACGCGGCGGATTCCCCCACCTGCGTCCAACTGACCGTCTATCCTCCGCGTGCCCGGGTTTTGCGATTGCCACATGGCCGGCAGCAACTGAGCGTCCAAGCCGTGTTCAGCGATGGTTCCATTCGCGATGTGACGCCGATTGCGACATTCACCTCGACGAATCTGGAAGTCGTGACAGTGGATGCGAAGGGGCTCGTGACGGGACACAAGCGAGGTATGGCAGCCATCACGGTGCGGTACCTAAGCCTTGTGGAATCCGTCTTCTTTACCTTCGAGCAGGCGCTTGACGGCTTTGAGTGGAATGATCCGGCCGAGTATAACGCGATCGATCGACTCGTGCATACCCGACTCAAACAGATGCAGTTTCGCCCAAGTCAAATCTGTGATGACTCGACGTTCCTGCGACGTTTAAGTCTGGACCTAACCGGATTGCTTCCCACTGCCGCTGAAACTATCGCATTCCTTGCGGACAGCACGAGCGACAAACGTGCAAGGCGTGTGGAGCAGATGCTGCAATCGGAGGAGTTTGCGCATTTCTGGGCATCCAAGACGGCCGATCTCATGCGGGCGAATCCCACCGCGATGCCAGACGGACGGGCCCAGTTATTTGTGGAGTGGTTGACGGATTCTTTGCGACGTAATCAGCCGTTCGATCAGTTCACGCAAGAACTTCTCACAGCCGCTGGAGATGCGAACTCGGTTGCCGCAGCCAGTTACTTTCTGGCAATACCCGATCGTGAAGCCTTGGCGGAAACGACAGCTCAGTTGTTTATGGGGTCTCGGATTAATTGTGCCAAATGTCACAACCACCCCTTTGAAAGCTGGACGCAGAATGACTACTACCGGATTGCCGCTGTCTTTGCCCGGATTAAGTCGGCAGGCAGCATACTGCAGCTGGTGGACAGTGGCGAAGTGACGCATCCTGCCAGCGGCGCCATCATGCGGCCATGGGGGGCGGCCCAGCCCACGGCACCACCGCATGAACCGGGCGACCGGCGGGCAGTGCTCGCGGCCTGGTTAACACAGCCCGACAATGTCTATTTTTCACGAGTCGAAGCGAACCGCATTTGGTCCCATCTCTTGGGCCGCGGCATTGTGCATCCCGTTGACGATTTTCGTTCCTCCAATCCTCCGGCCAACCCTGAATTGCTTGATTGGTTGACGACTGAGTTTCGTGGATCCGGCTATGATCGCAAGTCTTTGGTGCGCTTGATCTGCAACAGTGCAACCTATCAGCGTTCCGCCGCAACGGACTCGTTCAATGCGGCAGATACGACGTTATTCTCGCATTACTATGCGCGGAGAATGACGGCCGAGCAGCTGTTTGATGCGGTCGGTTACAGTACGCGTACAATCCCACCGATAAGTATCCAAGTTACGGAGATTCGCCAGCAAGCGGAGGTTCTTGCCAATCGAACGGCCGAACTGGATCTTGAGTATGAGACTTGGGAAGCCGCGCAGCGTGAAAAACTGGCATCTGTGGAATGTAATTTGAGCCCGTGGCATTATGCCGGAGTATTTGCTGAGCCCAATTATGAAATCGCGGTCAGCACGGCTTACGCTCCGGAACAGGCTCTTGATTTGCTTGCACCGCTTCCGGGAGATCGCCGTTGGACTGCACACCCAGATTGGGTCGACGGTCAGCAGCATGCATTTCCGACAGCGGCTCCAGGATCGCACTATGTTGCGCGTATGATCATGGCTGCGCGCCCCGGAAAGGCCGTAATGTCGTTTGGAAGTGATGATGGGCTGCGGGTCTGGCTGAATGGCAAGTTGCAGCTTGATAAGCCTGAACGTCGCGGCATTAGCAATGACGCGGATCAGATCGAAGTGGATCTTGTTCAAGGTGCCAACCTACTGTTATTAAAAGTCCTTGACGCAGGTGGTTATACGGGGTTTTTCTATCGGCAGCTGTCATTCGATGGACACCCTGTATCCCCGACCGAATTGTCTGCTGAAATGACAGCAATCTTAAGAATTGTCCCCGCACAACTTACTTCCAGCGCACGCTTAATCTTGCGCAACGAACAGCGAAAATCAGACTCAAGATGGACTTCACTTCGACAGCAGCAACTGCAACTATCTCAGCTCACCGCGTACCATACTCAGCGGGCGGTGCCCGAGCAAAATGATTTTCTGCAGGCCTTTGGTCAGCCAAAGCGTGAGAGTCCTTGTACTTGTGAGCGATTGGGGGAACCCACGATCGACCAGACACTGCAGATTTTGAACGGGGATCTTGTCTGGAGCCGAACTCGTGATGGGCTCAATTCTTATCTCTCCTTTACTGACAACGAGTCGCTTCTGAACGAGATTTTTTTAAGCGCCTTGTCACGTCTGCCACAAGCAGACGAACGAGAAAAATTGACGCTGTATCTGCACGATCATGCGAACCGTGCAGAAGCGATTCAGGACCTGCTCTGGATCATTATTAATTTTCAGGAATTCGTGTTTCAGCACTAATCCTGCGTGTTTCATCGCTCACGTATCAATAGTGTCTTCGTCTGCAGGAAATCCGCCTGATGTTTTCCGTTGTCTTCCGCCTTGGTCTTATTCTTGCGGTCTGTCATTTTTCGAGTCGCATTGGTACGGCCGGTGAGATTAGTTTTTTGGGCCAAATTGCGCCCATTCTGACTCAACGCTGCCTTGGGTGTCACGGCCCGCTCAAGGCTGATGGCGACTTGCGATTGCACACGATTGATGCCATCTTAACTCCGGGAGCGTCGGGCGTTCCTACGATTAGGCCTGGGCAACCGGAGCAATCAGAGTTGTGGGTGCGATTAATCGCCGAAGACGAATCCGTCCGCATGCCACAGTGGGACGATCCCGTTTCGGAAACTGAGATTGAGCTTGTGAAGCAGTGGATCGCTGAGGGAGCCGATTTCGCAACGGCTGATCATACGGCCTCCATAAAGTCGCAAATGCCCCCACGAATCCACCCAATTTCGCCATCGCGATACCATGTTCCCGTCCCCGTGAATGCGGTCGCATTTTCCCCAGATGGGACAGTACTCGCAGTGGGCGGACATCATGAAATCCTGATCTGGGATGTTGCCACCACAACACTCCTGCGGCGGCTGCAACGGCTGCCTGAGCGAATTCAGGCGTTGGACTGGACCATGGATGGGAAGCGTCTGTTTCTCGCAGGCGGAACTCCAGGAGATTATGGGGAATTGAGTTTCGTGAATATTGAAGGCGAGGCTCCGCCAGTGGTTTGCGATACCTTCGATGACATCGTCCTCGATGTGGGAGTCAGTCGCTCGGGCCAACAGCTTGTCGCTGCATCGGCAGACCGCAGCGTGCGTTGCTATGGTGCCAGCGATGGGAGAAAAATGTGGCGTTCGCAATTGCACTCAGATTTTGTCACGGCAGTGGACTTTAGTCACGATGACCGTTTCATCGCCACAGGCAGTACGGACTTCACCATCAAAGTCCTGCATGCAGAGAATGGGCAACTGTTTACGACCTATAATGGACATCAGCGACAATTCGGGGATTATAAGGGACGATTTGCAATTTTTGCTGTCGCATTTTCGAATACGCAACCGCTCGCATTTTCGGCAGGCCAAGGCAATGCAATTCGCATTTGGGAGCCTGAGAAAGCTCAAGCTGAAAACGGATCAGCAGCCGATATGGAAGAACGATTCTCCAACGCCGGTCATACAAAACATCTGCCACACGGATCGCAACGATCTGTGTTTCAGTTGCGGGTTTACGGCAATCGCTTGTTTGCTGCCACGGGCGATGGAGTTATCAAAGAATATGACACACTCACACTGTCGCATATTCGTGATTACGTGGGCCACCGTGATTGGATCTTCGCATTAGATTATCATCCGCTCTCTGGGCACCTCGCCACAGGATCCTATGACGGCGAGGTGCGTCTGTGGGACGTTACGACTGGCGAAACCATCGCCGCCTTTGCAGCAAGACCGCAGTAGCCTGCGGCCGTCCGCTTTGCTCCGATTCATGACTCAACGCGGTTCCGTAAGTCGGTTCTTGACAAGTTCCGGAAGATATTTCATGGGCACGGAACCGTGATCAAGGACAGCTTCGTGGAAGCGGCCGAGCTCGAATTGATCGCCCAGTTCACGCTGCACCTGCTGGCGCAGACGATAATGAGCCATGCGGCCAACAAAATAAGTGCTCAACTGCGTGGAGCTTTGTTTGGCTCGAATGATTTTCAAGCGTGCTTCGCCTTCGGACTGATACGCTTCGGCGGTGAGAAATGCATAAGCTTCTTCATCCGTCATTGTGGTGCAGTGCATTTTATGGTCAAGGATCGCGTTGGCGACGGCACGCAGATAAAATTTCAACTGATTCAAACGCAACGCTAAATTACCGTCGCCGTATCCCTGATCGAGCATCATTTGCTCGGTGTACACGGCCCAGCCTTCGATAAACACGCCGGACTGCAAGACACGACGAATCAACGATGGACACCGGTTTGAATACTCCAATTGCACGTAGTGGCCCGGATATGCTTCGTGAATTGTCAGGATCTGCAGCATATGTTCATTGTACTCTTCCAGAAAACTGCGAACACGATCAGCGCCCCAATCCGCAGGTGGAGGACTGACGGCGTACGAGCTGAGTCCCATTGGATCGAGGGGCAACGCAGAATCCAGATACGCCAATGAATTGCCACGTCGAAACTCCGGCATTTCAATGATCTGACAGCGATCCGGTTCCGGGAGACGCAGAATATCGTGTCTCCGAATAAAGTCCTGAATCCGACCCACAGAGGCGCGTGCATCGGTGACTAAGTCCTCGGGTTTTCCATGTTCCTGACTCACCGCACGAGTTACCTGTGCAATCGTCTCGCGCCGACCAGCTTCATCGTCAGGCGGAAGTGCCGTGTTGGGGAAATAGTGACTCCAGAGCTGCCGTGAGACGACATACATTTCCCGTTGGACGCGAATGAATTCTGCTTCGGCATCCGCTAGCACTTGAGCGGCCGACAATCCGGCGTTCAGGACCAGTTCAAGCTTTTCTGAAAACAGCTCGCGCCCCAGACGCCATTCTCCGTTGGCGCGGAATCGACGACTGTCTTCGAGGAAAATCTGGTGCTCATTCAACGCCACCACAGCCTGGGTCGTGACCTTGCGAAGTTCTTCTGCCTGCGGCGTATCACCCGCCAATTCCAAGATCCCCTTTTCGTAAAATCCGATTGCGCCGCGATTTTGTAAGATGGCGGTTTCTAGAATCGACGGCGGCGATTCACGCAGTGTCTGTTGCGCCGTCTTGACGATGCGCGGAAGATGTGTGATTCGCGAGATCGCGTTTTTTATATTTGTTTCTTTTGGCAGCGTCGATTGCGTTAGCAACGAATACACACTGTCGCTGATGTAATTGCCATAGGTGCGCGGATCTTCTTCGAACGGTCGGGTGTTCTCCGCCAGCCAGATGTTGCGTGTCAGTTCGTCGCGCAGAATTTCGAAGTCGATCTGTGCGTCGCGGGACAAGTCGCCATACCGCACTTCGGTGGGCAACTGTTCGAGTCGTCGTCGATACTGGTCGAGCCATGCCTTGCGAGCTTCCGGACTGATGTCGTCCAATACATGATCAAAGCGATGATCACCCAGCATCGTGGCTTCGAACGGCCGCATGCGGAACGATTCTTCCAAGTGCGACTTAAAAAACGTCTCCAGCTTTTCATCCGCTGTCTGGGCAACGACTGATGTAATAAGGCAGTGGGTGACGACGATTGAAAGAAGGAGATGCTTGCTCATATCAGCAGAATAAGCATTCGATCGTCATCCACCAAGTGATCGAGCGGACTGGCGTTATTGAGCCAGATTGTGAATCCCCACATCTGCGGCAATTCCACAAATTCACTTGCCATAGGCGGATTTTGCGCAACCCGAACATTCCCGTCCTGCCGCGTTTACGGGTGGCCTAGTGGCTTATACACTGCTGGGCGAAACGCGGATAAGTCCTGTGGGGCGGATCGGCCTTTCAAGGCAGGCATCGTCGGTAATTGTCTTTTGCACATTTTGATGTGGGATGGGTCTGAGAAGCCATGACGAAGTCAGCTGAAATTCGAGTGGGGTTGGTGCAGATGACATGCGGGATCGATCCGCTGGAAAATCTGACACGTTCGATCGACAACATTCGGGTGGCCGCTTCGGACGGCGCTCAGGTCATTTGCTTGCAGGAAGTGTTCAACACACAGTACCCGTGTCAGGCGGAAGACCACTCTCGATTTGAATTGGCAGAATCGATTCCTGGCCCGACCACAGTCGCTTTACAGCAGATTGCGAAGGAGTGCCGCGTGGTGATCGTCGTACCGCTGTTTGAAAAGCGAGCACCCGGGTTGTATCACAACTCGGCTGTCGTGCTGGATGCGGACGGTTCCATGGCCGGGATGTATCGCAAAATGCATATTCCGGATGACCCGTTGTACTACGAAAAATTTTACTTCACGCCGGGCGATCTTGGATTTCTGGCCTTCAAAACGCGGTATGCAAAAGTTGGTGTCTGTATCTGCTGGGATCAGTGGTATCCCGAAGCAGCTCGCTTGACGGCCATGCAGGGGGCCGAACTCCTATTTTATCCGACTGCGATTGGCTGGATACCCGGCGAGCGGGAAGTTTTCGGAGCGAGTCAGTATGCGGCATGGCAAACAATGATGCGCAGCCATGCGATCGCAAACGGCCTCTTCGTTGCCGCGGCGAATCGCGTGGGGATCGAAGGTGAGATTCAATTCTGGGGTGGTAGTTTTCTGGCCGATCCCTATGGCAACGTCGTAGTCCAAGCGACGCACGATGCCGAAGCCAACGTTGTCGTATCGTGCGATCTGTCGCTGATCAACACTGCGAGGACTCACTGGCCCTTCTTCCGAGACCGCCGAATTGACGCCTTCGGTGACCTCCAGAAACGCTGGCTGGAGTAAATCGCATGTCCTCTAGGCTTCAGAATCGCTCACAGGTTCAACAGGAAAACGCCGTGCGTCCGACGACAGCAATCGATGTCGCAAGATCAACAAACCACATAATTCTTGGCCGCAGCATCCAGCATGGCCAATTGCGCTGTGATCAGCAATCTGCCGGCTTCTCGCGGAGCCTCGATGGCATTCTCGAATGCTGTGTTCTGACCGGCAGCCTGATCCACTGTTTTGAAATTTTCCCGTCTTCAAAGCTATACTTCCGCTGAACCTCCATGCTTGATTCTTATTTCGAAAGGTGACGTGTTCATGGCATCCCCGATTCGTGTTGCTGTTACAGGTGCGGCCGGTCAGATTGGCTATTCTTTAATCTATCGCATTGCATCTGGTGAGGTCTTCGGCCCCGATCAGCCTGTAATTTTGCATCTGGTTGAGGTGCCACCAGTTCTCAAGGCGCTCGACGGGATTCACATGGAGCTTGACGACTGTGCGTTTCCAACGCTGGCAGGTGTCGTCAAGGCCGACAGCGATCACCTTGAAGACGGTTTTAAAGATTGCAATTGGGTTTTGTGTGTTGGCAGCGTGCCCCGCAAAGCCGGGATGGAACGTGCTGATCTCATTCGGATCAACGGGCCAATTTTCACCAGTACTGGTCGCGCGATCGCAGCGGCAGCGGCGCCGGATGTGCGGGTCCTCGTCGTCGGGAATCCTTGCAATACAAACTGCTTGATTGCCATGAAGAATGCGAAAGGTATCCCAACAGATCGCTGGTTTGCCATGACGATGCTGGATCAGAATCGAGCCGTTTCTCAACTGGCTCTGAAAGCCGGAGTTCCCGTGGCTGCGATTTCTAACGTCGGGATCTGGGGGAATCATTCGGCGACGCAGTATCCTGATTTCGATCACGCAAAGATCAACGGAAAACCTGCCACCGACGTAATTACCGACCACGAATGGCTGAAAGGTGACTTCATCTCAACGGTGCAGAAACGCGGTGCCGCCGTGATTGCGGCTCGAGGCGCATCTAGCGCAGCATCGGCGGCGAATGCAGTCCTCGACACGGTGAAGGGCATCATTCGCCCAACGGCAGCGGGCTCATGTTTCAGTGCCGCGTTGTGCAGCGATGGCAGTTACGGTGTCGAAGTTGGCCTGATCAGCGGTTTTCCGCTGGTGAGCGACGGAAAAAAAGTTTCCATCGTGCAAGGCCAGACGCACAGTGAGTTCGCTCAATCGAAAATCGACATTACCGTCAACGAACTGAAAGATGAGCGGAATGGCGTGCAGGATCTGTTGAGCTGACCTTTTGAGTGCTCAGCTCTCGCCTGACTGAACTTGAATTCACTTTTACGTTTTCCGGCGTGTGAAGTCTGAATGCTTGTCATTCATTCAGGAGAGGCAGGCAACGGATCGTGGAGTTGTGGGGCGGGGCTCCCGCTGTGCAGAAACGGTGATCTTGGCAAATGGCTCCGCGTCGCCGAATGTTGACAATAGTTCCTGCGGTGCGCCGCAGGAATCTTTTGTACACCGTCGGTTTCAATTGCCTGCTTCGGGACGCAATTGCAAACTATCGGTTCCGCTCGGATGTATTTTTTCGGCTTGATTGTGTGGCGTCTGCGACTTATCGCGGGCGTGTCGCGTATGCGTGCTTCTTTCCCTGCGGACCAATCTGCACGTGGTAAGATGCCCCATCCGCCGCAACTTTCGCGAGGATCCATTCGCCCTTGCAGTCTTCCGTCTGCGCGCTGTTCGCGATGAATTCCGTCGGAGCTTGCTGTGCTGCCTCAAGTTCTACATTGCGATGCAGTTGGAACCAATTTTTCAACGATTTGACTTCTCGCAGAGTTGCCATGGTCTGTGCTGCGCCGCCTTTTTTGGGACCATTGCACATAATGGCGACGACCGGATCAATCGCCAGCACCATCGCCGGATTGTTGCTGACTGGCAGTCCATGATGTGTCACCATGAAAAGATCAACAAGCCCGACCGGATTGCGTGGTGTTACCAGTTTGGCTTCTGTATTCCATGTTAAATCTCCACACGTCAGAAAGCGAAACTTGCCGAACTCATACAGCAGACTGAGGCTGGCGGAATTGTCGGATGGATCATCCGGCTGTGCTTTGTGCCGCTCCGCAAACGGATTCACTTCGCCTTCGCCCGAAACAACTTCTCGTCCCGATGTCAGCACACGCACGGCCAGCCTTGTTTTTCCCGACGTGAGTGGCAGCGTATCACCGATCTGCAGTGCCCTTGAGGCATTTTGTGAGGCGGCACGATAACTGGCAATGCGGTCAGCATAACCGGGGTCTTCGGAAAGTTCGTCCGGGATACCGCGGTCCCAAAATGTGCCAATCCCAAATTTTGCCGCCAAGGCGGCATGATTGCCAAAGTGATCTAGATGCCAGTGAGACACCACAGCATGGTCAATGCGTTTTAGGTCGGCGAGGTCTTTTGCGACATGGATAATTCGGTCGAGATCGCGGCTTTGATTATCAGGATAGCCAGAATCGATGAGAACCGATTCGCCTGCCGGTGTTACGATCAACGTCGCAGCACCGCCCTCAACGTCGATGAAGTAGAGATCTAGGCAACCATCCCCAGAATCCGCAGACGCGACGGCCGGGACCCACCATAAACTCCACAGCACAGACAGGACAATGAGACGCATGACAAGGACTCCTCAGGACAAATCAAAAAGCCATCCCGGCATTCTAAACACGGTCTCGGCTGTTTGTCGCGGGTGCGGCCTTAAAGCGACTAGAAGTTGAGTCTCCCCCTTGCCACCTGAACCAGACAGGGAAGTCGGGTAACGGGAATTTCCTAAGAATGAGGTCATTCAAGGAAATTCTTTCTGGTGATTGGATGTTACACTCGTCGCCAATGCGAAATTGTGAAAAAGGTGCAACGACCTCGTAAGCATGCTCTCATACCATTCCGGTTGAGACAAGTTTTGAGTACGAGGCATGCCCTTCTAAAATCTAAAAGAATGGCGAAGAGCCAGGAAGAGGAAGTCCCATGATTGCCCCGACAGCAGAGACTTGCGAAGGCGTACCCGAGTTGGAAGAACGCGTTCCAGACTTTCTGGTGCTGGCTCGTTATGGCCGTGTTCCTCAGGTCGCAAGATTTGCAGCTTGGGGCGATAAGCCAGAGCGTACTGCGGCGGTGGTTGTGTCAACCGATCGCGGCCAAGAACTTGCGACTGTCCTTCAAACCCTGCCGCCAAATGCCAAGACAGCCGAAGGCGAAGCCGCGACGCCGACCGGTGAACTGCTGCGACTTGCGACAGTGGACGATCTGGATCGCAGTGCCAAGGATCAGCATGCCGCGGAAGACAGTTTCGCCGATTGGTCTGCGCGCGCAGAAAAATGGAAGCTCCAATTGGAACTGATTGACATTGAACGCACGCTTGATGATCGTCTGATCCTCTATGTGCTGAACGATCGCAGTGCCGAAACAACGCGTTTGGCGTTGTTGGCCGCAGCAGGTGGCTTTGGTGTGATTCATGTGCAACCCGTCAGCGCCGAAGGCGTGGTGCAAGCCAGCGGTGGCGGCGGATGCGGGACATGTGGCACGTAGGCAATGTCGCTTCGCCGACTTGCGTTTCTGACACTGCGTTTTCGCCAACAACGTCACGAGACTGAATAGTTATCAGCCAAAAGTAAAAGGTCACTGTGCAAATGACAGCAATTGAAATTTTCGAAGCTGAACGCAACAAGCCCGCGGTTTCTTCGGCCAGCGTCGGCGATGCAATTCTGGACGCGGCTGAAAAAACGTTGACGGTTCAGAGCGACTTTCATCGACTATTCGATGCTAAGCTGATTCGTGTGCGGCATCGCCTGGGATTGCCAATCACGCAGCCCACGTCGTTGCGGAATATCCCGGAAGAGCACGATGTGGCATTTCGAGACGCCTACACTGCGGCGGCTCGTGAGGTCGGCCAGCGATTTCTGGATGCCGGTCAACTGGCCGATGCTTGGGCCTATTTCCGCACGATCAATGAAACAGCTTCAGTCCGGGCCGCAATCGCCAAAAAAGTCGCCGAAGTGCCGCATGAACCTGGTGCTGGGCTTGATGAACTGCTGAACCTTGCCCTGTACGAAGGCGCACACATTGTGGAAGGGCTCAAGCTGCTGCTCAGGACTCACGGAACCTGTAACACGGTGACCGCGATGGGCCAAGTGATGCCGCAGATGACGCCTGACGAACGCCGGCAGGCAGCAGCGATGATGGTCCGAAATATTTACAGCGACCTACAGGCCAATGTGCGGCGTGATGTAGAACGCCGACAACCTCTGGTGAAGCCAAATGCTTCCCTCCGCGAACTCATTCAGGGCCGTGAATTTTTGTTTGCGGAAGGCGGCTATCATATTGACGTTTCGCATCTGCATTCCACCGTCAGCTTTGCCCGACATCTCGATCGCGACTGTCCGGAATTGCAACTGGCGATTGAATTGAGCGACTATGGAGCGCAATTGGCGGAACCACTGCGATATCCTAGCGACGTTCCGTTCGATGATTACTATGTCGCGAATCGCCATTTCCTGAACGCATTAGCGGGTGTGGAAGTGGACGAATCGATGCAATACTTTATTGATCGGCTACAGCGGGAACCCGATGCACCGGACCAACGGATGATCGCATTTGTCATCGCGGATTTAGGGCAGCGCGTGGATCGCACAAGCATGGCCCTCGAAGCCGCTGCCCCGTTCCTGAAGCAAATGGAAGATCCTGCAGGCTTTTCGTTCACGGCATACTGCGTCGGGGCAAAACGCTTCGACATCCTTGAATCGTCAGCTCGCGAGAACAACGATGTGCTGGGACTGGCCACGGTGCTGCTGCTGCTGCAGAAGCCGGTGACAAAATAGTCGCCGTGTATTCCGTGGTAACTTCTGCAATTCTTCTCCGACCAGTCACGTAACCAGCGCATCTTCTTGCACGTCGGCCAGCAGCTTCCGAATCACGTCGTCGGCGCTGATGCCTTCGGCCTGACCTTCGAAGTTGAGGATCATCCGGTGGCGAAGAACGGGGAGCGCCATCGTTTTTAAATCGTCTCGGGCGACGTGATACCGGTTATCCAAGATAGCGCGGATTTTGGCTCCGAGAATCAACGCCTGCAGGCCGCGCGGACTGGCTCCGTAGCGAACGTATTTCTTTGCGGCAGCGGATGCGAGTTCATGATCCGGATGAGTCGCCACGACCAGGGCAATCCCGTAACGTCGCACGTCGTTGGCAATCGGGATCATGCGAGACAACTGAGACATCTGCAGAATTCGTTCGCCGCTCAATACGGCTTCGGCTTTCGGCTTCAGGTTCTCCGTGGTGCGATCGAGAATCGTCTCAAGGTCGCTCACTTTGGGATACTTGACCAGCAGTTTCACAAAGAAGCGATCGAGCTGAGCTTCCGGCAGCGGATACGTGCCTTCCATTTCCAGCGGGTTTTGCGTCGCCATCACGAAGAAGGGCTCGGACAGAATGTGTGTGACACCGGCCACGGTGACGGAATGTTCCTGCATGGCCTCCAGCAAGGCGGACTGGGTTTTCGGAGTGGCTCGGTTGATTTCATCCGCTAGCAGAACATTCGAGAACAACGGACCCTTTTGAAATTCAAATACCTTGCGGCCGTCACCTGCTTCAGTAATCACCTGAGTCCCGATCAGGTCCGCCGGCATCAGGTCAGGTGTGAATTGAATGCGATGAAACTCCAGATGCAATGCATCTGCGAGCGTCCGAACTGTCAGGGTCTTACCGAGCCCCGGAACACCCTCGAGGAGCACATGTCCGCCGGCGATCAGTGAAATCAAAGTGTCATCAAGGATCTCCTGCTGCCCGACGATGACTTTTGAGATTTCAGACTTCAGCCGATGAAAGTCCTTACGAAACTCTTCCAGTTGCTGCTTGAGCTGTTCATCGACGTGCATGCGGCGCGAGCCTTGTTGAGACGATCGGAGTTTAATCGGGGCTAGTGCGCTGTCAAGGCTCAATTTTCGGGTACGACGGACTTCCAGTCCGTCGACAAAGGTTACCGCCGACGGACTGGAAGTCCGTCGTACAAATCCAATTCAACCCCCAACTTTGAAGGTTGACAGAGCACTAGTTCGACTGTACGAGATTGGTCTCGATTCCGCAAGGTGTTTTGTGTCATGATGTTAGCGGCGTGACATGAC